>JACDJB010003189.1_pt1 | contig 11017 bp, 15 predicted proteins | sample 7454121 | NCBI WGS metagenome assembly JACDJB01 (sample SAMN14253290, study PRJNA609438) | sludge metagenome | isolation source: sludge after 25d culture with pyrite | collected 2018-12-20 | reverse complement strand
TAGATCGGCGCCGGCATCTGCGCCAGCAGCCGGTAGGCGCTCATGGCCGCCTGCGTAGCGTCCAGCCCGCCGATGGCGCTGACCATGTCGTCAAGCGCCGCTTGCTGCATGGCCGGGGGCAGGGCGCCGCCAAAACGGCGCCAGGCCTCGGCCCGCAGTAGCCTGTCCATCTCGTCGCGCATAAAAGAGATGTCCTGATCGGTGGCCAGGTACTGGGCCACCTGCGGCAGGCTCTCACGGCTGTGCGGATTCATGGGATAGCCGAAAGCGGCGGCCCAGCGCTCGGCAATCTCCCTGCGCGAGCCCAACAGCCACTCGTTCAGGCCGGGGCCGAGGATGGGCGTGCACTTGCCGCCCTGGATATTGCGCACCAGCGCCGGCCATTTCTTCAGGCCCTCGCGTTCGTCGCCGAACCCTGGCTTGTAGCCGATGCGACCGCTCTTGAGCCGCATGAAAAGCACAGGCATCCACCAGTCCGGGCGCTCGCGCACCGCGCCCCGCGCCGCGGCCATGGCCCGATCCACCTGCCCGTGGCGGCGCAGTTCGGTGAAGAAAGCGGGCAGGAAAGCCGCCGCCGTCTTCATGGTCAGGTTGCCCTGCATGGCGATTACCGCCGGCACGCCTGCCTCGGCCAGCCGCGGACCCAGCCCGGCCAGCCCGGGCAGCACGACGCCGTCCTTCGTCGTGGGCTTGCCGCCGTCCTTCGTCGTGGGCTCGCCCCCGCCCCCGCCAGCGCTCTGGCACGAGACCAGCACCACCAGCCGCGGTCGATCCTGCAGTTCATGGATGCGCGTTACCAGCTCGCGCCCGGCCACCCACTGCCCGCTCCCATCCTCATTCTCCAGCAGGATACGCGGCTCGCCATCCACCAGCAGCCCATGCGCCACCAGGTAGAGGATGTCATAGCCGTCGCGTAGCTTCGCGGCCAGGTTCGCCAGCGTCACCTGTCCCCGCTCTGCCAGTTCAGTGATCGGGATATCGCCCAAGCCGGCGCGGGCGGCTGCCAACTCGTCCCCGGTTTTGACTTCGGCCACCCGTTTCGTCTGCCAGTCGCCGGGGCTGGCCACGGCGACAAGGGCGTGCAAGTCGGACTGCGGGCGCAGGCGCACCGGCCGCCAATCCATGCTGCTGAGGTAGCGTGAGAACAACAGGTGCTCGTCCGTCAGCAGGGGGGCGTCGCTGCCCGGCAGCCGCAGCGTCTCCCAGCGCAGTCCGTGCAGTTCGGGCGCGCTGGGGCCGATGGCCAGCCGCAGGCTGATCGGGATCTCTCGGCCCTGCGCCACCGCAAGCGCCTCGTTGAAGAAGGCGCGTAGCTCTTCGGCGGCAAAAAGCTGGCCGCTCAGATAGGCGCCGTAGGCGGCCGCGTTCAGGGAGTGTTTCCGCAGCTCGGCAGGGTCGAAGCGAATGCTCGTAGCGCTGCTCAGGCGCTTATCGGCCTCGCTGGCCGGGTCGAGGAAGCGCAGGTCGGCGCTGTAGACGGCGTCGTCGCCAGCGGCGTCACGGCGGTGCAGGGTGATCTCGAGATCGGCTTGGGTCATGCGCTGGTCCTGAATGGGGCGAGAAACGGTGTTACACCTGGCGCCAGTTGACTACTTCGGCTGCAAAACTCTTCTTATGCTCCGCCCTCCCACTGGGTAAGGAGCGCTGTTGCGCTCTCGAATGCGTGACGCGCTGCTGTCAACTCATCTTCGGCTGACTCCTGTTTGAAAAGATCCCAGGGCAACATGCGCTGGTCTTCGTCCCCGTAGTCGGTCATAAAATGCTCAGCCGATCCTAATGCCATCAGGTCTGGCAACATCCCACGCAAGCGCTCGATCTGCCAATCCTGCTCTGCTTCTGCCAGAAAACCTTTTGCAAGTGCAAGGCGATAGGTAATGTCTTCAGACGCGTTCACGGAAGCCTTCCCAATTAAGTTCCCAATCGAGACTTGGCCCCTGAGGAAGCACCCACATGCGAACGCCGCCTACATCGAGACGTTCCATGCCGGAGCTCTTGAGCGCCGCTAGAGCGCTGCGACGATATGGCTCAAAGTAGTCCTGGCCGTAAAGACAGATACCTTCCACACACACGTCAAGCAGCAGCGGTGAAAGATTAGCCTGCACCTCATCAGGCGTCTTGGCGACAAAGGCAATCGAACCGGGAAGCTGGCCAAGGATGGGAAGCAGGGGAAAACGGACGGCGCGATTTATGGTCATCGGATCACGCGGCAAACCCGTAACGACAACGAACAGGTCGCGATCGCTGTCCATCAGGGCATCGCCGCGAGCCTGCGAGCCGAATAAGACGACCGTTCGCAGTCGCTGGCCAAACGCATCCTGGAGCAACTGGACAACTGGCCGATAAAGGCTGGAGGTAGCGTTCATGCGGAATCGCCTGACTGTGGTGTACGCTTATTCTAACGCCGGAACCGCAACTGCGCAATTGTCATAATCGCTACAACCGCTCCTTCACTTCTGCCAACGTATCCTCAAGCCGATCCAGCACGGCGTCGATTTGGGCGTAGTCGATCACCAGCGGCGGCTCGATGCGAACCGTCCTGGCGTTGGTGAGCGTGCCCGCCACCAAGACGCCGCGCTTGAACAGCCCCGCAGCCACGCTGTAGCCCACCTCGGCGTCGCGGAAGTGCTGGCCCAGCAGCAGGCCCCGCCCCGTGATGGTGTCGTAGATCATGGGGTAGGCTGCGGCCAGCTTCTCCAGCCCAGCCTTGAAATAGGCGCCCTTCTCGGCGGCCTGGCGGGGCAGGTCTTCTTCCAGGATGACGGTGATGGCGGCGATGGCGGCGGCGCAGGCCAGGGGATTGCCGCCGGTGGTGGTGGTGTGGACGAAGGGGTTCGGCTCCATCATCACGCCCCAGATTTCCTCGCGGGCGCCGAAGCACGAAACGGGCATGACGCCGCCGCCCAGGGCCTTGCCCATGGTGATGATGTCGGGGACGACCTGCCAATGGTCGACGCCCCACAGGGCGCCGGTGCGGCCCAGCCCTGTCTGCACCTCGTCGGCGATCAGCAGCACGCCGTACTGGTCGCAGACCTGGCGCAGCCGCGGCCAGAAATCGTCAGGCGGGACAATGGCGCCCGCCTCGCCCTGGATCGGCTCCATGATCACGGCGGCGATATCCTGGCCCACGGCATCGGCGATCTGCAACTGCCGTTCGACCGCGCCGGCATCGCCAAAGGGCACCCACTGCACGTAGGGGTAAAGCGGCAAGGCCGGGGCGCGGAAGTCGGACTTGCCCAGCAGGCTGAGCGAACCCATGGTCTTGCCGTGAAAACCGCGCAACGAGGTGATGAACCCGGCCTTGCGCGTGTACATCTTGGCCAGCTTCATGGCGCCCTCGACGGCCTCGGTGCCGCCGGCGGCAAAGAAGAAATACTGGATATCGCCGGGGGTGATCATTCCCAGCAGCCGGGCCAGCACCCCGCGCAGGGGGTCGAGCAACTCCTGGCTGGGCATGGGCGTGCGGTTCAGTTGGGCGCGGACGGCCTCGACCACGCGCGGGTGCGACCAGCCCAACGAGAGCAGGCCGTAGCCACCCAGGCAGTCGATCCACTCGCGGCCAAAGGCGTCCTGCATGACGGCCCCGTGTCCGGTCCATTCGGTGGCGGCGAACATCCCCGCCTCGGTGACCGACTTGCGGTAGTCCAGGAAGCCGCGGTTGAAGTGGTTGGCGAAGTTGTACAACGTTTCCTCGACGATCGCCTCTCCTTCAGCCTGGGTCAGGGTGGGTTTGGCGATGATGTCGAGCCAGCGATGGGCGTAGGAAAGGGCGTCAGGGTGGTTGGTCATTGTCCTTTCACCTCGGTCCAGATGCGGTCGTAGAGCGGTGTGGCCTCGCCGACATCCTCGATGCGATGCCCGCTCTTGAGCACCTCGGACGGGGTGTTGGTGATGTTGGAGTCGACATAAGCCTTGTACAGATCAGGCTGTTTGTCTTTGGCGTAGTCCAGCGCCGCTTTATTCGGGTTGCTGTAGGGGAAGTCACGCAGCATAAGCCAGAACAGGTCGGGCTGCAGGTTGTAGTTCAGCCAGGCGTAGGCGGCGTCGGTGTGCGGAGCGCTGGCCGGCATGGCCCAGTTGTCCTGCCAGACCAAGGGGCCTTCGCTGGGATAGATGAATTGAAGGGCAGGGTTCTCTTGTTGGGCCAACACGGCTTCGCCAGTCCAGATGAAGCCCAGGTCAACGTCGCCGCCGATCAAGGCCGTCTTGGGGCTGTCGCTGTCAAAGAGTTTGACGTTCGGGGTCAGCTCGGCCAGCTTTGCCTTGGCTTGTTCCAGTTGGGCGGGGTCCTGGGTATTGGGGTCGTAGCCCAGCGTGAGCAGGGTGAAGCCTATCACCGCCCGCGAGTCGTCGAGGAAGACCATGCGCCCGGCATACTCCGGGTTCCACAGGTCGGCGTAGGAAGCCGGCAGATCGGTCACCGTCTCGGTATTCACCATGATGGCGTCGGTGCCGGCCTGGTAGGGGATGGTGTAGTCGTTGTTGGGGTCAAAGGGCAGGCCGAGGTAGTTGGGGTCGAAGTTGGCCATGGGCAGCTTGCTCTTGTCCAGCTTCTGCAACAGGCCCTGACGCTCCATCAGCCCGACAATGTAGTCGGTGGGGATGACGAGGTCGTAGTTGGCGCCGCCGGCCGAAAGCTTGGCGTACATTTCCTCATTGGCCGAGTACTCGTCGCGGTTGACCCTGATGTCGTAGACCATCTCGAAACAGTCGATGATATCCTGGGGGATGTACTCGGTCCAGACAAAGAGGTTTAGCTCCTTCGAGGTCAGCTCCATCTTCGGGTTTGGCTCAGGACACTCAAAACCGGAGGCCGTGACTTTCTTGCCGGTGGTCGTCTCGCCGCCGCCGCCGCAGGCGGCCAGAAGCAGGATCAGGGCGAAGAGGATGGGGATCAGACGGGTTGATGGGCGCATAGCTTCTTGTTCCTCTTGCAGTCATGGGTGTTCGTGGATGTGCGAAGGGCGGATGTTGAGATATGCGGTTGTTTCACCACGCCGTGGCGCGGCGTGCTATTTCGTGTACTGCTGCTTGCGTTTCTCGCGCTCGAGCCTGGCTTCGAAAAGAAGCTGGTCGAGGTCGAGATCTTTGATCGACGGATCGAATGTAACGGCTGCGCCATCTTTGGTCAGCCGGTAGGAGGCGCCAGCGCTGTCGCGCTCGATGTAATGCTCGTCGATGAGGTAGCGCCGTAGCGTGACATGGTCCAGACCGCATCTGTCGCCAAAGCGGCTGGTCCACCTGCGCAGGGCGTCGTTGAGATCGCCTTCGGAATAGCTCCGATCGGGGTCGAGATGGAGGATGGCGCTGACAAAGACGATATCGCGGTCGGGTCGTTTCTTGGGCAGACCCTGTCCGGCCAGCATGGTCGAAACGAAGCGCGAAGTGAACAGGGAAGCGGTGATGTGTGTCATCGGTGAATGCGCTTGCATGTGCAGGTCATGACTGAAAGAATTCGTGCTATTCGTCCATTCGTGTCATTCGTGATGAACTATGTACTGTCTTCAGCGAGCGATCGTTTTCTCGATGCGCCGGTCGGGGATGAACCAGAGGATCGCCACCAGGACATAAAGCCCGAGGGCGAGCCACGGGGCGATCAGAGCCAGTGGAACTGCCGCCGCGTAAAGCACAAGCGACGCAAGTCCCTTGCTGTCGCGACCCACGGCGGCTGCCAGTGCGGACTCCTTGCCCTGGGCGGCGATGAGGGCGCGCGTGAGGATGAAGTAGGCGACCCCGGCCATCAGCATCACAACGCCGTACACGGCGACCGGCCAGGCGGCGAAGTTATGCTCGCCCATCCAGGCGGTGGCGAAAGGGACGAGTGAGAGCCAGAAAAGCAGATGAATGTTTGCCCAAAGCACGCGGCCATCTACATGCCGCACAGCCTGAAGGAGGTGATGGTGATTGTTCCAATAGATGCCGACCATGATGAAGCTGAGCACATAGCTGGCGAAGACCGGGATCAACGGTAGTAAGGCAGCGAGATCGGTTTCTTCCGGCGGCCTCAGCTCCAGAACCATGATTGTGATGATGATGGCGAGGACGCCATCGCTGAAGGCTTCGATGCGTCCCTTGGTCATTGTTGGTTTCCTGAAGGTCGACTTTGTTGCTCGGTCACGTGTCTGTTATGATTCATTTTGCTTTCAACCAGGTATGATCTGCAATGCGAATCCGATATACCCAGCACGCACGCCTGCGGATGTCTCAACGCAGAATCTCCGAGGTACAGGTCTCGGAAACCCTGTTGTCGCCTGACCAGTTGTTGGAAGGCGAACAAGGTGAGATGATTGCAGTCAAGTATTATGGCGTTCGTGAATTGCGCGTCGTTTTTCTCGATGTTGATGAAATCACGATAAAAGTAATTACCGTGATAAAGACTGGAATTAAGAGTAATGGGTGAACTTATGCAAATTGATTACGATCCCGAAGCTGATGCGATCTATGTACGCCTGCGCGATGGTGAAGTCGATGACACCTTGCAAGCAGGTAAGTATGTCTTCGTTGATGTGGACAACGAGGGCGTGCCACTCGGCCTGGAGATTCTTTTCGCCGGACGCATGCTTGGGCAAAAAGATCGCACGAGCGTGACGTTTAGTATCGGCAGGATTCCTGAGCCGGCATAGCCTCCCGTCTAATTGTTTTGCCGCGCCTGCAAGCGCTGCGTCAGCAGCAGAACAAGCAGGATCAGCAGGATCCAGACCGTCGAGAGGGCGTTTACTTCAGGGGTGATAATACGCCGAAGGAGGCCGTAGACATAAATCGGCAGGGTGGTTGCGCCGGGGCCGGTCGTGAAGAACGTGATGACGAAGTCGTCCAGCGAGAGGGTGAAGGCCAGCAGGGCGCCGGCCATCACGCCAGGGGCGATGTTGGGCAGGGTGACGCGCCAGAACGTGGTCCATTCCGTGGCCCCAAGGTCACGCGCTGCCTCCTCGATCGACCGGTTGAACCCGGTCAGCCGGGCGCGCACCACCAGCACGACAAAGGGAACGCTGAAAGCAATGTGAGCGACGATGACGGTAGGCAAGCCCATGCCCAGGTGCAGCCCCAACGCCGAGTTGATCGCCCGGAACGCGGCGCTGAAGAGCACCAGGATACCGATCCCCATCACCAGCTCGGGGATAATGATGGGGATGTAGAGCGAGGCTTCAGAGAAGCGCTTGGCCGGAAAGGAATAGCGCTGTAAGGCCAGCGCCGCCATGGTGCCGATGATGGTGGCGCCGAGGGTGGAGATCAAGGCGATGATAAGCGTGTTGCGAGCTGCCGACAACATCTCCCGGTTCTGGAACAACTCGCAAAACCAGAAGAACGGCCCGCACGCACCCTGGTTGACGATGCCCTCGAAGCGGATATTGGTGCGCGACGAATTGAAGGCATAGACAATCAGCACGATTATCGGGATGTATAAGAATACGTAGACCAGGACGACGAAAAACCGCAGCCAGGGGGAACGCTTGTTGCTCATGCGATCGTGATCTCCTCGCCAAAGCCAAAGCGCCGGGTGTAGTAGAGCGTGACCAACAGGGTAAGCACCATCAAAAGGATCGACGCTGCCGAGCCAAAGGCGGGGTCGCGCGCATCCAGGAACTGGTGCTGGATGAGATTGCCAACCAGGATGACCTGCCGTCCGCTCAGGATATCGGAGACGATGAAGGTACCCATCACCGGCACGAATACCAGGATCGTGCCCGCCACCACGCCGGGCAGCGAGAGCGGCAGCGTCACCCGCCAGAAGGTGCGCAGGGCGTTCGCCCCCAGGTCGGCCGCGGCCTCGTAGAGATGTCCTTCGATTTTCTCCAGCGAGGTGTACATCGGCAGGACCATGAAGGGCAGGAATTCATAGACCATACCCACGAGCACCGCCCCTGGCGTGTAGAGCATTTCAAGAGGTTGAAAGTCCAGTCCAACCAGACCAAACAAGAATCCCAGCACGCTGTTGATCACGCCCTGAGTGCGCAAGAGCATGATCCAGGCATAGAGCCTGATGACGAAGTTTGTCCACAGCGGCACCAGCACCAGGAAGAGGTAGGTGTTGCGCCGGCCGGCCGGAGCGCGGGCAATGAAGTAGGCCAGGGGATAGCCGATCAGGATGCAAAGCACTGTGGTTTGCAGGCCAAGGACGATCGACCGCCAAAGGATGAGCAGGTAGAGGTTGTCGAAACAGGGCGGAGGCGTGTCGCCACAGGCGGCGGTACGGCTGAGGCCGATCAGACGCAGGTAGTTGTCAAGCGTGAAGGTGTAAATGACGTTGCCATCGGGGTCGCGACGGCCAAAGGAGGTAATGAGGACGAGGATGAGCGGGATGATCAGCAGGACGATCATCCACAGCAGGGTGGGGCTGACGAGCAGCAGCCCGCGGCGGCGTTGTGGGTCGGAGGATGTGGCGGCCATCGCTTACTCTACCAGGATGTGAGCGGCCGCCGGCGCAAAGGCGACAGTGACGGCGTCGCCCGCAATCGCCAACCGGCGAGAGGTCGGGTCGGCGTTCTGTTCGCGCACGCGCAGGCTCTGCCCGCCGGCCAGCCCAACGGCATAGTGCGTATCGGTGCCGATGTAGACGACTTCTTCCACCCGGCCCGCAAGACGCACATAGTCCTCGGGCAATTGAATGTGCGCTTGCAGGCCGTGGAGGTGCATCTTCTCGGGCCGGATGGCGACTGTGATGGCCTGGCCGCGGCTCAGTCCCGTTTCCGACACAGCCTGGATCATCGCTCCGCCGTCCAACTGCACCCTGACGCCGGCGCCCATCTGCTCATCCACCACACCTGCCAGAAAGCTGGTCTCGCCGATGAAATCGGCTACGAAGCGGCTGGTGGGCTGCTCGTAGATGGTCGAGGGCGCCCCCATCTGCAGGACGCGGCCGCCGTTCATGACGGCGATGCGGTCGGACATCGTCAAGGCTTCTTCCTGGTCGTGGGTGACGAAGATGAAGGTGATGCCAACTTCACGCTGCAGCCGCTTGAGTTCCAACTGCATCTCTTTGCGCAGTTTCTGGTCGAGCGCGCCCAGCGGTTCGTCGAGCAGGAGTACCTCCGGGTGTTTGACCAGCGCCCGCGCCAGCGCCACGCGCTGCTGCTGGCCGCCTGAAAGCTGCCGCGGCTTACGCTTCTCGTAGCCGGGCAATCGCACCATTTCCAGCGCCTCGCCCACGCGCCGGCTGATCTCCGGCTTTGCCACCCGATCCATTTCCAGCCCAAAGGCGACATTCTCGCCAATGGTCATATGCGGGAAGAGCGCATAGTTCTGGAAGACGGTGTTCACTGGCCGCTTGTTGGGCGGCGTATGGCCCATAGGACGGCCATGGATGAAGATTTCGCCGGCGCTGGGGATCTCGAATCCGGCAATCATGCGCAGACTCGTGGTCTTGCCGCAGCCTGACGGCCCCAGCAGGGCAAAGAACTCGCCGTCGAATATTTCAATTGTGGTGTTGTCGACCGCGATGACTTCACCCCCGCCGGGATTGGGGAAGCGTTTGCAGACCTCACGCATTTCGATGGCGTACTTCAAGGCAAAACCTCCTGGGGTATTTGCGGTTTGCGCACTGCGGATTGCGGACTGCCACTCACCACTCCTCACTCATCACTTACCACACGGCCTACTTGTCTACCTCTCTACTTGTCTACTTGTCTACCTCTCTACTTTTCTACCTCTCTACTTGTCTACCTGTCTACCTCCAGCGAGTGAGACATCGACACCCAAGTGGCGGTAGTATAGCAAAGCGCCGGATACCGTCAAAAAGGGTATCCGGCGCTTTACCTGCTGCAGATGGTCAGGTTGTGGCTATGACCGCGGGGGATAGATGCCTTGCAGGGCAATGATGTAGTTGACGCCAACGTAGCCGCTGTTGCCTGCAGCCACTTCGGCGCCATCGCCCTCCATTCCCAGCCAGTAGTGGTCAGACAGATGTGTCGCCATCCGGCCCTGGAGATTGGGCAGGGCGAAAGTCGTCCTGCCGTCGCCGCCGTAGATGGTGCCGACGAGGGAGAAAAGGGCGGTATTCTGAGCGATAGACATCACCTGCCCGTTACACAACGCCCATCCCCTGGGAGCGAAGTTGCCGGCAAACATGCGGATTTCAGCGATATAGGGTTCCATCGTCGTCTCCTCAGGACTGACTGGGGTAGACGCCCCAGAGGGCGATGATAAAGTTGACGCTCAGCCAGGAAGGAGATTTCGGCTGGCCGGCAGCGGCAGCAGGCGCCGCCTGCTGGCCCAGGGTCAGGCTGCTGCCCTGTTGGACGGGCGCCCGGCCGCGCAGGTCGGGCAGGGCAAAGGTGGTCTGTCCATCGCCGCCATAGGTCGTGCCCACGATGGTGAAGAGCGCTTGATTCTCGTTGATCGACAGCAATTGCCCGTTGCAGAACGCCCAGCCTTCCGGGGCGAAGTTACCTGCAAACATACGGATTTCACCGAGAGTCTGTTCCATGTCGAATGCTCCTTAGTCGCGAGACGGGTAGATGCCCCAGGTGGCGATGCAAAAGTTGAGGCCCAGATAGGCAGGCGCATCGGCTGGCTGCCCGCTGCCGAGCCCCAACGAACCTGCACGCTCGCCCAGCACGACGTTGTTGCCCGGATGCACGGGCACGCGGTCGCGCAGGTCGGGAAGGTTGAAGGTCGTCGTGCCGTTGCCGCCGTAGGTCGTGCCCAGGAGGGAGAACAGGGCCTGGTTCTGATTGATGGGCAGTGTCTGCCCATTGCACAACGCCCAGCCCTTGGGGGCGAAATTGCCGCCAAAGAGGCGAATCTCGCCGATAAAAGGTTCGTTCATCGTTCAGGCGCCTCCTTGTTGCGCCATTTCTTCCATCTTCTTGCGCAGGCTCAGCGGCCGCATGTCGGTCCATACCTCTTCGATGTAGGCCAGGCATTCCTGCTTGGTTCCTGTCTTGCCGGCATCGTTCCAGCCGAGCGGATTCTCGCGGTCGGCCGGCCAGATCGAGTACTGTTCCTCATGGTTGATCACCACCTTGTAGATGGTAGTGTCTTCTTGTTCGTCCCAACTCATGTATTGCTCCTTGTGTGCAAC
>JACDJB010003187.1_pt1 | contig 11020 bp, 9 predicted proteins | sample 7454121 | NCBI WGS metagenome assembly JACDJB01 (sample SAMN14253290, study PRJNA609438) | sludge metagenome | isolation source: sludge after 25d culture with pyrite | collected 2018-12-20 | reverse complement strand
GATAAGAAGTGGGGATATCTTGCTGGGAGTTACATTCGATGGCGAGAAGATCTCCTATCTCTACCGTGAGGGTGATGTTGGTCAGATGAGTACCATAGAAATGGCAAGGGCAAGTATCTCAGCGGCCGTTGAGAAGAAAATCAACAATGTGAAATCGGTGATTGTTGTTGAGAACATTCCCGAGACGGCCGGAAGAGTTCGCGCAACCGATGCCGATTATACGATGTCAGGCGTTGTAGCGATCTCTCTCCTTTCGGCCGGGATGTTTTCAGTGATAAGCGTCTTTGGAAGGTACAGAAAGAGGGGAGTTCTGGATAGATTCAAAATCACTCCACTCAAACCCATGACTTTCGTTTTTGGAAGCACTCTGACGAGATTCCTGGTCAGTCTGGTGTCAATCATCCTGATCTTGATAGTGAGCAGACTTCTTTTCAAGACAAGCTTTCAGATTGATTGGCCGCTTTTCCTTATATCGATAGTCTCATCAACCCTCGGGATGATGGCTCTTGGCCTTTTCCTTACACTTCTCTTCAGGAATCCGGAAACGGCCGATACGGCAGCCAGTATACTTATGGTGATAATGATCTTTCTCGCAGGAATATACTTTCCACTGACATTTCTGCCCGGTTATCTGAGAGCTATATCGATATTTCTCCCCGTTAAGTACGTGGCGGAAATAATAAGGCATTCGCTCGGAATCGAGATGGTCTCGACTATGTATTTTGTGATAACCAATCTCGTTCTTTCGATTAGCGGAATCCTACTGCTGTATTTCACAGGAAGGAGATACTTGAGAGCATCTTGAATGACCCGTGACTTGTCTGCTATTCTTCAAGGAAGCGATTGTGATGAGTTCTGCTAGATGGCGACGAATTTCAGAAGGGAGGCTTTTTTAGTGAGTGAAACTGTAAGAATTGCTGAAGGGATCCACTGGATAGGAGTGAACGACTTTGAGACGCATCTCTTCGAGTCGCTTTGGCCCATTCCAAGAGGAGTGTCCTACAACTCATATATTCTGATCGATGAACAGGTCGTTCTCATTGACACTGTCAAGGGGCCTTTTTTCTCGGCATATCTCGACAAGATAAAGTCGCTTCTTCCCGCTGGAAAGAAGGTCGATTATCTAGTGGTTAATCATATGGAGCCCGATCACTCCGGTTCTATCAAGGTCCTTAAAGAGGCCTTCCCCGACATGAGTGTGGTCGGAAATGAAAAAACCATTGATATGCTAGACGCCTTTTATGGAGTGACCGATAACGTAGTAAGGGTTGAAGACGGGGAAGAGCTTAACATAGGCTCCAAAACACTCCGATTCTTCATGACGCCTATGGTGCACTGGCCAGAGACTATGATGACACTTGAAAAGACCACGGGTGTGCTGTTTTCCGGGGATGCATTCGGAGGTTTCGGAGCACTTAACGGCGGGATTTTCGACGACGAAGTCGATGTGGACTTCTTTGAGGATGAAGTTCTCAGATACTTTTCAAATATTGTCGGTAGATACAGCGCAATGGTTCAGAAGGCCTTTGAAAAACTAAGAGGTGTTGACATAAAGGTTATCTGCGCCACTCACGGGCCCGTCTGGAGAAAGAACCCTTCAAGGATTCTCGATCTTTATGATCGCTGGAGTAGACAGGAGACGGAGGAAGGCGTCGTTCTGGTATACGGTTCAATGTATGGGAACACGCAGAAGATGATGGAGGCGGTAGCTTCGGGTCTCGTCGAGGGGGGCGTCGAGAAAGTCAGGGTTCATAATATTTCGACTACGCACATTTCGTTCATCATAAGAGACATCTGGAGGTACAGGGGCCTTGTGATGGGAAGTTGTACCTATAATATGGAGCTCTTCCCTCCGATGAAGCAACTGGTTAGCGCGATAGAGAACAGGATGATGAAGAATCGCAAGATAGGTGTTTTCGGTTCCTATACCTGGAGCGGTGGAGCCCTAAAAGAGCTTCAGCAGTTCGCTTCTAGATCGAAGTGTGATCAGGTGGGTCCGGTGATTGAGTCGAAGAGTTGTCCAACGCAAGAGGATCTCGACAAATGTGTTGAACTGGGCCTTAACATGGCAACGGCGATCAAGTCATGAATCCCCGCCTCTCTCTTCTGCAAAGTCGATCGGAAGACTTTATGAGAAGTGTGATCAGGGCATATCATTGAGAGATCAATTTCATACTGAATAACCCATATACTAGGATTTCAGAAGGTACGACAAGGAGCCTCTCAACTAGTAGAGGCTCTTTCCTTTCTTCTGAGCTGCTCCTGCCATTTGCCGCATCGGTCACCCCAAACTGCGATAATTTCTCCGTCTGCTTTCGCGTTGATTACCTCGCAGTTGTTCGAACAACCGTTACAAATGAAGCTGGAAGGCCGGAAATCGAGATTGAGATAGTCAAATCCCTTGAAGGAAGATTCCACAGCCTTTCTCTCGATCTCTTCGCGGGCAAGAATCGCGGCGCCTATGGCACCCATCACATCGTAGTTACTCGGCACAATCACTTCATGTCCGACGGCCTCTTCAAATGCCTTTTTTATTCCCTTGTTGGCTGCTACTCCACCCTGAAAAACAAAAGGCGGCTCAAGTTTCTTGCCTCTACCGAGATTGTTTATGTAGTTCCTAACTAGTGCTTTGCACAGACCCCAGATAATGTCGGACTTAGAGAATCCGTATTGTTGCTTCGCAATCATATCGGACTCGGCAAAAACCGTGCATCTTCCGGCAATCCGAACTTCCGTCGTTGCCTGAAGTGCGAGCTCTCCAAACCTCTCAATCGGTACGCCGAGCCTTTCTGACTGATGATCGAGGAAGGAGCCGGTTCCTGCCGCACAAACAGTGTTCATGGCAAAGTCGGTCACCATCCCTTCTCTAATCAGTATTATTTTCGAATCCTGGCCGCCTATCTCAAAGATCGTCCTCACTTCTTTGACTTCTCTGAATGCCGCCACCCCGTGAGCTGTAATCTCGTTCTTAACAATATCTGCACCAAGGAGGACGGCTGCTAGCTGCCTGCCACTGCCAGTGGTTCCAATGCCAAGGACGGTGGGATCGTTATGTTCTTCCCTCAGCCTAGAAAAACCGAATTTAACGGCGTCCATAGGCTGACCGTTGGTCCTGACATAATACTTGAAAACTATCTCGCCGCTTTCGGAAAGTGCCACTATGTTGGTACTCACCGAACCGACATCTACTCCAACAAAGATCTCCACAGAAATCGCCTCACTTGTTTGCGGCAATGCGTTTGCGCTTAGAGTTTCTTATAAGATCAACAAAAGCCTCTATTCTCGTTAAGCTGTTCGCCTTTCCTGTCTGTTCATCTATTGCAAGTGTGAGAACAGGTATACCGTTCAGTTCGGAAATCCTTGGGATGACACTTTGAGAGACCAATTCAGGAAGGCATGCAAAAGGCATCAAATGAACAACTCCATCAAATCCCCTTTTGCTGTAGTCGACTATGTGACCAACATTCTGCTTCGCATGCCCGCCAATAATGATCTTTATGTACTCCGATCCCATTTTTATTATCTCTTTTTCGCGACCCTTGCCGAAAAAATTGTGATCGACCCATTCTCCGACGTACTGCGATCTCTCGGCCTCACAACCCAAATTGCACAGGGTGTTTTCTATTTCCAGGTTAATGCTTGATTCAATTACGACAAAGATCTCTCCTACAACCCCGATTCGTATCTTCTCTTCTTCGTCAATATGATGAACATCGATTGATGCGATCATGTCGCGGGCCAAAGAATTTGCCCTCCTCACTTCATCAAGTGTCCAACACTTTTCATATTCATCAGAAATCCTCTCGAAGACCTTCTGTGACGTCCCCGGGACTTTCTCGTAGGGCATAATCTTGTGAATTTCTTTGTCGAACCGATCGAGATCCTTGAGCATCGTCAGGACAATTCGAGCAACTCCAATGACCTTGGCAAAAGAGGTCTTTCCCTTGATCTTCAAGAACTTCGAAATATCGCCTTTCAAATCACGCTTGACAGAATCGAAGATAATTACTTCGACATCATAACCGATCTGATGAAGAGTCCTTTCATGAAGCTCTCCATAAAAACCGGCCCGGCATGGACCGTGCCCACCGCTTGAGACAATTATCTCAGCTCCCCGCTCACACGCTTCAATGTAATTGCCCATGAGCACCTTGTACGGGAAACAAGCGAACTCAGGACTATGCTTCGTGCCAAGATCAATTGTCTTCTGAGTGGGTCGCGGAGGAACGATAACCTCATGACCCAGCATCTCGAGAAGCTTCTTATACACCATCACATTGCCCAAATATGGAAATGAATACTTCACTGCCTATCTCCCGCCTTCTTGGACTTCCTACCCAACATGTCTACGAAGGCCTCGACCCTCGTCTGAAGATGGTTTTCTCCTGTGTGTTCATCGATTCTCACCGTCATGAAGGGGATTCCCGATTCCTCGGATTCTATCTCGAGCAGTTTCCCAAGAAAGGCATCAGGTCCGCAACCGAATGCAGTAATGTGTATGACTCCGTCGACCGAACCTTCTCTGAACATGCTGTAGGCCGCTCCAAGAAGTTTATCGCTGAAAGTCCAGAAGAGACTCTTCTTCATCTTTTTCACGTGCTTCTTCAGAAGTTTAGGAGGTATCATCTCAAACGTCGTCACCTCTGCACCAAGCTGCCGCAGTCTCGTAGTCACGTCCATACTGATGAATTCATCATAGACATCATAGACGTAACCGAGGAGGCCGATTTTCAGGGAGGTGTATCTCTTTTCAATAGGTGCGCCCGCCCCGTCGAGTTCGGCCCACGCCTCTTTGATGGTCTTGCCTTCCAAACAGAGATTTCTGAAGTTTTTCCATCTCCTTGCTGCAGAATGACTTGCTCTTCGAATTTCACTTTTGGAGACTCCGAGTTTACCGGCAATGGGATAAATCAATTTTGGTGAAGAGATGTCTTCAGTGCTGCTCTGAATGTCCAGTGTGAGCAACTTCGACCTGGCGGCCGGGACTCCGTGTTCTATCATGTCGGGTAGCCCCATGAATTTGGGACAGAAGTATTTGCCCTTCTCAACAGAAACCATTCTAGGCACAAATACATAATCCACACCCTGATCGACCAACCTGAGAACGTGACCGTTGTATATCTTGATTGGAACGCAGATCTCGGGAACCGAAACCCCGATCCCTCTGTCAATCGTCTTCTTGTCGGTCTTTTCCGTTGTGATTACCTCTATTCCCAATTCTTCAAAAAGATGGACCCAGTACGGCCCGTAATAATAATATAAGAGAGCTCCAGGTATTCCTATCTTCAACTTATCTCTTCCTCACCGACCCGTACCGACAGGGTGTGGCATTTGGCCAATATCAAATATAGCACCCGTTGTCGACTGGAACAACGCTTTCAATGTAAAAGCTTCTGATCGGGACCAGTTTCGGACAACGCCTGTGTCTGTCGGTTTAATCTCTCTTTAATAACAACGGGGATAAACTTGGTTCATAACCAAACGAAGAAGGGAGGTAAAGAAAATGAAAAAGCTACTATTCTTGATTGTCCTGGTCTCCGCGTTTTTCTTCTCCGGGTGCGTGGATCTTACTTTTCCAGGGGCTGACGAGGGAACGGTGAGAGTTGTTCTTACCGATGCGGTAATTCCTATCGAAGAGATTGACTCTCTTATGGTAAGAATTGAAAGCATAAAGCTATATGGATCCGAGGACGTTCCTCCAGAAGAATACGAGCCTCTTGTGATCGTCGACGAACCATTCGAAGTGGACATTCTTACTCTGGTGGGAACGACTTTCGAACTTCCCGACACTACAGGGGTCGTCGGTGTATATAACCAGTTGCGGATAGAAGTGTCTGCGGCAACTATGACGGCCAACGAGATAGTCTATCCCGTCACTGTCAACTCTGGATCACTGAAGATCAATAATCTGGGCCTCGAGATCAACGAAGGTTCTGTGACGAATGTAGTTCTTGACTTTGACTTGTCAAAATCACTGAAAATCAACGGCCAGTGGGAGGAGATCGTCAGTGAAGCCGAGATCTCAGGGGAGAAGAAGAGCCACGAAGACAAGGTACACATGACGCCCGTAATCCATGTGCGCCACGGAAGCCTTCTAGATGTAACAGGAATTGCCTCTTCGGATCAGTTGCCTCTCCTTGTAGCGCTGTTTCCCGAAGGTAATGGCGAGGCTCTTACGACGTTTACCCATATCGACAATCCGATCTGGGAAGAAGGCGAATTCAGATTCTGCAAGGTCGGACCGGGGGAATACAGGCTGGAGTTCTTCGACAATTACAGGGAAGAGGGATTCTCAGTCGATGAAAGCGAATCCAGATATCAGTCCCTTTCAGTTACCGTTGCAGACAAAGACGTCGATCTTGGTACAATTGTCTTGGTTGAGAAATAGGTGCTGCAAACAGTTAAATCTCGATTTGTCATCAAGGAGTTTGGGTTATTAAATGTAAAGCACGAGCGGTTCATCTGTTAATTACTGCCATTGGTTTGCGGAAGTGAAGGTGAAGCTCATATGAAGAGAGTCATTTGTCTCGTCTCCACTATTGTTTTGGCATTTTCAGCCGCACTTTCGGTAGGTACTGTGCTTGAAAACGAGCAGTCTCTGCTTGGTTATCTGGTTGGGGGCGGGGACTTTGAGCTATCAGTGAATATCAATTTGATTCAGAAGGTGCAGCAGATAGCTGCTGGCGAGATTCTTGCAATGTTTGTTCTTCCCGAAGGGTTGATAAGGGTAGTGACCGACTCAAGAGTATTTACACTCTCTTCAGATGGTGAGATTTCCGAAATAACGGAAACTAGCAAGGCCGGCATTTCATCAGAAGTAAAGATGATTGACGCTTTCTCTCTTGTTTCTATACAGTCAAGGGAGGAGGTTCGCGGTATCTTTCTTGTACAGGAAGAGAACGGTTACTTCTGGCATGTGATAACTGAAACGAAGTCCTACAGGTTAGCTAGCAGTTTTGCTTCAACGCTGAATGTAATGGCGAATGAGAAGGCGCTTGAGGAGGCCAGCAAAAGGCTGGAGAAAGCACCGGGCGAGGAAGAGGATTTGACTCCTTCGGAAAAGCCAGGCAAGCCCGACGATCCGGGCAAGCCCGATGATCCAGGTAAACCCGATGATCCAGGCAAGCCCGACGATCCTGGTCAGCCAGACACTCCTCCCGGCAAAGAAAACGGAAAGAATTGATACTCGATGAAACTCTTGATAGTTGAAGATGAGAAAAGGCTTCTCGATAATGTCGTCTCCTTTTTTGAGCGTTCGGGATTTCTTGTGGATGCCTCTCAGAACGCAGAAGAAGGGCTGGATCTTGCCCTTGAGCGTAGCTATGATTGCATTGTTCTCGATGTCCTCCTGCCCGGCATGAACGGTTATGAGTTCTGCCGCTTTCTGAGAGAAGAGATGAAGTCCGATGTCCCAATAATAATAATCACCGCACTTGGCGAAGTTGACAACAGGATTGAAGGACTGGAGATCGGAGCAGATGATTACGTGCCCAAACCGTTCGATCTGCGTGAGCTGGAAGCCAGAGTTAAAGCTCTTGTAAGACGTAATCAGCGTAAGGTAGAGCCGATACTTCAGTACGGTCCTCTCAGTTACGATTCGAGAAAGGAGGTCTTCACCTGCTCCGGGGGAAGACTGGACCTAACCTCAAGAGAGGTTTCAATCCTCGCGCTGCTCTTTCGCAACCCGGGAACCGTCTTCTCCAGAGAGGAAATTACCGACAAGATCTGGGAAACAGGCTTTGAACCGCGCAGCAATATTGTTGATGTCTATATTAACTACATAAGACGCAAGTTGGAGTCGGCTGGGATGTATGACGTAATCGAAACGGTTCCGGGAAAGGGGTACAGATTCAGGAGCTTGGCAGATGACGGTTAAGGGAAAGATCTCACTGCTTTACCTTGTGACCTATGGCACCGTGGTTATTTCACTGGGCCTGACGGTCTTTTTTGTCCTGAGGAATCTGGAATTTCGCAGGATAGATAATCTGCTCCTATCATTTCATAACGATATTGTCAACACATACAAGTTTGCAGGTCAAGAAAGCAAACTCCTGAGTCTTGCGGGAAATGAGGACTTCGGATTCGCCATATACATAGAAGATGAACCAGTAGCGAGTTTTCGGGCTGAACCGGAGCTATTCAAGGAAGTTGTAGGAATCGGAACCAAAGGAGATCATCGATATAGAGCGACTGTCGAGCTTATCGAAGGAGCCGAAGAGAGATTCGTGACTTTCTACAATCTCGAAAAGTCTGAGGAGTATCTTAAGTTTGTTCTCGCAGTAGTGGTCTTTTCCTCGTTGTCGATCCTTCTGGCCGTAAGTCTCATTGGAACAGTATTCACGAGAAAATTGATAAGACCTTTTGAAGAGGCCGGCAACCAAATGGAGCTAATCAGCAGAACGGGATTGAGGGATGCCAGAATTGCGCTCAAAAAGAGTGGAGACGAGGTTTCGAAGCTTGAAAGTGAAATCAATAAGGCGCTGAGTAGAATCGAGCAGTTGATTAACGATGCGAAGCAGTTCTCTTCGAGAATCGCTCACGAATTGAGAACGCCCCTCGCAGTAATGAAATCGAATCTTCAGCTCTCTTTGGCCGGCAGTTCCTCGGAAGAGAGTATGCGAGAAGCCTTGAGAGAAACCCTTGAGGAAGTGGAAAAGCTCATAAGGCTCTCTGAAGAGTATCTGCTTCTGTCACGTACAGAGATCTCGGTACCGATTGAAAAGAGAGAGATAGATCTCTCCCGACTTGTACTGGAGACTACTGAGAAGATCATGATCCTTCATCCCGACAAAGAGATTGAAATACAGATTCTTCCCGAGATAATGGTCAGTGCCTCCGCATACATGATCGAGCACGTAATAATGAATCTTCTTGACAACGCCTGCAAGTATTCTACTGACGATTCTTTGGTGATCATGCTTACCCGTGAAGAGGAATTCTCTCTGTTATCTGTTTCCAACAAGGGAAAAGCCGTTGATTTCATGAGACTTGGTGAATCTGCGAAGGAAGTGAAAGGCGAGGGATACGGTCTCGGTCTGAGAGTGGTCTTGTCGATTTTGCGTGCGCACAATCTTCGGCTTGATTACGAACATGAAGAGGGCTTCAATAGATTCATGATCGAATTTCCCTGTGAAACCTGTTCTCAATAGCATAAGAGACGTCCTGGAAGCCGTCCGACTAGTCGTGTGCATTCATTCATAAGTTCCAGTTTGAAAGTAGTCTGGTAAGATCGAGTATCACTGACAGCCGGAGGAAGAAAATGAAGCTAAATGATTTCAAACTGGAAGTTTACTTTGAAAAGCACGAGTTCGGCGCACCCCACCTTCTTGCTCAGTCTGACTGTGAAGCCATGACGATCGGTGAGTTGCTGAAAATGGACGGCGAGTCCCCCTCAAAGTTCATGGATACATGGCTTGGCTACACCGAAGTTCCCGGCAATCGCGATTTGAGGGTGCAAATTTCCAGGCTTTACTCGAGTGTCAAAACGGAAGAGGTTCTGGTTCACTCAGGTGCGGAAGAGGCGATCTTCAACTTCATGAATGTTTTCCTTCAGAAAGGCGACCATGTGATCTGCCAGTTTCCAGTTTATCAGTCACTGTACGAAGTCGCCAACGCAATCGGATGTGAAGTGACCCGCTGGGAACTGAGAAGAGGCGGTAAAGAATGGCGCTTTGATGTAGATGAACTGAAGGATCTTGTTCGTCCAGAAACCAAACTGGTTGTGATAAACAATCCTAATAACCCGACCGGATACCTTGTGCCTAACAGAGACCTGATGAAGATCGCTTCCTTTACCGAAGAAAGGGGGATTTTCGTTTTTTCCGACGAGGTCTACAGAGGGCTTGAGCTTGATCAATCTGTAGAAAAGCAGAAGTCCTTTGCAGATATTTCCGACAACTCTCTTGCACTGGGTGTGATGTCTAAATCCTACGGATTGGCCGGCTTGAGAATCGGCTGGGTTGTATCTCACAACAAAAGCGTCCTGGAATCAATGACAAGATTCAAACACTACACTACGATCTGCAACAGCGCGCCCTCGGAGTATCTTGCCTGGAAGGCGCTGTGTGTAGGAGACAAGATCCTGAAAAGGAACAGAGCGATAGTCGTCCAGAACTGGGATCGGGCTGCGCTCTTCTTTGAGAAGCACTCGTCGGTATTCAGAGTTTCGAGGCCAAAGGCAGGGCCCATAGCTTTTGTACAGTTCGTTGGAGGGGACGTCGAAGACTTCTGCTCGGTGGTCCTGGAAAGCGCAGGAATTCTACTTCTTCCCGGATCGATGTACGATTTCGAAGGCGGCTTCTTCAGAATGGGATTCGGCCGAAAGAGCTTTGCTGAAGGATTGGAAAGGCTAGACGAGTTTCTGGAGTTGTTTGGAAAATGATTATTCATTTAGGCGACTACTGTTGTCTATATGTGAATAATAGATTCAGATCGACCAGGCTAAAGGAAATGCAGCTTCCCGAATGAGATTCCTTAACCTGCAGGCAACAGCCAGACCGGTTGACTTTAACAATTACTCGTGGTACAATTATCATTGAAGACGCTTTCAGAGCGTCTTTTTTCTTTCCTCTATGATTCTAAACAAAACTCTGATCGCCGAACGGAGCGAGAGGCTCTTAGTGTCGCCCAACCATTCTTGCGCTTGGAACCGATGTCCCTATGCTCCTCTCGGAGAACGGTGAACCGAGAACTGATTACCCGTTCTTCCAACTTTGCAACTTGGATCTTGGAACTGACAACTGTTCTAAAAGCCGTGGTTGGTTGGAGCTTAAGGAAGAGAAGACAGCAATCACCCGGCGGAAGAATCTCAACTTGTTTGAACCAACTCAATTTGCCATCCTGATGTGCTCTTGATCAGGATCTGGTCTTTGATCTTATCGGTGAACGGGTCCATGATCTGGGACGGTCAACGGTGAGTCGCTTCTCACAGCGCACAGCGGCTTTCAATACCGAGATGCTGAAACAAGTTCATGACGAATAGGGACGCTTCCAGAATTGCTTGATACTGTCATCCCGTGAT
>JACDJB010003181.1_pt1 | contig 11035 bp, 6 predicted proteins | sample 7454121 | NCBI WGS metagenome assembly JACDJB01 (sample SAMN14253290, study PRJNA609438) | sludge metagenome | isolation source: sludge after 25d culture with pyrite | collected 2018-12-20 | reverse complement strand
GCCCAGAGAATGCACTCGTCGCCTTCCCATCGTTCGCCATAGCCTACCAGCCGGGCCGGGCGATTGGAAATGCGCCCGTGCAAACCGTAGGTTGCGGTAGGGCGAGGGGGATAATGGTACTGGGCGGCGGAGTCTTCGTTCGGGAAAAGGGCATGGTCGAGACCACATGTGGCAAGGAGACCGCCGCCGAAGTTGCGCAGCCATCCCAATCCTTCGGGCTCGTAATACCACGGCCCGGCAAAGCCTGTGGGCGATTGGTAGGCCAGAGCCATGCCGCGATGCTCGGCGCGGCCGATATCAAAAGCTCGATCGACCACGACATCGAACTCGAAGCCGCTGCCGGTCCGAAATTCCAGCACACGTACCCCGCGTTCGGCGCCATCGCCCAGGGTGACGAGCCGCACGCCCGCGACCTGATCGAGCCGGCCAAGCCGGCGCAGCACCTCATGGCGGCTAAAGTTGGTTCCAAACAAGGTAGGCATAGGACAGAACCTCGCTTTGTGATGATAGGAGACAAGAAGGTGTCAGTGTTTGCGTGAAATGGCGCATCAGACCAAGGCCGATTCATCCGGCCCAAAACTTCTCGATTCGGGGACGCCTAGGGGATCTCCACCTCGCCCAACACCACTTGTTCGTCGGGCTGCGCGGCGCCGGAGGCGTCACGCGCCGGCAGCCGGGACCCAGTCACCGGGTCATAGAAGCCGACCTTGAGCGGGTAGCGGCCGGAGGGCAGTCCGGGCGGCAGAGGGATGCTGTAGGTATCGCCAAAAACCTCGCCGGTCTGCCAGGTAGTAGTCGGGCGCTCGCCGTGGGCCGGGAAGTCATCGCCTTGCGCGGCCGGTCTGCCGTCAGCGCCGATGAGATGGCTGAAGACCTTGTAGGAAGTCGGGGTCTGATCCAATACCTGCCAGTAAAGCGTGAGCGCAAGCGGCTGGCCGGCCACGGGCTGGCTGAGATCATAACCCAGCAACCGGACGAGTGGAGGCTCGCCAAAGATGGCGCCTACGGAATGCTGGGGCGAGATGGCTTCCGCCGCCGGCTCCTTGCTTTGCCGACTCACCAGCTGCACCCAACCCACGGTCTCTGCGCCCGCGCCCAGGCTGAGCCGCCATGGCAGCCAGCCTGGCTTCGCCGTGGCCGGCGGCACAATGGTCAGCGGCAGGCGCACCACACCAGCCCCAGGCGCAATCGTCGCTTCGGTCTGAGCCAGGGGCGGGTCGCCCAGGGTCAGGGTGGCGCGGCCAGAGCCGAGTTGCGCGACGTAGGCGGCAACGTGGGCTGGCTCACCGCTGCGCAGACGTCGTAAGGGCTGCTCCCAGCCTACTAACCGGCCGGCTGGCCCCTGCATTTGAGTCGATGCCGACGGCGGCTGATAACCGGGGGCCAGATCGGCGAGCGTGGCGGCCCGTTCGGGCGTGCGTGCAAAAGCGAGCACGCGCTTGTCGCCCAACCGCCACTCCTGACGCGCCGTGGCCTGCCCGTCCAGCCAGGCTTCGTACAGCCGGTCTTTGTCGGCCCGCAGCGCGTCCTCGTTCACCACCAACCAGATAGCGTCGTGCTGTTCCCACAGCGGGCGCAGAAACGAATCGACGCTGGCTGGCGTTGCTTCCTGCGCGTTGGGTGTGCCGGCAAAAGGCTGGTCGTAGTGATAGGCGAAAACGGGCCAGGGCTGGTCGGTGTGCAGGAGCACGCCATCCCCTGGCCGGATATGGGCAGCCAACGTCTGCGCAACCGACTGGTAGTCGTCGGGCAGATAGCGGTCGCGATAGTAAGCGGCAAGGCTCCAGACCTGGATTGCGGCCAACGTGCAGAAAAGCGCGGGCGCCAGCCAGCGCGCCCGCCTGCGTAGGGGCGTGGTCGCCACGCCCGTCGTGGTTGCCATGTTTATGGTGGTCGCCACGCCCGCCAGCGCCGACGCCGCCAGTAAAGAGAAGGCGGGCGCGTAAGGCAAGAGATAGCGCGCCTCTGGCTTGGGGGAGTAGCCAAACCCGCGCGGCAAGGTCGTCAGCAGCCAGACGGCGAACGGTGGAATGAGGACGGCCAGAAGCAGGAGCAGGATGCCGCCGCCGGCGGGCGCCGGCTTTCCTGTCGGGGCGCCGGTTCGACCGCGCCGCCAGACCAGCGCCAGCGCTCCCAGGATAACCAGAGCAAAGATGAGCGCGACCGGCCAGCGCCAGGCGTCGATGTTGGTGGAAACCCCAACCGTGAGCAGGGTAGCATAGAGACGGGCGAAGAGCCCGGCGTCGAACGGCGTCTGCACCGACCACGAACGCATACGAGGCAGGGCATAGAAAAGCCAGGGAATGAACAGCGCCAGCACGCCGGCTTGCAGCGCCGCCCATCGCAGCAGCGATCGCCATCGCTGGCGAGCGTCCGGCAGGGCGCGCAGACTCCAGAGCCAGTAGAGCCCTTCGACGATCAGCAAGAATGCCAGCAGGTAGAGCGTCCACAGGGCCAGGGCGGTCACGATCACGTAGGCCATGGCCCGCGCCATGGTGAATCGCCGTTGCAGCAGGAGGACAAACAAGAGGCTCAGGGTGCACAACAGCCCGCCTAACACATACATGCGCGTCTCTTGCGACCACCAGATGCCAAATCGCGAGAGCGTCAGGAATACCGCTCCCGCCAGGGCTACCCAGGCGCGCCCACGCATGACGGCCAGCCCTAGCTGCCACAGGACCGCCACCGTCAGCACGCCGAAAGCCGCCGACAAGAAGCGTACGGCAAACTCGGTCTCGCCTGCAGCCTGCTGCCAAAGATGGAGCAAGCTGAAATAGAGGGGTGGGTGGACGTCGACCGCGGTCCAGGCTGCCATATCGGCCAGCGGCATCCGCGCCGCCCAGACTGCCAGCCCCTCATCCCACCAGATAGGGGCATCTTCCAGCCGGAAGAGCCGGAGGACGAACGCCAACAGGAGGACGCCCAGTAGGACCAGGCGAGGGCGACGCATCAGACGGGCCATTCCCAGGGGCGGGTGTTGCTGAACACCCAGGCAGCGGCATGCAAACCCTGCACCGGCAGGACGATGAGCAGGGCGCGGGTCAGAACGGTCGAGGCTGGTTCACCGCCCGCATTGCCCAGGGCGCGGATGAGCCAGTAGGCCGCAAGCAAGGTCGCCGGCCAGGCAGCCACCGAGAACAAGTCCCAATCGCGCTGGCCGCCATAATCAGGGTTCCACAGCCAGGTGAGCAGGAGATAACAACCCGCTGCAGCCAACAGAAACCAGCCAAACGGGTCGCGCGGAAGACGGGTGCGGTAGCCGAGGGCCAGCAAGACGAGCAGCGGCAGGGTGAAGGGCATCACGAGCAGATGTTGGTTGATGAAATCCATGGCGTGGCCGCGGGAGAACAGGGTGTAATACTCCCACGGGCTGCTGGCCGCCAGCAGCGGCACCAGCCAGCGATGGTCGCCGCCGCCAGGTGATTCGGCGCCGAGGAATGACCCCAGTCCATGCCCGCCCGCCGACATGAGGGCGAAGACACCCAATCCGATGACCACCGGCGGCGCCAGGAGAGCCGCCAACCTGGACGGGCCGGCGCTGCGGCGAGCGTTCATTGGCGCGAACGCAAGCACCCATAATGCGGGCTGCAGGACCAGGGTCGCAGGGTGAAAACCATTTGCCAGGGCCAGAACGATGCTAGGCGCCCACAACGAGGCGCGGCCGCTGGCGAAGCGCCATCCCAACCACAGATAGACCAGGATGAGCAGGCTGATGAGCGTGTAGTTTTCCGGATAACCGAAGAAGAGCTGCATGGAACCGAGGGTGATCATCAGCCCGAACACTCCCCATCGCTCCAGATGGGTCCTGCCAATCTCGTCTGCCAGTCGCAGCAAGATCCACACCGCGGCCGCGCCCGCCAGGCTGGAGATCCACCAGTAGGCGGGCATGGCGTCCTGCCAGCTCCACAGCCTTTCGCCGAGCCGGAAGAACAGAGCGTGGACAAAGGTATCCAGCGGCGCCTGCCAGTTGTAGAGCAGCCTGACCTCGGGGTGGGCGATGCCGTTGACCAGGAGAAAGGCGTCGCCCCAGCGCGTATGCACCACCCGCCCAAACCAGAAAATCGGAAAGCTGAGAATTGCCAACACGATCTGCACCCAGGCTGCCTGGGGGAACCCAATCCTTTGCACCCACGCCTGCAGACTGGCATCCATCCGGCCTGGGCGGCCGAATCCGGCCCAGACTACCAGCGCCGCCGCTGCCGCTATCGCCGCCCATCGCAGCCAGACCGGCAAATAGGTGATGGGATAGACGCCCCACAGCCACTCTTGCGGCAGCAGCCGGCCATCCGGCCCAATCAACCGTTCAGGATACCAGAAGCTGGCCCAGGTCACTGGCAGGCGATCGACCAGCACGAAGAGTAGGAGCAACCCCAGCCCATACACAGCTAACAGGCGCAGGAAGCGGCGGTCGAGAGGGGAAAAGGCGGCCATTGAGGGCCATTGTAGGAGAGAGGACGGGACGGCGCAAACGCCTGAGCGCATCCGATAGCCGGGAAACCGCTCAGGGACGAGGCGCCAGCTCGACCAGCCGTGGCCTGTCGCCGTTACGCGGGATCGTCTGCAGAGGGAATTTGGGCAGGGTAATCAGAAAGCGCGTCCCTTGGCCCACGGTGCTCTCCACCGCGATTTGACCGTGATGCATGTCTACCGTTTCTTTGACCAGGGCCAGCCCCAGACCCGTCCCCTTGATCCCCGATCGCCAGGCCGATTCGGAGCGATAGAATTTGGAGAATAGATGCGGCAGGTCCTCCGGCGCGATCCCGATCCCCTGATCCGACACCTCGATCTGCAGGGAATCCTGCGACTCATGCATGGTTATCCTCACACTGCTTCCATTCGGGCTGAACTTGATGGCATTGCTGACCAAATTTTTGACCATGCTGGTCATCAGGTGTTTGCTGGCGTACATGGGTGGCAGATCGGGCGGCAGGTCCAGCTGGATGTTCACTTGTGACTGTGTGGCCTGGACCTCCAGGGTGCGTACCGACTCGCGAATGACTTCGTCCAGATACAGGTCTTCCATGTCGCCGGCAGTGCGTCCGGATTCAATGCGGGAGATGTCGAGGAGGTCATTGACGAAGCGAACCAGCCTGTCGGTCTCGCGGCTTATGATCGTCAGGAACTGTTGGCGAAGCAGGGGGTCGTCGGTGGCGTAGCCTGCCAACAGCAGGTCCGTGTAGCCCTTGATGCTGGTCAGGGGGGTGCGCAGTTCGTGCGAGACATTGGCGACGATATTCGATTTCAGCCGGTCGATGTCTTTAAGGCGTGTGATGTCGATGAAGTTGAGCAGATAACCATCAGACAGAGGCGTGACCCCCAGCAAAACATCGCGGCGACCTTGGGCGCCAATCAGCACCGTCTCGGTGGGAGGCACAGTCTTCAGACCCTCCAGTGCAGCAAGAAACGGGCTGCCCTCGTCCCACACCTGTGCATCGAGCAATCCGATCAGACTTCGTCCCGCAATTTGATCGGGTGAGAAACCCATGATAGCTTCGGCGCCGGGGTTCATGGCCTGCACATGCAGGTTTTTGTCCAGCACGACGATGCCTGCAAAAGCCTCTTGCAGGATAGTCTCGGCCCGGCGTTTCTCGTCGAACGTCGTCTGATAAAGGAGGGCGTTTTGCACAGCAATGGCCGTCTGATTGGCGAGCGTCATCAGATTCAGGTGTTCATCAGGGCTGTAGGGGATGCCTGAGCGCTTGGGACCAAGCAAAATCACGCCAACCAGTTCCGTCCGCACCTTGAGCGGCAGGAGAAGCTGCACGCCTGCAGCATCGAGTTCCGCACGTTCCTGGCGCCATAAGCCTCTGAAGCGCGGGAGCACCTCGACATCCTCTATCCTGAGCAGTTCGCCACGGCTGCCCAGCCAGGTGAGGATGGGGTTGTCGCCGCGCATGGTCAGGATGTAGTCTGGCGGCAGCCCTTTTTGCGCCCGCAGCCGGAAGGTCTGACTCTCCTGGTCGATGAGCACCACAGCCGCCGTGGTGATATGCATGGTCTCCGTCAATTCATCCAGGATCATGCGCGCCAGCCGGTCGAGATCGAGCACAGAGACGGCCGTCCAGCTGAGATGCTGCAGCATAAGCGCGACATCGTACTTTTCGCGAAAGAAGTACTTATCCACCCAAGCCTGGGTGGCATCCCGCAGCGGCTGGATGACTACCGCCGCCACCCCGGCTACGATCATGGAAACGATGAGAACCTGGTACCCTGCTACCAGGTGCAGCAGGTTGACGGCCAGGGAGATAACCAGGAAATAACCGATGCCGATGATGGCAGTCGGAATAGAATAGAGCAGACCCTTCCGGAAAACGACGTCGAGATCGATCAGCTGATAGCGGAAGATGACATAGGCAATGATTGCCGCGTTCAGGGCATTGGCTGCGATATCAATCGGATAGGAACCAAGATTCTCTGTAGAATTGGTAATGCTGCCAATAACGACGAGAACCAGACCTATGAATATATACTTCGTACGGTTGATAATGATAAAATCTCGGCTTGTACGAAGCGTCACTATCAGGCTGTAAGCAGCAGTTCCGATGAATGCTGCATAGTAGATCGCGAACAAAGGAATTGCTGGCCCCAGCGTATACTCGATAATCCCCCTTTCTGTGACTGCAATGCCAGTAGCCAGAAGCCCGACTATGTCGAGGACGAGAAAGCCGAGGTAGAAGATGGCCCCGATGGGTATCCAGCTATCGAAACGCCGCTGGCCCAGGAAGGCTTGCACGAAGCTGAAGAAGGTCAGCGGCATCAGCGTGGCCCCAGCCAACATCACCCGATTCCAGGCCAGAGCGTGTGCGCGATCCAGATACATCATCAAAGCCCCGACGCTCCAGATGATCATGCTGATCAGATACCAGGCAAAGCGACGGTTGATCTTGGTGTGCAGACCGTGCCGCCAGGTAATGAACAGTAGGGAGCTATAAAGGAGCACCGCCAGGGCGGGCACCAGACTGAGCACAAAGACGATCATCTTCGGGCTTCGCGGGAGAAATGCAGGGACTAAACGCCGGCCATCGGCGCAGCCACTTCGCGCCAGGTCCGGCAATGTATTGAACTTGGCAGCGGCGGCCGCAGCCGCCACAGCATAGTTTACGACAAAGAGGCGCTCAGACGAAGTAGATCGGCGATGATGGCATCGGAGACATTCATATGAGCTGGTTTCAGATGGGCCAGATCAGCGCCTGCGGCCTGGCGTTCCAGGGCATAGGCGCGGAAGGTGCCCCGATGCAGGAGGGTCAGGCGCAGGGGATCGATTTCCAGCATTGATTCCATGTCAGCGTAGAAGGGATCGACCTGTTTGAGACGCTGATGAATCTGCCTGCGAACTTGATCGGCTGGCACAGCTTCTTTCAGCTCGATATAAAGATGGATGAAGGGGCCAGCGGCGTCGCTTTCCTTGCGCACGGTCCATTCTTCATAGGCGATGCCGGTATCGTGGATGGCCTGCCAGAACATTGGCTCGTCCATCAGGCCCGTGAAGCTGCCCAGATCGATCAGGCCATCGGAGCGGCCGGCGATCGCCATCGAGGGGAGGCGGATCTGGGCTTCCTTATCCTCGGTCTGGCCGAAACGTACAAGATCGCCCATCCGGTAACGCAGGAATGGTCCGCCGCCAAAGCTGGTAATGACCAGCTCATAGCGTTGGCCGGGCTGCACCTCGTCGAGCAGCACAGTGCGCGGGCTGAAGGAGGGGTCCTGCCGCTCCTGAATCCAATCTTCCTCGGGGATGAACTCGAGGAAGACGACATCGGGCAGGAAGTACAAGCCCTTGCGGTCCCATGCTTGCAGCGCGGCAATAACGCCCGTCTCGGTCGCAGCGTAGATCTCGTGCGGCATGATCCCCCAGTACTCGATGATCCGTTCCTTGTATAGAGCGGTGTCGGTGCCGCCGCAAAGGATACCCTTCACCGACCAAAGGTCTTTGGGCAACATTGGCCGGCCGGCCATGCGGCTGCGCAGCAGCGCCCGCGTCACCCGCGCCAGCGCTCTGGGGTGGAGCATCTGCCGGGAGAAACCGCCGCCGCCGCTGGCAAACCTTTCGCCGAGCTTGACCAGCACCGAAGTAATCGAGCCGAGAACGTCGATGCCCGTGACCATAGCCGTTTTGAAGCTCAATTCCAACCGCGCCTGGAAGGACATCGACTCTGTTTGATTGAGCGAAGGCACAAAAGTGAAAGGGAATTGCTCGTAAAGGCTGAGCAGTGAGATGCCGCTGGCATAGGGATGCGGGGGCGTGTTGTAAAGCAGCACGTCTTGCTCTTCCAGCCGGACCTCGCCTCGTTCGCTCGCCATGGAGAGGATGACGGCTGTCATGATGCGTTCGCCGGCGCGGGTGAACATCTCGTGACTGAAGGGCACCATCTTGAAACGTCCGGAGCGGCCCGAAGTGTGCGCCCATATGTGCGGTTCAAAGGCAAGGACGTCCTCACGCCGCTCAGACAGATAGACCTCATAATCGGCGTAGGTTGTCAGCGGTGCAGTCGATCTGAACGACTCCAGTGTCATTGCCGCGCCATTGCCCACGATATGCTGGCCCAGGGCGGACTGGCCCACGCGCAGCAGTTGTTCGTCCAGCAGACGCTTCTGAACTTGCATAAATTCGTCGATGCTCAGGTCGAGAAAGCCGCAGTATCGATTCCAAATCTCGTTGGTACGGCCTTGCCTCAACAATTTCACGATGTCAGCTGTCATGATGGGTGCTCCAATGACACAGCGCAGGTCTTGGGAGAGGGGACGTCATGGGATGCTTGTTTGGCGACGGCCTATGAGCGGGCCGTTAGGGAAAGAGAAGATGGGGTCAAATGGCGCCGCGGACGGCGCGAAGGAAGAGACCGCCCGGATAGACGCGCCGCAGCGCCGAGATTTCTTGGGTCTCGATTTGGAGGAAGCCGTTGTGCGCCAGCAGATCGCGCCATTCTGCGGTCGTTCTGATGTTGGCAAATGAGTCGATTTCGGCTTGCGCCCGTTCGCTGCTCATGGTCAATCCTGCGGCATCGACCCTGCGACGGTGCGCAATGCGCAACGACAGGCTGTAAAAAAGCAAAAGGGTGCGAAGCATGATGATGCCGAAAGGCGAGCGCCAAAACGCTGTAGCGCTAACATCGGCCATCACCAATGTCCCGCCAGGTCGGAGCACGCGGGCCATCTCACCCAGCAGCCGAGGTACAGCCATGTGGTGCGTCCCCAGGCAGCAGATAGCCAGGTCGAAGGAAGCGGCGGCGAAGGGCATCATCGTCCCCGACCCGCACACAAAACGAACTCTGTCGGATTGGCCGTTGAGCGATTGGCTGGCGCGTCCCAGCATCGACGGGGTGATGTCCAGGCCGACGATTCTTCCCTGTGCATCGGGTCGCGCCGACAATGTCAATGGGATGACGCCGGTGCCGGTGGCAACATCCAGCACGGACTCGGCGCCATCGAGTTCCACCAGGGAGAGCAAGCGATTGACGAAGTCGCGATAGCCAATGCCCCAGAACAGGCGCAGTTCGTGATCGACGGTTTGCTCATAGGTGGGTGCCAGCGAGGAGAATGCTTCGATGATGGTTTGCTGCTCGTCCACGGTGAGCTCCTGATGGTCGAGACTGCTTCAGCCGTGGGGGTGGCGCGCTTACGCAGAAACCTGTCGTACAGATATCAAGAGTATAGCACAGTCTCAGGAAAAGTCGTGATGTTGTGATATACGCCTACAGAAAGAGAGCGTGATGATGCTATACTGATACGTGCTGTACTGTAAATAGGGCATGGTTCGCTGCCTTTTGGGTTCCCCCTGACCGGGTTCCGGTCAATCTCTTAGCGAAGCGAAGGAGTTGCCCCTAACACAGTTGGTTCTTGCCTGTGCGACAAGTTCAGCCGGAATCGCGGCTGATGCTCGTGTATCTGGCTGTGGACTTTCCTCGTTTGCAGTTCCTATCCTTCCCCTCCCCATTCCCTGTGTTACAAAGGATGACATCTCATGAAGAGACTTCTGCCCCTCCCCTTACTCATCGTCGCTTTCCTGCTCCTGGCGGCTGGACTGGCAACGGCGGCCGGTCCCGAGATCGAGCCGTTCTCGACCACCGGCTACACCACCAACCTCGTTCCCGCCCCTGACATCCCCGGTTTCCCACCTCTCATCCCCAGCGAGTTCCAATTCCTCCCCAGCGGTCAGGTCAAGTTTCATATCGCCGCCCAGGGCGGTCCCGCTGTCGATGACGACCTTTTCTGCACAGCGCTGTATGGCGCGCCTTGCCAGGCTGTCTGCTTCGGATTCACAGGCCAGGCCTGTGGAACCGGCGGCTATTTCGCCGGCGGTAGTTTTCAGTTCGATGAATGGGGCGTCGTCGACCCAGCCACCTTTGGCGGCGCTAACTTTGGCAAGCTGAAGATCACCACCGGCCAAGGCCAGGCCGACCTGCGTTTCAGCGGTCAGGCTATTCCCACCCTCAGCGGTCCTGTGGCGCAGGGCAGCTTCCTGGTCGAGAAAGGCACCGGCGCCTACAAACACGACAAGAAAGAAGAAGGCACTTACTCCGGCGGCGCCGGCTTCGTGTTTACGGTCGATTACGCCCCGCTGGCGTTCACACCCTGTCCTGGCGGCATCTGCCCAGACCGCTGCGCTGTCTTTGGCGCTGCCGAGCCCAAGCTGAAGAAGGACGATCTCAAGTGGAAGATCGAAAATGAGGGCGAGACGGCCCTGACCGTCAGCAGAATTACCGTCAACTGGCCGGAGGCCAACGGGTCCATCACAAAGATGAAGTTGGGCAGTAAGACGCTTTATGACCAGCCGCTGGGCAGTTCATCTGTGATCACCGGCGTGCTGGGTCTGTTTACTGTGATTGATGGCGGTTGGCTGGGGGCAGAAGCAGACCGCCAGATCGGCGCCGACAAACACGCAGATCTGCAGCTCGAATTCGCCAACAAAGAAATCAGCGAAGAGGCGAGTGACTACACCCTGGTGGTAGAGTTCGCTGAGGGCTGCGCCGTCCCCTTCGCCGCCTTCCCGCCGCCTGCGCCCTGATTTCTTCGCCGGCAACCACCGCTCTTACAG
>JACDJB010003176.1_pt1 | contig 11043 bp, 12 predicted proteins | sample 7454121 | NCBI WGS metagenome assembly JACDJB01 (sample SAMN14253290, study PRJNA609438) | sludge metagenome | isolation source: sludge after 25d culture with pyrite | collected 2018-12-20 | reverse complement strand
CCAGCTGGTTTACTTTGCCGGTCGCACGGACGCGCGCGAGCGCGTTGTCAGGACCGACCACGACCATGCCCGCGGAATCGTAGCCACGGTATTCCAGCCGCCGCAGCCCTTCGAGCAGGATGGGCGCCACATCACGCTGCGCGATTGCACCGACGATACCGCACATATCCGTTTACCTTCTGTTGTCTGCCATGAACCGCCAAGACGCGGAGAGTGCCAAGAAAACCCGTTTTGAACCGCCAAGACGCCAAGAACGCCAAGAAAATCCATGTCTATGTAAAAGACAACGGGCCAAGGCTTGCGCTTATTCCTGCGCTTTCACGGGTATTCATTTCAAAAATTGTTTTCTTGGCGCTCTTAGCGCCTTGGCGGTTCACAGACCTTTCTTGGCGCCCTTGGCGTCTTGGCGGTTCAAACACCTTGGCGCCCTCCGTGTCTTGGCGGTTCATAAAATTCATCTCTTCTTCACCGGCCGCTGCCAGCCCGGACGGGTTTCCTGTCTGGCGCGGCTGTAGGTGAGCTCGCCGGGTGGCGCGTCGCGGGTGAGTGTCGTGCCTGCACCCAGGGTCGCGCCGGCGCCGACTTTCACCGGGGCGATCAGCTGCGTGTCCGAGCCGATGAAGGCGTCATCCTCGATAACGGTGCGGTGCTTGTTGGCGCCGTCGTAATTGCAGGTGATGGTGCCGGCGCCGACATTGACGCGCCGGCCGATGGTCGTGTCACCGATGTAGCTCAGGTGATTCACCTTGGAGCCGGTGTCGATCGCCGATTTCTTGATCTCGACGAAATTGCCGATGTGCACGTCGTCGGCCAGGCGTGTCTCGGGACGGATGCGCGCGAACGGGCCAATGCGCGCGTTGCGACCAATGATGGCATCCTCGATGACACAATGTGCCTGCACCACGGTATCGGCGCCGATCTCGCTATTGCGGATCAGGCAACCGGGACCGATGTGCACCCGGTCGCCGAGCTTCACCCTGCCCTCGAAGATCACGTTCACGTCGACGGTCACGTCCTGACCGTGCTCCAGGCTGCCGCGCAGATCGAAGCGTGCCGGGTCGTACAGGGTGACGCCCGCGTGCAGCAGCCGCTGTGCCTGTCGGTATTGATATTCGCGCTCAAGCCCGACGAGCTGGGCGCGGTCGTTGACCCCGAGGATCTCCGTCGGTGTGTACGGGGCGATGGTCTCGATGGCCATCCCCTCGGCGGCGGCCTGGGCGATGACGTCGGTGAGGTAATACTCGCCCTGGCTATTGCCGTTGCCCAGCCGCGCGACCCAGCGCTTGAGCGGGGCGGCGTCGACGGCGAGGAAGCCGGTATTGATCTCGTGGATACACAGCTGTTCGGGCGTCGCGTCCTTTTGCTCGACGATGCCGGTGACCCGGCCCCCTGCAGCGGCGGGGGCGTCGCGCAGGATGCGGCCGTAGCCGCTCGGGTCGGCGAGCTCGGCGGTCAACAGACCGAAACGTCCGCCGTCGGCGGCGGCCAGCAGGCGACCCAGGGTGTCGGTACCGATCAACGGCACGTCGCCATAGAGCACCAGCACGCGATCGCCGTCGGGGACGGCCGGCAAGGCCTGGGCGACGGCGTGGCCGGTGCCGAGCTGCTCGGTCTGCTCGACCCATGTCAGCCGGCGCGCGGCCAGGCGCTCGCGCACCTGCTCACCACCGTGACCGTAGACGATGTGGATGGAGTCGGCACCCAGGGCCTCGGCGGCGTCGATGACATGTTCCAGCAATGGTCGGCCGGCCAGAGGGTGCAGGACCTTGGGCAAGGTGGAGCGCATGCGCGTGCCCCGGCCCGCGGCGAGGATGATGATACTCAACGGCATGGTAGTCGCCTGTCTCCCATCGGCTGGGGTGGTTCCCTGCGGGGCAGTGTACGGTGCCGATCTGGCTGGTCGCGGCGCGGCGATTCCAGGTGACCCCGGGCGAGGCCCCAGGTGATCCCGGAGTACCTGGGGTGACCTCGCGGGTGTGTCGGCTCGGGGGGGATCATACCACGGCTGGTTTCGACGACCGCAGGGCCGTCAGGCGCAAACGCCTGTAAGCGGGGGCCGACCGGTTCAGCGCCCCGGGCCGGTGACCTGGCGAAGCTCGTCGGCGGCCGCGGCGCGCACGGTCTGGACCCGCACCTCGAAGTACAGGGTCTTGCCAGCGCAGGGAGGGTTGCAGTCGACGGTACGCGTGACGAGCTTGGTGCGGGCGCTGCGTCGGTCGGTCATGTTGGTTTGGGAGTGAGGCGTGAGGCGTAAATTCTGCCCCTCCTAACTCCTAACTCCTAACTCCTCACGCCTCACCCCTCACTCGACTCAGCCCCGTCCCTTGCGCAACTTATGGATGGTGCGCAGCTGGGCGACGGCCTCGGCCAGTTCGGCCTGTGCCTTGGCGTGGTCGATGCCGGCCTTGGTGTCTATCAGCAGCTTCTCGGCGTGTTCCTTCGCCGCCAGGGCCGCGGCCTCGTCGAGATCCCTGGCGCGCAGGGCGGTGTCCGACAATATGGTCACCACATGCGGCTGCACCTCCAGCATACCGCCGGAGACGTAGAAGGTCTGCTCCTTGCCGTCGTCGGTCTGCACGCGTACCTCACCAGGTTTGAGGGAGGTAAGCATGGGTGCGTGACGTGGCGCGATGCCGACCTCGCCCATCTCGGCGGGTGCGAACACCATGGTCGCCGACCCGGAGAAGATCGCGGCTTCCGCACTTACGATGTCGACGTGAATGGTCATGGCCATAAATTCAGATCCAAGTTGCAAGATACAAGATGCAAGTAAAAACTCCCGTGCACAACTTCACGGCACGATACATATTGATGCAAGTCGCTCAAGCTCGGAGGCGCCCACCACACTTCAAACAATGCTTCCGGTTTTCACTTGTCTCTCGCAACTTGCCTCTCCTATATCAGATACAAGATGCAAGTAAAAATCGCGCCTTACTTCACCGCGTGATGTCCATTAAAGCAAGTTGCGCAAGTTTCCGACTATCCCGACAATGTCGTGGTACATTCGGTTTTCACTTGTATCTTGCAACTTGCCTCTTGCAACTCGTCTTTTGCAGCTTGCCTCTTGCATCTCCTTAAAGCGTCTTCGCCTTCTCGACGGCCTCTTCGATGGTGCCGACCATGTAGAAGGCCTGTTCCGGCAGGTGGTCGTACTCACCATTGACGATGCCCTGGAAGGCGCGGATGGTGTCTTTCAGCGAGCAGTATTTGCCGGGTGCGCCGGTGAAGGCCTCGGCGACGAAGAATGGCTGCGACAGGAAGCGCTGGATCTTGCGGGCGCGGCCGACGGCACGCTTGTCGTCCTCGGACAGTTCGTCCATACCCAGAATCGCGATGATGTCCTTCAGTTCCTTGTAGCGCTGCAAGGTGCCCTGCACGGCGCGGGCGGTATCGTAGTGTTCGTTGCCGACGATCAGCGGATCGAGGATTCGCGAGGTGGAATCGAGCGGATCGACGGCGGGATAGATACCCAGCTCGGCGATGTTGCGCGACAGCACCAGGGTCGCATCCAAGTGCGCGAAGGTCGTCGCCGGTGACGGGTCGGTCAAGTCGTCGGCGGGCACGTACACGGCCTGAATCGAGGTGATGGAGCCCGTCTTGGTGGAGGTGATGCGCTCCTGCAGGACACCCATCTCCTCGGCCAGGGTCGGCTGATAACCCACTGCCGATGGCATGCGCCCGAGCAGTGCGGACACCTCGGTACCGGCCAGGGTGTAGCGGTAGATGTTGTCGACGAAGAACAACACGTCACGGCCTTCGTCACGGAAGAACTCGGCCATGGTCAGGCCGGTGAGTGCCACGCGCAGGCGGTTGCCCGGCGGCTCGTTCATCTGACCATACACCAGCGCCACCTTGTCGATGACGCCGCCCTCGGTCATTTCATGATAGAAGTCGTTGCCTTCGCGGGTCCGCTCGCCGACACCGGCGAACACCGAGTAGCCGGAGTGCTCGACGGCAATGTTGCGGATCAGCTCCATCAGGGTCACGGTCTTGCCTACGCCGGCGCCACCGAACAGGCCCACCTTGCCGCCCTTGGCGAACGGGCAGATCAGGTCGATGACCTTGATGCCGGTTTCCAGGATCTCGACCGCCGCGGCCTGTTCGGCAAAGGTCGGCGGCTTGCGGTGAATGGCGGCGGTGGTCTCGGCACCGATCGGCCCGGCATCGTCCACCGGCTCGCCGAGCACATTCATGATGCGACCCAGCGTCTTGGTGCCGACCGGTACCGAGATCGGGGCACCGGTGTTGGTTACGTTCAGCCCGCGCTTCAGGCCATCGGTGGAGCCCATGGCAATGGTGCGTACGACGCCATCACCGAGCTGCTGCTGCACTTCCAGGGTCAGATCGGCGTCACCGACAGTGAGTGCGCTATAAATATTCGGTACCGCGTCGCGGGGAAATTCCACGTCGACCACGGCGCCGATGATTTCAATGATGTTGCCCGAACTCATGGTGCGGCCCTCTTAATTTCGAGATCCAAGATACGAGATACAAGATGCAAGTACACGTGCTGCGCCTGCTGCCGTGACCTGTTGGTATCTTGTATCTGGTATCTTGCCTCTTGTATCTGAATATTAAACCGCCGCGGCACCGCCGACGATTTCGGAAATCTCCCGGGTGATCGCTGCCTGACGGGCCTTGTTGTAGACCAGCTCCAGTTCATCGATCAGATCGCCGGCATTGTCAGTGGCGGACTTCATGGCGACCATCCGCGCGGCCTGCTCCGAGGCGATGTTTTCCACCACGCTCTGATACACCAGCGACTCGATGTAGCGGGTCAGCAGCATGTTCATCACCGGCTTGGCATCGGGCTCGTAGAGATAATCCCAGTAGTGCTTGAGGCGCTCGTCCTCGGCAGGCACGATCGGCAGCACCTGGTCGACGCGCGGTGTCTGCGCCATGGTATTCACGAATTTGGTATAGCCCAGATACAGGTGATCTATGCGGCCGGCATCGTAACTGTCCAGCATGACCTTCACACAGCCGATCAGTCCCTGGATCGCCGGTGCGTCGCCGAGGTGCGTGGCCTGCGCCACGACGTTGCCGCCGATGCGCTTGAAGAACTGACTGGCCTTGGTGCCGAAGGCGACGATATCGACCTCGTAACCCGCCTCGTTCCATTTCTTCATGTGCGCGATGACGGTCTTGAACATGTTCACGTTCAGACCGCCGCAGAGGCCGCGATCGGTCGACACCACAATCAGGCCGATGCGCCGGGGTTCGCGCGCCACCAGATAGGGGTGCTTGTATTCCGGGTGGCCCGTGGCCATGTGGGCCACCACGCTGCGCACCTTCTCGGCGTAGGGCCGCGATGCCAGCATACGATCCTGAGCCCGACGCATCTTGCTCGCCGCGACCATCTCCATGGCCTTGGTGATCTTCTGCGTGTTCTTGATGCTCTTGATCTTGGTGCGTATCTCTTTTGCGCCGGCCATATCAGTGTCCAGGATTCGGGGATTGGGAGTCGGGATTCGGGGAAAACCTGCTGAATCCCGAATCCCGAATGCCGAATCCCAAGATGGTTACCAAGCCCCGTTGGCTTTGAAATCCTCGATGGCCTTGGTGAGGCCGGCGACGATCTCGTCGTTGTAGTCCGTGGTCGTATTGATCTTCTCGATCAAGGCCGCGTGGTTGGACTTGGCGTAGGCGTGCAGCGCGGCCTCGAAGTCGACGACCTTCTTGATTTCGATGTCGTCGAGGTAGCCTTCGTTGGCCGCGAACAAGGACAACGCCATCTCGGCCACCGTCAGGGGTGCGTACTGCTTCTGCTTCATCAATTCGGTGACGCGCTGGCCGCGTTCCAACTGCTTGCGGGTGGTCTCGTCGAGGTCGGAGGCGAACTGGGCAAAGGCCGCGAGTTCACGATATTGCGCCAGGGCCATACGTACGCCACCACCAAGCTTCTTGATGATCTTGGTCTGCGCCGCACCGCCCACGCGCGACACCGACAGGCCGGCGTTGATGGCGGGACGGATACCGGCATTGAACAGATCACTTTCCAGGAAGATCTGGCCGTCGGTAATGGAGATCACGTTGGTGGGCACGAAGGCCGACACGTCGCCCGCCTGCGTCTCGATGATCGGCAAGGCGGTCAGCGACCCGGTCCGGCCCTTGACGCGACCCTCGGTGAGTTTCTCGACCTCGTCGGCGTTGATGCGCGCGGCGCGCTCCAGCAGGCGCGAATGCAGATAGAACACGTCACCCGGGTAGGCCTCGCGACCCGGCGGACGGCGCAGCAGCAGGCTGACCTGGCGGTAGGCCCAGGCCTGCTTGGTCAGATCGTCGTACACGATCAGCGCGTCCTCGCCGTTGTCGCGGAAATACTCGCCCATCGCGCAGCCCGCGTAGGGGGCGATGAACTGCATGGCGGCGGAGTCGGCCGCGGTGGCGGCGACGATGATGGTGTGCGCCAGCGCATCATGTTCTTCGAGCTTGCGCACCACCGCGGCGACCGAAGAGTTCTTCTGGCCGACCGCGACATAAATGCACTTAACGCCGGTGCCCTTCTGATTGATGATGGCGTCGATCGCGACCGCAGTCTTGCCGGTCTGACGGTCACCGATGATCAGTTCGCGCTGGCCGCGGCCGATCGGCACCATCGCGTCGATGGCCTTGATACCGGTCTGCACCGGCTGATCGACCGACTTGCGGGCGATGACGCCGGGGGCGATCTTCTCGATGGGTGAGGTCCGGACGGCATCGATCGGGCCCTTGCCGTCGATCGGGCTGCCGAGCGCGTCGACGACGCGGCCGAGCAGGCCCTCGCCGACCGGGACCTCCAGGATCTTGCCGGTGCACTTCACCGCGGCGCCCTCGGAGATGTGCTTGTACTCGCCGAGAATCACCGCACCGACGGAATCGCGCTCCAGGTTCAGCGCCATACCGTAGACGTCACCGGGAAACTCGATCATCTCACCGGCCATCACGTCGGCCAGGCCGTGGATGCGGGCGATGCCATCGCTCAGGCTGACCACGGTACCTTCGGTACGCGCCTCGGCGGCAGTCTGGAACGTCTCGATGCGGCTTTTGATCAGCTCGCTGATTTCAGTGGGATTGAGTTGCATAACTATTCCTTATCAGTGGCTCAGGGCCGTACCCAGGCGGGTCAGCTTGCCCCGGACCGAACCGTCTATGACCAGGTCACCGGCACGCACCACCGCACCGCCCATCAGGGCCGGATCGGTGATGAACTCGAGCTGCACCTCGCGACCGAAGCGCTGCTTCAGCGCGGCCGCGACGGTCTGCTTCTGGGCGTCCGTGGCCGGGAACGCGGAGATCAGCTGCGCCTTGATGGCCCCCTCGGCGTCGTGCTTGAGCTGTTGGAACAGGCCGAAGATCTCCGGCAGGACCACCAGCCGGCGCCGTTGTGCCAGCAACTGGATCAGGTTGCGGCCGTCGTCGTCGAGGCGCTCGCTCCCCATGTCGGTCAGGATGTCGACGAACAGCCCGGCCAGCTGGGCCGGTGTGATGCGTGGATCGTCGAGCAGCCTGCGCATCTCCGGGTCGGCCGCCACCCGGGCCGCCAGCTCGAGCAGTTCCGCCCAGGCCGCCAGGGCCTGCCGCTCGCGTGCCAGATCGAACACTGCGTGGGCGTAGGGTCGTGCGATTGTGGTGGATTCCGCCATGCGTGTGCGCCTAGATCTGTGCGGCCAGCTGGTTCAGCAGGTCGTCGTGGGTGTTGGCGTCGATTTCCCGCTCCAGGACCTTGCCGGCGCCGGCGATGGCAATCGATACCACCTGGGCACGCAGGCCTTCCTTCGCGCGGTTGACCTCCTGGCCGATCTCGGCGCGGGCCGCGGTCAGGATGCGCTCGCCTTCGGTCTTGGCGTCGGCCTTGGCCTCTTCGACGACCTCCGCGGCGCGCTTTTCCGCCTTGGTGATGATCTCCTGGGCCTGTTGCTTGGCCTGCAGCAGTACCTCGGCAGCACGCTTCTGCGCCAGTTCCTGCTCGTGCTTGCCGCGCTCGCCCGCGGCCAGGCCATCGGCGATCCGGGTCCGGCGGGTATCCAGCGCGCCCATGATGGGCGGCCACACGAACCGCATGCAGAACCACACGAACACGCCAAACACGATCATTTGTGCAATGAGTGTGAGATTGATATTCATGCCGTTACCTCAAAATCGTAGGGAGGCGTTGACCGCCGAGTGCTCCGACTTCAGCCGACGACGGCAAACAGCACGTACAGGGAGATACCGACCGCGATCATGGGCACGGCGTCGACCAGACCCATGACGATGAAGAATTGGACACGCAGCATGGGGATCAGCTCGGGCTGACGTGCGGCACCTTCCAGGAAACGGCCGCCGAGAATACCGATGCCGACCGCGGCGCCGAGCGCGCCCAGGCCCATCATCAGGGCGCCGGCGATGTACAGCAGAGCAGTTGCCATTTCCATGAGTGTCTCCTAACTAAACGGTTAAAAAGTTGAGTTTATAAGTGCAGTCGAAATCTAATGATGCTGCTGGTGCGCCATGTCCAGGTACACGACGGTCAGCGTCATGAAAATGAATGCCTGCAGCGTGATGATCAGGATATGGAAGATCGCCCAGCCGAGCTGTAGGAAGCCGCCGAAGATGCCGAGCGCCCAACCGGCGCTGTACATGATCGCGATCAGGATGAAGATGGTCTCGCCGGCATACATGTTGCCGAACAGTCGCAGTGACAGTGACACCGGCTTGGAAATCAGCGATACGCCTTCGAGGATCAGGTTGATCGGCGCGCCGAGCTTGCCGAAGGGCTGGAACGCCAGTTCGCCGAGGAAGCCACCGGTACCCTTGATCTTGAAGGAGTAGTAGAGCATCAGCAGGAAGACGTACAACGCCATGCCGAAGGTCACGTTCGGGTCGGTGCTCGGCACGATCTTGAAATAGACGTGGTGCGGATCGGCACCGAAGACGGAGGCCCCGATCACCTGCGCCGCCCGCGGCAGCAGGTCGACCGGCAGGAGGTCCATCAGATTCATCAGGAACACCCAACAGAAGATGGTCAATGCCAGCGGGGCGACCATGTCGTTCCGGCCGCTGAACGAACCGCGCACACTGGTGTCGATGAACTCCACAATCCACTCAGCGAAATTCTGGGCACCGGCGGGAACGCCGGCCGTCACGTGCTTGGCGACCTTGCGGAAGAAATACAACAGCACGACGCCCAGAAGGATCGACCACAGCATGCTGTCGACATGGATCGCCCAGAAACCCATCGCCTTGGCATCTTCCGGGGTGTGCGCGAAGGACCAGCCGAGATCGGGGTGCAGACCGTAGGTCCAGTTCTGCAGGTGATGTTTGATGTACTCGCCGGAGGTAAGGGTGTCACCAGCCATTACAGTTTGCGTCCGTGGTCGATCCAAGAAAACATCCAGGCCATCTGCCCGGCTACGAAGGCCATCATGAGCGGCAGCGGCGTGAGCCGCAGCGCACCGATACCGATCGCGAGCAGGCCACCAACGACGAGCAAGCGCTCGATGCTGGACACATAAAACGACCACAGATGCCGCTGCGCATCGGCGTGTACCTGTCGCTTGCCCCGGTGCAGGCGCCAGGCCAGCAGCGCTGTGTTGGACAGTGCCGTAGCGGCCCCGAACAGCGCGGCCACGGCCGCGGGCGGCCCACCGTAAAGGTATCCCGCCACCGCCGCCGCCGCAGTCAGGCAGGCCTGGATACTCAGAATCGTACGCATGCCGCGACGGTCCTGGCGCGGGGGCGGCGCGCACCCCGGTGTCCCAGCCAGCCGCCCGGTGATGCGCGGTGGAAGGATTCGGTCGTCATGTGCAGTAGCAGTGACCGGCCCATGCGTGCCGGCGCGCATTATAGGGACTTCCGGGTCAGGGGGTCAATGATGGGGGAATAAAGAGAGGTTATAACCCTGAGGGGGAGTGAGGAGTGAGGCGTGAGGCGTGAGGCGTAACCCCTTTGAGCCACGGAAGCACACGGAAAGACACGGAATAATGTCATTATTGAAAACCAGGATCGGCTTATGCGCCTGTATGACCCCTGCCTCTTGCTCTCCGGTTGTGTGCCCCTAGACAAATTCCGCCGGGATTTTTGCGATGAATTCTTTCCGTGTGCTTCCGTGGCCAACACGATTTTGCCTCACGCCTCACGCCTCACGCCTCACGCCTCACTCCCCGACCGGATCTTCTCCAGAATCCCATCCAGCTCGTCGAGGCTGTTGTAGCTGATGACGAGCCGGCCCGTGCCGCCGCGACCCTGGGCCAGAGAGACCTTCGCACCCAGGCGCTCACCGAGCTCTGCCTCCAGGCGCCGGATGTCGGGATCGACCCGCCTGGGGGGCGCGGGCGGCGTGGCCGCGCCGGCCAACAGGCGCTTGACCAGCCGCTCGGTCTCACGCACCGACAGGCCGCGCGCGACCACCTGGCGGGCGCCGTCGACCTGGTCGTTGCCAGCAAGCGCCAGCAGCGCCCGGGCGTGACCCATCTCCAGCCGGCCGGCCCCGAGCAGGGCCTTGACCTCATCGGCCAGCTCCAGCAGCCGCAACAGATTGCTCACGGCGGCGCGCGAGCGTCCGACCGCATCGGCGGCCTGCTGGTGGGTCAGCTCGAACTCCTGGATGAGGCGCTGCAAGGCGCGCGATTCCTCCAGCGGATTGAGGTCCTCCCGCTGAATGTTCTCGATCAGCGCCATGGCGATGGCGGCGCGGTCCTCGACGTCGCGCACCACGGCCGGGATGTCCTGCAGGCCGGCGAGCTGGGCGGCGCGCCAGCGGCGTTCGCCGGCGATGATCTCGTAGCGGGGCTGATTTCCGGGCCCGCGGCCGATCGGCCGCACCACGATGGGCTGCACCACGCCCTGGGCCTTGATGGAGTCGGCCAGGTCCTGCAGCGTCTCCTGATGCATATCCTGGCGCGGCTGGTACTTACCGCGCTGGATCAGGTCCAACGGCAGGGTACGCAGCGTGCCGTCGACCGGCTCGGCCGCGCCCGTCCCGGACGGAACGCCCGCCACAGCCGCCGCGGGTGTCGCCTTCGCCGCCCCGCCCAGCAGCGCATCCAGCCCGCGCCCCAATCCTCGTTTCTTCGTCGCCAT
>JACDJB010003171.1_pt1 | contig 11053 bp, 8 predicted proteins | sample 7454121 | NCBI WGS metagenome assembly JACDJB01 (sample SAMN14253290, study PRJNA609438) | sludge metagenome | isolation source: sludge after 25d culture with pyrite | collected 2018-12-20 | reverse complement strand
TTTTCTGAACCGGCAAAGTCAACCAGTGCTATCGCCGGTATCTTGAGGATGACAGGCATGTGTGTGATATGACTGTCTGCCGCTAATGTATTACCGGAAAATAGATACCTGATAAGTAGCAAAAAAAGCAGGATTCTCTTCATCTTCGTGCTGGTTGCAGATTATTGAGCCCGAAATTACTGCAACATACAAAGTTCTGATGTAAGGGAAATGTGGGAAGTGTGTGGGAGGTAATCCTATTTGTTTGTAGGAGATTTTCCTATGCCCTGAAAGTGGAAAATATTACGTTCATTCGATTAACTTGTTTTTTAAGGCGTAAATTGTTAGATCCGTGTTGTTCTTTAATCCCATTTTCTCCAGAATTCTCATCCTGTAAGTACTGACGGTCTTATCCGAAATGAATATCTCGTGACCGATTTCTACAAGCGATTTCCCTTTTGCCAACATGATCATAACCTGAAACTCGCGTTCTGAAAGTTGTTCATGTGGAAGTTTTCCGTCCAGTTCAATGTCTTGAAACAATATCTTTTCAGCTAAGGCTGATGATACATACTTTCCTCCTGCTGCAATTTTTCTGATGGCAAGAGAAAGTTCCTCGGAAGCGCTGTCTTTCGATAAATAACCTGATGCTCCAAGTTTGAAAGCCCGGATAGCATATTGTTCCTGAGGATAAAAACTTAAAAATTAATACGTTTGTCTTAATATCTTTATTTTTCATCCGCTGGAGCAAATCCAAACCGGTTATCCCCGGCATTGAAATATCGAGAACAACCAGATCGTAATTTTTACTCAGGATTTTCGTGTAGGCAATATTACCATCACTGGCTTCATCAATTAAATTAACTTCAGGCAGTGTTTTTATAATCTGCTTAACACCTTCCCTCACGATTGCGTGATCATCGGCTATAAGAATATTCATAATTTAATTGCATTTGGGGAATTTTGATCTCTATGGATAATCCGCTTCCTGTTGTATTTGTAAAATTAATGATTCCTTTACATTGCCGGATTCTTTGCCGCATGGACATAATTCCGAATGAATCCGGTGATGACAGTTTGTCGGTTGGTATTCCAGTACCGTCATCTGCAATTTTCATGATGATATCATGTTCGTTGTTAAATAGTTGAATTGTAACCGCAGATGCGTGTGCATGCCGGATCACATTTGTCAAAGCTTCCTGCAGAACACGGAATATTGCCAGATTGATAGAAGACTTTAATGGTGTGACTTCTTCTAAATACAATGTGCACGGAATACCTGTGCGTTCTTCAAAATCTTTGCAATACCACTCGATGGCAACAACTAATCCTAAATCATCGAGAATGCCGGGATGTGTTTCAGCAGCGATGTGTTGGACTTTCGAAATTACTTCGTTGGTGATTTCAATCATATTGTCAAGTTTCCCGGCCAACATGTCTTTTTCATGGAGATTGTTTCTGACCCATTTTAAATCCATCTTGAGTGCTGTGATTGATTGTCCCAGTTCGTCATGAACTTTGTAGGAAATATTCGTACGCTCTTCTTCGATGGCCTTGATTAAATGTTCGTTGACCTGCTCCAGTTGTTCCTTTGCCAGTAACAGTTCTTTCTCAGATTGTTTCAACTTCTCCGTTTTTTCAATCAGTTGTTGTTTTTGCCAGAATAACTCAAGAAAAACATTGATTTTGCTGATTAATACTTTTTTGTTCAGTGATTTTATAATATAATCAACAGCTCCGGATTCGTAGCCTTTTAACATTTTTTCGATGACAGGGCTATCCGACGTCAGGAAAATGATCGGAATTTTGTTTCCTGTTCTCTTGGCATTAAGTTTCAATGCAAGCTCAAAACCGTTCATAATGGGCATGTGGACATCCAGAATAGCCATCGATATTTCAACATCTTTAATTATTTCGAGGGCTTGCGGACCGGATTCGGCTTTATAAATATTCGCTTTAACGTCAAATAAGATAATTTCCAGATAAAGAAGATAGGACGTGTTGTCATCTACAATCAGAATATTGGGTAAATTTGACGGCATGAAATTAATTATAAAAGAATTGGGGATTAAAAAGGCGAGCAAAGATAGAAAAAAAATATAGAATGCAAGATGTTAACCTGATTACTTGTTTTTTTACAAACCCGGTTTCGATAGCTTCTCTTGTATCGTAAATAATTTAATGACAGATTATTTATATATTTGTCATTTTATAAACTAAAAATTAATCAGTTGTAAATGGAAAATTCCATCATCATCGGTTTATTGCAAAACATTGCCATTTTGCTGGCTTTTACCATGCTGTATGAAAATTTCTGGGTGAAAAACGAGGAATCCAAAAGTCTGGGAACAAAGATTTTGGTCGGTTTTATTTTAAGTGGTATTGGTGTTATTCTTATTTTCAGTCCCTGGCGATTGGGACCGGGACTGGTTTTTGATACCCGTACTGTAATGATTTCAATATCCGGATTGTTCTTTGGTTTTATCCCGGCTTTTATCACCATGCTCGTGACAGGTATTGTACGTTTCCTGATGGGCGGAGACGGTATCTGGATGGGAATTGCCACCATTGTTACTTCCGGAACAATCGGGTTGTTGTGGCGATATTTACGTCCTTCGTGGAGGGATGGGATATATTACCTGGAACTGCTCATGATGGGCTTAGTGGTGCACCTGTTCATGGCTCTGTCTGTTTTTCTGTTGCCACCGGAAAAAATACTTTACACATTTAAAACTATTGCAATACCTCTGATATTTCTTTATACTCCAGCAACAGTACTGATTGGATTTCTGATGTTGCGACAATATTTTAATGCTATGAACAGCAAGGCTGTGGCCAAGCTGGAGGAGTTGGAGAAAAGATTTTTAAAGGTGTTGGAAAGCGGCAATATTGTGTCGTTATTGCTTGATGTGGATGGACGTGTAAGGTATTGCAACAATTATTTATCACAAATTACCGGTTACAGCAAAGAAGAAATTATGAATCAGAACTGGTTCACAAAATTTCTGCCCGAAGAAATAAAACTGCATGTATATCAAATTTTTTGTGACAGTGTTGTCAATAAAAAAATAGATAATAATATCTATAATCCGATTCAAACTAAATCCGGAGAAGCGCTCTATATTTCGTGGTTCAATACTGTTTTCTATTCAGAAAGCGGAGAAATTGAAGGTGTGGCAAGTATTGGTGTCGATGTGACGGAAAGAGTCCAGTACGAGAAAATGTTGGAAGAAAAGAATGAGGAATATAAAGAGGTAAACATCAAACTGAAGAAAGCAAAAGATAAGGCAGAAGTAAGCGACAGGCTTAAATCAGCTTTTCTGGCCAATATGAGCCATGAAATCCGTACGCCGATGAATGGAATTCTTGGTTTTGCCGATTTGTTGAAAAATCCGGAGTTACCGCCTGAAAAACAACAGCAATACATACATATCATCGAAAAGTCGGGATTGCGTATGCTTAACCTGATCAATGATATCATTGAAATCTCAAAAATTGAAACCGGTGTGATTCATGTGCATAAAGAGCAGGTGAGAATCAGTGAAATGTTGGATTATGTATATACTTTTTTCAAACCGGAAACAGATGAAAAAGGGTTGCAGTTTAAAACCAGTATAACTATTCGGGAAGAATTAATAATTAAAACCGACCGGGACAAACTTTTGTCGGTTTTGATTAACTTGTTGAAAAATGCGGTTAAATTCACCCAGTTTGGCTCTATTGAATTGGGATGTCATGTTGAAGGCAACAATCTTTTTTGCTATGTGAAAGATACAGGCACCGGTATTCCTGAAAATAAACAGGCTGTAATTTTTGAACGTTTTATACAGGCGGATCCGGAAGATAAAATGGCGCGACAGGGTGCCGGACTCGGACTGGCGATCTCGAAAGCTTACATCGAAAAAATGGGAGGTAAAATTGGTGTGCAAAGTGAAGAAGGAAAAGGTTCTGAGTTTTATTTTACCATACCTGTATGTTAAAATCATAGGTTTTGTGAATTCAGGGTATCCCCTTGTTTATTGAACAAAATAAAGTAAATTTGCACGTCCAAAGCAAATTTCCATGTCTGTCATCAAAAAGATCGATTCATACATCCTCAAACGCTTCTTCACGCTCTTTGTGATGACTTTTTTGATTGTCATCTTCATCCTGCTGATGCAGTTTTTGTGGAAGCATTTCGCGGATTTGGTAGGTAAGGGTATCGGATGGGATGTGTTGGCTGAATTTTTTATGTACGCCATCATGACCCTCGTTCCACTGGCTCTGCCGCTGGCTTTGTTGTTGGCTTCGCTGATGACTTTCGGTAATCTGGGAGAAAACTTTGAACTTACCGCTATGAAGTCGGCGGGTATCTCTCTGTTCAGAATTATTCGTCCTCTGATGATTACGGTCGGACTGATTGTTGTTGCGGCTTTCTTCTTTTCGAACAATGTACTGCCGAAATCGCAGAAGAACATGTATACGCTCCTGTTTTCCATCCGGCATAAATCTCCTGAACTGGATGTGCCGGTCGGAGAATTTTACTCGGGAATCAATGGCGTGAATTTATATGTCCGGGCAAAAGAAAAGGGTTTGTTGAAAGACCTGATGATCTATGATTTCTCAAATGGATTCGACAATGCAGCCGTATTGTTGGCCGATTCGGGTAAAATCCAGCCGACAGGGGATAAGAAGTATCTCCTGCTCACCCTGTATAATGGAGAAAGCTTTGAGAATCTCCGGCAACAAAAGCTGGCGGGCACCAGGAATATACCGTACCGCAGGGAAACTTTTTCTCTGAAAGAAATTTTATATGATTTTGATTCAGAATTCAACCGGTATGATGAGTCGCTGTTGCAGGATCAGCACATCAGCAAGAATATCAGTGAATTGTCTCATTCAATAGATTCTATTAAGCAGATTATTGAAATCAGGAGCGCCTCGCAGGTACAGGAAATGTTGCAGTACAGATATTTCATGGGTTATGGAGGATCTCAGACTTCGCTCGATGTGAAACCGGATGTTGATTTAACCCCTTATAATCCGGATTCGGCGTTTTTAAAACTGGAAAAGGATCAAATGACGATGGCAGTTGATAATGCAGTTGAGCGATCTAAAAGCATGCTCGACCACATTCAGTATAATAAGCTGTTACTCGGTGAACCTCAGATGTACATGAACCGTCATGCCAGTGAGTGGCACCGGAAGTTTGCCCTGTCGTTTGCCTGCCTGATTTTCTTTTTTATCGGAGCGCCGTTGGGAGCCATTATCAGAAAAGGTGGTTTTGGTTTTCCGGTAGTTATCTCGGTACTCATGTTCGTAGTGTATTACATCATCGACCTGACCGGCTACAAGATGGCCAGGGAAGGCATTTGGGAAGCATATCAGGGTATGTGGCTCAGCGCTGCCGTATTATTTCCGATAGGGGTGTTCCTGACTTATAAAGCTGCGGTAGATGCTACTTTGTTCAATCCCGAAACTTATGTGAAGTTTTTCCATACCATTAAAATAAAGTTATATCGGTTCATCCGTATTTCTGTAGAAGATGAACTCGGTCAATCAAAATAATTCAATATATGAAGAGGTTTTTAAATACAATCGACGAAGCGATTCAGGACATCAAAGAAGGTAAGGTAGTCATTGTTGTTGATGATGAAGATCGTGAGAATGAGGGTGATTTTATATGTGCGGCTGAAAAAATAACACCGGAAATCGTCAATTTTATGATTACGCATGGTCGTGGTGTACTTTGTGCGCCGCTGACCGAAGAAAGATGTAAAGAATTGGACCTGGATATGCAAGTTACCAATAACACGTCGGTACACGCAACTCCGTTTACAGTTACCATCGATAAGCTGGAAGGTTGTACGACCGGTGTTTCAGCCAATGACAGGGCGGCTACACTCCGCGCATTGTGTGACCCCACATCGAAGCCCGAAACCTTTGGTCGCCCCGGACATATTTTCCCGTTGCGTGCCAAAACACGTGGCGTTATTCGTCGCGCCGGACATACGGAAGCCGCTGTTGATTTAGCCAGGATGGCAGGTTTGTATCCTGCCGGAGCTCTGATTGAAATCATGAATGAGGATGGTACCATGGCCCGCTTACCGGAACTCATCGAACTTGCAAAAAAGTTTAAACTGAAAATTATCAGTATAGCCGACCTGATTTCATACAGGCTCAGAACGGAATCACTGGTGGAAATGGGCGTAGAAGTCAATATGCCAACAGCTTACGGAGATTTCAGGCTGATACCTTTCCGCCAGATTTCCAATGGTATGGAGCATGTGGCACTGATTAAAGGTACCTGGGAAAAGGATGAGCCGATTCTGGTTCGCGTTCATTCTTCCTGCATGACCGGCGATATCTTCGGCTCTCAACGCTGCGAGTGTGGAGAACAGTTGCATGAAGCCATGCAGTTAATTGAAAAAGAAGGAAAAGGTGTGTTAGTGTACATGAATCAGTAAGGCCGGGGAATTGGTCTGATGAATAAAATTAAGGCTTATAAACTGCAGGAACAAGGTCTCGATACAGTGGATGCTAATTTGCACCTCGGATTCAATGCCGATGAACGGGATTATGGTGTAGGAGCCCAGATTCTCATGAACCTGGGGGTGACAAAGCTGAAACTGATGTCGAATAATCCGGTGAAAAGAATCGGTTTGGAGGCCTACAACCTGACCATCGTTGAAAATGTCCCGCTGGTAATCAAACCGAATCCACATAACAAGTTTTACATGGAAACCAAGAAGAACAGGATGGGGCATATCCTGAACGATTAATCAGGTTTTTTTAATAAAAGACAAGGATATTTAAAAAAATAATCTATTTTTGTACAGCTAAATACAATAAAATCAACATAGATAGTTTTCTTAACGAAGATTTATTCTGAAAAAATTGCTGAAAATGGACCCACTTGAATTAAACAAGGATGCTGAAATCGTGGATAACGATTTAACCCAACAACCCGATCAGACAAATCCACAGGTTACGGAAGAACTTCCTGTTAATGAGCCAGCTAAAACTGTTCAGCCGGAGGATGAAGCAGAAACCACAGTAGCCCCTGAAGTTGCAGCGTCAGAAGCTGTTGAACCGAAAGAAGAGGCAGTTGCTGATGTTGTTTCCGAAGAAGAAGTTGTTTCCGAAGAAAAAGAAAAACAGGTTGTTCCGGAATCCAAATCTCTTGATTTGCAGGCATTTTCGCGGGAAGAACTGGTGGCGCATTTGAAGCAATTGCTTACTCTGGAAATTGAAACTATTAAAGATGAAGTAGAACATATCAAGCTTTTGTTTTATAAAAAATTAAAAGCGGATAATGAAGAAAGTAAGAAAGTTTTTCTTGAAAGCGGGGGTGAAGAGCATGATTATAAGCCAGTTAAAGATGGACTGGATGAGGAGTTGAAAACTCTGTTGAATGAATATAAAACCAAAAAGGCTGCTTTAATAGCCAAAATGGAAGCAGATAAAGAAAATAATCTGATTCAAAAACAACATATTCTGGACAGGATGAAAGTGTTGGTTGAGAGTAACGACGACGTATCTTCTCACATCAATGAGTTCAGGGAGTTGCAGAAAAAATGGAAATCCATCGGACAGGTACCTCAGGAACATGTCAACGAGTTGTGGAAGTCTTATGCTGCCTGTCAGGAGTCATTCTGGGATTTGATAAAGATAAATAACGAGCTTCGTGAATATGATTTCAAGAAGAACCTGGAATTAAAAACTACTATTTGTGAGGCTGCTGAACGTTTGGATGAGGAAGCTGATGTTATTTCCGCATTTCATCAACTGCAAAAACTACACGATGAGTGGCGCGAAACCGGTCCGGTTGCAAGGGAATTCCGGGAGGAAATCTGGAATCGATTCAAAGCAGCGTCAGCCGTTATCAACCGCAAACATCAGGGTCATTTCGATGAAATCAGAAAAATAGAAGAAGATAATCTGATTGCAAAAACTGCTTTATGTGAAAAAATAGAAGCATTTGATTTTGCATCACTGAATAGTTATAAAGCCTGGGATGAAGCTACTAAAACCATCATGGGATGGCAGGAGGAATGGCGTACAATCGGTTTTGCTCCCCGTAAATCGAATCATAAAATATTCGATCGCTACCGGGCTGCCTGCGATGCTTTTTTCAATGCCAAAGCAGAATTCTATAAAGCTTCCAAAAATGTACTGAGTGATAACCTGGAAAAGAAAAAGGCGCTTTGTGAACAGGCTGAAAAGTTGAAGGACAGTACCGAATGGAAAGAGACTTCCGAAACCCTGATTCGCTTACAAAAAGAGTGGAAGACCATTGGTCCTGTTGCCAAAAAATATTCAGATGAGGTTTGGAAGCGTTTTATTTCGGCTTGTGATTATTTCTTTGAACAAAAGCAAAAGAATACTTCTGGTCAGAGAACAGAAGAACTTGAGAATCTGGCAAAGAAGAAAGATTTGATAGCTAAAATCAATGAGCTGGATATTGTTACGGATAAAACTCCGGCTGATGTGTTGACGATGCTGAGAGAATACATTGCCCAGTGGAATGAAGTTGGTCATGTACCTTTCCGAGATAAAGATAAAATTTACAAGGAATATCGTTCTGCTGTTGATAAGATGTTTGAGAAGCTCAACGTGGATGCCAATCAGCGTCGTCTTGATACTTTCAAGTCCAACCTGAAAGATATGTCGACGAAAGGGGAGAATAAGCTGTTGCGCGAACGGGAAAAACTGATGCGGGCCTATGAGCACCTGAAGTCCGAGATTGCTACTTATGAGAATAACATCGGTTTCTTAACATCAACCAATAAAAAAGGAAGTGGCTTGATAAGAGAAATGGAAAGAAAAATAGAAGCGCTGAAAGAAGAAGCAGGATTGATTGAGCAGAAAATAAACCTGATTGAAGAGAGCCTGTAAATTCGTAGATAATGAATAATAAAAAAGAGGTGACCGTCGCGTTGGCATTGGTCACCTCTTTCTTTTATTTGATACAGATTTGTTATTTTGCGTAACTTACTGCCCTTGTTTCACGAATTACCGTGATTTTAACCTGTCCCGGATAAGTCATTTCATCCTGAATTTTCTTGGCAATATCAAATGACAGCAATTCTGTTTCTTTGTCATCTATTTTGTCCGCACCAACGATGACGCGCAATTCGCGCCCGGCCTGAATGGCATAAGTCTTAACCACACCCGGATATTGGGCAGCTAAGTTTTCCAGATCTTTCAGGCGCTTGATGTAAGCTTCGACGATTTCACGACGGGCGCCCGGACGAGCACCTGAGATAGCGTCACAAACCTGTACAATCGGAGCAATCAGCGTTTCCATTTCTACTTCATCGTGGTGTGCGCCGATGGCATTGCATACATTGGGTTTTTCCTTGTATTTTTCTGCCAGACGCATCCCCAGGATAGCATGCGGTAATTCCGGTTCATCATCAGGCACTTTGCCGATATCGTGTAGCAGACCGGCTCTTTTGGCTGTTTTGGGGTTCAGTCCCAGTTCAGAAGCCATGGTAGCACACAGGTTGGCAACCTCGCGTGAATGCTGCAGGAGGTTCTGTCCGTAAGAGGAACGGTATTTCATTTTACCTACCAGGCGGATCAGTTCAGGGTGTAATCCGTGGATACCCAAATCGATGGTGGTGCGTTTTCCTATTTCAATAATTTCTTCTTCGATTTGCTTGCGCACTTTGTTGACTACCTCTTCGATGCGAGCTGGGTGGATACGGCCGTCGGTAACGAGTTGATGCAACGACAAGCGGGCAATTTCGCGACGAACCGGATCGAATGCCGAAAGTACGATGGCTTCCGGAGTATCGTCTACAATAATTTCAACGCCGGTGGCTGCTTCCAGCGCCCGGATGTTTCGTCCTTCCCGTCCGATGATACGACCTTTGATTTCGTCGGATTCGATGTGGAAAACAGTAACTGAGTTTTCAATAGCCGTTTCAGTCGATACCCGTTGGATGGTGTTGATGATGACACGTTTTGCTTCTTTATTGGCTGTCATCTTAGCTTCCTCCATGATGTCGTTGATATACGACATGGCGTTGGTTTTTGCTTCATCTTTCAGAGATTCGATCAGCTTTTCTTTGGCTTGTTCTGCAGATAATCCGGAGATGCTTTCTAGCTGTTCCTGAGCCTGACGGGTCAGGTGATCGAGTTCTGTTTTTTTCTTCTCCAACAAATGCAGTTGTTGTTCATGGGTTTCCCTGAGCACCTCAACTTCATTCGCCTTGCGTTGCAGCTCCCCCTGTTTTTGGTTTAGTTGCATTTCGCGTTGCTGCGCCCTCACTTCCCGTTCCTGCACCTTGGCATTGCGTTGTTGCACCTGTTGTTCGTGTTCTGCTTTCAGGGCAATAAATTTTTCTTTTACCTCTATGAGCTGGTCCTTTTTAAGTAGCTCTATTTCAGCCAAAGCGTCCTGCTTCGTCTTTTTATGGATGCCGGTCAATATCAGGTAAACCCCTCCTCCGCCGATAACCAGTCCGATAATTCCGATTATGATGTATAGTACCATGTTTATTTGTGTTTATTTTGTTTAAAAGTGTTTTGTTTAATAATCTAATGTCTAATGTCTAACGTTGTTTGACTGTTGATATTCGTCGTTAGACCTAAAAAAAACGCACGTCAAAGCATGATTAAAATCATGATGACATGCGGGAATGATTGATGTTTACGACAAACTTATTCCTGATTCAGTACAGCATCCAACTCTTTTTCCAGTTGTTTGATTCTGTCTGCAAGAGGGGCTGTATCTTCTGTCAGATCGTTTTTTGAAACCTTTACGGCTAACTGGTATGCCACTAATTTGAGAATATCCTCATAAGCCCGTTGTTTATACCTGAGGTGAAATTCTTCTATTAGACTGGAAACCAGCTTTTCAGCTTTCCTGTATACTTCCTCGTCGCCACGGGGAATCCGAAGTGCCATTGGAAAGCCTCCGATTTGTACATTTATAGTAAAAATATCGTCGTTCATAATGCTCTAATCATCTAAAAGAGCCAAACATTGATCAATTTCCCGCACCATCCTGTCGATTTGTTTTTTTGCTTCTGCCCGTCCTTCACCGGACCCGCTAAGCTGATTTGCCAATGACAGGTGTTCGTTT
>JACDJB010003169.1_pt1 | contig 11060 bp, 8 predicted proteins | sample 7454121 | NCBI WGS metagenome assembly JACDJB01 (sample SAMN14253290, study PRJNA609438) | sludge metagenome | isolation source: sludge after 25d culture with pyrite | collected 2018-12-20 | reverse complement strand
AATAGCTGTTGGCTGTTGGCTGTTAGGTGTTGGCAATTAGCCTGTTGGCTGTAGACAATTAGCTGTTTGCTGTTAGCTATTAGCTGTTAGCTATTGGGATTTACAAGAGGCTAAAAGCTAAAAGCCAAAAGCTAAAGGCTAAAAGCTAAAAGCCAAAGGCTATTAGTAGTGGAAATAAAGATTTAAAATAATGAGAAACTTTAGGGAATTGGTTATTTGGCAAAAAGCTATGGTCTTGGTTAAGAGTATTTATCAAGTGACGAATAGTTTTCCTCCTAAAGAGCGATATGACCTTTGTTCACAAATACAAAGAGCTGCAGTTTCAATTCCTTCTAACATAGCCGAAGGTAGTTCTAGAAGATCAGAAGTTGACTTTGCTCGCTTTCTTGAAATAGCACAAGGTTCTGCTTTTGAAGTTGAAACGCAACTTATATTGGCAAAAGATATTGGTTATATTCAAGATATTGGTTATATTCAAGATGTTGTATTAACTGACTTACTTAAAGAATTGCATTCGTTACAAAGACAAATTAATAAATTGATAACAACAATAAGAAGAAAATAGCTTTTGACTATTAGCCTGTAGCAGTTGGCGAATTGCAACAGGCCAACAGCCAACAGCCAACAGCCAACAGCTAACGGCTAAAGGCTAACGGCTAACGGCTAAAAGCCAAAGGCTAAAAGCTATTGATTTAAATAGAATAACAAATGTCTAACTAGACAACAAAATATTTTAAAAGATGCAAATAACAATCATCGCCGGTGCACGCCCCAATTTTATGAAAATAGCACCTATTATTCATGCCATTCAGAAATCTAAGAAAGAAGGAAATGATATTGACTTCCGATTAGTCCATACAGGACAACACTATGATAAAAAAATGTCGGGTGATTTCTTTGAGCAATTGGAGATACCGGAACCAGATAATAACTTGGGAGCAGGTGGTGGCACACAAGCGGAACAGACTGCTGCTATAATGATTCGCTTCGAAAAGGAGTTGCAAAAGAATCCTGCTGATTTGGTTTTGGTGGTAGGTGATGTTACCTCTACCATGGCTTGCGCCATTACAGCACAGAAGTTGCACACCAAAGTAGCACACGTTGAAGGAGGTATTCGTTCGGGTGATTGGACTATGCCAGAAGAAATCAATAGGTTGGTTACAGATAGTATTACGAACTATTTCTTTACTACTTCGGAACTTGCAAATGAAAACCTAAGAAAAAGCGGTGTGAAGGAAGAACAGATATTCTTTGTTGGAAACACAATGATTGATACGTTGTTTAAGCAACGGCCCAACTTCAGGAAACCTGTGGTGTGGGATAAGTTAGGGTTGCAAAAAGGCGAATACATTGTGATGACCTTACACCGCCCGGCAAATGTGGATGAAGAAAGTAAATTAAAAGCCTTGCTCAACGAAATTATCAATTCATCTAATAACCTTCCAATTATTTTCCCTGTCCATCCCCGCACTGCAAAAATCATCAAATCCATGATGAAAAGCAGTCACTTTTCCCCGGAAGTCCGCCCTGGAGGGACACGCGAAGCACAGGGGAATTATTCCAACCTGCACATGATTGAACCATTAAGTTATTTAGAATTCAACTATTTGGTGGAGAAAGCAAAGGCAGTAGTTACAGACTCTGGTGGTATCACAGAAGAGGCATCGATGATGAACGTGCCTTGCATGACACTGAGAGATAATACAGAACGTCCGGAAACGATTACATTAGGAACGAATGAACTGCTGGGAACAGACCCAAAAGCGATACAACCAGCAATGGAGAAACTGTTTGCAGGAAATTGGAAGCAAGGGCAGGAGATACCTATGTGGGATGGGAAAACGGCGGAGAGGATTGTGGAGATTTTAATTGGCTTTTAGCTATTGGCTGTTGGCTGTTGGCTAAACGGATGACACTGATTGGACAGATGGACACGGATTTTTATAGCAAAAAGGCTAACAGCCAAAAGCAAATGGCTAACTGCTATTTAAAAATAAAACGTGTTAAATTTTTTAGTTAACAGTTTCGATTGTTTCGTTTGTTTCGATTATTACTTCTATCTTTGTGACCTCACATTACTGAGATTAATAGATTCTTAAAAAAAATAAATTATGGAAACAATTCAAGAATATAAGAGACCAACTAAAAGTGATCGTAAAATTGCACAATTGTCCCACCAAGCTTTGTCTAATACGATAGCACATTTAAATACCGAAAAGGTAGATATTGAAATTGAAGGAAGTAATGATAAGATAGTTTTGCCACTAAGCGCATTAAAATTTCTTGAAGAGATATTGAAAAATATGAGTCAAGGTAAAATTATCTCAATCGTGCCTGTCGCAACCGAAGTAACAACGCAAAAGGCAGCCGAAATATTAGGTTGTTCGCGTCCACACTTAATAAAGATATTGGAAGAAGGAAAAATACCTTTTACTAAAGTTGGACGACATAGACGCATCATGTTTGAAGATGTGGTAGCGTATAAAAGAAAGATGAAAGAAGAACAGAAACAACACATTATAGATATTATGAGTGCTGACGAGGAGGACGGGCTGTATGATACATAGTGTAACATTTACGGTAGTTCTCGACACAAATGTTATTTATCCAATTGTCATACGCGATTTGCTGTTTTGGTTTGCACACAATGATCTTTACACGCCAAAATGGAGCAACCATATCTTTGATGAGTGGCGCAATGTGATGAAACGAAAAGGAATAGCAGATGAGATTGCTGAAAAAAGGATACAAAAAGCACACCTTGCTTTTCCTGATGCTTTAGTGAATAACTATGAGACACTTATTGATGGTTTGTCACTACCTGATGAAAAAGATTGTCATGTACTTGCTGCAGCCATCAAAGCCGATGCAAGTTTGATTGTTACAAACAATATTAAAGATTTCCCGGATGAGTTGCTAGGCAACTATGGATTGAAAGCTAAGACGGTAGATGATTTCCTGACTGATATCATCGATTTAAACGCCGAAACTGCTGTTGTAGCATTTCGGCAAATGGTAATGAACAAGAAAAATCCTGATTTAGACGAATACGGTGTTAGATTATTTAAGAAAGAACGGTCTAAATGATACAGCCAATTATTTACATTCGTTGATTTAAAATGGAGGGAGGACTTTGGCTGAAAATCTGCATGTAACTCCCCCTTTAGGGAGTTGGGGGGCGGAAAGGTTGTAGAAAAATTTAAACACAGAGAGAAATGGAACTCAGATAACGCATATTGGATGGATGAACACAGATTTAACTTTGATAGCAAAGCTGCTAACAGCTAACAGCCAATCGCTAACAGCTAACAGCTAACAGCTACTTTAAAAAAAAGTATGATTAAAAACGCACTACAACTAATTCGCAACATGGGTGCGCGATACACAATATATCGTATGCGTCATGAGTTGGAGAAAAAGACGGGAGTTTTGAAAAAGAAACATCCACTGAATCCTCCACGTAAGAACTTTATATCGCTGAAGGATTGGAGAGCGAATGCACCTGCGTTTTTAATTCCTGAAAGGGAAAAGCTAACTATACCTAAGATAGAAGCAAGTATATTGAAAGAACAAGCAAATAGAATTCTGAAAGGTGATGTGTTGTTCTTTAGCCATGAGTGGAAAGAGTTGGGTCGCAATTATGATTGGATAACTAACCCGGATAGTGGTTACCAATATGACATCAATAAACACTGGTCAGAGATAAGTGATCTGAACCCTGTAAGTGGAGATATAAAATATGTGTGGGAGAAATCTCGGTTTGCTTATTTGTTAACTATAATGCGTTATGATTATCACTTCCGTAAGGATAACAGTGAATTTGTTTTCTCTGAGATAGAGAGTTGGATAGATGCTAACCCTATCAATCAAGGACCTAATTGGCTCTGTAGCCAAGAGACATCATTGCGCATAATGAATTGGTGCTATGCGTTGGCATTTTATAAAAGCTCCTCTGCTTTGAATGAAGAGCGATGGAGTAAAATTCAACATGTAATCTATTGGTCGCTCCATCACGTGTATCACCATATCGATTTTTCTAGAATTGCGGTAAGAAACAATCACGCCATTACTGAAACATTAATGCTAACAGTGAGTGAGCTATTGTTCCCCTTTATTCCTGAAACAAAAGTATGGGCAAAGCATGGTCGTAAATGGTTTGAACAGGAAGTAGCCTATCAGATATATAAGGATGGCACTTTTCTACAATTTAGCATGAACTACCACCGTGTGGTAATTCAATTGCTTACTTTAGGGATTGCACTAACAGAATTACACAATAAACCTTTCTCGAAAACTGTTTATGATAGGGCATATAAAAGCTTGAACTTCTTGTATCAAAACCTACAGGAGGAGAATGGCTATTTGCCCAATTATGGTGCAAATGATGGTGCGCTCTTCTTTCCATTAAGCAATATGGACTATCGTGACTATCGTCCTCAATTGAATGCACTGCACTATCTTTTGACAGATAAACTTCTCTATGAAGATGATTTGCTGAAAGAAAACACTTTGTGGATGTGTGAAAACACGAGTTTTTCTACTTCTGAGGATCACAAAAAAATATTACCTTTGAAGAAGCAATATGGTGCTATCTCTTTTCCCATTGGAGGTTACTATCTATTGAGAGAAACTGATAGTTTCACTTTTATACGGTGTGGTAAACACAACGACCGTCCGGGACATGCCGACAATTTGCACCTGGATATATGGGTGAAGGGAGAAAATATATTGCGTGACTCTGGAACTTATAAATATAATACGGATAAAGAGTTACTGGATTTCTTTGCAGGAACTGCATCGCACAATACTGTTGTTGTAAATGATCAATCGCAAATGCTTAAAGGAAGCCGGTTTATATGGTATTACTGGACGCAGGCAAAATGGGCGAAATGGTATGAATTTGAAGATGCATACGTTTTTTCGGGCAAAGTATCGGCATTCCGGTTTCTTAATTCAAAGGCTTCTCATATACGTACAGTGGCAAAAATGAAAAGCAGTAATAATTGGGATGTAGAGGATGTGGTAAAGGGATTACCCCATCTTGAGAAAAAGCAAATATGGCATCACGATGATTCCCATATTAAACTAACGGCTATAAATTTTGAAAACAACACTTTGATAAAAGGTCAACAATGCCCTTCTTATAATTCAGTATATTATGGAAATAAACAAAAGGGTATGGCAACTTGCTTTGGATTCAACAGCATCATAAAAACTACCATCCAATTAGAAAAACAAACTACAAGATAAAATGAAAGTACTCTATTTCCATCAACACTTCACCATACCTTCTATTGGAGGTGGCACACGCTCTTATGAATTTGCTAAAAGACTTATTGAGAGAGGTCACAAAGTAACCATAGTATGTGGAGAATCTGCACAACTTAATTTGCCTGCCTCTGACACCAAGAATGTATATAGAGGGGATGTTGATGGTATTGATGTGATTCAAATTGCATTACCTTATTCTAACAAGGATAGCATTGCGAAGCGTGCGTTTACTTTCCTTAAGTTTGGCTTCTTAGGTGTAAAGGTGGCATTGAAAGAAGAGTATGATTTGCTTTTTGCTACTACTACTCCATTAACAGCGGGCATACCGGGGATATTTATGAAATGGATGGGCAAGAAAAAGAAGTTTGTATTTGAAGTACGCGACTTGTGGCCCGAACTACCCAAAGCTTTGGGAATGAAAAATCCTTTTCTCTTGTGGGGAATGGGTGTTTTAGAAAGAAAGAGTTACCGCAAAGCAGATGCCTGTATTGGTTTGTCGCCTGGTATATGTGAGGGAATTGCAAAACGATCACAAAAGGGAAAGCAGATTGCACTGATACCTAATGGGTGTGATTTAGAAATATTTAAACCCGGTGATAGGAGTAAACTTGATTTAGAAGGTATTAAACCAACAGATACAGTTGCTATATTTACAGGGGCACATGGAATAGCTAATGGGTTGGACGCTGTGTTGGATGCTGCACAAGTACTGAAAGATAAGAAAAGAGAAGATATTATATTAGTCTTTATTGGCGATGGTAAGTTGAAGCCCGAATTGGTGGCACGTGCAAAAGAAGAAAGGCTGACCAATTGTAGATTTTTCGACTCAATGCCAAAATCAAAACTCAACCAAATAGTTTCGAATGCTGACATAGGTATGATGATATTAGCTAATATTCCTGCATTTTATTACGGAACATCGCCCAATAAGTTTTTTGATTATATCTCATCTGGTTTGCCTGTTCTCAACAACTATCCGGGTTGGTTGGCCGATATGATTAATGAAAACGAATGTGGTCTTGTTGTCCCACCCAACAATGCAGAGGCATTTGCCGATGCATTAATCAAATTAGCTGATAATCCTGAGTTACGTGCAACTTATGGAGCAAACGCAAGAAACTTAGCTGAACGAGAGTTTTCTAGAGATGAACTGGGTGGGAAGTTTGTGGGGTTTTTGGAAGAGGTGAATGGGAGTTAGAGACAAGAGACAAGAAACTAGAGTACCGGTCATTAAATACTGATCACTGATTTTAGCTGAAGCTATAGGGACTAAAACAACTCCTGTTATTTGCTATGTTATATTATAAATATGCTCTATTTATTTACTATCTTTACGATTGCGCAATAAGTTGATTAAAAAGAATATCATGGTACAAGAAAAACAAACATATCAAACTTTCAGAAATGGCTCTGAGTGGATTCGCGCAGATTTGCATTTGCATACAAATGAAGATGCTGAGTTTACATATGAAGGTGAAGCGAATTATTATCACTCAAGCTATACAAATAAACTAGTGGAAGAGGATATAAAAATAGCAGCCATTACCAATCACAATAAGTTTAAGCTAGATGAGTTTATACACCTGAGAAAAGCAGCAAAAAAGAAACAGATTTATCTTTTGCCAGGGGTTGAGTTAAGTGTAGGCGATGGAGCAAATGGCATCCATTGTCTTGTAATATTTGATTCCGAGGAGTGGTTGGCAAATGGTGAGGATTGTATTAATCAATTTCTTTCTGCCACCTTTGCAGGTAAAAGTAATTATGAGAATGAAAATGGGAGGTCTAATCATAGTTTGAAACAAACCATCGAAAAATTGAATAGTTTCAACAAAAACTACTTTATTGTGATGGCACATGTTGAGCAAAGAAGTGGTTTTTTAAAAGAGTTAGATGGTGGTAGAATAATAGAGTTTGGTAAAGATGCCAGTTTTGAGAAAGCTGTGTTAGCATTTCAAAAAGTTAGGACACGAGATAAGATTGAAAACTTAAAACTATGGTTTGATGGTAAGCTACCTGCATTTATTGAGGGGTCTGACCCAAAAACTATTGATGAGATTGGGAAAGGCAGTAAAACTTATTTTAAAATTGGAGCCTACAACTTTGAAGCTATTAAATATGCTTTGATAGATAAAGAGTATCGCATTTCGGAGGAGCAGAAAAGTGCAACCAATGGTTATATGAAATCGATTTCGTTTAGAGGAGGAAAACTGAATGGCAAAACAATCTATTTGAATCATGCCATGAATAATCTTATTGGTATTAGAGGAAGCGGAAAATCATCGGTATTAGAAGCAGTAAGGTATGCACTAGATATTGAAATTGACAAGGACCAGAATGTGGATTATGACTATAAAACCAAATTAATTAATGCATTGGTCGGTAGTGGTGGTGTAGTAAGTTGTGTGCTAGTAGATGAAAATAAAAAGGAATATACAACCGAAAAAGTGTTTGGAGACCCTAGGTCGAAGATATATAAAAACGGTGAATATCAGATGGGTTTGAAACCTGATGCTATTGTGAAAAGACCGCTCTATTTTGGGCAAAAAGATTTATCGCAAATTGGAGGTGATATTTCTACTGAAGAGTTTATATCAAAATTGATAGGTGATAAGCTGACGGCTAATAACCTAAAAATTGATGATAAGAACCAAGAGGTTATACATCTAATAAATGAGATAGAGAAAATAGATATTAAGTTGCCACGTAAAGAAGAGTTTGAAGCAAAAGAAGCAGAGCTAAAACTTAAAATAAAAGCATATAAAGACCATAAAATTGATGAAAAGCTTGAAAAGCAAATTACATATAATAAGGATGCTGACTTTATTAGACGTATTAGTGTTTTTGAAACTAGGATAATTGATAGTTTAGTAGATTTACTTGAGGAGTATGGCGATAGATTTGAAAGCTTTAAAAGTTATACTTCTAAGCATAATCAAGATGTGGTTAGTAAATCAATTAGTTTGCTAGAGGAATTCGAAAAAGTGTTTTTAGAATTGATTTCGATTGCTGAGAAACTAATTGCTGAGAAAAAGAATTTAGAGACCTTTGAGAAAGAGTTTGTATTGAGCTTGGAAGAGTTGAAAGAGGAGTTTGCTCAAATAAAACGTGATTTAGCTTTAAGTGATATTAAAGCGGACGATTACGTAAAGTATAACAAAGAGTTGGATACTACCAGAAGTCAACTTAGTGAGCTGGGAAAACTGGCAAAAAAGAAAGCAGACTTAAATTTGCAACTGCAACATCGCCTTAATGATCTACAAAAACTGTGGCACAATGAATTTGAAATATTACGCGCGGAGATTGATCGCATAAATGCCAATCAGAGTATTGTGGATATTGAAGGAAAGGAAACACCAAATATAGAAATTACAGTGGAATTTAAAATGAACAAAGAGCTTTTCTTTGATTATTTGAAGCCTCTTCTAAAGGGTAGTAATTTGCGTGAAAATGTAATACAAAAGATTGTAGATGAATATCCTGATTTAATATCGGTGTACAATGACCTCTCATCTAAATCGGGGCAGATAATGAATATTCTTTCAGAATCTCAGAGGTTTGTATTCACAGAGTATTTATATAAAAACCTTGGTGCTTTCTTGACTTTTAAAACACCTAATAGGTTTGATATAAGATATAGAGGTAAGCCATTGATTGAGCATTCTTTAGGGCAAAGAGCATCGGCATTGATTATATTTATGCTTACTTTAAATGATAATGATTTAATTATTATCGATCAGCCAGAAGATGATTTAGACAACCAGACTATTTATAATGATGTATTGAAGTTGCTAAGAAAGATGAAAGATAATACTCAGTTCATTTTCGCCACTCATAATCCGAATATCCCTGTGTTGGGCGACTGCGAACAGGTAATAACGTGTCATTATAAAACGGATGAAATAGATGTCAACTTTGGCAGTATTGACAATGTCACTACCCGCAAAGATATTGTGAATATTATGGAGGGCGGTGAAGAAGCTTTTAATAATAGAAAAAGAATTTATGACTTATGGACGCAATAGAATTATTAGACTTAATACAAAGAGGTGAGTCGAGTACCACTCAATTTAAAGTGCGTGTGTATGATGCTTATAAACTAGGAACAGAGATGGTGGCTTTTTCTAATGCACAAGGAGGGATTATTGTGATAGGTGTGGATGATGTGACAGGTGAGATTGATGGACTTAGCTATAAAGAAATACAAGACACTAATGAATTGCTAACAAATGCATCTTCGGACAATGTGAAACCACCCATTTACATTACCACAGAGACTGTAACGGTGGGTGAGAAAAACGTTATAGTGGTTACGATACCTGAAGGTGTGAGTAAACCTTTTATGGATAATAAAGGGATAACTTGGATAAAGACGGGGTCTGATAAGCGAAGAGTAATATCGAAAGAAGAGATAGCTAGGTTGTTGCAAAGTAGTGGAAATCTACATGCAGATGAGATGCTGGTGAAAAATAGCACTATTAACGATATTGATACGGAACTGTTTTTAGATTATTTTATCAAAAATCAAGAAAGTTCACCCGAAGAGTTAGGAATAACTCTAAAAGAGGCTCTTGAGAATACCTACACGCTTAAAGAGAATATGTTGACTTTGGGTGGACTTTTATTTTTTGGAAAAGATCCTCAAAAGTTTAAACCTGCATTTTGTATAAAAGCTGTATCGTATTACGGAAATGAAATGGAGGGCACTGAGTATAGAGATAGTGAAGATATAAAAGGAACTATTCCTGAAATGTCGGACAAAGCAATCTCTTTTCTGAAAAGAAATTTGAGGAAATCGCAACAAGGACAAGATTTTAATACAGAGGGAATACTAGAAATATCAGAAATAGCATTGGAAGAGCTATTGCAAAATGCTTTAATTCATCGCGACTATTTAATAAATTCATCTATCAATCTTTTCATCTTTGATAACAGGGTTGAGATAACAAGTCCAGGCAAATTACCTAATAATTTGACTATAGAAACTATTAAGTACGGCACTTCTAATATTAGAAATAATCTGTTGGTAACGTTTTGTTCTAAAACGATGAAGTATAGAGGTATTGGGTCGGGTATAAGAAGAGCGTTGAAAGAGCATCCTGAAACAAAATTGACAAACGATGTAGAGAGGGAGAGATTTACGGTGGTGTTGAGAAGGAGTTCTCAAGATAAAGAGTTACACAGCTAAAATAGAGGTAAAGAATACAATATTGAGGAGGTTAAGATCCTCTTTAATAACAAAAGTTGAAAAATTATTTGCAAATAACTCATAACAAGATAATTAACTGATTGAAATGTACAATAGTTCTTTCAAACGCATCTTCGATTTCATTATCTCTTTTGTGGGATTGATAGTCCTATCCCCCATCTTCCTATTTGTTATGATTGCCCTCACCATCACCAACAACGGCAAACCTTTCTTCTTCCAAAAAAGACCAGGAAAGAACGAGAGGATATTCAGCATTATCAAATTCAAAACAATGAATGACAAGAAGGATACGGAAGGGAATCTTTTGCCAGATGCAAAACGTTTGACACCCATTGGAGCATTTGTAAGAAAAACCTCGTTGGACGAAATACCGCAATTGATAAATGTATTGAAAGGGGATATGTCGTTGATAGGTCCGCGACCTTTACGAACCTATTACTTGCCACTATATAATGATGAACAAAAAAAGCGTCATAACATGAAACCTGGTATAACTGGGTGGGCACAAGTAAACGGCAGAAATGCCATCTCTTGGACACAAAAATTTGAATATGATGTGTGGTATGTGGAAAATATGAGCTTT
>JACDJB010003166.1_pt1 | contig 11074 bp, 10 predicted proteins | sample 7454121 | NCBI WGS metagenome assembly JACDJB01 (sample SAMN14253290, study PRJNA609438) | sludge metagenome | isolation source: sludge after 25d culture with pyrite | collected 2018-12-20 | reverse complement strand
CGGATGCTAGAGGGCAAAGAAGTGCAGGTGCCCTACAGGAAGCACGGCAACATTCCGCTTTAGCGTCACGCTGGGCGGTCAGTCGACCTCGCGCAGGTCGCTCATGAGCTGCCAACCGACGTCTGCTGGGGTGGCGTTGAGGCGCTCCTCGAGCCGTTCGGCCATCTCGGGAAGCAGGTCAGCCGGGTCTTGGCCTGGCTGCACGATGGCCACTACCGTTAGCTGGTAAACGACCTGGGTAGCGCTGAGGGTGCCGTCCTCGAAGAAGGTGAACGGCGCTGCAGGCATGGCGTCTAGGAGCAAGTGGACGTCCGGCCCCAACTCCTCCGGGAGAAGCGCGGCCATGTCGTGCTGTTGCTCGCGTGGGTGCCACAGGTAGCCCTGGATCAGTTTGAAGGCGCGCGGTTCGGTGGCCTCTGGTTCCCAGAGGGCGCGGTCGTCGCCTAGGTGTTCGACGTACTGCGCGTCGTCCTTGCGGCCGCTCACGCGAGGCCTCGCGGTAGGGCTAGTGCGGGCAGCGTCGCGCGCCAGCGCGCCGCGAAACTCGGTAGGTCGTCGATGAGCAGGCCCGCGAAGCCGAGGGCGTTGCAGGCGGCGATGTTGGCGGCGTTGTCATCGATGAACACGATGGCTTCCGGCGGCAAGCCGAGCGCGTCGCAGAGGGCGTCGAACGCGGCTCGTTCCGGCTTGCGGACGCCTATCTCGTTGGAGAAGACGGGCGCTTGCACGCGCCGCATGCGTGGGTCGTCGCGCACGAGGTCACATAGCTCCGGCACGTTGTTGGAGAGCATGCCGATCTTGATGCCGTCTGGTAGCCCCGCCAGCAGCTCGTACATGGCCGGCCGCTCGCGCACGGCGCCCAGGAACGCGGTGCGGAACTCTGGGAGGCTTGACGAGGCACCGACTGCCGCTTGGAAGCGGCGGTGGAACTCCGCCATGTCGTACGCACCTACCTCGAACGCCTCCATGAGGTGCAGGTAGTGCGGCTCTACGGTGGTGGCGGGCAGGCCGTGAAGCTCGGCAAGGCGGGCGTGGGCGCTGGAGTCGAACGTGCCCTCGGTGAATACGCCTCCCCAGTCGAAGGCGACGGCGCGGAGCTTGCCTGGCAGGGGATTAGTTGCTGCGCTCACGACGGCTTATGTGTCCGCGGTTGAGGGCGCCAGCTTTGGCCCTTGTCCTCGCTCATGAACCACTGCAGGAACGTGACGATGAACGGGATGCCGAACGCGATGAGGCCAGCTACTTTCATGATGGCGCCGCTGATCTGCTGGTCCTCGAGGACCGACAGGCCGAAGGCGCGCACTGGCATGTTGGCGTACGCGGCGTAGAGCGGTTCGGGTGCGAAGGTGATGCCAGCGAAGATCGGGAGCTGAGCGACGGGCAGGAGGAAGAGGTACGCGATGCGCACGATGAACGCGGGACGCGGGAGTTCCTCGAGTGGGCTCATGATGGGCCACCAGACCATCAGGGATGCGAAGAGGATGACGATGTGAACGGCGTGGTGCAGGGAAGTGTTGGACAGCGCCAGGTCGTAGATGGCGGGTAGGTGGTAGACGGAGAGCACCAGCGTGAACACCACGAAAGCCATGAGCGGGCTGAGCAGTACTTTCGTTACCGGCAGCATGCGCGCGTTGGCGAGCGAGGCCTTGAGCAGCCACTTTGGTGTGCCTGCAAGGATGATCGGCGCGATGGCGTACGTGAGCGTCAGGTGCTGCACCATGTGCGCCGAGAGCAAGTAGCGTTCGGCGAGGTCGTGTAGGGGCGAGCCTTCGTTTAGGAACAGCGCCAGGAGGCCGAGCCCGAAGACGATGGCGTGCCCGGTCGGGTACGGCTGCCCTGGTGCTATGCGCTTGCGCAGCGGGCCCACCGAGAGGTAGTACGCCACGGCTGCGGTGGCGATCATTCCGAGGAGCACGGGCTCCAACTGCCAGTCTAGGTAGAGCATCTCTTGAGGTCCTTCTCCCGCCGCCGCCCGATGCCTTCTAGGGACCAGCGGGGCGTGGTGCCATGCTAAACCCAAACCGAGCACGGCGGGTAACCGCAGTGCTCGGTTCGGGTTCAGTCTCGGGTCGCCGCATGGCGGCTTGCCGAGGTTAGGGCAGTAGTTACTGCAGGCCGATGGCCTCGCGGTGGGCGTGCACGTCGGCCGCGGTGAGGGCGTCAGGCCTGCGCGCTTCCACGTCGGCTGCCGTGAACGGCGTGAACCCTGCCGGCGCGGTACCCCACGCGGTGAGCACGTGGTTGAGGGCGTCGGCGATGTCGCCGTCTGGGAGGTGGTTCCAGGCAGGCATGACGCCGTTGTAAACCGCCCCGTTGACGTTGATCTGGCCTTGCAGGCCGAACAACACGGTGTCGAGGAGGTAGGTGCGGCCGCCGTCGAGCGTGTAGATGTCAGCCGCGTGACCAGCTAGCGGCGGGAATGCTCCCGGGATGCCCTGGCCGGTCGCCTGGTGGCAGGCCATGCAGTTGGAGTTGAAGACGGTGGCGCCGTGGGCGGCATCCCATTCGACAGGGGCTGCTGCGGCTGGCGTTTCAGCGGCTGGCGTGGCCGCTGCTGGTGCCTCGTCGGCGCCACCAGCCTGAGCTGGCGCCGCTTCAGGGGTGCCAGCTGCTGCCGGGGTGCCAGCTGCCGCGGTAGTTGGGGCGGTCACGCTGTAGGTGGACGCATCGTTGCTTGCGGTCGGGGGCGTTATCCCCACGCTGCGGTCCGCCACGCGGGGGGTGTCAGCGATCTGATCTGGCGTGCGTGACGCGCCGCCCGTCTCGACGTTCTCGAGCAAGGCTTCCGGAACCTCGGCGTGGGCGGCGTTGGCCGCTGCCACGTTCTCCGGCTTGGTGGAGGCCACGGCGCGCGGCAGGACGAACATGGCCGTCAAGCCGACGAACGTGGCTAGGGCTATGAACATGCCGCTAGAGAAGAAGCCGGTGTAGGTGCGGTCGTCGTCCTTGAGGTGCATGAAGAACATGACGACCATGATGAACTTGACGATTGAGAGGGCGATCAGCCAGACGAGGGTCCAGGTGCTACCGAGCCACGCTTGCGGGTACTCGACGAGCGCGAACTCGATGTAGGTGATGACGCCAAGGATGAGGGCGACGATCACGTAGCTGGTGACGGAGGAGTGCTTGCTTTCAGCCATTAGTCGAGAGCCTCGCTCACAAGAATTCCACGAGGTAGACGACCGTGAAGATCACGATCCACACGATGTCGACGAAGTGCCAGTAGAGGCCGGCGATCTCTAGGTAGACGGCGTCTTTCGCCTGCATGGGTCGCAGGTACGAGGTGATCAAGAGGCTGACTAGCCAGAGCACGCCTACCGTCACGTGGACCCCGTGGGTTCCGGTAAGGATGAAGAACGTCGTCCCGAAGAGGTTCTGGTGGATGCTCAGGCCCGCGTTCGCGAAGTGCGTGAACTCGTAGACCTGGAACCCGAGGAAGATGGAGCCGAACACGGCGACGCCAAGTGTCCACAGTCGGAACTTGCCAATGTCGCTCTCGCGCAGCGAGTGGAGCGCGAGCACCATGAGGAAGCTCGACATGAGCAGCACGAACGTGCTGACCGTGGTTAGCGGGATGTCGAAGAGGTCGCGCGGCATGGGGCCGACGAGACTGCGGTTGTGATAGGCGAGGTAGGTGCCGATCAGCGAGCCGAAGAACATGGTGTCTGACGCGAGGAACACCCACATCATCAACTTGACGTCTGGCAGCTTGCTGGAACGGTATGGCGCCGCCACGGCGCCCGTGGCGGCGGTGCTTGCTTCGGCGCTCATTGGCCTTCCTCCGCGAGGTCAAGGTGCAAGTGCGTGCCGCCTACGCCCTCGTAGGCCCATCCGAAGACGCAGAAGATGAACGCGAGGCCGCAGATGATGGCGAAGATGATGTTGTCGTACATGAGGCCGTAGCAGCCGATGGCGAGGGCCAGGGCAGCGACGAACGGGAACCACGACTGGCCAGGGATGTGGATGCCGTGGGCGTCGTACGCCTTGCCGCTCTCAGGGTCTGGTGCGATTACGCCGCCCATGGCGCCTGGGTGCTTCTCGACCCAGAGCGGATCGAGGGAGTTGACGACCGGCTGAACGGGGAAGTCGTAGTACGCAGGCGGGGATGACGTGGTCCACTCGAGGGTGCGGGCGTCCCACGGGTCCTTGCCTGCTGGCTTGCCGCGCAAGAAGGCGTGGATGACGCCGGCGAGGATGAGGATGAGGCCGACGCCCATCACCCAACTGCCGATGGTGGAGAGCATGTTGACGAGCTCCAGGCCGATGCCTTCTGGGTAGGTCTGGATGCGGCGCGGCATGCCGAGCATGCCGGCTAGGTGCTGCGGGAAGAAGAGCAGGTGGAAGCCGAGCACCGTGAACACCCAGGCGATCTTGCCGAGGCGCTCGGACATCATCTTGCCCGTCATCTTGGGGAACCAGTAGTAGAGGGCGCCGAAGAACGCCATCAGGGCGCCGCCGCCCATCACGTAGTGGAAGTGCGCCACGACGAAGTAGGTGTCGTGCACCTGCGCGTCGAAGGTCGGCATGGCCACCATGATGCCGGTGATGCCGCCGAGGGTGAACGTCACGAGGAAGGCGAGCGCGTACAGCAGGGGAGTAGTGAACCTGATACTGCCGCCCCACAAGGTCCCGAGCCAGTTGAAGATCTTCACGCCCGTCGGAATGCCGATGACGAACGAAGTGAGCGAGAAAGCGGTGTTCACGACGGGGCCGAGGCCGGTGGTGAACATGTGGTGGGTCCACACGGCGAAGCCCATGAAGCCGATGAGGATACCGGAGAGGATCATGATCGGGTAGCCGAACAGCGGTTTGCGCGAGAACGTCGGGATGATCTCGCTGATCACGCCGAAGGCGGGCAAGATGATGATGTAGACCTCCGGGTGACCGAAGATCCAGAACAGGTGCTGCCACAAGATCGGCAGCGCCCCTGCTTCTTGCACGAAGAAGAGCGTGCCGAAGGTTCGGTCGAGGATGATCTCGAGGAACGCGATCGTGAGCGGCGGGAACGCGAAGATGATCATGAACGACGTGATGAGCATCATCCAGGCGAACACGGGCACTCGCATCATGGTCATGCCGGGAGCGCGCATGCTGACGATGGTCACGATGAGGTTCATCGCCGTGCCCGTCGTGCCGATGCCGCTGATGAACAGGCCGAACATGTAGAAGTCGACGCCTAGGCCAGGGTTGTGCGACAGCGAGGTGAGCGGCGCGTAAGCCACCCAGCCCATGTCTGGTGCGCCGCCAAGGAACCATGACGTGTAGATCATCAGGCCGCCGAACGCGTAGACCCAATACCCGAACGCGTTCAGGCGCGGGAACGCGAGGTCGCGCGCGCCGATCTGCAGTGGCACGAAGTAGTTGGCTAAGCCGATGCCTAGCGGCATGATGGCGAGGAACACCATGGTCACGCCGTGCATGGTGAATAGCTGGTTGAACTGGTCGGGGTTGACCACGTTCATGTTCGGGGTGAGGAGTTGGAGGCGCATGATGAACGCCTCGGTGGCGGCGGCGCCCATGAAGATGAACGCCGAGACGATATAGAGGATGCCTAGGCGCTTGTGGTCGACGGTGGTCAGCCAGGAGCCGATGCCCCTCGTCCAGGTTGGGCGGACGAAGAGCCTACCCCGCGTGGATACCGCGGTCTGCGTCGTGGCCATCAGTTGCCTCCCGTTGAAGCATGAGCGAGCGCCTGGTTGGTATCAGCGACGCCGAGGCTCAGCAAGTAAGCGGCGATGGCAGCCGCCTCCTGGTCACGTTTCGGGTCGTTGGCGGCCCATAGGGTCGGCATGCGGTTGCCCGGCTTGACGGACTGCGGGTCGGCGATCCACTTGGCGACGTTCTCCGGCGTTGCATCGAGTACACCAGCCCCGACGGTGTTGCGCAGGCCGAAGTTGGTCAGGTCAGGGAACTGCGGCTGGCCGTAAGTAACGCCCTCGGCGTAGTTGCCGATGTTGTGGCAGCCGATGCAGCCCTTGTTGGCCACGAGCTGGCGGCCTTGGGTGACTAGCGGGTCGCTAGCCACGGTCTGGACGACCGGCTTTTGGAACTCGGCAGTCCAGCTGTCGAAGTCGTCTTGCGCGGATACGACGACGCGGAAGCGCATGTATGCGTGCGCTCCCAGGCAGAGTTCGGCGCACTGGCCGGGGTAGATGCCGATGCTGTCCTCGTTGGTGTCGAACCAGAGTTGGTTGTTCTGGTTAGGGATGAGGTCGACCTTGCCTGCGAGGCGCGGCACCCAGAAGGCGTGCACGACGTCCGCCGAGTTGAGGTGGAGGATGACGCGCTTGCCAACAGGTACGTGGAGTTCGTTCGCGGTCGTGATCCCGAGGTCGGGGTACTCGAACTGCCACCACCACTGGTGCCCGATGACGTTCACTTGGATGTCGTCGCTGGTGGCCACGACGTGCGACTGGGTCCGGAAAATCGACCGCACGGTGGGGATCGCCACCATGACGATGATCAGGACTGGCACGACAGTGAGGATGACCTCGACAGCTGGCTTGCCGTGCGACTGCTCGGGTTCCGGGTCGCCTTTACGCCGCCGGTAGCGAACGAGGACGTAGAACATGGCTCCGAACACACCGATCATCACCGGGATGCTCAGGTACCACGTCCACATGAACAGGTCCAACTGCTCCTGTGCGATGCTTCCGGCCGGGCTGAACATAGACTGCATGCCTTGCAGCGAGCAGCTAGTCAACAACGGCGCGAGAACGGCGACGGGCAGGACCCGCCTCAACCACCTCATGGGCACGATTCCCTCCTTGGGGTCTTGAATCGGGGCATTGCGAAGGGTTTTGGCCCCAGAATCTGTGAGCAAATGTAGCACAGACCTGAGAAGCGGAATGGCTAGGAGTAAGTAGAAACGAACCGGCGCCAGCGGGCTCTGGTAGCGGGTGTGCCGAATGTCACTCACGCTCACCTAATCTGACGCTCATGTAGGGGCGGTCAGCCGCCACGGTAACCAGACGCCTCGAGCAGGTGTTCTGCCCCAACCACTGTGGAGTTGTTCAAGTCGGCGGCCGTGCGGGCCACACGCAGCAACCGGTCGAGACCGCGTGCGCTTGGCCTGAGGCTGCGCACGATGCGCCCGAGAACAGCCTGGCTGGCGCCGGCCACCGCGGTGTTGGCGGTCAGCTCCCTCCCCGACAGGTAGGCGTTGGGCACGCCTTGGCGTTCGAGCGCGAGGTTGCGAGCGCTGACCACGCGCGCGGCAACGGCGGCGCTTGACTCGCCAGGGGCGGCGGCGAGGAGTTCTTCCTCGGTTAGCCGTGCGACGTGGACGCGCAGGTCGAGGCGGTCTAGGAGCGGCCCGGAGAGCCGGCGCTGGTAGCGCAGCACCGCGGCGGGTGGACAGGTGCATTGATGCGAGTCGTCCGTGGACCCGTGATAACCGCATGGGCACGGGTTACTGGCCGCCACCAATTGAAACCGGGCAGGGAGTTGCACGCTGCCGCTGGCGCGCGAGATGGTGATGACCCCGTCCTCCAGTGGCTGACGTAGCGCCTCGAGCACCGGCCGCGAGAACTCTGGTAACTCGTCAAGGAAGAGCACGCCCAAGTGAGCGAGGCTCGCCTCGCCGGGGCGGGCAACGTTGCCGCCGCCGATCACTCCTGCCTCCGAACCTGAGTGGTGGGGTTGCCTGAACGCCGGCGCGCGGATCAAGCCCCCACCGCGTAGGAGGCCCGCGCTCGAGTGCACGCGCGTCACCTCGATGGCCTCGTGATCGAGGAGCGGTGGGAGGATGCCGGGAAGGCGCCGCGCGAGCATGCTCTTGCCTGCACCGGGCGGGCCGGTGAGGAGGATGTTGTGGCGGCCGGCGGCGGCCACCTCTAATGCCCGGCGCGCGAGTGCCTGGCCGCGCACGTCAAGTAGGTCCGGAGTCGGCGCTGACGCCACGTTGCGCGGGCCGTGGTCGGCCTGCTCCGGTGCTAGGTAGCGGGGGAGCGTGGCGCGGCCAGTAAGGTGCCCGACGGCCTCCGCGAGGTTGCGCGGCGCGAAGACTGCAACGCCGGGCACGAGCGCTACCTCGCGTGCGTTGGCTGGCGGCGCTAGCACCGCGTATGGCGCGCCGCGCTTGGCGCTTAGGCCAGCCGCGAGGAGGGCGATGGCGACGCCTCCGCGAGCGGGACGCAAGCTCCCGTCGAGCGCTAGCTCACCGAACACGACCAGACCGTCTAACGCCCTTGTTGGCACGCGCCGCTCAGCGGCAAGGAGCGCGAGCGCTATGGCGAGGTCGAGGGCAGGACCCTCCTTGCGCACGTCTGCCGGGGCGAGGTTGACGAGTATCCGGCTTGGCGGCAGCGGCAGCCCGAGGAGCTTGAGGTTGGCCCGAACGCGCTCCCGCGACTCTTGAACCGCGGCTCCAGGCAAGCCGACGAGGGTGAAGCTAGGCAGGCCGCCGCTCACGAAGGCCTCGACGCGAACGAGGATGGCCTCTACTCCGAAGATGGTGGCTGACGTGGCGGCGGCGAACATCGTGTTGCGACGTTAGCGCCGCCGCTAGTAGGTGGCGTGCTGCAGATAGGTTGCTGCCTAGAGCAGCTAGGCGTTAACCGTGCAACCCCTCACTCGAGCGCAGCGCTCGCCCGATACTCGCTCAGGTCAGACCGCCTCGTGGGCGTACAGCCCGAAAGTGTTCGGTCCAACGTGAGAAGCGATCACCGCGCCGATCTCGTGGAATCCACCGAACTCGTACTTCAGTCCAGCGGCGTCAACGGCGTTGCGCAAGCCCTCGGCGGCGGAAAGGTCCTGCACGTGGATGAAGTTGAGGACGATGGGCCCCTTAGCGGCGTCCGCGTAGACCTTCAAGCGGTCGACCATCTCCTGCTGCGCCTTCTTAAGGCCACGTGCGCGGCTGAGCGGTCCGACCTTGCCGTCCTCGAGGGTGAGGAGAGGCTTGATGTTCAAGAGGCTGCCGACCAGCGCAGACGCGCGGCCGATGCGCCCGTTCTTCTGGAGGTAATCCATGGTGGCAACGGTGAAGATGATGAAGTTCGTGTCGCGAATGCGCTCGAGCGCCTTGACGATGGTCGGTAAGTCGGCGCCGCCGTTGCGCAGGCGCACGGCAACCCGCACCATCTCGCCGTGCCCAAGGCTGGCGGCTTGGCTGTCGAAAACCGTGACGGGCACGGCGCAGCCTTCTTTGGCGATCGTCGCCGACTGCACCGTGCCCGAGATGCCTGACGAGATGCAGATGACGAGGATCTGGTCAGCGCCGGCAGCTATGGCGCGCGCGTACGCCTCCGAGAACTCGGCCGGGCTCGGCTGGCTGGTCGATGGCATCTCCGCGCCAGCCGCGACGCCCGCGATTATCTTCGCCGGGTCGATCTCTAGCCAGTCTTTGAACGTCTTTCCCTGGAAGTGCACGTGAAGCGGCACTGCCTCCACCTGCAACTGCTTCAGCTCAGCTGCCGTCAGGTCACTAGTCGAGTCGGTGATGATCGCGAGGTTCATGATGTGCTCCATAACTCGGCGGCCGGGGGCGCGCGCACGGGGGTTCTTCCTTGGTGTGCCTGCAAGGATATACGAGCCGCAGCTAGGTTCATACGGGTGCGCTGCCGTCGGGTCATGATGGCGCCACATGCTAGAAGCCGTGTGGTGGTTGCTCACGCCGAGTACCTTGCTCGTGCTGTTCGTCCTGCTCGCGTTCGTGGCGGGGCGCCTGCGCGCGGGCCGCCTCGCGGCCGGGCTGCTCTTCATCCCGCTGTTGGCGCTGCTCGTGCTGGTGGTCGCTCCCGTGGACGAGTACCTCGCCAACGGGCTCGAGAGCCGTGTCGCCGCCCCTGAGAGCCTGCCGGCGACCGTCGACGGCGTGATCGTGCTTGGCGGGGCAGTCGAGTGGCGCATCGGCGCAGCGCGCGGGCAACTCACGCTTGACGACGCGGGCGAGCGCATGCTCGCCGCCCTGGCCCTCGCCGAGCTATACCCCGATGCGAGAGTCGTGTTCACGGGCCTCTTCGAGGACGCGGTGCGGCAAGAGTGGCGCGCTGCCGACGGCACCGGTCTCCTCTTCCAACGAACACTGCGGGGTCACGAGGTCACTTACTTGGGTGAAGCGCGCAGCACCTACGAGGAGGCCATCTTGGCGCGCCAGCGCGTTGCGCCGGCCCCCGGCACCACCTGGCTGTTAGTGACGAGCGCGTTGCACATGCCGCGGGCGCTCGCCACGTTCCGTGCGCAAGGCTGGACGGTCACGCCGTTCCCCGTCGATTTCCGCTCGCTGCCGCCGAGCGCCTGGCGCAGCGCGTGGCGCTTCGACCTCGCGGTCGGAAAGCGCCTTGCTGGCCTCGACCGCGTCGTGCGTGAGTGGGGCGCATACGAGGTTTACAAGCGCAGCGGCCGCCTGGCGGAGTGAGGCGGCAAGCGGCGTGCGGCCGTTGCTGCGCGGCCGTTAAGAGGCCGCCAGCGCCTCGGCGATCTGCACGGCGTTGAGCGCCGCGCCCTTGCGGATCTGGTCGCCTGCTACGAACAGCGCCAAGCCGCCCGGCAAGCTCGTGTCCGCGCGGAGGCGCCCGACGAGGGTGTCGTCCTGCCCGCTCGCCGCCTGCGGCATGGGGAAGGTGTTGTTGGCGCGGTCGTCGACCATGCGCACCCCAGGAGCGGTCGCCAACACGGCGCGCGCCTCGGCTTCCGTGACCGGCCGCTCGAACTCGGCGTGGATGGCCTCGCTATGCGCCCGGAAGACGGGGACGCGCACGCAGGTCGCGCTGATGGCCAACTCGGGGGCGCCGAGGATCTTGCGCGACTCGAGCGTTAGCTTGCGCTCCTCCTCGTTGTAACCGTCCTCGCCGACGTCAGAGTCGTGGCTGAAGAGGTTGAAGGCGATCTGGTGACGGAACTTGACTGGGGTGGTCCCGGCGCCGAGCGGCTCGCCGCCAGGACCCTCTCCACCGGCCAGCACGGCCGCGGTCTGCTCGCGCAACTCGCTGATGCCAGCGGCGCCCGCCCCGGATACCGCCTGGTACGTCGCGACGGTGGCGCGCTTCAAACCGAACGCCCTGTGCAAGGGCGCAAGCGCCATGAGCGCGATGATCGTCGAGCAGTTCGGGTTGGCGATGACACCCCGATG
>JACDJB010003165.1_pt1 | contig 11074 bp, 9 predicted proteins | sample 7454121 | NCBI WGS metagenome assembly JACDJB01 (sample SAMN14253290, study PRJNA609438) | sludge metagenome | isolation source: sludge after 25d culture with pyrite | collected 2018-12-20 | reverse complement strand
CGGCGAGGGCGACATGAGCGCCGTCGGCGGCTTGCAGGCAGAGGGTGTGCTTGCCGGGGACCAGCGCCAGTTCAGCCTCAACCTGGCCCTGGCCGTAATGCAGGTGCATATCATCTTTGGGCACGACCTGGCCGGCGGCGACGCACGGCGCATCGACCATGATATGCAGATGCCCGGCGCCGTCCTTGACCTCACCCGCTGGCTCGACCAGGAAATTCCTGGCTGCCATCCTGACGGCGACCGGGCTGGCAACTGCGGCGCCGTTCTTCGGCTCGACGAACGAGACGCCTGGCTGGTTGGCGCCGGCGCATGCTGCCAGGTAGAGCGCCAAAGCCAGGAGTGCGAGCAGGACACGTGGTCTGGAGAGAACAAGATGAAACATGGTGCAACCTCCTTGTGTGGTGAGTGGATGGTTGCACTATACCTGTCCCGGCATCCCGGCGTCATGGGGCAGGCGTCCCAATTTCAGCGGGAATTCTGGCCCTGTGTATTCAAGTCAGAACGACCAGACGGCCATCGCGCCGCGCCCCGCCCTCTGGAAGCACGCCGCCTTGGGCGACAATATAATCAACCAGTAGGTCGCGCACGAAGAGATGGGTATCCTGCCGGGGAAGTCTGCTGTTAGCGGGATGGAAATCGAACAATTCGAGCGGCTGCCCCCGTCCGGCGCCAGATTCCCAGGCGGTCGCCGGCTCGCGGGCAAAGCTGGCCACGGCGACGAGGAACTGGCGCTCGCCCAGCGTTGCCAGGGGTTCGCCGTCAAGGGTCGCGCCCATTGCACGCGCCTGCGTCCGGGCAGGCCCGGGGTCAATAGCATAGCGCAGCTCGCGGCTGAAGTGGAGAAAGCCCCGTTCGGTGTGCGGCTCATCAGGACGATCCAGCCGCCGGGCATTATCGTCCAGCAAGGCCTGCAGTTGGCTAGCCGACAGACGCACGAGCCCCAGGGTATCGGCGAAGGGCATGACGTCGAACCACTGGCCAAATGTCAGGGCGTTGCCTACCGGCAGGCCACAGCGGACGCTGGAAGCATCGACGACGGCAAAATCGACGGGGTAGCCATGCTGCCGGCACTGCGCTGCCAAGGCGTCGGCGATGAAATTGGCAAGCGGCGATTCACCGGCGGCAAAGTCATTGCGCACATTATCAGTACAAAGTTCCTCGTCCGGGGCCACTTGTCCCAAACTTCGCTCCCAGTAGGGCCGGGCGCGATCAAGGATGGGCTGTACCTCTTCCGCCTCGAAGACAGCGTCGATGGGAAGATTGGCCGTCGACGTCAGCCTGGCATGCGTCACCGATGACGCACACGCAGGTGTGCTATTGTGGACGGTGATGACTACTTCACCCACGTACTGGCCGAGTTTGCCCGCCTGGACGATGGGTATTTCGTTGACGATGTTTCCGGCTTCAAGCCCCTTTTCGTTCAGGGCGTGATGGGTATGGCCTCCCAGGATCAAATGAACCCCGTGCGGGGGCAAGTGGCGGGCGAGTTCGATATCGCCCGCCGCCTCGACAAGCGCCCCGCCCCCGGCAAGGCTGTAGCCCAAGTGACTGAGAACGATCAGCACATCGCAGTGCGGGCGCAGGGCGGGGATTAGATGATCAACCGTCTGCAGCGGATCGGCGATCTGGACTTCATTGCGCAGCTCGGGATGGATTTGGGCCGGTGTGGTCAGACCGATGAAGCCAAGCCGCACACCTCTGGCCACGAAAAGCGCGGCCGCATAGACAAGTCCGGCCAGGGGAGGATCGCAGACTAGATTGGCGGCCAGGAGAGGAAAGCGGGCTTCCTGGGTGATGGCATGCGCCAGCAAGGCTGCGCCTCTGTCGAAATCGTGATTGCCAAGCACGCCAACATCGACGCCTGCACGCGAGCCGAGCAGGTAGCCGGCATGAAGTTGGAACTGGTCAGGTTCTTCACCCAGCAACTCATCGAAAATAGCGCCGCCGAACTCATCCCCGCCCGATACCGCCAGAACCAGGGTATTATCATCGCCCTGAAAGCGACGTCGTTCTGAACGCAGGAGCCATGCCATACGCGAATAGACCGGCAGCGGACCGCCGGCGCTAAAGCAGGCGACGTGGCCGTGCAGGTCATTGTAATGTAGCAGCTTGATCCGAAGTGGACGAGGCAGAGGCAGCCGAGTTGGAGGCAGCAGTACCCCAGGATCAGGCAAAATACGTGAGATTGGGTGCGAGGAAGCGTCGCCGGCGAATAGATAGAGAGCAGCATCGTGGGCGCCGGCCGGGTTCGGCTGCCCGTTCAGCACACGCAAAGCACCCGGCTCGAACAAGGTTGGCGCCATAGGCTTGTACTCCATACAGCCAGCACGGGCTTCTGGAGCCGACCGGCGTTATGCGATCCGCTCCAGTATCTCCTTGGTGATGCGATAGATTGCGTCCTCCCCGGCAAAGAAGCGGCGCAGTTCTTCCACCGCCACATCGCCTAATCGCGTACAGTCTTCGATACAACCGGCGATGTGGGGGATGACAACGACGTTCGGCAGGCGACGAAGCGGGCTGTCAAGGGCAGGCGGCTCAGGATCGGTCACATCCAGGAACGCGAAGAATCGGCCTCGGCTGAGTTCTGACACCAGGGCAGGCTCGTCGATCAGATTACCCCGCGCCGTGTTGATCAGCAGGGCATCATCCTTCATCAAGGTCAAACGGCGAGCGTCCAGCAGATGGTAGGTATCGGGTTTGGCCGGCGCGTGCAAAGAGACAACATCGGCGCGGCGCAACAGGTCATCCAAGCCGACCTGTTCAACCCCAAGCGCCGCCGCTTGCTCGGCCGAAATGAATGGATCGTAGAGCAAGATGCGCGGGCCAAATGGCTGTAACAAGGCAATGACGTGCCGCCCCACATTGCTGGCGGCGACGATGCCCACCTGCTTGCGGTACAACTCGCGCGCCGGCCACCATGACGATTCCCGCCAGCCGCCCTGCCGCACATGCTCGGCCAGCGGCCAGACACGCTTCATGCCCACTATCATCAGCCCGACCGTGGTTTCAGCCACATCGCGCGCCAGGGCCGGCGCAGCGCTGGTGACATGGATGCCGCGCTCCCAGGCCGCCTCGGAGATGAATCGCTTGACGCTGCCGCCCATGTGGGCCATGGCGCGCAGCCGCGGTGCTGCTGCCAGCACCTCGGCATCCAACGGGGCCACATCCCAGCTTGTCAGGCAGGCATCAGCCGAAGCAAGCAGGGTCAGCAAATCCGACTTCGTGGCCGGGTCGCCGCCGTTGTGATGGATCACATCTGCAAACTCTGCCAAAACCCGCCATGCCTCCGGCCTGAACAGACGATCATAATTCTTCTGACCGATAGTAACGGCGATGATGGGACGGTTCATCGTCATCCAGCCTCGTATTTTCTGTGCCCGAAACGCTCGCCGCCATCGACGAAGAGCACATCTCCGGTAATGTAGCCCGCACGCACAAAGAAAAGCACGGCATCGACTACATCCTCCGGGCTGCCCCATCGTTCGAGCAGGGTCATTTCAGCAACACGGGCGTTGCGCTCGGCAGAGTAGTCGGGCGGCGGCATGACCGGACCGGGACAGATGGCATTGACGCGCACAGCCGGCGCAAGTTCCAGGGCCATTTGGCGCGATAGGGCCAGGATGGCAGCTTTGCTGACACTGTGGGCGATGAATTTCGGCCAGGGCTCAAACCCGGAAAGATCGGAGATGTTGATGATCACGCCTTCGCCTCGCGCCAACATCCCCGGCGCCACAGCATTGCCGCAGTAGTAAGGGCCATTGATGCCAATACCGGTCACGCGGCGCCAGGCCTCGTGATTTGCCGTTGGAAAAGGCGTCTCCTGGAAAAGCGAGGCGCTGTTGATCAGGATGTCTACGCCGCCAAAACGCGTTTCCGCCGCCTGCACCATGGCCTCAACCTGGCGAACGTCAGAGATGTCAGCCTGCAGAGCCAAAGCCTGCACACCCAGGGCCTGGGCTGCCGCGGCCGTTTCCTCTGCCGCCTGCGACGAGGCGTTGTAGTTGATGACAACATTGGCGCCGGCCCTGGCCAAACCCAAGGTGATGGCCCTGCCCACGCGCACGGCGCCGCCGGTAACGAGTGCTGTTTTGCCGTTCGGTTGCATAGTTCAGGCCCTAATGTACCGTCATCCGGTGCCAAACTGCCGGTCGCCGGCGTCGCCCAAACCAGGAACGATGAACCCGCGCGGGGGCTGATCCGGCGATTGCGGCTCTGGCGTCAAATGGCTATCTAGCGCCGCCAGGTAGATCTCTACATCGGGATGAGCCTCGGACAGCGTTCTGACGCCCTCCGGCGCGCCAATGATGCCCAGATACTTGATCCGCCCGGCTCCCCACCGCTTGAGTATATCCACCGTCGCCGTGGCCGAACCGCCTGTGGCCAGCATGGGATCAAGCACAAGGACGACCTGCACAGTGGCAGCGGCGGGCAACTTGTTGTAGTACTCCACCGGCTTGAGTGTGCGCTCATCCCGATAGAGGCCGATATGCCAGACCTCGGCTTGTGGCATCAGTTCCCAGATGCCATTCACCATCCCCAGCCCGGCGCGCAGGATGGGCACCAGGCCGATACGCTCCTCCAGTTTTACGCCTTCGGCCTCTGCCAACGGCGTCTGCACCCTTAGGGACGACACAGCCAGGTCGGCAGTCGCTTCATAGGCCAGCAAGATTGTGATTTCGCGGATCAGGTCGCGGAACTTGCGCGGCTCGGTGGTGTGGTTGCGGAGCAGCGTGACTTTGTGGCGAATCAGGGGGTGAGATGAGACAACAACACGGGACATAGCGCTATCCTTTGCTCAGAACGCTGGCGCAGAACATAATCTGCATGGATTCAGATCAGGGTGATCAAGTGTGATGAGAACCGTGTGGCAGGGGTGATTGTAGTCGCACGCCCGCGCTAACGTCAACGCCGGAGTAGATGCCGGAGCACCCTGTTCTGCAACCTGTAATTCTGACCCCTTGACAAAATCAAAACAGGCGCATAAAATTTAGCCTAACCTAAATTTTGACGAGGCACCGTCCACACAACCGAGGCAAGCCATGAGTCACAGTAATCATTCCGAACCCCTCAGCCATGCGCACACTGCAGTACGCAACACCCTCCATAAATCGCGTCGTGTGCTCCAATTATCTCTCTTTGCCTTAATCCTCCTGATGCTGGCTGCTTGCGGCGGCGCTGGCGCATCGCCAGCCAGCGATGGCAGCCTGGATGCAGTCGTCACCACGGGTATGGTCGCCGATGTGGTGAAAAATGTCGGCGGCGAACACATTCAGGTGACGGCGCTGATGGGGCCAGGCGTTGACCCACATCTCTACAAGGCCACCGAAAGCGACGTGAGTAAGCTTTCCGATGCCGATATCCTCTTCTACAATGGTCTGAATCTCGAAGCGCGTATGGTCGATATCTTCGAGCAAATCGGTCGCAACAAACCGGCGATCGTCGTCACCAGCGCCATCCCCGCCGAGCTCATCCTTACCAGTCCCCACTACCAAAACCAGCCTGACCCCCACGTGTGGATGGACCCCAAACGGTGGTCCTACACCATCGATGTGGTGCGAGACAGCTTGATCGAGCTGGACCCCGACCATGCCGCCGACTATACGGCCAATGCCGCAGCCTATCACCGCCAGGTGGAAGAGCTGGCGAGCTATGTCAAGCAACAGGTAGACCGGGTCCCAGCCGAACGCCGCGTGCTGATCACTGCGCACGACGCCTTTCAGTACTTCGGCGACGGCTTCGACTACGAGGTCTTTGCGCCCCAGGGCATCAGCACGGCCAGCGAGGCCGGGGTCGATGACATCCGCCGCGTGATCGATCTGGCGGTCGAGCGCGATATCCCGGCCATCTTCGTCGAAAGCAGTGTGCCGCCGGATGTCGTGGAGGCCATCGTCGCCGGCGCCAAAGACCGGGGTCATGAGCTGGTGATTGGCGGCCAACTCTACTCGGACGCGATGGGCGACCCTACCACACCCGAAGGCACCTACATTGGGATGATCCGGCGCAATGTCGATACTATCGTCGCGCCGGTTCTCCCATGACAACTCCCACTGCCGAGGCGACCGCTATGTACGCCGATCTCACTTTTCGCATCCTGCTGGCGCTTCTGTTCGTGGGTTTCGTGGCGCACCGCGGCTATTACACCCGGAAATTCAGCGCCAACGACAACGGCGCCACTCAAGCCAGGCAGCAAAACAGGCTGTTGGTGATTGCCAACATGCTCAGCATCCCTGCCCTGGCGGCGACAATCCTCTACCTTGCCACCCCGCGCTGGATGGCGTGGTCTTCGCTGCCGTTTCCTGCTTGGTTGCGATGGGGCGGCGTCGCCGTCGCCGTCGCCGGGTTTGCATTGCTGCAATGGGCGCATCTGACCCTGAGCCGAAACTGGAGCGATACACCCCGTCTGGTCGAAGCGCAGGTCCTGATCACCCAGGGTCCTTATCGCTGGATCAGGCATCCGATCTACACTGCCTTTCTGTTGATCATGGGCGCCATTCTCCTCCTGTCCGCCAATTGGTTCCTTGGGCTTCTATGGATTGGGCTGACGGCGATCGAGATAGCCTCTCGCATCAGCTTCGAAGAGTCGTTGTTGGCGCAGAACTTCGACGGCCAGTATCAGACCTACGCCAAGACAACCGGGCGGCTGCTCCCACGCATCGGCGGGCAGCCTGGCTAACAGGCTACCATGAATCAACCATCTTCCTTGCAGACATTTCGCATCACCGGCATGGATTGCGCCGACTGTGCACGCGGCATCGAGCGCGGAGTCTGCAGGCTGGAGGGCGTTCAGAGTGCCGCCATCAACTTCGGGGCCGCTACCTTGAAGGTCGAGGGCGAGATCAGCCGCGAGGCGGTGGCAGCGCGCGTGCGCGAGCTGGGTTATGACGTCGCCGAGGCGGAGGCGATAGATACAACGCCGGCAGATGCGGCGGAGGACGGACGCCGAACGGGCCTTGCCGGGTTCCTCCGCTATCTTTTGCAGCGCCGCGACACGACCCTGGCGCTGGTCGGGGCGGCGCTCATCCTGCCGGGACTGATCTTCAACGAATTCTTGCCCATGTTGGGCGTCTCACACTGGCTGTTCGACTTGACTTCGATCCTGGCTTGGGCGGTCGCCGGCTATCCGATCGGTCGTCGCGCCTGGCGCAGTCTGCGGATCAGCCACAGTATCACGATCGACGTGCTGATGAGCATCGCCGCCTTTGGAGCTGTGCTCATCGGCGCTTTTGCCGAGGCCGGGCTGGTGATGGTGCTCTTCAGCCTGGGCGAAGCCCTGGAAGGTTACGTTACCGAGCAGGCTCGCGGTTCGATCCGCAGCCTGATGGACCTGGCGCCCACCGCAGCAACGATCCTGGCGCCGTGCATCGACTGCCGCGAACACCTGGGGCGTGACGGCTACACCGGTGGTCCCTGCCCGTTCTGTGGGCTGGAAGAAAAGCCGGCGCCGGTGAGTGGCTTGCGCCTGGGTGACGTGATCCTGGTCAAACCCGGAGAACGCATCCCCATGGACGGCAGGGTCGTGACCGGGCGGTCGAGCGTCAACCAGGCGCCCATCACCGGCGAGAGCAGGCCGGTGGAAAAAGCCGAAGGAATGGAGGTTTTTGCCGGCAGCATCAACGGCGAGGGTGCGATGCAGATCGAAGTTACGCATCTGGCCGCTGACAACACCATCAGCCGTCTTATCCGCATGGTGGAAGAGGCCCAGGAACAGAAAGCGCCTGTGCAGCGCTTCGTTGACCGCTTTGCCGCCATCTACACGCCGGCCGTGGTTGTGGCGGCGGCGCTTGTCGCCATCCTGCCCCCGTTGGTCTGGGGCGAACCCTTCCTCAACCCAGCCCCTGGCGCGCAAGGCTGGCTCTATCGAGCGTTGGCGCTGCTGGTGGTCGCCTGCCCATGCGCCCTGGTCATCAGCACACCGGTCAGCCTGATCAGCGCCATCAGCAACGGCGCCCGCCGCGGGCTGCTGATCAAGGGCGGGGCCTATCTGGAAGCCCTGAGCAGAGTGAAAGCGATAGCCTTCGACAAGACCGGCACCCTCACCACCGGCCAGCCGCGACTGGCTCGCGTGCGTGCGGTGGACTGCCAGAATGCACAGCAGGACTTCTGCCCGACATGTGATGACCTGCTGGCCCTGACAACGGCGGTCGAGCGGCAAAGCGAGCACGCCCTGGCCGGGGCCGTGGTAGCAGCGGCGCAGGCACGCGATCTGCAACATGTCTACGGCGCGGCCGCAGACGTCCAGGCGCTTACCGGCGCCGGTGTGCGTGGCCGGGTGCGAAGCAGCGCCGGCGTCAGCGACGTCCTCATTGCCAGCCACGGCTATTTCGACGCCCATATTCCTCACGCCGCGCACTGCGCCGACATCGCCCAGGCCGCCGCCGCTGGACAGACGCCCATGCTGGTCAGCGCCGATGGCGTCTACCAGGGCTATCTGTCAGTGGCTGATAGTGTGCGAGAAGAAGCCCGGCAGACCGTGAACGAGTTGCGGCGGTTGAAGATCGAGCATCTTGTCATGCTCACGGGTGATGACGCGGCCACGGCCAAAGGGGTGGCAAACGAGGTTGGCGTCACTGAGCTACGCGCCGGCCTCCTGCCAGAGGACAAGGTTGCCGCCGTGCATGAACTGCTGGCGTCGTATGGCGCTGTGGCGATGGTGGGCGATGGCATCAACGATGCGCCGGCCCTTGCCACCGCCACGGTGGGCATCGCTATGGGCGCTGCCGGTACAGCCCAGGCTCTGGAAACCGCCAATATCGCTCTGATGAACGACAGCTTGGGGCGCCTTCCCTTTGCCATCCGGCTGAGCCGGGCGGCGATGGCAATCATCTACCAAAACGTGGCTTTCAGCCTGGGCATCAAAGCTGTTTTCCTCCTGCTCGTGCTTTTCGGTCTGGGATCGATGTGGCTGGCGGTTTTTGCCGATATGGGCGCATCGCTGCTGGTGACGCTGAATGGCATGAGGCTGTTGAAGAAGCCATCGAACTGAGGAGACAACGAACGACTATGACAGACGCCCCAATTGCCGTCGAAGACCTCACCGTTGCCTATCGTGAGGCGCCTGTGTTGTGGGACGTGGACATGGAAGCGCCCGAAGGCACCCTTATGGCCATCGTCGGTCCCAACGGCGCCGGCAAAAGCACGCTGATCAAGGCCATCCTGGGCCTGGTGCAGCCGGCTGCGGGTCAGGTGCGCATTTATGGCAAACCCTATCAGGAACAGCGCCACCTGGTGGCGTATGTCCCCCAACGCGGCAGCGTCGATTGGGATTTCCCGACCAACGCCCTGGATGTCGTCATGATGGGGCGCTACGGACACCTGGGCTGGATCAGGCGGCCGGGCGCGGTTGAACGCGAACAGGCTCATGCGGCGCTGCAGAAAGTGGGTATGGAGGCCTTCGCCACGCGCCAGATCAGCCAGCTTTCGGGCGGGCAGCAGCAGCGGGTGTTCCTGGCCCGCGCCCTGGTGCAGGATGCGCAGATCTATTTGATGGACGAACCGTTCCAGGGTGTGGACGCTACCACCGAACGAGCCATCGTCGATGTTCTGCGCGCCTTGCGCGAGGCCGGGCGCACTGTGATCGTCGTTCATCATGACCTGGAGACGGTGCCGGAGTATTTCGACCGCGTGTTACTGCTCAATGTCCGCGTCATCGCCAGCGGAGAGGTGGCAGAGGCATTCACGCCACAGAATCTGCGCCGCGCCTATGGCGGTAGGATGGATTTACTGGCTTCCAACGCCCTGTAGGGCCATCTTTCATGTCACTCTTGAGGTTTCCCATGGATAATGAATTCGCATTTCGCGCCGCCACGTTGCTGCTAATGGTCACGGCTATGAGCATCAGCAGTTACTTCCGTCACAAGGCCGAACGAACGGGTGGCGACATGGAACGGCCCGAAGGTCAGAGGATGCTTATTGTCCTCCGACTGCTGGGCTTGCTTATATTGCTGCCTTTGCTTGCGTGGCTGATCAATCCCGCCTGGGTAACCTGGGCGCGCTTCCCTGCACCGGACTGGCTGCGTTGGTTGGCCGTCTTCGTGGCGGCGGCCATGATCCCGGCTTTGTACTGGATGCTTCATAGTCTGGGGCTGAACATCTCGCCTACCCAGGCCACACGCCAGGGTCACCAGCTTGTCACCCATGGTCCCTATCGTTGGATCCGCCACCCGCTCTATAGTTTTGGGATAATGTTCGTCGTGGCGCTGGTTGTGGTTACCTGTCTGTGGACGCTTGCCGCCGGCATGCTCGTTCCGGTTGCCATCCTGATCTGGCGTACGCCCAGAGAGGAGGAGCGACTGGTGGAGAAGTTCGGCGATGACTACCGTCTGTACATGCAGCGTACAGGGCGTTTCTTCCCGCGACTTTCCGGCTGATCCCGCCACCCGCCAGTCGCCATCATGCTCGATTTCCTCAGCCTCATTTTTAGCGACTACACCCTGCGCACGGTCGCCCTGGGCGCGGCGCTGGTGGGTGTCGTCAGTGGCGCGCTAAGCAGCTTCGCCATCCTGCGCCGCCAGAGCCTGCTGGGCGACGCTGTCTCTCATGCCGCTCTGCCGGGTGTGGTGATGGCCTTCATCCTCACCGGCCAGAAGACGCCGCTGCCGCTGATGTTGGGAGCGCTGACCGCCGGTTGGATCGGCGCCCTCCTGATGATGCTGGTAATCCGGTTTACCCGCATCAAACAGGACGCCGCCCTGGGCATTGTGCTGGCGGTGTTCTTCGGCTTCGGGTTGGTGCTGTTGACATGGGTGCAACGACAGGGCAGCGCCAACCAAAGCGGGCTTGACAAATTCCTGTTCGGGCAGGCCGCAGCCCTGGTGATGAACGATGTGCTCATCATTGCTCTGGTGGGGGCCGTCGTGCTCTTCTTCCTGGCGCTTTTCTGGAAAGAGTTCAAGATTCTCACCTTCGACCTGGCCTACACTGCCAGCCTGGGCTTCCCTGCCCGCTTGCTCGATGTTCTGTTGACAACGCTCATCGTCGCCGCCATCGTCATCGGCCTGCAGACGGTAGGGGTGGTGTTGATGAGCGCAATGCTGGTGGCGCCCGGAACGGCCGCCCGGCAATGGACCAATCGTCT
>JACDJB010003162.1_pt1 | contig 11081 bp, 10 predicted proteins | sample 7454121 | NCBI WGS metagenome assembly JACDJB01 (sample SAMN14253290, study PRJNA609438) | sludge metagenome | isolation source: sludge after 25d culture with pyrite | collected 2018-12-20 | reverse complement strand
TAGATCTCGTTCACCACTCCTTCTTTGCGCGCTCATATGCCAGATCCAGAGCATAGGGCCATTCCCAGAAATCCGTCTCACCCTTCTCTTTTGCCTTTAGTGCTTTGTAAACCCTCTCTCTGCTTAGCGGATAGCTGTGAATTCTCATTCCCGTCGCTCTGAATAGCGCGTTGTTTGTTGCAGGAGCGGGAGCGATCATCGAATGCTCGCCCACGCCGCGATTGCCGTACGGAGAGATCTCTTCAGGGGTCTCTTCCCAAAAGGCGTCGATCTCGCCGGGAGCGTCCTTTATTGTGGCGATCTTGTAGTCCGTGAAGTCCGGAGTGAGCAATTTGCCGTGTTCATCGTACGTCATACCTTCCATCAGGCAGGCCGAGAGACCCTGAACGGTTCCTCCTTCAATCTGACCTTTGATGTTTATTGGAGTGATAGCTTTGCCGACATCATAACCAGCACAGACTTTGTTTATCACGATCCTCCCAGTCGCCGGATCGACTTCCATATCTATTCCCACGGCACCTAGAGTGAAGTGAGCGACACTCTTGGGAGACTGGCCGGTGTCTGGATCGGGATAGATCAAATCAGGCGGCGTAAATGAGCCGCTTCCGATTATCGGGCCGCCCTTCAAAATTCCATCTGGCATTTTGAAGCCGTTCTGAACTCTTTCGTCAATCCTTTCGCTCTTCCCAAGTTTGTGACACTTGACGACTCCGTACTCTATACTTATGTTCTCGACTGGTGTCTGCCAGTATTCGGCAAACAGCGCAAGGAGCTTCTCTCTCAGTTCGCTGGCCGCTCTTTTCACGGCCATTCCCATTGACCAGCAGGATCTGCTGGCGACTGTCTGCCAATCGTAAGGATGACTTTGAGTATCAGGATAATAGACTTTGATCCAGTCGTATGGAATTCCGAGTTCTTCGGAGACTATCTGGGCAAAGGCGCTGTATGTTCCCTGACCCATATCCATCGTTGCCGCAAGAACTTCGACGGTTCCATCTCCGTTGAGCTTGACGATTGCAGACGACGAAGCATCGGCGGGCGTTGCAGGTGCCTTGATAGCCAGAGCTATTCCCTTTCCTCTTTTCCAGCCTTCTCTGGTAGGCGGCTCATCTTTGAGAACATCTATCTTCTTGGCTACCTTGTCGATTATCTTGTCAAGTGCATGATCGTGCATGGGCATTCCAGTACACGTTGTCTGCCCCTTCAAAAGCAGGTTCTTCTTTCTAAACTCAACTGGATCGATTTTCAATTTATGAGCGACGATATCTACTACGACTTCAAGAGCACTCATGAGTTCCGGTAGGCCGAAGCCCCTGTAAGCTCCTCCAAAGGGCTTGTTCGTATATACCGCATAACAATCTGCCCAGACGTTCGGAATGTTGTATGCTCCCATCGAAGTATATCCAGCACTTCTGACCGGATTGGCTCCATACTCCGCAGAAATCCCCGTATCGAACCAGAAAGTGTTGCGGATTCCCTGCATTAAACCATCTTCATCAACGGCAAGCTCGATTCGCGCAACAAACCCCTGTCGGACCCACTAACTCAAGAGGATCTCTTCTCTTGGAATAAACAACTTCACCGGCCTTCCCATTAGATCTTCATCCATGGCGGCGGCAAGACATAGGGCCTCGACTGTCATTCCAGCCTTTCCACCAAAACCTCCGCCTATTGGCGGAGCGATCACCCTGATCTTATGCAGAGGATAGTTGATGCCTTTGGCGATAATATCTCTCACCGTGAAGGCCGACTGGGCGCTTGTCCAGATAGTGATTTCTCCGGACCCGGGATCCTGTTTACATATCGAGCAGAATGTCTCGATGAAACCGTGAGCGATCTGAGGGCAGGTTATTGTCTCTTCAAAGACATGCGAGGCGTTTTTGAAGGCCGCTTCGGTATCTCCCTTTCTTATTCTGAACCAGTTGGCAATATTGGTATTTGGCTGAGGAGTAATGAAGTCTACGTGCTCGTATTTATGAAGATCAGGGTGAACAAGAACCGAGTTAGTGGTTGCCGCCTTGACGGGATCAAAGACCGGCTCAAGTTCTTTGTATGTAACCCTCACCTTCTTCACTGCTTCTCTCGCGTCCTCTTCCGTTTCTGCGACGACTAGTGCAACCGGTTCTCCCACGTATCTTGTTCTGCCGATGGCCATTGGGGTTCTATCCTTAAGATACAGTCCGAAATGATGTGGAAAGTCTTCGCCAACAATGACCTTCAAGACCTTAGGCATCTTCAAAGCCTCAGAGTAATCGATGTCGATAATCTCACCATGAGCCACAGATGAACGAACAACTGATGCGTGAAGCAGTTCCGGACCGAATCGGAGATCGTCGGCAAATTGAAGTGTGCCTTCTGCCTTTTGGAGATCGTACTTTCTGGGTAACCACTTTCCAATTCCTGTCTTCGTCTTAATCGTCTTCACGCAGTTCACCTCCTCTTGCCTTTCCGGAGAGAATATCGGCGCTCTTCTTTACTGCCCTGATTATTGACAGGTAACCTGTGCATCTGCAAATGTTTCCCGAAAGGGCTTCTCTGATCTCCTCCTCTTCTGGCGATGGATTCTTCGATAGCAGAGCGTATGTTGTCATCACCATACCGGGTGTGCAGTAACCACACTGAATCGCCCCTTCATCTATGAAGGCCTGCTGAATTGGATGAAGTCTCCCTTTCTCCACAAGCCCCTCCACAGTAAGGATCTCTGCCCCTTCAGCTTCTCGCGCCAGTATTAGGCATGACTTCTGAGGAAGTCCATTCATGATTAAGGTGCATGCTCCGCACTCGCCCTCTTCACAACCTCTCTTAAGGCTAGTGACTCCGTATTCTCTCAAAGCGGTAAGAAGAGTTGTTCTATCTTCAACTACCAGAGTGGTCTTTCGACCGTTGATCGTCAGTGTCACATATTTGTCTTTCATCTGGGACCACCTTCTTCCGCAGGACCTCTTAGACAAATCGATATTGCTCTTTTTGTCAGTTCTCTTATCATATCAATCCTGTATTCTCTCGAAGCTCTCACGTCAGTAATGGGGTTGACTGCCTCCGCAGCAAGCCTTGCAGCGTTTTCAATAATGCTGTCGTCGATAATACTGGAAGAGTTTAGGAGCTTCTCGGACTCAACTGCTCTCAGAGGTCGGGGAGAGACGGCACAGAAAGCGATTCTAAACTCCCGGCTGTCACCCTTATGAAGGGTGCAACATACTGCAGCCTGAGCAATATCGAGAGCCTCTCTCCTAATTGCCTTAAGGTAGCAACCGCTTGTTTCCACAAATGGAATCGCAATTCTTATACCTGTTACGATTTCCTCTTGACTCAGGGAAGTCTTTTTAGGCCCGGTTATGAAATCAGAAACCCGAACTTCTCTGGTGCCTTTCGATCCCACGATTTCGATTTTAGCGTCATAGCACATCAGAGGCGCTATCATGTCGCCGGAAGGGACCGCGGCACAGATATTGCCTACCACAGTAGCGCGGTTTCTGATCAAAGGATCGGAATGCGCTTTGCAGGCCTGTACAAGGGCCGGAAAGTACCGGTTCATTGTAATGTCCTCGATAACCTGATTTAGCGTTACAAGCGCTCTTATCTCTATGTTGTCATCGTTTATCACTATTCCTCTGAGCCCGTCGATCGAAGTCAGATCTACTAAGTATTCCGGCTCCTTAAGCGACTTGTGCAGCCAGACAATGACATCCGTGCCACCGCTCTTCAGAATAGCCTTCTCTCCATGATTTTTGAGAATGTCTAGAGCTTCCAAGATCGAGCGCGGTCTTTCAAGAACGAAATCATGCATCCGTTATCGCCACTCTTTCAAATGTATTTATTCCTCTTCATCGAAAGCTACGATCCTGCTTATACAAGATTCTCCACCAACGAATCTCCATGGGAAACAGCCAATAACCATTCTCTTGTTCAATATCTTATCGATCTCTCCACCGACATTCTCGGCATGTATTATGTCGTACGGGAAGAGAAGCACGTGCATCAGCTGGTAGTCTTCGTCAGGGAAGATCTCCTGGAGAGATTTTCCATACTTTTTCTGCATATATCGATCGCACTCTTTTGCCTGAACAGGCATCCAGTCGCGAATCTTCGTGTTCATCGGATGGTCGGCCGAGCCGCAGTCGACTCCAATCCACTTTATCTTCTTTTTCTTGCACCACTCGGCAAATTCTCTGGTCGGCCCCGGATGCTTGATCATGTATCTAACTTCGTCTGCTTCCGGCTGATCAAAGGCATATTTGTGGTATCCTGTGTTGATTATAAGAATATCTCCTTCCTTGACCTCAACCCTATCTTCAATATCCTTTGATGTGTAGATTCCATAATCCTCCGCAATGTCTGAAAGATCCACGATAACTCCCGGAGCTACGAGCTCATTCAGAGGTATGCTTGCAATGTCTCTTCCGTGAGTACAGAAGTGAAGAGAACCGTCCAGATGGGTCCCGACATGGTTGGAGTGAGTCAATAACTGCCCGTTCGCTCCATTTGGGGCCAGCCTCTTGAAGAATTTTATTTGTAGAGGCTCGTAAGTTGGCCATGGGGGCGTGAGGTGGCTGATCGGTTGAGATAGCTCATAGATCCTGATCTTGTCCCAGTTCTTAGGTACCATAGTTTACCTCCTTTATTTGGAATACTCCTCGACGAAGGCTTCTGCCGCCTTCACAAATGCTTCAGACGGCATCCTTACTATTCCTGCACCAACCTGTCCTTTTCCGGCCTCTCGATGAGCCGCACCCGTGTCCAGGATCGGTGTAATACCGGTCTCGACTACTTTGATAAGATCTATACCGGTCGGAGTTCCCCGGAAATTTAGCGAGGGGATTGTGAAATGCTTGTTCTCTCCAACACAGATTTCATACATCTCTTTTGTGTAATTCAGCGCGTCTTGGGGAGTACCACCGACAAACTGGACGATCGCAGGGGCCGCAGCCAGGGCAAAACCCCCAACCCCATAAGTCTCCATTATTGCGCTGTCCCCAATGTCACGATTAACGTCTTCCCTTGTGAATCCAGGAAAGAGCAGAACATCTGGAAGAGCGGCCTGACACGTAAACCATCTCTTCTTAAGACCGGCCACTTGTATTCCAAAATCCGTCCCATTCCGCGCCATTACTGTCAGCATACTGGAGCCCTCAACATAGCCAACACTGTCCAACGAAACTTTTGCCGCAGCCATTCCTGGATTCAAGAAGAAATGATCGTTGCCGGCCATGAACCTGACGACCCTCGAAAGATCGGGATTATCGCTCTCCGCATCTATAAGTGAAGGCACGAGAGATCGAATTAGCAGAGATGTAGCTGCCCTGTTGCGATTGTGGAGTTCGTCTCCCATGTGAAGGGATTGGGAAATGAGGCTCTTCAAACTGAGGCCACCGGTGTCTGAAACGTATCTTCTTATTCCGCTTTTAAGAACGGGATAGAGCACTTCGCGCATCCAGTGAAGTCTTTCGATGACCTCATCGCTGAAGGCACCCATGCGCAAGACTTTCCCGAGTCCTTCGTTTAGAGTTGCATAGCTCTTCTTTCCGGAGTTCTTTTCTTCAATAATCCACACTGGCAAATTTGGCGATACTATTCCTGCCATCGGGCCAACAGCATCGTGGTGGTGACATGGATCGAACGAGATATTGCCTTCTGCCGCGAAGGCTTTGGCCTTCTCGGGAGTATCTGCCCAGCCTTCATAAAGGATCGCACCCGTTACGGCGCCGATTATTGGTCCCGACATCCTCTCCCAGGTTATGGGAGGACCCGCATGAAGTATCATCTTCTCCCCGAAGCCAGGTATAACGTCTTTGGCAAGACCTAGATCAACGATCTGTGGTTCGGCTCCCAAAAGCTTCTCTAATGCTACTGAATTTGCCTGTTCAGTATTATTCAATGTCATCACCTCTCAGCCTCTTCAATTTCTCCATGAGCGAAGTTTTCACCAGAGGAGGTCTCCAGTTGACTTTGACTGCAGGAACCTCTTGATCGATAAGATCAAGGTAGAATCTGTCCATTCCAAGATTAACAACTTTCGGCCCGTCTTCTAGTAATTCTTTGAAGGACATAGTCAACGCTCCTTTCTTGAAAGGATGTTAGCAGCCAGTATCGCGGCCCTCGCGTTGCTTTCGCAGACAATGACGCCCACACTTTCCAGCAGGGACCGCTGCTTTTCAATATCTTGAGGGTCTCTATCTGTTCCGCACACATAGGCTACGTAGACCGGCTTTATCTCTCTCTTAACAGACCTAATCGCCTCGACCAAATCCGAAGAAGGGTTCTCAGCGCTTCCATATCCCAAAACAACATCGAATAGGATAACGGCTACCGAAGAATCCTCCGACTGTTTCCTCAGCTGTTCGGCTCTAAACGAAGGATCCATCATTGGATGCAGTCTGCCCTGTGTGAACTCGTCCTCGCCATAATCTATGAAGGAATGTCCAACTGGTTTCAGACTATTCTCAAGCTTCAGATCCTTCCTCAATGGAGCATTTCCATAGATTGGATTTATGTATGATTGAGCAATATACTGCGCTTCATAACAAAGAGTTCCACCCGTGAAAAGGCCTCGCAAGTATCTCCCGGACAATTCTCCGGTAGAACTATTTCCAGACACTTTTGCATACTCAGATCCGAGCTTTTCTCTAGCAAGAGTCACGTCTACTCCCTCATGAAGAGCCTCGACAACTACGGCGCACTCTTCGAGTTGGGTCGTGTAAAAAAGACTTTCTTCGTCTTTCCGAGAAGCGTCTCCCATGAAGCAGATCACGCTCTGCTTACCTGATTCTTTTAGAGATTCAAGTATCTTCTTCCTTACTTCAGGAGCAGGTGGTTTCCCTACGGCAGCAATGATCGAGATTTCAGAATCCTCAGAGAGTTCTCTAATGGCCTTCAGAAAGGATATCCCCCCCACTGAACTCTTTACGTCTCTTCCACCGGTTCCTATTGCGTGTTTCACGCCCAGCTTCCGCCTACTAAGTTGAACCATGACTTCCTGAAGACCGGTGCCCGAAGCCCCTACAATTCCTATCGAACCGGTTGGACATACGTTCGAAAAGCCAAGACCTTTTCCGTTGATGACCGCTGTGCCGCAGTCGGGACCCATAACGATAAGATCGTTCTTCTCGGCGAATTGCTTGAGTTCAATCTCCTCTTCAATTGAGACGTTGTCGGAATAGAGCATGACGTTCAGGCCTCTCTTCAACGCCTTCATCGCTTCAGCCGCTGCGTATCTGCCGGGAAGAGAAATCAGCGCAAGATTCGATTTCGGCAACACAGTCAGAGCTCCTGACAGTGTGACTGGTGAGTATTCTGCGTCACTCTCTTCCTTTCTCCACGGAGGACAAGCAAGATATGAACGAGCTGCTTCAAAGAGCTTTTCAATTCCCTCGCCTTCAAAGTCAATTCCAATAAGAAGATCATCGGGCGAAAGAAAATCGTTTTCTACTTCGAAGCCGGCCGCCCTCATTATACTTATATTTGCTTCTGTCGCCATGTTTAGAGCTGCATCACCAACTCCTTCAATCTTCTTGAGTTCCTTCGCAACCAACATCAGGGTAACGCTATCATAGTATTCGCCTTTCACAACCTCTATTCTCTTCATTGGAACCTCCATTAGCAGCCTTCACTACCAGAGCTGATTCAAATCACAAGAATAACTTAAACAGCCCTTCTTGGATCGAGCCTAATAGACTCCACTCTGTTCAAGACCATACGCTAATCCTGCAAGCCAGGCCTTTCCCGACAGATGACCCCACTCCAAGATCTTTCCTGTCTTCTCAAGGATCTTGGCAACATCATCTCCTGCAAGAGCATGGGCCAGCTCAATCCCTCGTCTCCAAAACTTCCCATCGAGAGCATCTCTTATCATCTCGGATGAGAACCATTCTGTCTTCCCAACAAGTGTATTGCGATCAATTTCCAATTCATTGCTATCGTTGCCGGTGAGTTTGAAAGCCATGATCAAGCCGACAACAAAGTCGTCACCGGCCGGAGTCGAACCGGGCCCCAAACCGATCATTTTCTCGGGCTTATCGATTTTATCGAGCAGAACCGCAAGTTCTTCTTGCTCCAAAAATCCCAACCATTCCAACCACAGGTCCTTCCACTTAACCTTTGGAGAATCTATAAGGCAATTTGGATCGAACCCCTCCGCTACGTACTTCAAATTAACAACAATCTCCTGACCCTTCTCAAGTGCTGGAAGGGCCTCGATCAATGCCGATCGGGGAAGGTAATCCTCTGTCTTCAGGAGAAGAGAGCATCTCCTTCCAGAATCACTCTTCAGATTCACTACGGTACTATAAGTGCGCTTGACCGTGAGACTGCCGATCTCCTCATTCCAATCGAAACTTCTCTCGAATGGATATAGATGGATCATATTACCCCGTTTTCTCTAAGGGCGTCCATCTCTTGGACACTAATTCCAAGCATTCCAATATAGATCTCGCTATTGTGCTCTCCAAGTAGAGGTGCCGGACCGGAAATAGAAGCGGGGGTTTCCGAGAACTTTATTGGAACACCCGGCATTTTGACTGTTCCGCTTCTGTGGGAAACCTCAACGATCATTTCTCTTGCTTTTATCTGCCCGTCTTCAAATAGGTCGGCAACGTTGTTTATCTTTCCGGAAGGAATATCCAGTTTCTCAAAGTCGCTCAGCCATTCCTCAGATCCTTTCTTCTTGAGCTGTTCACTGATAATTTCCATCAACTCGGAAATATTCTTTACTCTAGCGGGATTAGTCGCGAATCTTGGGTCATCACAAATGTCCGACCTGCCAATTGCTTTGCAGAACTTGTTCCAGATGCCATCATTCCCTACGGCGATATTGATTTTGCCGTCAAGAGTTTCAAAAGAGGCGAACGGCGCAATCGATGGGTGCCTGTTTCCAATTGGGACGGGGACCTCCCCGGTTGCCGCATATCTAGCGATGGCGTTTTCTAAGACAGCGACCATACTGTCAAGCATTGCAACATCTACCATTTGCCCTCTTCCACTGACATTACGGCTCTGTAGTGCGGCGAGGATCCCGATACATGCGAATGTTCCGCAGAAAATATCTGCGATTGAACTTCCGACCTTTGTCGGATTTTCTTCGTCAGGACCTGTGATACTCATCATTCCGCTAAGTCCTTGAATAATCAGATCATAAGCAGTTCTTCTGCTCATGGGACCGGAGTGTCCAAAACCGGATGAACATGTGTATATCAGTCTGGGATTAATCTCACGCAGTCTTTCGTCAGGAAAGCCAAGTTTCTCGAAGACACCCGGCCTGAAGTTCTCTACCAACACATCCGCTCTCTCGATCAGTCTTTCGAGGAGATTCTTTCCTTCGGCTGTCTTCAAATTGAGAGTGATACTCTTCTTTCCTCTGTTTATGCTCATGAAATAAGCACTTTCCTCCCCGACAAAAGGGCTGAACGATCTTGAATCATCTCCGCCGTCAGGTCGTTCCACCTTCACGACGGTAGCACCCATGTCACAGAGAAGCATTGTGCAGAAAGGTCCTGCAAGTACCCGCGTAAGATCTAGAACAAAGAGACCTTCAAGGGGCTTTGACAAGACTATCTCCTCCCATATGGAATTCTTTTTGAAGGTTCGAAGGCGCTCTTTCCTTCTGTCAGAATACCTTTGTAGGAATCTAGATTTCTATCCTCAAGGTGGTCGAAAATTTGATCTCTCGAAGAACCAGGAATAATCTTCTTTATTGGATCATTATTCAGTCTGGCAGAAATGTACTCTTCACAACCCGACGCTTGAACAATCTTCGCCCCCGATGGATGGACAATCATAGACGACCCGAAGAAATTCGCTCCGCTTGCGTCTTTTCCTACTAGATTAGACGCAATCCAGTAAACATGGTTATCATAAGCTCTTGCCCTGTTGGTGAGTTCCCACTGATCGTAGGTTCTCAAGAATGCCGATGGTCGGCAAACCACCTCTGCACCCTTTAGCGCGGTAACTCTTGCCAGTTCGGGAAAGTCACCGTCATAACAAATTACTACCGCGATTTCTGCGATTGGGGTAGAGACAACAAGTGGATCGACTCCCGGAGTAGTCCATCCGCCGGCAGCCAACCTTTCGGTCGGAAAAGGATGAGTCTTCCGATAGACGCCTAGAATCCCTTCCGGACCGAGGACGGCAGCGCTATTGTATATAATTCCACGCTCCTTGCCACGCTCGTAAGTGGGAAAGCAAATATAAATGTTAAACTCACTCGCCCATTTGAGTCCTTCATTCGTGAGACGACCGGGGATTTTATCGACCACGTCCCAAAGTTCGCATGCACTTCCAGCCGGAGTGAAACCCGTCGTGAAGCTCTCCGGTAATACAATCAATGATGCTGCGCTTTCCTTTACACATCTGCTTATCCATTGATACGCAACTTCTAAATTTCTCTCAATATTCATAGGCTCAACTTCGAACTGAATAGCTGAAGCAACGAACTCCTTCATGGCGGACATTCCTTTCGCTTAACATAAAAAGTATCTATATGTCACAATCTAGCACATTGCAGGCAAATAAGAGAAATGTTCTTCACAGAGTCTGCGTATGGATTATCAGATCATACCGGGACGAAAGGCAGCCTTCAGCAGGAGGCCTTATCAGGTCCACCGTCAACGGTTCTCCGTCCTCCGAGAAGACCCTTAAGAGTGATTCTACTGTAGAACATAAGACGCAATGCCGGCAAAGATCATACCGGGACGCAAGGCACTGAAGAGCATCAGTGGACGCAAGGCTGGCGAAGACCACGCCAGGTCGCAAGGCTGCCTTCGGCAGGAGGCCTTATCAGGTCCACCGTCAACGGTTCTCCGTCCTCCGAGAAGACCGTTAAGAGTGATTTTACTGTAGAACATAAGACGCAATGCCGGCAAAGATCATGCCGGGACGCAATGCCGCAAAAAAACATGCCAGTCTGCTGCGCAGGCCAGTCACCTTCGGTGGCCAGTTCCGCTTCGCGGGCTAGGAGCCGCTGAACGCTTAAGAACGAAACCCCGCTGGTCGCTGTAAAAACCGAGAAAGAGCACGTCGGAGACGTTCGCTTCGCTCACGAGAAGATGAGAGCGAAAATAGGGACTGACAATTCTCCTCATGTCTGTCCC
>JACDJB010003157.1_pt1 | contig 11091 bp, 5 predicted proteins | sample 7454121 | NCBI WGS metagenome assembly JACDJB01 (sample SAMN14253290, study PRJNA609438) | sludge metagenome | isolation source: sludge after 25d culture with pyrite | collected 2018-12-20 | reverse complement strand
TTAAGCACATCATAGGCCGTTTTGTATTCGCCCCGCTGGGCTTCTTCAACCGTTCCTGCCGACCATTGACAATCTTTCTTCCAGGGGCGGGTGCCGTAGATGGCTTCGCCGTTGAGGTCGAGCCAGTGGCCCATGTCGAGGAGTCTTTGCTGCATGATCACCGGGATGCGGCCGTCGGCAGTGGGCCCCACGTTGAGCAGCAGGTTGCCGCCCCGGCTCACGATGTCGATGAGCATCAGTACCAGTTCCTGGGAGGTGCTGTACGATTCCAGGTTTTCATTGCGGTTGAACCCGTAGGAGTGCCCGATGCCGCGGTTCTCTTCCCAGGGCACCGAACCGTCGCTCATGCCCGAGCCATATTCGGTGGTGTAATAACCCCCGTGGTTGTGGCGAATGCCTTTTCCCCAGCGGTCATTGACGATCACATCGTCTTTTGACGGGGATTCGTTGTAGAGCCAGGCGAGAATCTCTTCGCTCTTCCATTCTTTGTCTGTCATGTCCCACTCTCCATCTGAAAATATCACGGAGGGCTGGTATTTGTTGACCACATCTTTAAACTGGGGAATCATGTGTTGCTCTACATAAAGTTCGTGATCGTTGACCCACAAGGGGTTGTACCATTCGTAAAGGGAGTAGTAGATACCCATCTTCAGGCCTGAATCGCGCACGGCCGTGGTGAGTTCACCCAAAAGGTCGCGTTGCGGACCCGAGGACATGCTGTTCCAGTGGCGGGCGTAAGCCTCGTCGGCTTCTTTGCTGGGCCAAAGGGCAAAGCCATCGTGATGCTTGGAGGTGAGCACCACGTACTTCGCACCTGCACTCTTGAACAGTTCAGCCCATTTACCGGCATCAAACAGCTCGGTTTCAAACAGCGGGGCGAAGTCGGCATAGCTAAAGTTTTGGCCGTAAACGCGGTTGTGAAATTCGTTTACCACTTCGTGCCCGCTTCGCAATTGATTCCAGTACCATTCGGCATAATCGGTGGACCTGGTGTAGGCCGGCACCGCGTAGATGCCCCAGTGAATGAAAATGCCAAATTTTGCATCCTGCCACCATTGCGGGGTGGGCCGACTGTCTAACGACTCCCAGTTGGGCTGGTAGGGCTGTGTGGTTTGTGCAAAGCCGGGCAGGGCCAGGGTGAGGATGAGAAAAAAGGGGATGAGTTTTTTCATGTTGGATTGTGTTTTATGAATATTTACCACCAAGGCGCACAAAGGAAATTCACCAAGGCGCACGAAGAGGTTTGTTAAAGTCATGAGTAGTTTCTCTGCGTAACACAGCGTTCTCTGCAGTTGATTTTTAAACGCAGAGAGCGCGGGGGGCGCAGAGAGTGTATTGCGGGGTTTCGTGTTTTAGTGATATTTTTATCTTCACTAAAATACGATTTTTTTTTTGGAATAGGGGCGTTGCAAAATGATTTCTCAGAATCGATGCAGCAAGGAGGAGCATTTGCATAAGATTTTTACATTCCCAGCCTACACGTCAACAGTGTTGTTGGTATAAACTGGGCATTGGGCCGACTCCTGAAATTGTGGTGAAAAAACAGAGAAAAAAGAGGGGACTATGTGAAAGATTCTCATTGTATCATTTTTCACCATCTACTAAAACTAAGTCCACCATATAGGGAAGATGATCAGAGGCTTTTCGTGCTTTTGAAGTGTAAATCACCTCTTCATCAACGAGCTTGAAATCATTGTTTTTGGCAAAAAGGATATGATCAATTTTCCTATTGGGATTGTTGTTGGGGATGGTGGGTTCAAACTTTTTGCTGGCATCGCTAAAAACACTCCTGAGTATTTTCATGGGATCCGATTCGGGTTTTGTATTTAAATCACCCCCTAAAATTACCGGGAACTCTAATTTTGCTGCCACCTGACTTGTTTTTTCGGCCTGCAACAGGCGATTTTCATTGGTAACCACATCCCAATGTGTGGATGCAAAATAGATGAACCGGTCATTGGGTAACTGGATTTTTACCATAGCCAGAACGCGGTCTTCACTTTTAATGTCACTGTCCTTGGGTAAAAGAATGGTTTGTGCATCATCAATGGGAAATTTCGACAAAATACCAACTCCATATGAACCACCCTGATAGGAGATAGCCCGGGCAAAATAAAAGTTCATTTTTAACAGTTGTGCCAGCTTTTCCATCTGAAAAACTTTATTTGAGCGTGTGGTTACACTATCTAACTCCTGCAAAGCAATTAGTTCTGCCCCTGACTCTTTAATAATTTCGGCGATGGTGGTAATATCAATCACCCCCTCATTTTCGGCCGGAGGATTTGCATGATGAATATTATAAGTCATCACTCTCAGATTTAACCCTTCTACAGTCTCCTTTGTATCCGTTTTGTCATTTGAGCTATTGCTGCCACAGGAAAACAAAGACATACTGATGCCGACAATTAGAAGTAGCTGGAATCTTACTGAATTGTTCATATGTTTGAGTTAGTTATTAATGCGAATTAATAGTAGAGGTTATTTTGTCGCACACTTTCTGCAACCAGCGGTTCTATTTTTAGCGCCATCATCTACGCCGGTTTCACCGTTCGACTGAGGTCACGCAGAAGCCCGGAGTTATTCACCGTAAACAAAAAAGTAAAGAACGCCCGTGTAAAAATAAAGAATAATTACACGGGCGCATTACAATTATCAAGGATTATAAGGCCGTATAGAGACCGGATTAAACAGGGTTCTATTATCGGTTTTTGGAAACTTAATATCAAACTTCACATGCCCGATTCCATCCACCAGTTCAACTTCTTTCATATAAATGAGTGCAAAAGCCTGATTGTTCGCAACACCATCGACAGTATAACTACCCCAGCCGATGATGAGCCCCGAGTTTGCTGTCAAATCGCTGCTAACCCGCCGGTTGGTTCCGACTACATTGTATGATTCTCCGCCTTCGGAAGTGGGGGCCATTATTTTTTCGCGAATAAAGGTTTCAATGTCTTCATCGTATTCCAGACTGCTCATCGCCTCGGGTGTGATACTTGACCTATTGCTTGTTACCACGGTATAGGTAGCCTGAGTAAAGCCAACCAAATAAGGAGCTACCGTGGCTAAATATGAACCTGCCTCAAATATGGCCGGAGGCATGAAGCGCAATGCAGAGCCTCGCACAGCAACTACTATATCCATCATTTCCTGATTTTCGGCCGCGGTAGTCAGATCAAACACGTGAGGTTCGAGATATGCCGCAAACCAGTTGTGTTTTCCGGCTCCAATTTCGGTTGTGAGTTCCACATCCTGCAAATATACAAGCGGCATATAAACCCTTTGTATGGGTAACTCAAGCTCAAGAAGGTTGCTGTTTTCATTCCTACCTGTAAACCTTAGCGCCTGCATGCCTTCTTCACCGTTAAAGGATACTGAAAAATCAAACTCATCCAGTGGTGTTCCCAAAGGGATTGGCATTTCCTCACCATACACATCGTTTTGCTTAATGGCATAAGTAAAACTCACAATATTGGAGCCTGATGAGATGGTTCCGCCAAAAGTGTTTGACTTTTCGGTATATATCTTCTCCACTTCGGTAATCCCGTTTTGCATGGTTATAGCCACGGCATCGTCCACCACCGAACCAATTGTAAAGGTGTCCACCACCGTTCCCTGATGGATATTTGTTGCCTTGATTATAATTCCTTCCAAACCTTTTACCACTTTGACATTTGCCTCGAAGTCGATGTCCTTTTTATTAACAAACGAAATGTCATTCTCGGGGTTAACTACATCGTTAATAATGGTTGCATAAGTTAATCTTGAAATATCAAATTCAGATGAAATATTTCCGGTAACTGCCAGGTTTTTATTTTCAAATACCGTTTCCCTGTACTTAATGCCGCCGTTGAAAGTGAGTTGAGGCAAGCCTCTGATATTGGTAAAAGCAATATGTACCTCGGAACTCACATTTTGCCGGTCGAAAGCAACAATGACCAACTCGAGTATTCCGGGAACCGCGTCGAATTGGATATCTGTTTCAATATTTTTTGGCATATCAGGATCATCGAGATAGGTAGGAGGTCCCGACTCTGTTCCATTGGCAGTTTCCTGAATAAAGAACCAGGCAATTCGCTTTACCCCGTTTTCTGACTGAACTTCGATGGGAATAACAATTTCATCGCCTACATTTAATCCATCGAAGGAGAGGTTATCCTGTTGAACAGTAATATTAGGGCCAGTCTTTTGATCAAGATTATCTTCGTCACAGCCCGTGTATATTAAAAAGAATGATAGAAGAAGGGCTGTCTTCACTAATATGAAATATTTTGTTGTCATGATATTAAAATTATGAGTTTTATCTGTTAAATTTTAAGATTGCCATTACCGGAAAATGATCTGAAGCATAAATCTCATTTACTCTCTGATGAGAAGTGACTTCAAAAGCGGTTTGTGGCTTAAAAGCGAGATAATCAATTTCAGCATAAGCATTAATGGTACTGAATGTATATGGGCAGCCTGGGCCTGAACAGGTGCGGGTAAAAGCGGCATCGAAAACGGAGAAAAATTCGGTAGCAGATGGCCGTTCATTAAAATCACCGCCGATAATGACAGGCATTTTGGTTTTGGACATGAATTTAACAACGTCTTTCACCTGATCCAAACGATTGTCCGCATCATTATGCTGAAGGTGAGTGCAGGCAATCATTACAGAGTCGATTCCAGGCAGATCAACCACCGCTGTGCCCAGCACCCTTTGTTCCAATCCGGTTTTTTTTGCCAACAAATATTTCCGGGTATTGTGCAAAGGGTATTTACTTAATATGGCAATGCCGTAATATCCTTCCCTGTAAATAGTGGCAGAATAGTATCGGGAGTTCATATTGGTTAATTTTCCCAATTCGGCACTTTGATCTCCCCTATAACCGTTTCGTCCGGTATTTTTATCCACTTCCTGAAGTAAAACTATATCAGGGTCGGCAGAGATAATAGCTTCCGCTACCGCGTTCACATCGCACAATCCCGGCTGCGAAGGGGGATTGCACGCATGAATGTTATAGGTCATTACCTTTAATTCCGAAAGTTTTGCCAAGTTGTCGTTGTTCAATCCATAGCTGTTTTCCTCGGTACCGGTCATATCCGTTACATTTTCAGGAATAGAAGGTGCTTTATCGCAAGCTGATAAAAGAGTTACGAATAAAAGAAGGGCGCTAAAATATCTCATGGCTTATTATTTTAATCTTTTATTGAGTCCAACCCGGGTTTTGAACAAGATTCGGATTTAATGTCAAATCCTCAATTGGCAGAGGCCATAAATAGTCCTTATTCTCAACAAAAACTTTGGTTACGCCTTTGTTTGGCAGCACATTGCCTTTGCCGTCGCCCGACAAATCTGTTACAGGTATTAAAAAAGCGCCCGTTGAAGGCGGTTTTTCACCGGTATAGATTTCAACATCAATGACCCCGTCTCTGTCGAGGTCGTATTTACCAATGCCCGGAAAATACATTCCTTCAAAGGGCATTGCAATCAAGTGGCCTGCTTTCCATCTGATAATGTCGTCCCAACGAAAATCCATTTCCATGACCAGTTCTATACGCCTTTCGCGCCTGGTCTCCAGGATGATGCCGGAATTGGGGCCGGTCACATTCGGATAAAGATTGGCCTGATAGGGATCGGGATTGGCATTGGCATCAACCAGAATTAAGTGAGGCATACCTACCCGATCTCGCAGAAGGTTAATGGACCTGTCAATATCATCCTGACTTATAGTTCCCAGCTCTGTTTTGGCTTCGGCAAAATTTAGCAAAACTTCCCCATAACGAAACAAAGGCAGATCCTGCGCCGATTGTCCGCTCATATCCATGCTGGGTTCGTTTAAGTACTTTATTGGCTGATAACCGGTGGTGGTGTTCTCAAAATTTGGTGATACGGCCTGTCCGGTTCCAATTCGCGTATACCCGGGCGTTACAATAGTTTGGGTTAAGCGTGGATCGCGGTTTTGAACTTCATTGTAAAACTGAAGGGTATCGAAGCGGGGAATATCTGTGAAACGGGAGCCATCGGTCATTAAATAGCTGTTCACCAGCTTCTTTTCCAAACCGGGTTTCCCTTGTGTTCGGGCTGTCAGATAAAACTGAACATTGTGTTTCACCGAAAGGTCGGCATCATAGCGCCTGGCCATAATAATCTCGTCGGTAATGTCATCGGCTTTCAAATGACTGAACAAGTCCTGATATGGGTTCCCGGTGGGTCCGGTGGTTTTTGTGTAAACAGTGTATTCATTGCTGTTCATTAATTCAAGAGCCGCGGATGCTGCTTCCGTTAAAAACTTATCCGAACCGGAAAGATTGTATTCGGGATGGTATTTACGAAACGTGCCTTCATATAAACAAATCCGGGACTTGAGTGCTAAAGCAGTCCACTTGGTAACTCTTTCCACATCTTTTGTTTCTTCCAGGTGTGCTATCGCGAAGTCCAGGTCGGCAAGTACCGAATCCATCACCAGAACTCGTGAGTCTCTGGGTTTCATCAGGTTGGCTGCATCGTCCGACTCAATAACCGTACTGTACCAGGGCACATCGCCGAAATACTTTACCTTTTCGAAATAAAACATGGCTCTGAAGAATCTGGAAAGCCCCATGTATTTATTTTTTACATCAACGTTTTTGTAATTCAAAACATTTTCGTTGTTTAAAAAGGAATTAATATCTCGCAAATCGCCCCAACTCCATTTCGAATCGGTGGTAGGGACCAGCCTGGTTCCCAGTATTTCTCTGCTCAGGGAACTCTTTACAATGTTATCAGCTGCCTCTCCATAAATGGCAGAGCCACCCGGGAGAATGGTGTAATAGCTATTGGTAAAGGTTTTCATATCGTTTTCGGAAGAAAACGCGGTTTGAGGAGATAATTCGTCGGTAGGGAATCTATCCAGAAACTCGTCGTTGCAGGACATTAAAAACAGTGCTGCAAATATTATTAAAATGTGATTCGTCTTTTTCATAAGATGTATTTATCTTAAAATTAGAATGTTATATCAAATCCAAATGAATAGGTTCTGCTAAAAGGGTAAACACGTCCGTCGCTATTGGCGATCGCTTGTTCTGGGTCAATATATTTGGTGTCGAGTTTAGTCCAGGTTAACAAATTCTCGCCGGTAGCAAATACGCGCAGACGTTCTATCTTTACCCTTCTTGTCAACCGGGCGGGTAAGCTGTAACCAAGCGTCAGACTCTTTAACCTGAGATAAGCCAGGTCTTGCAAGTATCTGTTGTTGGTAGCTCTTAATTCGTTATTGGCATTGAGGGCCACATAGGCTAAAAGGTTTGGGAAGTAAGCATTTGGATTTTCCGGACTCCATATCTTTGATTCAAAATCATTTGGAATAAATGAAAAATAGGGTCTGGAATAAGGGCCCCAATACCTGTCGGCATTGTTTCCGGGATACCAGTCCCGTTTTCCAATGCCCTGAAAGAATACTGAGAAATCGAAATTATTCCAGTTCATATTGGCATTCATACCATAGGAATATCTTGGCGTAGTATTACCAATTACTTTTTGATCACCGGGATTGTCCACAGTATTCTCACCGGCATTGATAACTCCGTCGTTGTTCAGGTCTATCCATCGCAGATCACCGGCCCTAAGGGGGATGTTGTATTCATTGCGAATCCTGTTTAGCCACTCCTGATTTACAGGATAAGTTTTGGCCTCGGCATCTGTTTTAAAGTAGCCGTCGGTCACGTATCCCCATATTTCTCCAATCCTTTTACCTTCATAATTAGAATAGGTAAGCTTGGTAGGATTGTTGATTTTGGTAATGTAAGCGTAATTATCGCTCAGAATAAACCGTGTACTGTATCTAAAAGGCTTATTTGCTAAAGTAAATCGATTTCTCCATTCAACAGACAATTCAAAACCTTCGGTTCGCAGGCTGGCAATATTTTCCAATGGCTGGTTGGCACCGAAAACATTGGGTAGTTTTTCACCCGCACTCAACATGCCCGATGTGTTACGTATATACCGATCGAAACTGGCATTAAGCCTGTTATTCAGGAATCCAATATCGATTCCGGCATTAAAGGATGTCACCTTCTCCCAGGTTAAGCTTCCCGACACAGGATTAGGACTCCTCATATACTGAGCGCGGTCGCCATTGAAGATATACGACATGGTGCCCGGATTTAATGTGGAAATGTAAGGGTATGGGGAACTAATGGCCTGATTGCCCAGGCTACCATACGAAGCCCGCAGTTTTAAATTGCTAACAATATCTTTCAGGGGATTGAATAATACTTCTTCACTGGTACGCCAACCGGCAGAGACAGAAGGAAAGAAACCAAATCGATTGTCTTTAGGGAATCGGGAGGTTCCATCGTACCGGCCGTTGGTTTCCAAGAGATATTTTCCTTTGTAATCGTAATTTAATCTGTAAAAGATACCTCTAAGGGCGTAGGTGCTGGAACCTCCACCCACATAAGGATCTCCGGTTGCCAGATTCAAATCATTTAAGGTTTGCGAAAGCAGATCGTAACGACCTGCACTAATTTTCTTAGCCTTATGCAACTCTTGGTTGAAACCTACCAATCCTTTTAAAAAATGGTGTGAAGCAATGGTTTTGCTATAATTTGCAAAAACATTGATCACATGCACCTGGTTGAATTGTTGTGACTCGCTTAGCCTGTCGATATTATATTTGGTAGCGATGGACACTTCGCCCGGGTATAAGGAGTAAGTTGCAGGTACCTGCCTGTAAAAAGTCGGGTCGGTATAAAGGCTGTAAGAGTAATTTGCAACAATGTTCATATCCTTAAAAGGCGTAATAGTAGCTTCGGAAGTGGAGGTCAACTCATATTTTTGTTTCGATCCCTTCGTGTTCCCGCTCTGAAGCATCGCAAATATGCCATCTCCAATATCGTACTTATTTAATCCGGAGATATAGGTTGCTGTTCCATCGGGATTAACCGGGGCATAAGCCGGAGAGGCATGAACGTTTATGTGAATGAAATTTGAATTTCCTCCACCTTCTCTACCGTAATAATCGTAGTTGGAGTTGTAAAAGTTGGTATTGTTAGAAACGCTAAGCCAGGGATAAAGTTCGGCACTGATCTTTGACCGTAGTGAATAGGATTTATACTTATCGGTATTAACCCTCATAATCCCGTCCTGAAGCTTCATGTTGCCATTGAGCATGAAGGTAATCTTATCGGTTCCTCTCGTGATATTTATATTATGATTCTGAGAGGGTTGCCACTTGGTAAACATGAAGTTCCACCAGTCAAAATTTCCATAGTAGACGTACTGATCGCGACCATTCCTGTTTTGAACGGTAATCCAGGGCCTGTCGGGATGCTCTGTCTTGTCATTTCTTCTATCATACAACTCCTGATAATCGTTTTCGGTATAACCTGAATAACCTCCAACATGGGCCAGTGCGGCATCGTTAAGCCTCATCCAATCGTATCCAGAAGTCAGAAAATCGGTACTTACCGTAGGGGTGGAGAAGCCAAAGGAGTTGTTGTACCTCACACTGGTTTTACCGGATTCTCCACTCTTTGTAGTGACAAGCACCACGCCATACGCACCACGAGCACCGTATATAGCTGCCGAAGCGGCATCTTTGAGAACCGTAATGCTTTGAACTTCCTCAGGTGCCAGACGATCGATAGTGCCTGGTATTCCATCAATCAAAACAAGGGGTGACCCGCCATTCAATGAGGTAGTTCCCCTGATATTTAAACTGCCCATTTGGCCGGGCGTCCCACCTCCGAAGGTGATATTCAGGTTAGGCATTATTCCTTGTATGGCTGAAGAGATGGTGGTCACCGGGCGGTCTAACAACTCCTCGGAAGTGATCTGGTTTACGGCTCCCGTTAAATTGATCTTTTTCTGCGTGCCATATCCTACAACCACTACTTCGTCCAGTCCAAGTGTCTCTTCCTGCAGCACTATATCCAACCGGTCCTTTCCGGCAATAGCTGCTTCCACAGTGGTCATCCCCACGAAAGAAAACATCAACGCCGCATCTTCCGGCACCCCCGCCAACGTAAAATTCCCATCCATATCCGAAATGGTCCCGGTAGTCGTTCCTTTAACTACGATGGTAGCCCCCGGAACAGGTTCTCCATTTTCATCCACCACCCTTCCGGTAACGGTTTTACCTTGCTGCTGAAGCATCACCACCTCTTCGCGGGGTGCAAGCACAACCTGACGCCCCATGACGGCATACTGAATGTCGGCTATTTTGCTTACTTCATCCATGATTTCAGTGATAGATTTATTTCTGAAATTGCCGGATACTTTTTTATCAACATTAATTTTTCCGGTATAAAAAAACCGGAATTCGCTCTGAGTCTCGATTTTCCCTAGAAAATCTTCAAGCCTTTCCTGGTTCGCGGAGATGGTAAGCCGGGTGTCTTGTGAATAACTGTCCGAGGCATACAGGCTCAGGAACGAAATGGACATTAACAAAAATGTTAGTTTCATAATCCTAAACATTTTTAGGCCGCATGGTCTTAATTCATGGATAATTCGCTTTTTTTGCATAACTTTGAATGGTTTGATTTAGTAACACTTATTATTTGATCAACCGCTTTTGAAGGGGCAGAAAGTCGCAATTTCTGTCCCTTCTTTTTTTATCCTGAGTGGCTGAGAAACAGGATGGTTTGTTTACTTCATAATTTCATTTTTAAAAGGTTAAAATATTTTGGTGTATTTCAAAATCCACTTTATTGGACTTTGTCGTACATTCCTATCTGTCTTTTGTCTCAATGGTAAAAACCCTTGTTTTATTATCATAGCTGCAAGTCACCGGGGCCGATTTGCTGATCATCTCCATCACTTCACTGAGGCTCTCCATCTCTATGGTGCCGGTGTACCACAATTCATCCAGCTCAGGATCGTTGTATTCTATTGTTGTGTTGTACCAGCGTTCAAGTTTTTTTATGAAACTTGGGAATGGTTCCCGGGAAAAGATAAGCCTGCCTTCCTTCCAGGAGGTAAAAAATTGCGTATCCACATTTTTTATAGTGAACCCGCTCTTGCCAAGTACAGCATGCTGCCCGGGCTTCAGGATGCCCTTGTGTGACGTGTTTTTGCTGTTTAAGGATACCTTCCCTTCCACCAGGGTGGTTTCAAACGCACCGTCGTCG
>JACDJB010003156.1_pt1 | contig 11091 bp, 10 predicted proteins | sample 7454121 | NCBI WGS metagenome assembly JACDJB01 (sample SAMN14253290, study PRJNA609438) | sludge metagenome | isolation source: sludge after 25d culture with pyrite | collected 2018-12-20 | reverse complement strand
ATCTGAGCGCGTTTGACAGCCGAGGGCGTGGCAGTGGCAGATGTAGAACCTGTGCCGCCTGTTTGGTTGATAGTGATAGAAAAGACGAAGGTTTCAGAATAGGTGTTTCCCATTGAATCCATGTAGGAGACCGCGGCTGTAATGGTTCCTGAGTACATCCAGGTGGACATGTCGTTGACTTTGAATTTATGGGTCCGAGTCTCATTCCCACCGTTTTCGGCATCTACTTCCCAGAAGTTAATAACGTTGCCATCAAGAGGGTCAAATTCCTGGCTGCTAAAGGTTAAAATGATATTGCGTGCGTGCTCCATGCCGTTATTCCCAACAGTAAAGGTAAGCCCAAAGGTGCCGTAGGGATCTACGCTTTTCTTCCCATTACCGGTGTCATAACTGACGATGTAAAGCATTGGACGCTCGGTCACTTGCTGTAGGATGTTCTGGGGAACGTACCCGGCAGGATGGACAACATCGCCGTTATCCGGGACGTAGTTCCAGGGGGCGGCGGTTGGCTGGGATTCCGTTGGGGGATCAACCCACTGAGCGTTTGCCTGCTGGTTGAGGAGCGGCAGCAGCGCCAGCAAAAGGATCATGAAAATTACCAGGAAAATTTGCGTGTTTCGTTTCATTATTTGCCTCTATGAGCTTATTAAGTTTGAATCCATGTATTGTTTTTCGTCCACCCTGCGTCCATCCATCAGATAGATACGGTGGGTGGCGTAATTAAGCATGCGTGGGTCGTGACTGGCTACCATGATGGTTTTGCCGGCTTTGCAGAGCTCATCCAGCATGGTCATAATCGCCTGACCGCTGGAGGTATCCAGGTTGCCAGTTGGTTCATCGGCGAGGATCATCGGCGGATCGTTTACCAACGCGCGGGCAACCGCCACACGCTGTTGTTGACCACCGGAAAGTTCCGTGGGCTTGTGGCCAATGCGTTCCTGGAGACCGACTTTCATCATCAAGTCTTCCGCGCGTTCAAGACGCTTTTTTTTCTTTACACCCGAAAACCGCAGAGGGAAGGCGACGTTTGCCTCGGCGGTCATGTTTGCAACCAGGTTGAAGCTCTGAAAGATAAAGCCGATTTTGTTGCGGCGATAATCTGCCAGCGCGTTTTCATCCATCGCGTCGATCTCCAGCCCGTCAACCAGGATCTTACCCGAAGTAGGCCAATCGAGCCCGCCCACCAGGTAGAGCAAGGTGCTTTTACCCGAGCCACTGGGACCCATGATCACGATGAAAGAACCGCTTGGAAAGCTCAGGTCCAAACCATCCAGGGCATGGACTTCTGTTTCGCCCATTTTATAAGTTTTTCTTAGGTCGATCGTTTGAATTAAGTTTTCAGTCATAAAGATGTTCCCTTAGAAGTAAAAACCTGCTCCTCCAGCGCTCAACCCACTCAACAGACTGCTTAGCAAGTTGGGTATACCTTGCAACAGCAGCATGATCAGGACGGCGATAATGGTTGTGATAATTGCTTTGTTTTTCTTTAGACCCGAGAGAAGCAGCGATCCGATTATCAGGAGAGCCAGGAAGAAGACCCAATAGATGTCGATATTTCCCAAAATGCCGCGCAGATATGCGCTAAAACCTTTCGCCTCGGCATCAACCAGGTTGGAAAGTCCCGGGTTCTCGACAAGGCTTCTGCTGCCTCCAACCACGAAAAATTTCACCAACTCACGCAGCCCAAAAGGAACCATCGCCCAGGCGACCAGGTTACCAATTTTCATGCGCGACGCGCGGCTTCCAGCCAAGGTGAGAGCCAGGTAGAGGATGCTTGCCATCAACATGCTGAAGACCAGGTAGCCCAGGATGCCAAAAAGCGAAGGGAAAAGGATCATAAAGATCGGTGAGGACTGGTTGGCTTGCGCCTCAAGATATTGCTGCTGCTGGTCCTCGGACCACCACTGAAAGTCATCCGGGAGAGTTGCCCCCGATTGGAGCTGTTGGGTCTTGATTGGCGCGGCAATCAGCACAGCAATAACCACCATGATGCAGATAAAGAGCAAGGGCGTCAGCTTGTTGGGCACGTCTTCCGCCATGACTTTGGAGAGTGTCGCGCGCGGTTTGTAAAACATTTGGAAAAGCCACTTAAAATGACCCTTTGAGGATTTCTTCTCTTTTTTTAGTTTCTCGTTTTCCATACGCAATCTTAATAAACCTGTCTTTTCAGTTCTAATAATAGACGCCTGGCTTCGTGAATTAGTTCCAACCAATTCACTTCCATTTTTAGTTAGTGTACCCTAATATGATTTCAAGGGATGCAAGGCGATAGGGTAACTTATTTCTTATGCCCTATAAGTATATGCCTCAGAACCCCATGTTTCCCCCGAAATAACTATAATAAGTTCAATTGTAACCAAAGGAGGTTTTTGTGAAAGAAAAAATCCGCAATAAAATTGACCAACTGCACGCCAAAGGTGCACATTATGTTGATGCCCGATGGTATCCACGGGAAGATAGCAACTTCCTCTTCATGTGGAATGGCAACCTGAAGGAGAATAATGCTTCCAGCCAGAGCGGCATCGGTGTGCGCGTGCTTTATAACGGTGCCTGGGGTTTTTCCGCTTCTTCCGATCTCTCTGAGCCTGACGCGATTTTCGAGAAAGCTTTTGATAACGCGCGGATTGCTTCGCAAAGGGTGACTTTCCCGATCCGCCTGGCAGAGAAAGAAGCCATTGTAGGCAGCTTCACCAGCCCCAATCGGATCGACCCTTTTACGGTTGGTTTGGATGAAAAAGTGGCTTTCCTGCAGAAGATGGATGCCGCGCTGAACCAGCCAGGAGTCGTGCAGCGGTTTGGCATGCTTGAGTTCGTGCGAAAACAAATCATTTTCATGGATTCTGAAGGGTCGGAGATCGAGAAGAACATCATCGAGGTCTTCCCATCCATTCAAGCCATGGGGATCGATAAGGATGGCGGCATGCAGAGCCGCAAATATCTGCCCGGACGCACTGGACCAACCCGGGGCTGGGAAAGCGTCAATGAAACAGATTTCCTCGCCAATGCCGAACGGATTGTCAGTGAGTTGAACCAGGTTCTGGTCGCGGATGACGCGCCCAATGGAAAGATGTCAGTTATTCTGCTGAACGGGATTATGTTCCTGCAGACTCACGAGACCATCGGGCACGCACTGGAGCTGGACCGGATTCTCGGATATGAGCTTTCGTTTGCGGGCGGTTCGTTTGTCCGCCTGGAAGACTTCGGCAACCTGCGCTATGGCTCCAAAAAGCTTACCGCACGAGCCAACGCGTTGGAACCCAACAGCCCCGGCAGCTTCGGCTTTGATGATGACGGCGTGCCGGCGCAAGACAACCTCCTGATCGATAAAGGCATTCTCGTCGGTGCGATCACCGGACGCCAGATGGTGGAGGAAGCCAACGCGAAAGCCAAGAGGCAGATCTTTGAAGGTTCCAGTGGTGCCAACCGAGCGACCTCTTTCTACCGGGTGCCGATTGAACGGATGACGAATATCAATATCGACCCGGGGACGGACGGCAGCCTGGATGAGATCATCGCCAACACCAAGTATGGCGTGGTGCTGGACGGTGATAAGAGCTGGTCGATTGGTTCCAACCGCGAGCAATTCCATTTCGCCTGCGACATCGGCTGGCTGGTTGAGGATGGTCAAAAGAAACAGGTGGTGAAGAACCCAACTTACCGCGGTGAAACCCTGCCTTTTTACAACTCGCTGAGTGCGGTGGGTGATGAAAGCACCTGGAACGTGCATTATGTGGAAAACTGCGGTAAAGGCGCGCCAAATCAGATCATGCAGCTCGGGCACGGAGTGCCAGTCTGCCGCTTTGATAACGTACAGGTAGGAGAGTAAGATGAGCAACCAGGTCATTGATTTATTACTGAAGCTGCGCCAGGCAGCCTTGAAAAGAAGCCTTCAGGTATTGGTTTCATATCACGAAGAGGATAGTTACTTAATGCGGTTCGCTAACTCGGCGATCTCGCTGAATACCAACGAACACCTGATCTCCCTGGATTTCATCGCTTTTGACGGCCGAAAAAAGGCAAGCTATAGCATGATTGTTGATCCTTCCATCTTTGAGAACATGGAAAAGGGTCTGGACCTCCTGGCTGAGATGCTGCCGCATGCCCAACCGCTCAGTTACGACCCCACTTTCCCAGTCTATGAAAAAGACACGATTGACGAACGCGCCTTCGACGCCGGGCTGGCTGGTCTTACGAATGAAGAACGCCTGGCATACTTCAACACGCTGGGCGAGGGTTTGGAGAATGATGACGTGAAACTGAGCGGCATCTTTAGCAGCGGCACCACCACCACAGCTCAGATCAGCACAGCGAACGAACATTTTCAGTATTTTCGCTCAACTGACGCGCAAATTACTGCGGTTTTGTCTTCCGAAAGCCTCAAGTGGGAAGTCAACGCAGAGCAAAGCGCGCAAAAGAAAAGCGATCTGGACGCAGAGGGCTTGCATGCGGACCTCGCGCTGCTGGTTAACCATTACCAGGAAGACCAGGCGGTTCAGTTGCCGGTCGGAAAATATACAGTGGTCCTTGGTCCAGCGGCTACCGCTGAACTCACGAACATGATGACCTACTATGGCATGACTGGCGGCGCCTTGATGCAGGGTTATTCATTCCTCAAGGAAGAGGACAGCGGTAATTTGTTGTTTTCGGAGCAGATCAACCTGACGGATGATCCACGCGAAGTTGAGATCTACGGTCAAAACGCTGATCGGTTTGGGCTGGAAAGAAAGCCCTTCCCGCTAATCTCAGCAGGACGATTCCAGGCGTTTATGTGGGACCAGGATTCGGCGGATGAGTTTGACAAAGCTCCCACCGGGCATGACGTCAGCCATACCAGCCTGGTGATGCAAGGCGGCGATAAGTCGGTTGCCTCGCTGAAGGAGCTGTTGGAGATGCCGCGCGAAGAAGACCTACTCTATATTCCGTACATCCATTACATGAACGTGGTCAACCCTACCCAGGGTATGGTTACCGGTTCGAGCCGCTTTGGTGCATTATTTCTGAAGAAAGACGGTAGTGTCCAGGTGCCATATAACGTGCGTCTGACACAAAAATTCACCGATTTCTTTGGGGAGAGGGTGCAATGGCTGAGCAAAGAAGAAGTTGCGTATAACGTCTCCAGCAGTTATGGACGGCGAGATCCGACCGCGCTGAAACTGCCCCGCTTTATCTGCGTTAAGGAGATCGAGGTATCGCACTCCAACCCGTCATACTAAACCACGGCTCAGTTTTTCAGCAAACGGATGTTTTTTCCCGGAGGGGGGTTTCTCCCTCCGGTTTTTTTAACTAATAAAGCGTTCTGCCCGAATGGGGTCGTTATCGGCGGTTATAATTAGCTTATGGGAAACCAAAAACTCTTCGGCACGATTGAAGGCGGAGGAACCAAGTTCCTCTGCGCGGTTGCTGATGAGCAAAATGCGATCCTGCGTGAAATCCGCATTCCTACCACCCTCCCCCAACCTACTCTCGCGGCATGCGCGGATTTCTTCAATCGGGCGCAAAACGATTTCGGACCTCTGTCCGCACTTGGGATTGCCTGCTTTGGACCGCTGGACCCACGACTCGGCGCGCCAACTTACGGGCGGATCCTTGCCACACCGAAGGCTGGATGGGAAAATGTCAATCTGGCGGGGTTTTTCCAATCTGTCTTGGGCGACAATCTGCCGATCGGTTTTGACACGGATGTAAATGGGGCTGTGCTGGCTGAGTATCTTTGGGGGGCGGGGCAGGGTTTAGCCAACCTGGTTTACCTTACGATCGGGACGGGAATCGGCGGAGGTGCCTTGGTTAACGGCAATCTTCTTCATGGCTACGCGCATCCTGAGATGGGGCACATGCTGCTCCCGCTGCATCATTCGGACCAGAATTTTCGGGGCGTCTGCCCCTTCCACGGAACCTGTCTGGAGGGGCTGGCTAACGGTCCGGCGATTGAGGCACGGTGGCGGATAAAAGCTGACCGGCTTCCTCCCGACCATCCAGCATGGGCGCTTGAAGCACACTATCTTGCCCTGGGTTTAATGAATATTTGTCTGGTGCTGGCACCAGACCGGATCATCCTCGGCGGTGGGGTTATGAACCAAAGTTTTCTGTTCCCGATGATCCGCTCTGAGTTTGTTAATTTGCTTGGAAACTACCTGAGCCTGCCACAAATTGCCGATGTTGAGAACTATATCGTGCCCAGTGGGCTTGCCAACATATCCGGACTTTATGGCGGGCTGGCTCTCGCCCGGCAGGCTTCGGGAGATCCGCATTAGTCTTGTTTTACCTGCCTTTCAAGCAGGCGTAAAAAGACCGGGAGGGTTTCCACTTCCGGTCTCAATTAGCCCGCAATCCAACGTTACTTCAATGGAATGTCGAGAGGCAAGTTCTTTGGGATGTCGGTTCTGAAAATCGGTCCGCCCTCAACCGCTTGTTTGGGAAATGTTTTTTGGGCAAGAGCTGTATCCGCGCAAGGATCTGGTGGATACATTTGTGGGTCCTCTTCTCGAGGAGGGATTGGCTTTTTCATGGTTTGCTCCTATCTGCTTCAACCATTATTGAATTATAAGAGGAGTCTCGCTGAATATATAATGTTTGTATAATCCCACTCAGGCGTTCGGCTCAGACAGGACTCTGTTTAGCCTTTCTGTGCCAAAGGTAAGCATTAACGCCAGCAGGAGCAGCCCAATCGGGTAAAGCCGTAACCCAAAACGACCGACTATCAAACCCAAAAGCGGGGGGATCAACGTCAGCCCGCAGTAGGCGGTTGCCATCTGGAGACCCATCAGCCGGGCGGAGTTTTCGGCGCCAAAGCGGCGGGGTGTCTCATGCAGAAGCGTGGGATAAATCGGGGCACAACCCAAACCGATAATCATCAAACCTGCCAGGCTCAGGATCGGGAAGGGTAGAAACATTAAAACAATGCCCAGCAAGATCATTGCCTCGCCCCCACGCACCAGGCTCCTCGCCGCAATCTTTGTGGACAGAAAACCATTGAGAAATCGCCCGATTGTGATGCCGAGGTAATAGGAAGAAGCGCCGCCAGCCGCCAACACCTCGCTGAGCCCGCGCTCATTGACCAGAAAACTCGCCGCCCAAAGCCCTGTGCTCGCCTCCACGGCGCAATACGCGAAGAAGGCTGCCAGATTAGGGGTAATGCCTTTGATGTTCCGGATTTTCCCACCGCCAGAGGCAGTTTGGGGCGAGGCTGGGGTTGGGTATCTCTGCCATAAAGGCAGTGAGATGGTTAGGATGGCAACGAGGACAACCTGAACAATCGCGACCGTGCGGTACCCCATCTGCCAGTGTCCGGTTTGATTGAGCATGAAAGCCATGATGATCGGACCGGTGGTGGCGCCAATGCCCCAAAAGCTATGCAACCAGTTCATATGCCTGGCTGCGAAGTTGCGCGCGACGAAGTCGTTTAGCGCCGCGTCCACAGCCCCGGCACCCAACCCAAGCGGAACCGCAATCAGACAGAGCCAAAGGTAATTCGTGCTGAATGAGTAGCCCAACAGTGCCAGGGCGGTTGTCAGGACGCTAACGAGCGTCAGCCTGCCTGTACCGAGGCGACGGATAAGCATCCCGCTGAAGAGGCTTGAGAAGATCGTGCCTGCAGAGATGATCATCGAGATCAGCCCCGCCCCAGCCAGCGGAAGGTTGAGTTCGGATTGCATTACGGGCCAGGCTGCGCCGAGCATGGCATCTGGCAGCCCAAGGCTGATAAAAGCAACGTAGATAATCAGAAGCAGCAATGTTGTCATGGGAACCCCCCGCTGATTTTACCCCAGGATTCCTGACGGTAATCCAAAGGTAAAAAAAGACCCCGCGGATTGAGATGCGGGGTCTTTTGGTTGAAAAAATACTACTTGATTGTGGAAAGATAGAAGGGGAGGGTCATCTGGTCGATCTGTCCCAGTTGTTCCTCAAAGAAATCCACATGCTCTTCTTCTTCAGCCAGGATGGCGTCCAGAAGCTCTTTGGAGCCGTTGTCTTTCTCAGAAACAGCCACGACCAGCGCTTCGTTGTACATTCTGACCGCGTCGGTCTCAAGAATATGATCGTTCTTGATCATCTCGTCAACGGTTTTGCCGATGCGGATTTGATCCAATTCGCTAACAATCGGGCGACCTTCAAGGAAGAGGATACGCGAGATTAATTTCTCGGCATGTTTCATCTCTTCGATGGCGCGATGTTCTTCAGCTTCCGCTAATTTTGCATAGCCCCAGTCTTCGTACATCTCGGCATGCACCATGTACTGGCTGATGGCGGTCAGTTCTTCACGCAGTAAGCCATTTAATGTTTCAATTACTTTTACAGTGCCTTTCATGTTTCCTCCGGCTATTTGACTGTGGTCAGATAGTTTACAAGCCCCATCTGTTCAATTTGACCGAGCTGTTCCTCAACAAAGTCGAGATGGTCTTCTTCATCCCTTAGGATGGCTTCCAGCAATTCTTTGGTGCCATTGTCCAACAGTTCGGACATCCGTTTGATGGCTTCGTTGTACGCTTTGATCGCTTCAACTTCGGCTTCGCGATCGTTTTCGAGCATACCCAAGACGTTATCGGAAATGTGGATTTTGTTGAGTTTGTCCACCACCGGGGTGCCTTCAAGGAAGAGAATACGCGAAATCAGTTTCTCGGCGTGTTTCATCTCGCCAATGGCGCGTTTTTCGATGGTGTGGTGCAGCAGCTGGAAGCCCCAGTCCGCACATTCTTCGGCATGAACAAAATACTGGTTGACAGCTGTCAGCTCGTCTGCCAGCAGGAAGTTCAGTTTATCAATTATTTCAGGTTTACCTTTCATGCAAAACTCCTCTCAGATTTTTTAGATGCTTTATTATAACCTGTAAAATTGAGGTTTTCACCCCCGTGACACCTACGTGACCTTCCCAGATGTCGGCTTCCTTTGAAACGAAGCCAAACACACCCGAGATATGGTGGAACGCGTCTAATTTCCAGAAGATCGCGGCTTCGAGTAAAATGCATGCAACATTAATTGTTCGAAACTTTATCTTTTGATCACCTTCACAAAAACACACCCGGGTCCCGAACCAGTAGCGGCGAACCTAAACGGAGATTTGATAATGGGCACATTTACCGACAACGTGATGGGAAACTACAACCAAAAACTGGCTAACACTAAAATAGCCGACTTCCCGCGGTTTGATTTTTTCAAGGAAGTTAAACCCCAAGCCAGATACCTGACACCGTTAGCCTGGTTCCTCAGTTTCCCTGACGTCTGGAAGCATAAAACCCGCTTTTTCCGCAATTTGAAGGGGGTTAAGCCACCTTATCTGCTGCTTTGTAATCACAACAGCTTTTTCGACTTTAAAGTTATGACGGCAGCCATTTTCCCGCAACGCGCGAATTATGTGGTGGCGCTGGACGGCTTTATCGATCGTGAATGGATCATGCGTCAGGTTGGATGCATCGGCAAACGCAAGTTTGTGAACGATCTCGAACTGATCCGTCAGACGGCTCACCTCCTTAAGAAAAATCAAATCGTTGCCTATTACCCTGAAGCACGATACTCCCTGATCGGAACTGATGCTATTCTGCCGAAATCGTTGGGAAAGATGATCCGACACCTGAAAGTGCCGGTGGTCAGCCTGATCTCGCACGGTCATCACATCAACGAGCCTTCGTGGAACCAGACAAACCGAGGGATTCCGACCAGCACGGAGCTAAAGTTGTTGCTAACCAAACAGGAGGTTGAATCCCTCGACGCGGCGTCTATCCAGCAGCGGGTTGAAGAAAGTTTTGAATATGACGATTACGCCTGGCAATTCACTAACAAGGTAGTCCAGGATGGACCCGACCGGGCAGAAGGGCTGCACCGCGTTTTATACCAGTGCCCACACTGCCAGACGGAATACCGCATGAACAGCAAAAGGAGCGAGGTTTTCTGTGAAGCCTGCGGCAAACGCTGGCAGTTGACCGAGTACGGTCAGCTCCAGGCGGCGGAAGGTGAGACGGAATTCAGTCATCCACCCTCCTGGTATGAATGGGAACGCGCAAACGTCCGCCGTGAGATTGAAGCCGGGACATATTACCTTGAGTGTGAGGTGCTGGTGGATTCGCTGCCGAATAGTGATGGTTTTGTGCCGATGGGCAAGGGCTGGTTAAGGCACAATATGGATGGAATCGTTTTACGCGGCGAGCATTTTGGCGAGGATTTTGAAGTCGTGAAGAAGGTGCCTTCGCTGTACTCCATTCACATTGAATTCAACTATATTGATAAGAAAATGGACTGCATCGACATCAGCACACTGGATGACACCTATTTTGTCTACCCCACCACCCGCGATGCTTCGGTGACCAAAGTTTCTCTCGCCGTGGAGGAGCTTTACAAACTCGCCATGCGGGAAGTCAGATAGCTCTGGTTTCATTGAGCGCTTAAGTCGTGAGGAAAAACGCCCGGGGTCAGAATTAATCTTGACTCCGGGCTTCATTATCAGTGGGCAGTGGAGGAAGCGGTCGCCATCTCCCGCTCAGTCTTACGATCGCGGGAGTTATTAAGCCAGGTCCTGACGTCCGATCGACTTCAAATGCTCAACGAGAGCTTTTACTTCTCCTGCCTGGTCCATATTGCACACCAAAAGTGCGTCCGGCGTATCGACGATGATCATGTTTTTCAGACCGATCGCTGCCACAAGCCGTTTTTCGCCAATGACCATTGAGTTTTCCGAACTCCAAAGGATTACATCGCCACTTTTGCTGTTGCCTTTATCATCCGAGTCGAGCACGGTTTTGAGGTTATTCCAGGTACCTACATCCAGCCAATCCATATCCGCGGGCAACACGATAACATGTTTGGCGTTTTCCATGATGCCGTAGTCAATCGTCTGTTTTGCGATTCCGGGCCAAAGCTCTGCCAGGACCTCGGCATATTGCTCCGTCCCCACCGCCACGGCTATGCGCAATAGGCGTCCATAGAGATCCGGCATCTGGTTTTTGAATTCGTCCATAATGCGGTCGACCTTCCAGATAAACATTCCGCTGTTCCAGGAATATTTCCCCAGGTTCAACATCCGCTGGGCATTCTGGGCGTTTGGTTTTTCCACGAAGCGTTCCGCTCCGTACGCCTTGAATCCAACTGTGTCTCCAAGAAGTT
>JACDJB010003155.1_pt1 | contig 11093 bp, 9 predicted proteins | sample 7454121 | NCBI WGS metagenome assembly JACDJB01 (sample SAMN14253290, study PRJNA609438) | sludge metagenome | isolation source: sludge after 25d culture with pyrite | collected 2018-12-20 | reverse complement strand
GTCTTCTCCGTCGAGGGTGACTGTTCCCTCGCGAATATCTACGAGCCCAAAGAGGGCCTTCAGGAGCGTCGATTTTCCCGCACCATTGGGTCCGATAATCCCGATGAGTTCTCCCTGGTATGCCTCAAGCGTGCATCCGTTCAGAATGTTGACTCCGGGCAGGTACCCCGCGACGAGGTCCCGGACGACGAGCAGCGGGTCACGCGGGGTCATGACGTCGCTCCCTCGTCGGCATCGCGGTCGTCGGCATCTCCGTCGTAGAGCTCCTCGACGATCGGGCGCAGCTGGTCGGCCATGTCGCGCAGATCCGCGCTCGATCCACCGAGGTAGGCGTCGATGACGCGCTCGTCGGCGGCGACCTGGCCGGCCGTGCCGGTCGCGATGATCCGGCCCTCGGCCATGCACACCACCAGGTCGGAGATGGCGGAGACCACGTCCATGTCGTGCTCCACGAACAGCACGGTGATGCCCTCGCCGGGCAGCTCCCGGATCTTGTCCAGCAGCAGCTGGCGAAGCGCCGGGTTGACGCCCGCCATCGGCTCGTCGAGCATGAGCAGCCGCGGTGCCGCCATGACGCCCCGCGCCAGCTCGAGCAGCTTGCGTTGGCCTCCGGAGAGGGTTCCGGCCTTGTCGTCGAGCTTGTCGCCCAGGCCGACCCATCGGCCGAGCTCGGCGGCCCGTTCGCCCAGTTCGGCCTCCTGCGCACGCCACACCCACGGCAGCAGCGCGGTGCGGAGGTGCTCGCCTCGCTGGTCCTTGGCGGCCAGCCGGATGTTGTCGAGCACCGAAAGGCGTGGGAACACCCGAGCGCTCTGGAACGTTCGGACCATCCCGGTGCGCGCCGCCGCGTAGGCGGGCTTGCCGGTCATGTCGTGGCCCTCGAACCGCCACGTGCCACCGTCGGCTCGCTCGAAGCCGGTGAGCACGTTGAAGAAGGTGGTCTTGCCGGCGCCGTTGGGCCCGATCAGTGCGACGACCGCGCCTCGCTCGACCTCCATGCGCTCGACGTCGACGGCCTTGACCCCTCCGAAGGAGCGGTGGACGCCCTCGGCGACGAGGATCGGCCCGTCGGGCGCAGCGGTACCCGCGCCGAGGTCCGCGTCGTCGCCGCCGTCCGCGGGGGAGTGGGTGGGCTCACTCACCGATGACCGCCTCGTCCTTGTTGCCGAGCAGGCCCTGGGGCCGGAAGACCAGCAGCAGCACGATCGCCACGCCGACGAGCACGTAGCGCACCGCGCCGGTGTCGGTGCCGTCGATGAACCACCACCCGTCGCCGATGGCCTGGGTGAGCAGGCTGTTGAGCACCGAGATCACGAACCAGTAGACGATGGCGCCGACCGGCGGTCCGAGCACGGTGGCGACGCCGCCGAGGATGACGATGAGGTACCAGTTGAACGTGGTCTGCGACACGAAGAAGTCGGGCTTCACGAACCCACCGTCGAACATGAAGATGATGCCGGCGATCCCGCCGATCACGCTGCCGATGACGAACGCCTGCAGCTTCATCTTGAACACGTTCTTGCCGAGCGACCTCGCCGCCTCCTCGTCCTCCCTCACCGCCTTGAGGAGCCGGCCCCAGGGGCTGCGGGCGAGTCCCCACACGAACACGCACAGGATGGCGACCAGGGTCCAGCCCACGCTGATCGTCCACAGGGTGTTCTGGTTGAAGCTGAACGAACCCCACCCGTAGCGGCCGTCGGGGATCGGATTGACGGCGAAGAAGTCCTTGGCGATACCGGTGAGGCCGATCGGACCCCCGGTGATGTCCTGGAGTCGGGCCGAGTTGATGACCACCCGGATGATCTCGGCCGCGGAGATCGTGGCGATCGCCAGGTAGTCGGCGCGGAGTCGCAACGTGGGCAGCCCGAGCAGGAGGCCCAGCAGCGCGGCGGCGAGCAGGCCGATGATGACGCCCACCCAGAGCGGCAGGCCGCGGTCGACCGAGATCGCCGCGCCGTAGGCGCCGACGAGGCCGGAAGCGACGGCACCGAAGTTCAACAGGCCCGCGTAGCCGAACTGTACGTTCAGCCCGATCGCTCCGAGGGCGTAGACGCAGCTCGGCACAGCGACCATGTCGCGCAGGCCGTCGACGAGGGCCGCGCCGGCGTCGACCGCGAGGACGGGCGCGCTCATGCCGCCGCTACCTTCACGCCGTTCGCGCCTTCACGCCGAAGATCCCCTGCGGGCGGATCAGCAGCACGACCACGAGGGTGGCGAGCGCGACCACGATCTTGAGGTCCGCGTCGAGCCAGAACGTGGACACGTCCGACACGACGCCGACGACGAGGCCGCCGACCATCGCCCCGAAGGTGGTGCCCAGGCCTCCGAGCACGACCGCCGCGAACGTGACGAGCAGGACTCGCTGGCCCATGTTCCACGACGCCGTGTCGGTGCTGGCCAACATGATCCCCGACAGCCCCGCCAGCGCCCCCGCGACGACCCACACGATCAGGATCACCTTCTGGTCGTCGATGCCCGACGCGACCGACAGGTCCCGGTTGTCCGACACCGCTCGGATCGCGGTGCCGAGCCGGGCACGTTGGAGGAACAGCCCGACAGCGACGAGGCAGACGAACGCGACCGCGGTGATCACGAGGTCCTTGGGCCGCAGCGAGATCGGGCCGAGCGAGACGGTGGGGGACTGGGCTGCGAACTGCGAGTACTGCTGCGGGGACTGGCCGAACACGATGCTGAACACGTATCGCAGCGCGAACGCCAAGCCGATCGACACCACCATCTGCGACACCACCGGCATGCCGCGCCGTCGCAGCGGCCGGTAGACGCCGAGCTCGAAGCTGGCACCGAACGCGCCGGTCAGGGCGATGCCGCCGACGGCGGCGAGCAGGAGCGGGAGGCCGAGCCCGCCGCTGTCGGAGTTCAGGTACCAGGTGGCGATGGCTCCGAAGGCGATGAGCTCGCCGTGGGCGAAGTTGGTCAGGCCGGTGGTGCCGAAGATCAGCGACAGCCCGACCGCGGCGAGCGCGATCACCAGGCCGAAGCGCACGCCGCTCGCCAACAGGCTGGCGAGTCGCTCGACGTCGGACGGTCCCGCGGTGGCGGTCTGGCCGGATTCGGTGAGGCGGAACACCACCGGGAGCACGCCGTTGGACTGGACGTTCGGGTTGAGCGTCGCCCGGGCGCCGTCCTCGAGCTCGATCCCGTCGGGCAGCGAGTCGGTGTCGATCACGACCTGGTAGCGGCCGGCGGCCGGCACGGCGACGAAGACCTTCCCGTCGGCGTCGGAGGTGGCGCTGCCGACCTCCTCTCCGTCCTGGGAGACGGTGACGGTGACGCCCTCGATGGGTTCGCTCCCGGCGCCGGCGACGATCGTGGTCGAGATGCCCGGTCCCGTCGTCGGGCTCTGTCCATCGGTCGGTGGAGCGGTCGGTGTCCCATCGGCCGGCGGAGTGGTCGGTGCGGTGGCCGGTGCGGTGGTCGTCGGAGCGGGTTCCTGCGCCGATCCGGGAGCCGAGAAGATCGACATGATGGCGGCCAGCGCCACCACGGCGGCGCCGACGGCGATCACGACCCGTCGGTTCGGGCTCCGGCCCGTCGACTCCCTCATTGGCGCCGCATCATACGGACATCGGGCGGTCCGTTGACGGTTCGCGGGCGTGCGGCGGTGGGTGAGATCGCCTGTCAACCTCTCGTGCCGTCGCGCCGTTGACAGGGAGGTGGTGGGGCGACCACCGGTGGGGGTCCCCGGGTCCGACGGATCGGGGGACCCCCGACCGGAGGTGAGACGGTTTTCACACCATTCGATGGTTGAGACGTGTGGGGCCGGGGTACAGATGGATCCATCATCACCCCCACGGTTCCGCAACGACCGTGGTGACGAGCCCTCGGTCCTCCTTCCCTCTCCCGCCTAGGACCGGGGCTCGTCCGCGTCTGGGCGGCCTTCGGGCGGTAGAGCGTTTCCGCGGAAACACCGTCGACCGGCGCGTCGGCGCGTCGACCGTCGGCGCGATCGACGCCGTTGTCTCCCCGAGTTGTGTCACAGATGTGCAACGGGCGGGGTCAACGGACCCGACATCACGCCCGGACCCCTGCAACTGCAGGCCGGAAGGCCGGAAGGCCGGAAGGTGCTGGTGAGTCGCCCTGTAGGCGGGATTCTGTCCACCGGACCCTCGCGGGTTGCCGGATGGGCGGCCATCCATCTGTGCGGCCTACCCGAGGAGTGCCCTTGCGGGCCGACGGGCCGTCGACGTCCTCTGCTCGGCCTTGCTCCGGGTGGGGGTTGCCATCCGCCGAGGTCGCCCCCGGCGATGGTGCGCTCTTACCGCACCGTTTCACCCTTGCCTGTGCCGACCGTGAGGTCGGCCATCGGCGGTCTGCTCTCTGTTGCCCGATCCGTCAGATCGCTCCGACCTGGCTCTCGCCAGCACCCTGCCCTGTGGAGTCCCGACCTTCCTCGACGACGTGATCGCTCACGGCGCCGCGGCCACCCGGACGACTCACCAGCTCGAACAGTGTGCCAGCGGCGAGCGGCCGGGTCACGCCGGAGGATTTCCCGCCCCATGCCGTTCTGTTCGTCCTTTCACAACGTTTTCGTTGTGAAAGGACGAACAGAACGGGAGGGCGAGCGGGTCGAGAGCGAGCGGGCTCAGACGGACCAGGCGGCGTCGAGCGCGCTGAACATCGAGGAGTTGCTGGTGTAGGCGCGGTTCGTCTCGTCGATGAACGCGTCGTGCTGCGCGTCGGACCACGGCGTCGTGTCGAGGAGGGTCCGGTAGTCGTCCTTGTAGGCGTCGATGTCGTCGATGTCGAAGTCGTAGAAGCTCAACGCGCCGGCGATGGCATCGCCGTAGTGGCGTTCGAGCGTTCGACGGATCATCTGGCCGCCCGACAGGTCGCCGAGGATGCGGGTGTAGTGCTGGGCGACGAAGCGCTCGGGATGGCTCGCCGTGGCGGCGATGTTGCCGACGTAGGTGGCGGTCGCGGGCCTCATCGGGAATCGCTCGGCCCAGTCGTCGCCGGCGAGGCAGCGCAGGTCGTCTTCGATCCGCGGCACCCGGAGCAGCTCGGGACCCAGGAACGGTCCGGCGACCGGATCGGCGGCGAGCACCGCGCCGGTTCGCTCCAGGCTCGTGTAGATCGCGTGGTGCTGTGCCATGAGGTCGGCGACACCGTCGAGGGGCAGCTGGCCCCGCATGAGCTGGTGGACGAAGCGGGACCGCTCCGCATCACGGTGGGCGGCCATCGTCGCGCCGCGGATGCGGGCGGAGAAGGGGGTGTCGAGCTGCGTGGTCTCGGCGGTGGTCATCGTTTCCTCGTGGTCGTGTCAGGGTTCTGGACGGTGGTTCGGGTGCGGTGCGGGCGGTCGTCCGTGCCGGCCATGGCCTGCCGGCACGGACGACGGACCCGCGACCTTCGATGCCCGAAGGGCCTCGGTCAGGGGTTCAGCGAGTAGCTCACCGTGACGGGGTCCTGGGCCTTGCCCGGGTTGATCGAGCCGGTGCCGCTCGTGTACCAGTACGAGCTCAGGCCGGTGGCGTTCTGGAAGTTCACGAACGACTGCGGCCAGGCTCCCCAGTAGGTCTCGTTCGCCGGGGTCTTGGCGACCTGCGGCGCGGCGCCGACGGCGGTGGACACCACGGTTCCGACGTAGTTCGTCGCCTTCGTCCAACCGGTGGCGATGGCACCGCCGGCATACACGTTCGAGAACTCGGCGACGGTGACGTCGGGCGTGGTGGGAAGCGGGGTCGGCGGCTGAGTGGGGTCGGCCTGGTTGCCGGCGAAGCCACCGAGGGTGGCGGACAGCTTGGCGCTGCCGTCAGGCTGCACGACCAGCTTGGGGTCGGTGATCCAGAACGGGGCGAGCGGGCCGTAGAAGTGGATCGTGAACGATCCGGTCCACTGGATGGTCGCCGCGCCGGTGGCGGTGTCGACCGTGCCGGTGCCGTTGGAGAACCGCACCTTCTGGCCCAGGAAGTTGGGGCTGAACGCGGTCACAGTCGAACCGGTGCCGTCCTTGCCGCGGTTCGCGTAGCTGACGGCCGACTCGCTGCCGATCGGGACGTAGGTGCCCGACGCGTTCTTCTTGAGCACGGCGGCGTTGCCGTCGGTCGCCTTGTACTGCGCCTCGGTGCCGGTGGACTGGCCCGCCGCCCAGAAGTTGTGGGAGCCGTCGAAGGCACCGTTGTTGGTTTCGTTGCTCACGGTCCACTCGAACGTGGCGTTCGAGACGCTCTTGGTGTTCTCGCCATCGGGCGGCGGTGTGCACGCGGCGACGACGGCGATCGCCGCGGCGGCGAACGCGACCGCCATCGTCCGGCGTCGGGTGATCGTTCGCCTGTGTCCGGCCATGGGGCTGTCGTCTGTCATGGGGTGCTCCTTGGTGGTTGAGGTGTTGTTCGGGAGGTTGAGGGGGTCACGCGTGCGGTGGGTTCGGTGGCGCTGCGTCGGAGGGGTGGCTCCGATTCCGCTGCCACAGCCAGATCCCGCACCCCGCTGCCGCGACGGCGAGCAGCGCGACCACCAGGACCTGCTGCCACGGCCAGACCGTCGCCGTGCTGCGGGCGGTGATGGTGGCGGCGGTCAGGTCGAGGCTCGGCTCGGCGGGCACGAACGGCTCGAGGCGGACGACGGTCTCGATGCCCATGGCCGGCCACACGCCGTCGACGACCTCGGTCCGGGTCCGGTGTCGACCGGGTGCGAGGGGCTCGAGCGACGTCCTGACATCTGCGGCGGAGGGGCCGAGCGAGGTGGCGACCCGAGCGGTTCCACGGGCGCCGAGGGTGACCTCGCCGGTGTTCTCGACGGTGTAGGAGATCGCCACGCTGCCGGGCGCGGCCGGGTTCCAGCTCGGCTGGTAGACGGTCGACATGCCGGTGTAGCGCAGTGCTGCGCCGACCTCCCGCACGGTACGTTCCGACGACGCTGCCGCCGATGGTGCGTCGGCACCGACCGCAGCGGCGGCGGCATCGTCGACCGCCGCGAGCACCGACGGAGCGCTCGGCGCGGTTGTCGAGGTCGAGCTGTTCGATGCTCTGCTCGACGACGAACCGGCGACCGATGCGGGCGCCCTCGAGGTGGAGCTCGACGCTGCGAGCGACACCGGATCGTCCGCTGTGGGATCGTCGGTGGGTGCCGGGGCTGTCGTGGTCGGGGCTGTCGTGGTCGGGGCTGTCGTGGTCGGGGCTGTCGTGGTCGGGGCTGTCGTGGTCGGGGCTGTCGTGGTCGGGGCTGTCGATGATGTGCTGGTGGTCGACGGGATGCCTCGTCCGAAGTCGACGGTCACCGGTGCGGGGGCCTTGCGGGCGTCGGCCCCTCCGCCGGTCGAGTACCAGTACGAGGCGGTGCCCGTCCGGACCATGGCGTCGACCATCGGAGTCGGCCATGAGCCCCAGTTGGCCGTGTTGCGCACCTGGGGGGCCTCGGCGCTCTCGTAGGGCACCCCGGCGTAGTGCGGCGTGGAGGTGAAACCGGTCGTCCCGGCGGCTGCCACGCCGGTGAACCGGGCGATCACCATGTCGGGGAGCGCGGGGATCTCGAACCGCACGTCGGGGTTCTCCAAGCTCGACGCGAAGCCGCCGAGATCGGCGCTCAGGGTGGCGCTGCCGGACGCGTCGACCACGAGGGTCGGGTTCGAGAACCACAGCGGGACGAGCTCGTCGTAGAGGTTGGCGCTGAACGTGCCGACCCACTTCACGGTGGTCGCGCCGGTCGCCGGATCGTGGGTCCCCTCGCCGCCGGTGAGTCGGACGCGCACGCCCAGTCGACCGGCACCACCGGCGGTCACCTTGACGCCGTCGGCGTCGTTGCAGCGCGACGCCCAGTCCGAGACCGGCGTGAACGTGCCGGCCGACGTCCGCTTCTCCACCGTGACATCGCCGTCGACGCCGCGGTAGCCGGACGGGCTGCCGTCGTTGCGACCGGCGCTCAGGTGGTTGCAGGAGCCGTCGAACGCCCCGGCGTTGAGCTCTTCGCTGACGCTCCACACGAGCGTTGCCGACTGCAGGATCGCTGGACCTTCGTCGGCACCCGCGTCGAGCGACACCGTGGCACCGACGGCGACCAGCACGGCGAGGATCGCCCCGGCGAGTGCGACCGACAGGGGAGCGCGCCGGCTCCTGGCAGCTCCTGACTCAGCCGCCACCCGACACCTGCCTGCGGTTCCGTCGCACCAGCCAGCCGGTCGTGCTCGCAACGACGACCACGGCGGCGAGCACCACGAGGAGGGTGGCGAGCCCGCCTGAGCCGGAGCCGTGGAAGTTCCGGACGGGCGCGACCTCTCCTGCCACGATCCGCCGCTCGGTCGCCGCCTCGGCGGCAGCGTCGGTGCCGGCTGCGTTCTCGGTGTCCTCCGGCGCGGCGGAGGGGGCGACCGTTGGCGGGGAGGCGACGCCGGGATCCGCACCCGGGTCGGTCGCTGTGCCGGTGCCGGCCGCAGCGGACGGCGCGTTCGTGCCGCCGGTCGCTGCACCGGTCGTGGCGCCCGCCGGTCGGGGGGCGGCGCTCGCAGCGGTGGTGCCGGACGGAGCCGCGGGCACGCCGCCGGGCGCGATCGTGGGCGGTGGCCCGTCGCTGCGGAACGTGAGCGGGGCGAACTGCTCGTTGGTCCGGCTGGACAGCCCGTGCGCGCCGACGGTGAGGATGCCGCACTGGACCGTTCGGCAGTCGACCGTGTTGGTGGCGCCGGTGCTGATGTCGGTCCACGAGTAGAGGGCGCCACGGACGTTGATCGTGGTGCTCCAGTTGCCGCTGGCATCCATGTGGAACGGCGTCTCGTTGCCCGACGTGCCGCCGGGAGTGAACGACACGAGCCGGACGACCCCGGAGCCGTCGTCGCGGGTCTCACCACCGCCGCCCTCGCCGGGGTAGGAGTAGGTGATCCCGAACTGGCCGTTCGACGAGGTCGACGAACGGTGGCTCGGGCCCCACTGTCCGCCGGGAGCAACCCACCCGAAGAACACGTACACGCCGCCGAAGCGCTGGGTGCCGCAGACGTACTTGCCGGTGAGGTAGCTGCTGGCGGTCACGGTCACCGGCGTGGTGGCCGACGCCGAGATCTGACCGGGGCTGACGGCGAGCGAGGCGTTCAGCGGCAGCGTCGTGCCGCACGTCGCCTGTGCCGACGCCGTCGGTGCGGGGACCAGTGCGTGCAACGACGTCGCCTTGGCCGTCGCGACGATCGCCATCGCCACTGATCGCCCAGCAGTGCGACGCCGATCGGTGCTGCGAACTGCACGAGGGGGCGAGCCGGCCTGCATCCGGGAAAGATTAGGCACACCTAACATCTGCATGTCAAACGTAGGTGAGAACGGGAGTCCAATATGCAATTAACAATGTATGGCTTGCTGACTATCGCGATCGGCGCAGCGCGTCGCGAACCGGCAGGACCAGCAGCTCGCCCGTCGCCGGATGGCGGAACACCTCGATCGGATGGTCGTACACGTCGCTGAGCAGGGGAGCGGTCAACACCGAGTCGGGGTCACCGACGGCGCGGACACGTCCGTCCGCCAGGATCACGACCCGATCTGCGTAGGCAGCGGCCAGGCCGAGGTCGTGCATGACCACCACCACCGAACCGCCGTCGGCGGCGCACTCCGCGGCCAGGTCGAGCACCTGCTCCTGGTGGCGGATGTCGAGTGCTGCGGTCGGCTCGTCGAGGATCAGGACGCGGGTGTCCTGCGCCACCACCCTGGCCATCGCGGCCCGAGCCCGCTCACCGCCGGAGAGCGACGTGAAGCTGCGTTCGGCCAGGTGGGTGACGTCGGTGGCCGCCATGGACTCCACGACGCGGCGGTCGTCGTCGTCCTCGGGTTCGTGGCCGTTCCACGGGCTGCGGCCCATCTCGACGGTCTGACGCACGGTGAACGGGAACGACATCGTCAACTCCTGCAGGAGGACGGCTCTGCGCATGGCGAGCTCGACGTGGGTCCACGAACCCACGTCGCGGCCGTCGACCTCGACGGTCCCCCGGTCGGGGCGGACATCGCCGGACAGCACCGACAGCAGGGTGGACTTCCCCGCGCCGTTCGGGCCGACCAGAGCGAGCAGCTCTCCGTCGCGGACGTCGAGATCGATCGAGTCGAGGATCGTGGTGTCGCCGTACGCGACGGTCACGTCGCGAACTCGGAGCGACACCCCGTCCGCCGGAGCGGGACCGGGCAGCTCGGCGCGTTGGTGGATGCTCCTGACGGCGGTGCTCACGCCCACGGGTTCAACCCCATCCGCCGGCCGAGGCGCGCGTGCGATGCAGCATCCAGAAGAAGAACGGCCCGCCGACGAGCGCGGTCAGCATGCCGATCGGAAGGTCGGCGTAGTCCACGGCGGTGCGGGCGACGACGTCGGCGACCACCACGACCAGGGCACCGCCGAGCACGCTCGCCGGCAGCAGCGTCCGGTGCGAAGGTCCGATGACCATGCGGACCAGGTGCGGGACGATCAGCCCGATGAAGGCGATGATGCCGACGAAGGCCACCCCTGCGGCGACCAGGAGCGACACGAGGACGATCGACACCAATCGCAGCCGCTCGACGTTCACGCCGACGTGGCGTGCCGAGCGCTCACCGAGGGCAAGGAGGTCGAGCTTGCGGGCGATCATCGCCACGCCGACGAGTCCGACCGCCACGATCGGCACCACGATGCGCACGGCGTCCCAGCGGGCCCCGTTGAAGCTGCCGAGCTGCCAGAACACGATCTGCTCGCGGGCCTGGGTGTCGCCGAGGAACACCAGGTAGGCGATGATCGCCGCGGTGACCGCGTTCACGGCGATGCCCATGAGCACCAGCGTCACGACCTCGGTCCGTCCGCCGGTGCGGGCCATCGCGTAGATCGCCAACGTGGTCAGCAGTCCGGTGGCGAACGCCACCGCAGCCACGGTGTAGCCGCCGAAGAACGACCACCCGAACACCATCACGGCGCAGGCGCCGACCGCCGCGCCGCCGGACACGCCGATGACGCTGGGCTCCGCGAGCGGGTTGCCGAACACTGCCTGCAGCACCGCTCCCGCGCCGCCGAGCGCTGCGCCGACCACGGCGGCGAGCACGACCCGTGGGAACCGCACGTTCCAGAGCGCGGCCTCGCCTCGGGGGTGCGAGGGGACCGACCCGATGTCCAGTCCGAACCAGCCGCCGATCCGGTGGACC
>JACDJB010003153.1_pt1 | contig 11096 bp, 10 predicted proteins | sample 7454121 | NCBI WGS metagenome assembly JACDJB01 (sample SAMN14253290, study PRJNA609438) | sludge metagenome | isolation source: sludge after 25d culture with pyrite | collected 2018-12-20 | reverse complement strand
GCCTCAATCAACAGATCGAGCCGGCGGTAGGGAACCAGGCGGCCGACAAACAGGTAGTAATCGTCTACCCGGCCCGACGGCTCGAAGCGGTTCACGTCCACCGGTGGGTAAATGATAGTCGAGTCGCGCCGGTACACCTTGGCGATTCGCCGACGCACCTCATCCGATATGGCAATGAAATGATCGACGCGGTCGGCCGCCAGCCGATCCCACTGGCGCAGAAAGGTCAGGAAGGGGGCCAACCCCAGGCGCGTGGCCCGACCCAAGTCTTCCTGCTCGGCGTACTGATGGTAGCGCCAGACGTAGCGCGTCGGCGTCAGACAATAACAGACATGCATCGTCTCCGGCCCGGTGATGACGCCGTGACAGAAGCCGCTCTTGTTGCTCAGCACCACGTCGTAGGCCCGCAAGTCGAACTGCTCGAAGGCAAACGGGTAGAGCGGGAAGTAGAGTTGCTGCTTGCGCCGGGCGAAGGGCAGCCGGTCGATGAAGCCGGGCCGGATGTCCCATTCGCGCCAGTGGGCGGGCATGCGCTGGCGATCATAAAGAGCGGTGTAGAGCGGTGCACCCGGATAGAGATCCACCAGCGCTTCCAATACGTCTTCTGCGCCACCCAGTTGGTTGAGCCAGTCATGAACGAGGGCAATCATGCAACCACCATTATAGTCCGCGTGGCCGGACGGCGCATTCATTCAAAGCGGAAGAATGGCACGCGGATGACACGGATTAAAACGCGGATTTTCGCAGATAAGGTATTGGCTACGGATTACACGGATTGAATACGGCTTTTTACGACAGGAAAAGCTCTCTTATCCGCGTAGACCCGCTTTCATCCGCGTCATCCGCGCACAATTCTGCTGTTTTGTCCACCAAGCATACGTAGTCGTGCTATATTTCAGTAACGCTCAAGCAACATAGGAGAATGACCGGATAATGACCCACTACGACCGCGAACAAACCGAGGCGCGTATCGACGCCCGCATAGACGAAACCCTGGAGCATTGGATCGAGCAACTCGGCCGCCTCTGCGCCCAGCCCAGCATTTCCGCCCAGCAGTTGGGCATCACCGAGTGCGCCGAACTGACGGCCACGATGCTGCGCGAGCAGGGCTTCGAGGCCGAAATCCTGCTCACCGGCGGCAGCCCCATCGTCTTCGGCGACCGGGCCGGTCTGTCAGATCGCACGCTGCTGTTCTATAACCATTACGACGTGCAACCGCCGGAACCGCTGGAATTGTGGGATTCGCCCCCGTTCACGCTAACCCGCGTCGGCGACACGCTCTACGCCCGCGGCGTCAGCGACGATAAGGGGCAACTCATCACCCGCATGGCCGCCGCCGCCGCGGTGCGTGACGTGCTGGGCGAGTTGCCGCTGCGCATCAAATATTTTGTCGAGGGAGAAGAAGAGGTCGGCAGCCCCAATATCCCCGGCGCCATCGACGCCCACAAGGACAAATTCGCCGCCGACGGCTGCATCTGGGAGTTCGGCTCGGTCGATTACGCCGGGCGGCCGGAGCAGACGCTGGGTATGCGGGGCCTGTGCTACGTTGAACTGTTCGTGGAGACGGCGGCGCTCGATTGCCACTCCGGCCTCGGTGGCTCGCTCATCCCCAATGCCGCCTGGCGGCTTGTGTGGGCGCTGAGCACTATCAAGGGGGTTGATGAGCGGATCCGCATCCCCGGCTTCTATGACCAAGCGCTGCCGGCCACTCCCCGCGACCTTGCCTATCTGGCCGAGCAGCCCGACCATTCGACCGAATTGCTAGAAACCTACGGTGTGGCTGCTTTCCTGCGCGACATGACCGGCGGGCCGGAGTTGCGTCGGGCGGCGGTCTTTGAGCCGACGGCGACAATCAACGGTCTTACCTCCGGCTATCAGGGGCCGGGGGCCAAGACGGTGTTGCCGGCGCAGGCCAGCGCAAAGATCGATTTTCGTCTTGTGCCCGACCAGACACCGGAGGAAATCGTGCCTCTGCTGCGCGCTCATCTGGACGCCGAGGGGTTCGCCGACGTGGGCGTGCGCTACCTGGCCGGGGTGAAGCCGGCGCGCACCGACCCTGACCATCCCTTTGTGCAGCTGTCGATTCAGGCCGCCGCGGACGTGTACGGCCAGGCGCCTATCGTAGAGCCGCTCATTGGCGGTAGCGGGCCGCTGCACCCGTTCATCCACGTGCTGGGGCTGCCGGTCGTCACCAGTGGCTGCGGCCACCCACAGAGCCGCGTGCACGCCCCCAACGAGAACATCCGCATTCCCGACTTCATCAACGGCATCCGCCACACGGCGCGGATCATCACCCGTTTTGCGGAGATGTAGACTTAACGCCTGACGCGGATTTACGCGGATGAACGCGGCCAGAAAATGATGCCGTGAGTATCCGTGTTAATCCGCGTCACCCGCGTTCTTTTAATTTGCGATTATCTTGGATACTATGCTGTCGCCTCATACGCCTGCCGAAGCCAGCCTACCAGTTCATCGTCGGCCTCTTCGGGGCTGCTCAGGCGCACGCGGTGAGTCACCATCGCGTTCCAGTTGCCGGCCGCCTCCAGCCGCCCGGCCGGGGCCACACCCTTGAGCTTAAGGCCTACGTCGAAGCGGTCGGCCGTGGCCGGGTCAAGGATAGCGAACTTCTTGCCGCGGCGCGTCAGGCTGATATAGGAGCGCGTGGGAGCCAAAGCTACGTCGTCGCCGAACTGCCCGGCCGCGGCCACCAGCGCGTCGTAGGTCGGCCGCCACTTCCCCTTCTTGCCCGCGAAATGCGGATCGATTTGCGCCGCTACAGGCGCGGCCTGGCCCGCCCAATCGCCGCCGCTGTACAGGATGATTTGGGCGATGGTGTTGGCCTGGCCGGGGCTCAACTGGTGCTCCCCCTTGAGCCAGGTCATCAGATCGTCGTACGCCGTGATCCCCTTTTGCTCGGCCAGCGCACGGTAATCATCGGCCGTCAGCCCGGTAGACTCTTTGACTTTGGCCAATTTGTCGGCCGCGTTGTGAACGATCAGTTGGGCGATGGCATTGGCGTGGCCATGCCCCAGCCCGTAGTCTGTCTTGAGCCAGGTCAGCATATCACTGTACTGAGTCACCCCCTTCTCTTTCGCCTCGGCGCGGAAGTCCTCGGGCGTTTTGCCCGTCTTGGCCTTGATATTGTCCAGATACGCCTGAAAAGTCATCTGCTTATTCTCCTCGGCTCCCTATTCGGACAATTGGGCAACTATCCTGGCAATGCGTCGTTCCCGCGTCTCCTGGGCTTTGGCTTCCACCACCTGCCGCACGTGTTCCTTGCGCGTCGAGTAGGCCAGGGCATCGAACGCCGCCCGCGCCCCACGCTTCGCTGCCAGCGCCGCGGCCAGGTCATCGGGCACCTCGACCGTGCGCGGCTCGGTGTCCAGTTCCAGCGTCACTTCCACCACATCATTGGGGGCCACCCCGGCCGCCGCTCGCCTCTCCTGGCTCAACGGCAGCATGTACACGGCGCCATAAGCGGCCACGGTACTGCGATAGGTAAAGCCGTTGATGGTGACGATGACCGGTGGCTTTTTCTTGCCGCCGAGAGCGGCAATAGCCTCGGCCGGCACGCGGATACCTGTCGCGTTCACCTTGTCATCAAGTAGAATCGTCGTAGTGAAGGTCGTTTTCATCTATCGCCTCACTTGGTTCCGTTCTTCTCGGCCGCGGCAATGGCCTCGCCAAAGCCCAGCAGCGCCCGCACGCGCTCGTCACTGGGCGCTTCGGCATAGACGCGCAATACCGGCTCCGTGCCCGACGGCCGGATGAGCAGCCAACTGCCGTCGGCCAGATAATACTTGATGCCGTCGCTGGTGCGCACCTCTTCTACCGCCACGCCGGAGACAGTGTCCGGCGCTGTGGCCACCAGCTTGTGGGCCAACTCAGCTTTGACCACCGGCCGCGACAACTTCAGGTCAGTGCGGGCGTATTGGGCCGGGCCATAGGTGGCCAGCAGATCCTCCACCAGCACGTGCAGCGGCTGGTGGGCCTCGGCCATGACCTCCAGCAGCAACAGCCCCATGAGCACGCCGTCCCCCTCCGGGATGTGACCGTGGATGCTCATGCCGCCCGACTCCTCGCCACCCATGATCACGTTGTCGCCAATCATCAGGTCGGCGATGTGGTTGAAGCCCACGGGCGTCTCTACTACCTCCATGCCATACTCGGCGGCGATGCGGTCTATCATGCGCGTTGTGGAAACGGTGCGTACTACCCGGCCGCGGCTGCCCCGTTTCTGCAACAGGTAGCGCAAAATCAGACCGAAGATGCGGTGCGGATCGACAAATTGGCCGCGGGCGTCCATGGCTCCGATGCGGTCGGCATCCCCATCCGTCGCCAGCCCGGCATGGCGGTTGCCGTTTTGCATCACCGAGGCCAGCAGGCTGAGATGTTTGGCGATTGGCTCCGGGTGGATGCCGCCGAAGCCGGGATTCATCTCGTCGCGCAGATTGTGCACGTCGGTTCGGGTACGCATCAACATCTCGCTGATCGTCCGTCGCCCCGCCCCATACATCGCGTCGTGGACGACGCGCAGCTCTCCGGCGTGGATGATGTCAAGATCGACCAGTGTGCCCAGATGTTCGTAATAGGCCCACGCTGGATCAAACTTGACGATACGCTCCGCTCGCAACGCCTCGTCCATGTCCATCAGGCGCGGGGCACGGCCGGCAGCCTCATTCTCAGCCAATAAACGTTCCACGCGCCGGTGCGCCTCCGGGCTGGCGCTGCCGCCATAGGCCGCCTTTAGCTTGACGCCGTTATAGCGCGGCGGGTTGTGGCTGGCTGTGATCATCACCCCGGCCGTCGCCTTGCGATTGACCACCGCGTAACTGATGGCCGGCGTGGGCGTGTCGGCGCGGGCCAGCAGAGCGTGGATGTCATTGGCGGCCATCACGCGGGCCACCTCGGCCGCGTATCGATCCGACAGGAAGCGCGTGTCAAAGCCGATGACGACCGAAGGGTCGGCGGCGTTTTCCTCGCGGACGTAATCGGCAATAGCCTGGGATACCAGCCGCAGATTGGCAAAGGTGAACTCTTCGCTGATGACGGCCCGCCAGCCGTCGGTTCCAAATTTGACTGTCATGAATGCTCCACTCGCGAATGGGATAACGGCCCGTGGCGCGGCCGTTACTCTTCGTAGGCTAACATCACCACCAAATCATTGACGTTCGTGCCGGTGGGGCCGGTGGTGATCAGGTGTGGCTCCGCCCGGCCGCGGCTCAACTCGTCCAGACGGGCAAAGAAGGTATGGCTGTCATTATGGTGCAGACGGGCTACCGGGTCCAGGCCATAGGAGCGGGCCAGGCGGGCCGTTTCGCCGGTGACAACGGCCCCGGCGGCCGGCGTGGGGCCGTCTTCGCCATCGGTGCCAAAGCTAAAAATAACGGCCCGTGTTCCGCGATCCAGCGCCAAAGCCGCAGCCAGGGCTAACTCCTGATTGCGCCCCCCCTGCCCCGCGCCGCGCACAATGACTGTCGTCTCACCGCCCATGATGAGGCAATGGCCGGGCGACAGATCGCGGGCAATGCCCGCCGCCAGCCGGCCAATTTCTCGCGCCTGCCCATCCATGTGCACCGTCAACAGTTGGCCGATGAACCCCAGCCGGATGGCCCCTACCAGCGCCGCTGTGGCCGCGCCGCGCACATCGCCGATGACGAAGTTGCGAACGGATGGGCGAGGCCCCTTGTGCAAATAGCGAGCCTGGTTCAACGCCAGCGCCAGCCGCCCCCACTCCTCGCGCTCCAACTGGCGGGCGATATCGTAGCGGCCGAGAACCTGCACGGCACCGACGACCAATTCGTCCTCAGGCACGGTTGGCCCGCTACCGATGACGTTTAACGGGTTGCCGATCACATCGGAGAGGATGAGGCCATAACAGGTGGCGGGGCTGGCGGCGCGGGCCAGCCCGCCGCTCTTCACGCGGTCAATCGAACGACGAACGGCGTTGAGTTCATTAACCGTGCAGCCGCTTTTCAGCAACAACTCCACTACTTTGCGCCAATCGGCCAGGGGGAGCAATGGCTGGGTCAGCAGCGCTGATGCTCCACCGGAGACAAGGCATAACACCGCGTCCTCGCGGCGCAGACCACCCACTAACTCCATCGCTGCCTTCGTGGCGGCGATGCCGCGCTCGTCGGGCACAGGATGGCTGCCGCCGTAGACGGCCAAAGGGAAATCATTGAACTCAGCGGCCAGAATGTCGGTGTCGCTGCTGCCGGCTTTGGCAATGAGCACGCCGCCGGATAAATCCTCGCCGACGACGCGCAGCGCGGCGCGAGTCATGGGCACGGCTGCCTTGCCCACGGCGACGATGAAAACACGTCCCCGGTCCAGGTCGATGCGCTCGGCATCCGGCTCGCGCCCCACGATGAGCGTGCGACCATCGCGGGTCAGGTATTGGCTGACGGCACGGTCAGCATCGGCGGCGGCCACGGCGGCAGCAACCAGTTCATCTACGTGACGCCGGTAGTCGGCGTAGCGCGGCTGGATAGGTGGGGTGAGGATCATAGGCGCAGACGGAGTATAGCACGGCGAATGGGCCCAGACGATAGACCTGACAGGGTGGGGACACCAGGGGCTGTAAAAATTTACTGCTTTATCGCCACCCGCCTGTCAGGTTTGGGCATCTAATAATTCCAGGTGAGCGGCATCATTGAGTCCCACCAGCCGGGCATGCCCCTCATCAATCACGACCTGGCTGATGGCCGTATGATACCCGCCCGTCAGCCTGGCAAAACCGGTCGGCGGGAATTGCATCAAATGGACGAGCGTCGCCAGAATCATGCCGCCATGGCTCACGACGGCTACCGATTGGTTAGGGTGACGGGCCAGCAGCGCCACACAGGCCGTTTCTGCCCGCGATAATACGGCTTCCGGAGCTTCCGCCCCCTCGATGCCAATCATAGGCCCGCTCAGTCGCGTCGCCCAGGCTTCGGGGAAGCGCAATTCGATCTCCTCCGTTGTCAACCCTTCCAGCGCGCCGATGCCCCTTTCCCGCCAGAGCGGGTCGATAACCGGCGTCAGGCCCAGGCTCTCGCCCAGGATGGCCGCCGTGGTAGTCGCCCGATCCAGATCGGAGCAGTAGAGATGGTCGATTTTCCAGGTGGACAGGCGACGAGCCAGCAATCGCGCTTGCGCCCGGCCGTTCTCGCCCAGCGGTGGGTTGGCGTGCCCTTGCCAGCGGCCAATTTCGTTCCAGGTGCTCTGGGCGTGGCGGATAAAGATAAATCGGGTGGACATGGGATGATATGACTGGAGTTTAGATCGTCGTCATTGGAGAATGAGAAATGGTTAGACGCGAAGGTCGTCGCTGAGGCCGGCCAGGGTGCGGCCGTCGATGAGGGTGATCGGCTTGTCAGCTGCCCAGGCGCGCGCGCCTTCGGAGATTTCGGCCGTCGTCACCAAAAAGCCGTGGGCCGCCCGCTCGTGTACCATCGATCCGAACAACTCGCGCACAATATCGGGGCCTACAGTATGACGGTAGCGCTTGCACTGCACAATGGCCAGCCGCCCGTCGAGCCGCCGCAACGCCAGATCGACACCCAGATCACCCGAACGGCCGCGCACTTCGACTGTGTAACCGCGTCGCTCGAATAAAACGGCCACGTAATGCTCGAACGCCTTGGGACTGAGATCGTAAAGTTGTTCCACGGTCATGCCCGATCGCGCGTCGTCGCGCGCCAGCGCGTGCCGTTGCCAGCCGACCAGCCCCCACAAGGCCAACAACGTCAGCATCCCTGAAGCGGTCAGCAAGCCCAGCAGATCCAGCAGCCAGCCCGGCGAGCGGGCCAACGCGTCGGCAGCCAGTCCATAGCGCCACAAAACCCACAGTACGAACAGGAAGGAGAGAATAGAGATCAACCAGGTCAGGCTGGTCAGTCGTTGCCGGGTGATGGCATCCTCACGTATGAGTACCGGCTGGCGCCGGGCCGAAGAATTTAGTCGTACAACCATGTCAAATAGTCAGGCGGTAATTGACCGCGCGGTATTGTATGCCGGTCGCGGCCGATGCTCAAATTGTAACTCGCCCTCGCCGGTGCTATAGTTGCCGGCCATATGGTCACCAAGCGGCAGTTGGGGCTCTTATTTATCCTGTTAGGCATTGGCGCGGCGGCAGCCATGTTCGCCATCGACATCCTCGGCGCGGGCCAGTTCCAGGGCATCGGCCCGGCCCAGCGCCGCGCCTTGCTGGCCGCCGCTGTGGCTGTCCTGGTCGGGCTATCTCTGCTGCCTCTGGGCGACCGGCCGGCCTGATGAAACAACAAACGACGAATGGAGATGATAGGCGCAGGGCTGCACGAAGGAAAGGCAGCGGGGAAGCATCGGTTTCTCTATTCTTTTCATCCGCTACTCGCCGCCAGCCATCTGCCAACTTATATCCATGGCTGATCTGACCCCCGACACCTTACCGGCGGCGCTGACCAACCGCCAATCGGTCGCCGTATGGCTGCCCCGCATCCTCATCGGCCTGGCCGTGGCCGCCTTCGTGGGCTATCTGATCGTCTACGTCATCTACGCTGTCGAGTTGTTCCGCTTTCCCTTCGACTATGATCAAGGGGAGGGTTTCGAACTCATGGACACCGTCTTCTTCAGCCGTGGCGAGTGGCCCTACCGCGACAATGACGCCTACCCATTCTACTCGTCCAACTACCCACCGCTGTACCATCTGGTCGTTGTGCCGCTCGTGTGGCTGTTTGGACCCGAATATTGGACAGGCCGGTTGGTGAGCTTTCTGGGCACGCTGGTGACGGCCGCGGCGATCGGCTACGCCGTGCAGCGCGCGGGGCGGCGGCCGTGGCTGTCGGTACTTTCGGGGCTGGCATTTCTGGCTTCTAACTACGTCTATCACGTTGGCCCGCTCTTCCGCCAGCATATGTTTATGGTCATGCTGGAGACGCTGGCCGTGGTCGTTCTGGCCGTCGTCATCGAGCGCGAAGAGGCGGACGGCCGGCGGCACAACCGTGGCTTGTTGCTGGTCATGGCCTTGCTGCTGGCTGCTGGCTATACGAAACAATTGGCCTATGCCACCGTCATCGCTGTCTTCATTTTCCTGCTCCTGCGCGGGCCAAAGCGGGCCGTACTGTGGGCTGTCCCTTTCGCCGCCGTCACCGGTCTCATCTTTCTGGCTATCAACCTGGCGACAGACGGCCAATGGCTGCTCAACACCGTTACTGCCAATCTGAACCCTTTCGTCCCCGGGCAGGCGGAGGGGCTGTTCCGCCAATGGTTCAGCCTGCATACTCTGATTGTCGCCGTGGCGGCGCTCTATGCGCTCTATCAACTCTACGTCACCCGGCTGTCGATCTATGCCATCTGGTTCGTTGTAGCCACAGTCAACAGCGTCACTGCCGGCAAGTGGGGCGCGGGCGAATCCTATTTCGCCACGGCCATTGCCGCAGCGTGTATCCTGTCAGGACTGGCGTTTAATCACATACTCGATTGGGTTAAGAAAAGGGAATGGAAGAGTAGAAAACGGGCAGATTGGGCGGCTGTGTTGCTGCCGGCGCTCATTGCCCTGCTCTACCTGTGGCAGGCCAACCGCCTCTTCCACATGCCAACGCACACGCCGGCTCTGGCCGCGGTGGCTCAGGCTTTGGGCCGGCCGACCGAGGTCATGATCGCCCCACAAACTTCCTGTTCGGCGGCGCTACCACCCCAGGCCGTGCCCTATGTCGACGCCGTAGGGGCCACGCTACTCGGCCGCCCGCCCAACGCGGCCGACACCGCCGCGGGTAAGCAAATCGCTGCCCTTATTGCTCAGGGACGCACGGCCGCCTTTGCCGAGGACGCGGGCTTCAACCTCTTTTTGGGGCGGGACGTGGTGACAAACCCCACCCAACTCCTCAACCTGTACAACAATAACGCCGTTGACCTGACAGAAATGCTGGGCATGCTCGACCGGCAGGAATTCGACACAGTTGTGTTACGGGCACAGTTCTACCCCGGTCCGGTGCTCGACATCATCGGCCAGCGGTACGTGACGACCGATCTGGTGCCGATGAACGGCTTTGTCTATTGCATCATGCAGCCCCGATGAGCCACTACCGCGTCGAACTCCCCGTCTTTGCCGGCCCGCTCGATCTGCTCTTGCACCTGATCGAACGGGATGAACTCGACATCACCGCCGTTTCACTGGCGCAGGTGACAGGGCAATATCTGGAGCAAATCCGCCAACTAGGCGACGACCAGGTGGACAGCTTGATCGACTTCATCAGTATCGGCGCGCGTCTTGTGCTGATCAAGAGCCGCGCCCTGCTGCCCCGGCCGCCCGTTTTGCCCGGCGGCGAGGACGAGGAAGACCCGGCCGAGGCGTTGTTGCGTCAGTTGCGCTCCTATAAGCGCTTCAAGGCCGCGGCCCTATGGCTCGACGGGCGGCAGCGGCGCGGCCTGCGCACCTATTTGCGCGTCGCCCCGCCGCCACGTTTGGAGGAACATCTGGACCTGTCGGGCGTTTCCACGGCCACCCTGCTGGCGGCCATGCAAGCCGTCCTGGCGCGGGTAGAGACGAAAGAGGAGTCGCTCGACGTGGTACGTCCGCGCCAAATCACCATTGAAGACCAGATGGGCAAGCTGCGCCACCGGCTGAATCGCGGGCGGCCGTTCCTCTTTGCCGACATGCTGGCCGACCCCCGCGACCGCACCGAGGTGGCTGTGACGCTGCTTGCTTTGCTGGAATTGATCAAGCGGCGCGAGGCCCAGGCTCAACAGTCGCACCTCTTCGGCCCCATCGCCGTTACAGCCCCCTGAACCGCTGCAGCCTGAATGTCTACCGGAAGGGTGGCAGCCAATCACCGTGCGCATCAATCATCGCATCGACCAGCGCGTGAATCTGCGCCAGGTCCAGCTCGGCCGCGGTGTGCGGATCAAGCATGGCCGCGTGGTAGATGTGCTCCCGCTTGCCGGTCAGCGCCGCCTCAACTGTCAGAGCCTGGACGTTGATGTTGGTCTGCATCAGAGCCGCCAGTTGCGGCGGCAGCGAGCCGATGCGCGTGGGCTGGATGCCGTTGCGATCCAGCAGGCAGGGCACCTCAACGCAGCAGCCGGATGGCAAATTGTCGATTAACCCTTCGTTGGCGACGTTGCCATAGACGACG
>JACDJB010003150.1_pt1 | contig 11101 bp, 8 predicted proteins | sample 7454121 | NCBI WGS metagenome assembly JACDJB01 (sample SAMN14253290, study PRJNA609438) | sludge metagenome | isolation source: sludge after 25d culture with pyrite | collected 2018-12-20 | reverse complement strand
TGGACGCCAGGTCCAGGGCCAGCATGTCGGTGTGGGTCGCCGACAGGTGGCGGCAGGACGGCATCCTCGCCCAGGTCCAGGCCGGGAACAGGATACTAAAAAGGGTGCTTTTACTCGTGCCAGGGCTGATGTTGCAGACCAGGTCGTACTCCTTGGGGAGGCCGCGGAAGACCCGCTCGGCGACCTTCTGGAGTTCGTGGCAGATGACGTCCATGTGCCAGTTCCAGTCCGGCACCTCCCCGGCCCCTGGCACCTCGGACCAGAACTCCTTGACGAAATCGGCGAAGGACCGGCGGCACAGGAACGCCGTCATCGCCTCGGCCTGGGACAGTAGTTGGGTCAGTTCTTGCTCGGGCACGACGTCACCTCCCGGACGACCATTTTAACCTGTGGGCGTAGTCGCACCAACCTTCCACCCCCGGCCGCCGCAGGCGAGGCACTCGCACCACAGGCCCGTCGGGGGGACGGACGAAGGTCTCGTCGGTCAGGGGCACGGCCCACCCCCCGCCCAGTCGAGCAATTCGTCCGGGGTGGTGAGGATCGGCTGGCCCAGGTACATCAGCTCCGGCTCGCAGGGCTCGAACTGGACGACGGCCCCCCTCTTGCCGGCGCCGATGGCCCAGCCGAATTCGTAGGACGCCGAGCGGCCGCTGGGCAGGACGAGCACGCAGGCGTCGCAGCGGCAAGCCGGCATGCCGCGCCTGCCACACCAGCAGGTGATCCTCGCCGTAGGGCGCCTGTTCGTCGTAGCCGCCCAGGCGTGCGAACCACGCCGCAGGCAGGACCAGTCCCTGGTCGCCGAACGGCATGCCGAGCCAGCGTGCGCGCAGGTTGGCGCCCAGCGCATTCAGTCGCGTCAGCGCCGGGCCATCGTCGGCATAACGCAGATCGAAATAACCGAGGGCATCGTGGTGGCGGGCGAGAAAGGCGTGCAGCGCGGGCAGCGAGCGTGGATGGAGGCGCGAATCGGCGTGCAGGAACCACAACCAGCGCCCGCGCGCCGCGCGGGCACCCGCATTCATCTGGCTTGCCCGCCCGGGCGGGGCCGTGAGTTGCCGCCGCCGCGGATCGCGATTGCCCTGCGCTGCCGGGGGATGCGATCCAGGCTCACCGGCCCGCACGACGATGATCTCGCAGTCGGCCGGCAAGCCACGCAGTTGTTCGAGCAGCGCGTCGCCTGCGGATTCGTGCGGCGCGAACGGCACGATCACCGACAGGCGCAGATCACCGGCACGCGCCGATGGGTGACCTGGGTCGGGTAGTGCAACCGGTCCGTGCATTTCAGCAGCACGACGCCTTCACACCCGGCGCAGCCGCCGCGCCAGCGGGCGGCGCGCAATCGAAAAGGCCGAAGTGGCGGCGCTTGTCGCCAGCGACGCGAAAATGCGCGGCGTAGCGGCTGGCGCCCAGCATGTCGGCGGTGTTGCCGCACACACGCAGCGGCTTGCCGGTCTCGAAATGGTGGTGGTCGTCCAGGTCGAATGCGTGGGGATGTTCGTCCAGGCTGCCAAGATACGTTGCCAGCTGGCCATAGTCCTCGCAGCGGTCTTCCAGCGGCAGCTTGAACGCGCGCCAGGTGATCGACGAAAAGTTCGCAAAGCCGATCTTGCGCTCGATCGCGGCATCGGTGAGCGCGATCGGGCTGCGCGCGCACTCCCGCGCATCGTCCACGCCAAGCCCGGCCAGCAGGCGCCGGAAGTCCTCCACGTACAGCGCGCCGGCCAGGCACTCGCCCAGCAGCACCGGATCGGCCAGCAGTTCGCGTGGCAGGCGGCGGTCACTGAACACATCGGAGAAATACAGCTCGCCACCCGGCTTGAGCACGCGGAAGATCTCGGCGAACGCGCGGCGCTTGTCCGGAACCAGGTTCAACACGCAGTTGGACACGACCACGTCGATCGAGGCATCGGGAATCCCCAGCGCCGCCAGGTCCGCCAGGTCGCCCAGGTGAAACTCCACGTTGGAACGTGCGTGGCCGAAGGCCTCGGCGTGGAATGCGCGGTGCCGTTCGGCGACCTCCAGTTGCTGCGCGGTCATGTCCACGCCGATCACGCGGCCGCGCTCGCCGACCAGCGCCGACAGCAGGTACACGTCGCGACCGCTGCCGCAGCCGAGGTCGAGCACGCTTGCCCCGTCCAGCGCCGGTGGCAGCGGCGAGCCACAGCCGTAGAAGCGATCGCGCACCTGCGGGTGCAGGCGGCCCAGGATCGTACTCAAATGTTCGGGCATGGCGCCGATGCTGCAGCATGCCGTGGTGCGCAGGTCGCTGCTGGACTCGAGGGTTTCGCCGTAATAGCTGCGCACCGCCGACTGCTGCGCGCCCGCGTTGGTGTCGGCGCACGTGTCGCCACAGCTTGGGTTGTTCATGTCAGGGAACCTCCACAGGAGCTGCCCGCGCCGGCGGTGCAGCCAAGGCAATGATCGGCGAACGCGATCGGGTCGTGTTCGACGTCGGTGAGTGATGCGATGTCCCAGATGCTGCGCCGCTTCGCGCCCTGCGGCAATTCCAGCGCCTGGTTGAAGTCGCAGTCATACAGCTGTCCGCGCCAGTCCACCGACAGCAGGTTGCGGCACATGACGCCCAGCGCAGCCTGCGGATTGAAGGCATCCAGCAGGGTTTGCATGTAGCTCTCGTAGCGGCCTTCGCGCAGCAGCAGGTGCAGGAAACGCTTGATCGGCATGTTGGTGATGGTGAACAGGTGGTTGAACACGATACCGAAGTGCTCGGCGAGCTCCTGCCGGTAGGTGGCTTCCAGGACGGCCTGCGACGGCGGCAGCACGGCGCCGACCGGGTTGTAGACCAGATCCAGTTCGAGGCCGGATCCGGCGCGGCCGTAGCCCAGCGCGTTCAGCTCTTGCAGTGCGTCGATCGACGGCTGGAACACGTGCAGCCCGCGTTGCTTCTCGACGTTGGCCTTGCTGTAGCAGGGCAGCGACGCCACGACGTTGACGCCCTGCGCGGCCAGGAATGCGGCGGTGTCCTCCTGGCCGGGGCGAAACAGTACGGTGAGATTGCAGCGGTCGATCACCTTCCTGTCGAGCGCGCGCGCGCCACGCACCAGTTCGCGGAAATGCGGATTGAGCTCCGGTGCGCCGCCGGTGAGGTCCACGGTGTGCACGCCCGGCGCGTCGGCGAGGAGTTCCAGGACCCGTGCGACCGTCTCGGCCTGCATGATCTCGGTGCGCTTCGGGCCGGCCTCGACATGGCAGTGGCTGCAGGCCAGGTCGCACAGCTTGCCGACATTGACCTGCAGGATCTCCAGCGGCGTGCGTGGCAGGCGCAGGCCGTGCACGCGCAAGGTGTGCATGAACGACGCACGGTCGGGGGCGAGTACGGCATTCATGTCCGGGGCTTCTCTGGAGGGGCGCCGCGTGCATCGAGCCGGGGCGGCGTGGGCTGGGGCGCAGTCTCCGGCATGTGCCGTGCGTGCCGTCGCCAGCGCTGCCAGCGCTCGAGCCAGCGCAGGATGCGCTCGGGTGCGTGCGCCTTTCGCCAGTTGCCGGCGGCATACTTGTTGGCTTCGGCGAAGGTCGGGTAGGCGTGCACGGTGCCGAGGATGCCGTTCAGCCCGATGCGATGGCGCATCGCCAGCACGAATTCGGCGCTCCACTCCCCGGCGTGCGGACCGACGCAGGTCGCGCCCAGGATCCGATCCTTGCCCGGCGCCGTGAGGACCTTCACGAAACCTTCGGCTGCTTGTTCGGCCAGCGCGCGGTCGAGGTCGGCCAGGTCGTAGCGGGTCACCTCGAAGGGCACGCCGGACGCGCGGGCCGCGCGCTCGTTGAGGCCCACCCGCGCCACTTCCGGGTCGGTGAAGGTCACCGCCGGCATCACCCGCTCGTCTACCCGGAACCGCTTGATGTCGCCGAACAGCGCATTGAGCGTGGCGTACCAGGCCTGGTGCGCGCCGGCGTGGGTCAGTTGCCACGGCCCGGCCACGTCGCCGCAGGCGTAGATGTTGGGGTAGAGGGTCTGCAGCCAGGCATCGGTTTCGATGGTCTTCTTCGGCGTCAGCGGAATCTTCAGTTCCTCGAGTCCGTAGCCCTGCGTGCGCGGTACCCGGCCGACGGCGACCAGGACGGTGTCGAAGGCGATGCGCACGGATGCACCCGCGTGTTCGCAGCGCAGCCACTTGCCCTCCTCACCGGATTCCACCGCGATGGCGGTGTGGTCGACGCGGACATCGACGCCCTCCGCGTGCAAACGCGCCGCGACGAAGGCCGCGACTTCGTCGTCCTCGCGCATCAGCAGGCGCGCGGCGCGCTGGACCACGGTCACCCTGGAACCCAGCCTTGCAAACGCCTGCGCAAGCTCGCAACCGACCGGGCCGCCGCCCAGGATCAGCAGGCGCGGCGGCAGGGTGTGCAGATTCCAGACGGTTTCGGACGTGAGGTAGCCCGCCTCGCGCAGACCGGGCAGGTCGGGGACGATGGGCTCGGCGCCGGCGGCGATCACGATGGCCCGGGTGGTGACGGGCCGGCCATCGACTTCCACGCACCACGGCGAAACGATCCTGGCGTGGCCGCGGCGCACGTCCACGCCGAGCGACCGGTAACGCTCGACCGCATCGTGTGGCGCGATCGCGGCAATGGCGGCGCGTACCTGGCGCATCGCGGCCGCGAAGTCCACGCGCGGCTCCGCGACCGCGATGCCGAAGCGCTGCGCCTGGCGCACCTCGTGCGCGGCACGCGCGATGCGGATCAATGCCTTGGACGGCACGCAGCCGGTATTGAGGCAGTCGCCGCCCATCTGGTCGCCTTCGACCAGCGTGACCCCGGCACGCAGGGTGGCGGCGATGTAGGCACTGACCAGGCCCGCCGAGCCGGCACCGATCACGACCAGATTGCGATCGAACGCGCTGGGGCGCTGCCAGCCCCGGTACACGCGACGCCGGCGCAGCAGCGCCAGGCCGCCGCGCGCCAGCCAGGGTAGCAGCGCGATCAGCACCAGCGTGCCGATCAGCCCGGGCGAGAGCAGGCCCGACAATGAAGTGACTTCGCCCAACTGCGTGCCGGCGGCCACGTACACCAGCGTCGCGGGCAGCATGCCCAACTGGCTCACCCACCAGAACGTGCGGACCTTCATGGGCAGCAGCCCGGCCAGCAGGTTGATAAGGAAGAACGGAATCACCGGCACCAGACGCAGGCTGAAAAGATAGAACGCGCCATCGCGCGCCACGCCGCGCTGCATGCGTTGCAGGCGCTCGCCGGCATGCCGGCGCACCCAGTCGCGGAACAGGAAGCGGCTGCTCAGCATCGCCAGCGTTGCGCCCAGGGTCGAGGCGAACGACACCAGCACGGTGCCTTCGAGCAGGCCGAACAGCGCGCCGGCGCTCAGGGTCAGCAACTGGGCGACCGGCAGCGAGACGGCTGTCGCGACCACGTACAGGCCGAAGAATGCAGCCGCAAACGCCAGCGGACGTGTCGCGTTCAGCGCCAGCAGCGTGTCCCGCGAGGCCTGCAACGTCTGCAGCGAGGCGCCGTGACGCCAGCCCACCAGCAACAGGGCCACGATCAGCGCCACCAGCAGCACCTGCGCGAGCCGACGCCAGGCCAGGCGCTGGCCGGTTGCACGATCTTCAGTCCGCAAGGTATTCACGAATCATCTGCCGGCCGCGATGGATGCGGCTCTTGACCGCCGCTCGGGTCAACCGCAGGGTGTGCGAGATTTCCGTGATCGAATACTCCTCGAAGTCGCGCAGGATGATCGCTTCGCGGTATTTCCCGGGCAGCGACTGGATCGCCGCGGCGAGGCCCACCTGCAAACCCGGCGTCGTGCAATGGGCCAGGATCTGCGGATCTGCTTCGGGCAGTTGCGCCTGGCCGCGCATGCGCCGCATCAGCCGCTGGCATTCGCGCCGCACGATCGAAAACGTCCATGCGGCAAAGGAACCGACCGACCGCAGCGCGCCGATCCGCTGGTACACCAGCCACAGGCTTTCCTGCACCGCGTCGTCGGCATCGGCCGCCGAGGCGCACTGGGTGGCGGCGATGCGGCGCAGATCCGGCTGGCTGTCCTGCAGGAGCGCGCGCAGCGCCGCTTCGTCGCCCCTGCGCGCGGCTTCGATCAGGGTAGGGTCGTGGTACATGGGTGGGCCCGCTCGCAAGAGTTCGTGGGAAGGCGCAGGCAATGGCGTGCTCGTCATTTTCCGGCCCATGGTAGGCCGATTCCGGCCATCCGCACGCTGACTCGATACGTCATGGCGCGTCTGCCGTCCCTGGAGCGCCCGCCCGGGACGCGATGCGTGCGGCCCGGCGGCGCCATGGCAGGCAGCGAAGCCTGCGAAGGCGGCTGCCCGTCCGCTAATGGAGACGCCGAGTGCGCGAAAGGATTCATGGCGGATCGTCGCCGACTACGTCGAGGCGCCAGGCCGCCGCTGCGCCATGCGGTCACCTGGGCGGGCCAAAAGCTCATGAAAGTGTGAACTGCGTCACACTTTTGATGCTAATCTACTGGCCACCGGAGGGCATCCGGAGAAGGGCGATGCTGTTGGGCGAGTCCGCACCGGGCTTTCGCTATTGGGCCTTCATCAGCTACAGCCACCAGGATGATGCCTGGGGGCGCTGGCTGCAGCGCGCGATTGAAACCTACCGCGTGCCGCGCCGCCTGGTCGGCGAGCCGATCGCGGCGGGCCAGGTTCCGGCGCGCCTCCTGCCGGTGTTCCGCGATCGCGAGGAATTGCCCACGGCGGCCGATCTCGGCCGCGCGGTCGCCGAAGCCTTGCAGCAGTCCTGGTGCCTGATCGTCATCTGCTCGCCGGCCGCGGCCGCGTCGCGCTGGGTGAACGAGGAGATCCGCGAGTTCCAGCGCCTGGGGCGCGCCGGGCGCATCCACTGCCTGGTCGTCGATGGCGAACCGACGATTGCAGAATCGTGCTTTCCGGCAGCCTTGCAGGGACGGCGCGGCAGCGGCGCCGGCCAGCCGATTGCCGCCGACCCACGCCGTCGCGGCGGCGGCAGGGAACACGCACGCCTGCAGCTCGTGGCCGGCATCCTGGGCGTCAGCTACGACCGCCTGGCCCAGCGCGAGCACCAGCGCCGTTACCGGCGCATGGCCGCGTTCGCCGGCACTGCCGTGCTGGCGTTGGCGGTGCTGGCCGCCTTCACCGTCGCCACCATCAGCGCGCGCCACGAAGCGGATGCGCAACGCGCGCACGCGGAGTCACTGGTCGAGTTCATGCTCGGGGATCTGCGGCACAAGCTCGAACCCGAAGGCCAACTGGCCACGCTCGATGCCGTCGGCAAGGCCGCACTGGCCTACTACGAGGCGCAGGACCCCGCCAGCCTGGATGCGGACGCGCTCGGACGACGTGCGCGCGCCCTGCACCTGATCGGCGAGGTGTACGACCAGCGCGGTGAACTCGATGCCGCACTCCAGGTGTTCCGGCAGGCTGCCGCCAGCACCGGCGAACTGCTGGCACGCGACGGCAGCATTGCGCAGCGCATCTTCGACCATGCCCAGAGCGTGTTCTGGGTCGGCCTGATCGCCTTCCAGCGTGGCCAGGATGCGGAAGCCGAGACCGCGTTCAATGCCTACCTGGCCCTGGCCCGGCGCCTGGTCGGCTTGGCGCCCGGCCAGGCCGACTGGCAGGCGGAGCTCGAGTATGCGCACAGCAACCTTGGCACGCTGCTGTGGGTCCAGGGACATGTCGAAGCCGCGGCGACCGAGTTCGAGCAGGCCCTGGAGGTGGCCCAGGCGCTTGCCCTGCGCGAGCCGGACGATCCTGCGCGACAGTCCCAGTTGGCCCAGGCGCACGCCTGGCTGGCCGAGGCACGCGTATTGCAGGGCCGCCTGCAGGAAGCGGCCGACCAGCGTCGACTGGAGCTGTCCATCTACCAGGGCATGCTGGCGCGGGACGCCAAGAACCGCGATGCGACGAGCGGTGCCGCGGTGGCCGAGCGCGAACTCGGGCGGCTCGCCTACATGCGCGGGGACCTGCCGCTGGCGCATTCACTGTTGCGCCACGCGGTTGCGTTGGCCGAAGCACTGCTCCAGGCAGATCCAGCCAACATGGCCATCATGGACAGGGCCGCCATCACCTATGCCGATCTCGGCGAGGTGCTCAGTGCCGGCACCGACGTCGCCGCGGCACACCAGGTGATCGAGCGCGAGCACGAACTGGCCCGCCAATTGGCGGCCCGCGACGCCACGGTGGTGCAATGGCAGGCGCGCCTGGGCCGCAGCCTGCTGCTGCAAGCGGGCCTCCAGGCGCGCGCCGGCGATCCGCGGGGTGCCTTGCGCCTCGTGCAATCGGCCAGCCAGCGCCTTGCGCCGCTGCGGCGGGCGCACCGCCTCGACCGCGGCACGCGCCTGCTGGACGCGCGCACCCTGCTGCTGGCCAGCGACCTGCACGCCCGCCTTGGCGAGCCCGACCAGGCCCGCGACGACCTCGCCCAGCTCGTGGATCTGCTCGGCGCGGACGCCAGTGCCGGCCCGAGCGCCGACGCCATCCAGGCCATCGCGCTGCTGCAACTCGGGCGCACGCAGGACGCCATCCCGTTGATGACGCGGCTGGCCGCCATGGGCTATCGCGCGCCGGACTATGTCGCAGCCCTGGCACGCGCGACCGGGCCGCCGGCACCGGATCGGAGCAAGTCTGTCACGCGCGTGAAACGCTGAAGGACGGGCGCGCAACGCCCGCATCTGCCCCCAGGGAGACACCCCATGTGCAAGGCAATCGTGGACATCGAAGTGACCGCAAGTTTTGGCACCTCGTTCGACAACGGCGTGGCATTGGCATTCAAATCCACCTCACCCTGCCTCGACGACACGGCCGGCAACATCACCTTGCCGGCCAACGGTCGCCCGACCCTGCTCCGTTTCACATTGAAGACCGTCGAGGTCGAATGGACGGAAGGTTCACATCCCGGCAAGGGCAAGCTCGGATTCCAGCTCAAGCCCGGTGCCGATGGCTGGGAAAGCTTCTGGATCCGGCCAAAGGGCGGCAACAAGACGCAGCGGAAGCACCCGCAGTTCCCCTCATGCACCCTGGAAGCGACACCGCCTGGACCGCCCCGCGTCATCGTCGTGGAGGCCAGCAACTCCGAGCAGGGCGACTTCCCCTACTGTCTCGCCGTCGGCATCGACATGGGCAATGGTCAATTCCTGAGCCTGCGTCAGGATCCGCGCATCCGCAACGGTGGCATCCGCCTGGACTGAGCGTTCGTGATCCAGGCGAACCCCGGCCCGGCCGGCCGCCTTGCCAGGCGGAATCCGAATGCTGAAGGAGGCGTGGCCGTGGGCGTGAACGAGGGCGACGTGCAACCGCTGGTGGTCGGTGTGGTCAGCCACCGCAACCTGGTACCGGCGCAGGTCGAGGCAATCCGCGCGCGCGTGCACGAGCTGTTTGCGGGCCTGCGTCGCAGCTTCCCGCAACTGCCGCTGACGGTCGTCTCGGCGCTGGCGGCCGGTGGTGACCAGCTGGTGGCCGAGGAGGCGCTGGCAAGCGGCGCGCGGCTGATCGCGCCGCTGCCGTTCCCGCGCGCGGTGTATGCGCTGGATTTTCGCGATCCGCAGCGCCGCGCGCACTTCGAGTCCTTGTGCGACCAGGCAACCACGCTCGAGCCGACGCTGGCCGATGATGTGCCCTGCCCCGGCGCAGGCGGCCAGCGCAGGCGTGACTGGTGCTACGCCAGAACCGGCGTCTATATCGCCAGCCACTGCCACCTGCTGCTGGCCCTGTGGGACGGCAAGGTTTCCCGGCTGCCCGGCGGCACGGCGCAGGTCGTCGCCTACTTTCTCGGCGGCCGGCTGCCGCAGTTGCTCGAGCGGCGCGCCGCGGGCGGCAGCGCCAATCCACTGGACGAGGATACCAACCGCCTGCTGTGCCACATCGTCTGTTCACGCGACGTGGCCGGCGGCGACCCGATCGCTCCGCTGCGCCCACTGCAGCTCATCTGGCGCGCCGGCGAGGAAGTCACGCACGGACCCGACGCGATGCCACAGGCCGGGCGCGTGATGTTCGCGCGCATCGCGGAACTGAACCTGGATCGCGCCCGCCACGCCGGCGCCATCGAGGCCGCCGCGCGCGACCTGCCAGGACCGGCGCAGGGGCTGGCGGCGCACGCGCCGATCGAACGCAGCTTCGCCATCGCCGACTGGCTGGCCCTGCACTACCAGCGGCGCGTGATGTTCTCGATGCGTGCGATGTACAGCCTGGCCGCGCTGATGGGCATTGCCTTCGTGCTCTACGGCGACTGGTCACAGCAATACATGATCTTCGTATTCCTGCTGCTGTTCGCCCTTGGCGTGGCGCTGGACCGGGTGGCCACCCGGCGCGAATGGCACCGCAAGTACCTCGACTACCGGGCGCTGGCCGAAGGTTTGCGGGTGCAGGCGTATTGGCGCCGCGCCGGCCTGTCGATCACCGATGATGGCGAATTTGCCCACGACGACTTCCTGCAGAAGCAGGACATCGATCTTGGCTGGATCCGCAATGTGATGCGCGCGGTGGGCCTGATTGCAGCCGCGAGTGGCCAACCGGGTCGTATCGACCTGGCTGCGGTGATCCAGGAATGGGTGGGCGAATCCGGGCGTTGCGGGCAGTTGCACTACTACGAGGGGCGCTTCACCGAACGCCTGCGCCACCATCACCTGACCCAGCGGATCGGCGCCTTCAGCCTGTGGGCCAGCATCGCCATCAGCATCTTCCTGGCGCTGTTCGTGTTCGCCCTGCAACAGGAGGTGCAGGCCGTGCTGGTGTCGATCATGGCCACCCTGTCGATCATTGCCGCGGTGCGCGAGGCCTATGCCTACCGCAAGGCGGACAAGGAACTGATCAAGCAATACCGCTTCATGCGGCACCTCTTTTCCAGGGCGCGCGATGCGCTGGATCGCACGACGGACGCAACCGAGCAGCGCGCGATCCTGCGCGCACTCGGCGAAGCCGCCCTGACCGAGCACGCCGAATGGACGCTGATGCACCGCGAACGGCCGCTCGACCACGCGCGGATCTGAAGCCCTTCGCGGCCCTTGCGGCCACCCCTTGCTCGCCCGGCAGCGTCGAGCCGCACACCGCTGCGCCGTGACGAGCGCAGCGCCTGCGCCAGCGCCGCCGCCGGTGCCGGCGATTGCCGGAAAGGCGGGGAGAGTCAGGCGGCG
>JACDJB010003149.1_pt1 | contig 11104 bp, 9 predicted proteins | sample 7454121 | NCBI WGS metagenome assembly JACDJB01 (sample SAMN14253290, study PRJNA609438) | sludge metagenome | isolation source: sludge after 25d culture with pyrite | collected 2018-12-20 | reverse complement strand
GTGGTGTAGCCCTGCAGCTGAAGGGCCGATTCGACGAGGAACACGATGTTCTCCTCGTCGTCGACCACGAGCACTCGCTCGCTCATCTCTTGCCTCGCTCTGTGCGCATCTGTGGTCAATCTGTCAGGGTCGGGTGTGGACGATCACTCGGCCGGAAAGGCAGCTCGTACCGCCTGCGCGTCGCTCTCCACGGTGGCCGCGCTCACCACGTCGGAGGCCTCGGACGAGAGCACGGCGGCCCACCGCTGCAGGATCGCTTCGGCGGTGCCGTCCACGAACAGGCTCTCGGTCAGCTCCGCGAGCGCAGCGTCATACATGGCTGCGAACTCGGGCACTTCGTTGAACCGCTCGACCAACACGTTCGAGCCACCCATCGGACCACCCGCGCCGCCGAAGTCCGGCAGGTTTCCGGGCGCGAAGTCACTGGGGAGCTCACAGCCCTCGGGCAGCTCCGTCGGGAAACCGCCGGGGACACCACCTGGGACACCACCTGGGACACCACCGGGGATGCCACCGCCGGGTGCGCCCACCCCGCCTGAGAACGCGAGGTTGTGGTCCCAGGCCACGACGGTGGCTTGACCAGTGTCGGGGTCGAAGTACAGGTAGGAGTTGTTGCCGGGCCCTTCGATGTCGTCGAAGTTGCCCATGAGGTCTTCGACCGCGAGGTATCGGGCGAACGCCTCGACGTCGAGTCGGGTCGCGAGTTCAGCGGCGAACTCCTCGTCGGTGCTGTCGTTGACGAACTGCAGGAAGTCGGTCAGCGGTGCGAGATCGTCCTCGCCGGCCTCCTGGTCCCACACCTCCTCATACTCTGCCGGGTCGTCGCCGCGGTACGACCAGTCGCCCGTGCTCTCCGCCTTGTACAGCTGCCCGACCGCGTCGCTGCTCTCCTCGTCGAACTGGGTCGCCACCCACTCGTCGTTGGGGTTCTCGATCACCAATCGCAACTTCGCACTGCTGTCGTTGAAGGTGAATCGAACCGCGGTGGCCTCCTGTGAAGCGAGGCCGGCCTCGGTGAGCAACTCGAGCGCGACCGCCTCGTTCAGCGCGGTCTGCGAGTTGTTGCTGCGCACCACCAGCTCCGTGATGCCCTCATGTTGCTGATCGTCGATGAACTTGTCGAGCCGGATCAGCCACGGCAGCGCCTCGGGGTTGTCGGCCAGGCTGTCGTCGCTCGGCTCGCCGGTCGTGCCGGTCGTGCCGGTCGTGTCGCTGACGTCGGTCGTGTCGCTGACGCCGGTGTTGTCGGTGTTGCCGGTGTTGTCGGTGACGACGAGGCACGCGTCGTCGAGAGTGGCGATGTCGGGCATGTCAGGCATGTCGGGCATACCGCCGCCGCCGCCGGAGAGACTGAACAGCGATGAGTTGCCCTTCAGCCGCAACCCCACCTGGCGGTACTCGGTGCCATCGATCACCACGGTTGCCTCGATCCAGAGCTTCTCGCTCGAGTCTTGGTAGGCCGCGACGAGATCGGCGTAGTCGTCGGGGTCCACCGTGATGTCGATGTCGTGCACCACGGAGTCGTCGAACAACCCCGAGGCAGCGTTGTCGATCGTCGTGCTGGTTGTCGTGCTGGTTGTCGTGCTGGTCGCGGAACTCGACTCGGCGCCGTCGGTGGTTCGGGTGGTGTCGTTCGTCGCCGCTCCGTCGGTGGTGTCAGCGCCTGCTGAGCAGGCGATCACGCTGGTGGCCATCACGACGGCCAACGTCGCCCGGCGCCAATGGCTGATGGTTCGGCGTGAAGAGTGTTGCACTGGGGTACCTCGTTGCTCGTGGCCGTCGCGTCGCGACGTCGATCTGCTCGCCATGCAAGCGGCCGAATCTCTGCGGCGGATGAGTGTCAGCTGTGAGTTCTCTGTGAACCCATCAGCTCGAAACCGCTGCGAAAGTCCCAGCTGATCCACATGGAACTCACAAGTTGTAGTGGTTCTGTGTTCGCTGTCCGTTCACCTCGCCGACACCGTTCGTTCACCCAGGAGCTCACATGCCTCGCATCACCATCATCGCCATCGATCTCGTCGCCACCGGCATTCTGGTGTTCGGGCTCTACTTCCCGCGACATCGGCGGCGCGACATGGTCGTGGCGTACCTCGGCCTCAACGTCGGAGTGCTCACGGTGGCGCTTGCGCTGTCTGCCAACACCAGCATCGGCACCGGCTTCGGCCTCGGTCTGTTCGGGGCGCTCTCCATCATCCGGCTGCGGTCGTCGGAGCTCGGCCACGAGGAGGTGGCGTACTACTTCGCCGCGCTCGCCCTCGGGCTGCTCGGCGGCATCGAGGTCGACCCGCCTTGGGTCGCGGTGGCCCTTCCGGCGGCCATCATCGCGGTCATGTTCGTTGGCGACAACCGTCGCCTCTTCCGCGACCACCGGCTGCAGGTGGTCACCCTCGACCGAGCCATCGCCGACGAGCGACAGCTGACGGCGCACTTGGAGCACCTGCTGGGAGCCCATGTGGAACGCCTGGTGCTCCGCCGGCTCGACATGGTGAACGACTCCACCGTTGTGGAGGTGCGCTATCGACTCGACGCTCAACGGGCATCGATGACGACGGTCGACTCGTTGGCCGTTCTCGAAGGGTCGCCAGCATGATCGACGAGGTCGAGCTTCGGATGGGCGACTGCATCGGTGGGCTGCCGACGCTGTCACTCCTCGACATCAACGAAACCGCGGCACTGCAAACTCGACGCGATCGCAAGTACCTGGTGACGCCCGAGACGCTCTTCGATGTCATCAACGCGCTGTCGTCCGCGGAGCGTGTCGGAGTGCTGGAGGTGGGCGGTCGGCTCGTGCATCAGTACCGGTCGGTGTACTTCGACACGGACGATCTGCTGCTGTATCGAATGGCCGCGACGGGTCGTCGTCGGCGCTTCAAGGTTCGTCGTCGTGAGTACGTCGACGACGCTGTGCAGATGCTGGAGGTGAAGACCAAGGATCAACGCGGACGGACGGTGAAGGCCCGCACCACGGCGGCTGTCACCACATCCATCGCGGCACCGAGACATCTGTCGCTCGACGAGGCGGCGTTCGTCGCCGACACGTTGCGCGACTCAGGCATCTGGCGACATCCGCCGATCGAGGCGCTCGGGGCTGTGGTGAGCACCGGCTACTTGCGCACCACGCTGGCGGGCCAGGCCGGTGGGTGGCGCGCCACGATCGACCAGCAACTCGTCGGTGCCCGCGTCGACATGGAGGCCGAGCCACTCGGTCAGTGCGTCGTGGTCGAGACGAAGAGCGCCGGAGCGCCCACGCCTCTCGACCGGGCGCTCTGGGCCCGCGGCATGCGCCCGCAGCGGGTGAGCAAGTTCGCGGTCGCGATGGCCATCACCCAACCCGGCCTCGCGGCCAACCGTTGGAACCGGGTGCTGCGCGACCACCTCGAGTGGGAGCCCGACGCCTGCTGACAGCGGCTGCTCCGCCATGTACGGCAGTGGTCACGCGCTGCGTACTTCGACGTTGGCGCGGGTGCCCCAGCCGGTCTGGCGCAGGGTGAGCAGTGACCACACCCGTAGCGGGGTGAGCAGGAGCACGTGCAGCACTGTGTAGAGCGGGGCGCACGCGAACGTCGCGCACTGGGATCGAAGTGACTCGTCGGGCCGCCCGAAGTAGCGGACGTTGCGCGCGTAGGCGAGGACGACGGCGAAGGCGACGAAGCTCCAGGGGATCATTTGGCCGGTGAGCACCGGCCGCACGTACACGGCAGCGAGCAGGCTGATCGTGAACACCATCCACACGGCGAGCTCTGCGACGCTGATCCAGAACGGCCAGCGGCGGGGACCGAAGCGCTGAATCGCCCACAACGATTCGCGGAAGAAGCTCCTGTTCCAACGCAGCTGCTGCCGCCGGTAGTGGCCCAGCGTCTCCGGCACGAGGGTGTACGCGACGGCGGTGTCCTGCAGCCGCACGAGCCCGTCCTGCAGGGCATACTGCGTGAGCCGGCGGTCGTCGCCGTACTGCACCTGTATGCCCAGGAAGCTCTGGTGCAAGAAGTCGTCGAGGTGTCGCCGCACCACGGCGGTGCGGAAGAAGCTCAGGCTGCCACAGCAGCACACGACCGAGCCGACCGTGGAGTACGCGGCGCGTTCGAACAGGAAGGCGTTGGCGTAGCGCATGTCGATGAGCCGCGTCAGCAGGTTGCGGCGGTGGTTCAACGCTCGGACGTTGGCGGCGACGGCAGTCACCTTCGGGTCGCCGAACGGTCGCAGCCCTTCGGCGATCGCCGAGGCGTCGAGCACCGTGTCGGAGTCGACGGTGACGACGATGTCGGAGGCGGTACGAGCGAACGCGTAGCCCTGTGCGTGGCGCTTGCCGCGGTTGGCGTCGAAGCGGTGAACGACCACCCCGGGCATCTCGGCAAGTGCGGCGCGGGCGATCTCGAGACAGGCGTCGTCGCGGGAACCGTCGTCGATCACCCAGATCTCGTCGGCCGGCCGAGTCTGGTTCTTGATCGACTCGAGGCACCGAGCGAAGGCCACCGGATCCTCGTTGTAGAACGCTGCCACCACGGCCACGCGATGCCCGTCGGGCGGCGCGGTGAGGGTGGGGCGGTAGCACGCCGAGCCAACCAACTTGACCGTCAAGAGGCACACTGCGCCGATGCCGTACCAGTTCCCGAGCCCGCCGCTCGACCGCGAGATCACGACGACTCCGAGCAGCGCGATCACGAACATCGCGACCGACTGGATGTTGCGCGTCCTGCGCTCGGACACGCTCGCGGCCCGCGTCGCCTGGACGCTGCGCGCGACAACGGGCGAGGACGCGCGCTGGATCTCCAGCGCGGCAAGGACCTGCGCATGAGAAGCGAGGCCCTGGGCCACCAGGATCTCCCCCATGCGGCGTGGGTCGCCGAGGTCCTGCTCGTACCGCGCCAGCAGTGCATCGGCGGCCCCGACCACTCCTTGCACTTCGAGGATCTCACCGAGCCGCCGAACCTCGTCGCGTGTCCTCAGCCGCGTCAGCAGCTGGCCGCTCGGCTCGGTGGGCGCGCGGGGTTCGAGAAACTCGGCGCCGCCATGCCCATCTGCATCGATTCCCCTGATCATCGGCTGTCTATCGGTTCGCCGGCGGGTCGACTTGAGGAAACCCATACGAAGCGCAGACGATCGAGCGGCAGCAGACCAGGGGCGTGGGAACCGTCGAGCGCCGAGCAGCGTCGAATGCGCATGCCGCCGGTGACGCACGCCCATACCGCCGCCCGCGGCCGCCGGGCGAGCACTGTGGCCATCGGCGTGCTGTGCGCGCTGCTGGCAGCAGGTTGCTCGCCCGCTGACGACACGTCGAGCAGCACCTCCGTGGCGGGTTCGGTGGCGCCGCCGACCAGCTCCTCGACGACCACCCCGACCAGCACGACTCCACCCACGACCTCGCCGCCGGTGCCAGTACCCGTGTTCTTCGACGAGAACGGCTTCAACGATCACTCGGTGCCGCGAGTGAGCAGCGTCGACGAGTTGATGGCGCTCTCGCGCGCCGGTGATGGCGGGCGTACCTCGATGAAGTTCACCATCCCCGACTTCGATCGGCCGCTCGCTGCACCAGGACTCGCACGCGTGCACCTGATGGACAGCAACTTCTACGGGCTCCACGACGAGTGGTACTACTACCGGCTGCTCAACGGGCAGCCGATACCCGCTGCTGTCGTGGCACCGATCGTCGGGCAGCGGTTCAACTCCATCGCCGAGATCTACCGCTGGGCACGGTCGATGCCGGCCGCCGACCTGCCGCTCGGGCTCACGCTCAACAGCGACCGCCTCTACGCGACTGCGTTCTACGACCTGGCGTTGCACGGTGATCCGCGTACGTACGGGGTCGGCTCGATCGTTCGCTTCCCCGACCCCGTGGCCGGTGAGCCGGATCACTGGCTGATCGAGCTCGAGTACTCCGACGAGGTGACCCCCGAGTCGGTCGCCACGTTCTTCGAGCGGCTGGCGCCAGTGCTGCCCGCCGAGGTGAGCAGCAGGCTGGAGTGGGTCGTGCGCTCGGCGCAGCAGGAAGCCGTGGCCCAGCAGATGACGGCGGCCGAGCTGCCGTACCACGATCGCATCGTCTACTTCCGCGATCTCGTGCCCGCGGGCACGGTGGCCGTGTACAGCGAAGGTGTCGCCGCCGGCCGGTTGCTCTACGTGGGCGAGGGCGGTGCGCAGCTGGGCGAGGCCAAGGCCGGCGACATCATCGTGACCGAGCGTGTGCCCGACTGGCTGCCGCCGGCGAGCGCGCTGATCACCTCCGAACCACAGACCCCGCTCGCGCACGTGAACCTGCTGGCACGCAACCGCAGCATCCCCAACGCGTCGCAAGCGGGCATCCACGCGGATCCGGGCCTGCGCCAGGCGGCTCGCGTGCGGGCACACGCGATCGTGATCACGCGCGGCTCCACGCTGCAGATCGCCCTGATCAGCCGCGAGCAGTACGAAGCGTGGGTCGCGCAGCAACAACCGGCGCCTGTGGCGGTGCCCCCCACCGACATCACCGGCATGCCGTTGGTCGTGAACCTGGAAGCGCTGGTGGCCGATCTCTCGGCCGATGGCGCGCTCTCCGAGACGGAGGTGGCCGACTGGCGGCCGGTGATCGGCGGCAAGTCGGCCGGCTTCCTGACGCTGCTGTCGACCCCAGGGCTGTCACCGCCGCCCGACCCATTGGCCATCACCATCAGGCCCTACGTCGAGCACCTCGCGCCCTTGCGCGCAGCCATCGTCGCAGCGATCACCGATCCGACCGTGGTTGCATCGGCGCGAGCTCGTTGGATCACACTCGAAGGCCTCGACGACTACGCCGACGTCTTCCCCTCGGCCGCCGACGCAGCCTTCGCGACGGCATTCGTGGCGGCACGGCCGAGCGGGTCGCTGCTCGGCGAAGTGCTCGCCGCCGGCGGCGTGCGGGCGCTGCTCGAGAGCCGGCCGATCGCCCCCGCCACGCTGGCGGCGATCACCGATGAGCTCCAGCGCACGTACGCCGACTACGACGATGCAGCCGGGCTGCGGTTCCGGTCATCGAGCTCGGTGGAGGACATCGAAGGCTTCAACGGAGCGGGCCTCTACACCTCCTACACCGGGTACCTGCGCCCCGAGCGCCTCGACGAACCCGACGATCGCGACAAGACGATCGAACGCGCACTGCTGCGGGCCTGGAGCTCGTACTGGAGCTTCGAGGCCTTCGAAGAGCGCCGGCTCGCGCAGATCGACCACCTCAGTGGAGCGATGGGCCTCACCGTGCATGCTCGCTTCGACGACGAGCTCGAACGCAACAACGGTGTCGCCACCTTCACCTTCCTGCCCGGCGGCGAGGCCGACGACGCTGTTGTCGAGATCAACGTGCAGGCCGGGGCGGTCGACGTCACCAACCCAGATCCCGACGACATCCAGCTGCCGGAGGTGATTCGCATCACTCGCCGCGCTGGTGCGATCGCTGTCGAACGACTCGCCGGCTCGACGCTGCTCACCGATGGCGACCACGTCCTCGACGACGACGCGATCCAGGAGCTGTTCGCGCAGGTCGCGGCCGTCGCCGACCGGTGGCGCTCGCGCCTGAACCAGTCGCTCCCCGTCGCGCAACAGGTGAGCACGGTGGTGCTCGACTTCGAGTTCAAGACCGTGGAGAGAGGCTGGCCGCGCCTGGTCGGTGGAGAGCGGCCGCTTCCCGCCAGGTTGGTGTTGCGGCAGGTGCGCAGCCTCGACCCAGGACTTCGCGCGATGCCGCAAGCCGTTCGTGAGCTACCGGTGCCGCGCGATGTGCTCATGCGGGCCTCGCTGGTGGAGACCGTCAGCTGCCGGCGGGCGGGCGGTCAGCCGATCGACCACATCGAGGTGCGCACCGACCCGCTGCTCGCCCCCGACATGGGGTACACGGACCAGCCGCTGGTGATCGGCCCGCTGCCGAGCCCGGGTGCCACCTGTGCTCGCACCACGCTCTATGGATCGCCAGATCACCAACTGGTCGCGGCGATCGACGACGGCACAGCATTCGTGATCATCGGCTGACAGCAGTCGCCGATTCGGCCGGTGTCAGTGCACGTCGTCGGCCGTGCGGCGGCCGTCCATGTAGCGCAGCTCGTGGCGCACGGAGCCGTCGTTGCGCCACTTGCGGATGGCGGGGCTTCCGTCGCGACCGTCCTGGCGCTTGCCGGCCCAGTAGCGCTCCTCGTAGTGCACCTCGCCGTCGGCGAAGAAACCACGAGCGGCAGGCCGCGAGGCGGTGGGGTCGTGCAGCAGCCCGTGCGTGTAGAACAGCTCGTACTTCAGCTTGCCGTCGGGGCGGAAGCGCCGATACGCCGGGTACTGGCGCCCAGGGTTGTGCAGCTGCCCGTCGCGGTACCAGGCGACGTAGCTCACCGACCCGCCGGCGTGGCGACGTACGCGACCGGTGAAGTCGACCGGAATCTCGGCCTCGTCCTCGATGTCGATCGTGGTGATGACGCGAAACGACATCGCGTTCGGAATCAGGTCGATCAGCTCCATGATCGAGTATCGCCCGGAACAGCAGGCGACTTGAGAAAACAGAACGATGAGCGGCAACGCTCAGGTTTCGGCCGGCGTGAGTGCGCGGTCAGACGGCGAGCAGATCGCGCGCGCCCGTATCGGACGACGGGTGGCGCAGCTTGCTCATCGCGCGTGCCTCGATCTGGCGGATGCGCTCGCGAGTGAGGTTGAAGTGCTCGCCCACCTCTTCCAGCGTGCGCGGCTCGCCGCGATCGAGGCCGAAGCGCAGCTTCAGGATCTCGCGCTCGCGCTCGTCGAGCGGGGCCAGCAGGCGAGCGATCTCGTCGGGCAGCAGCGCGGTGGCAGCAACCTCGAACGGGCTCTCGGCCGAGCGGTCTTCCACCACGTCGCCCAGCTCGGCGTCGCCGTCTTCGCGCAGGGGCTCGCTGAGCGACAGCGGCTCGGCAGCGAAGCGCAGCGCCTCGGTGACCTTGTCTTCGGGCATCTCGACTTCTTTGGCCAGCTCGCTCAGCGTGGCCGGGCGGCCCAGCTTCAGCTCGAGCCGGCTGCGCGCCTTCTGCAGGCGAGCCAGCGTGTCGCCGGCGTGCACTGGGAGGCGAATGGTGCGGCCGGTGTTGGCGATGCCGCGTGTGATGGCCTGGCGGATCCACCACGTGGCATAGGTGGAGAACTTGAAGCCCTTGCGCCAGTCGAACTTCTCGACCGCGTGCATCAGGCCCAGGTTGCCTTCCTGGATGAGATCGAGCAGCGGCAGGCCCGACGCCTGGTACTTCTTGGCGATGGACACCACCAGTCGCAGGTTGCTCTGCACGAACGCTCGCTCGGCGTCTTCACCCTCGCGGGCGGCGCGACGCAGCTCGCGCTTCTTCGCTGCCGTCAGCTCGCCGGCAGTGTCGAGCTCGGCGGTCGCCGCCTTGCCACTCTCGATCTGCTTGGCAAGGCGAACCTCGTCGTCCTTGGTGAGGAGCGAGTACTGACCGATGTCGGTCAGGTACAGGCGGACCAGGTCTTCTTCGTCCCGCTCCACGCGATCTTTCGCCACGACTGCTCCTCGAACCCTGAACGACTGCTTACGCCTAACGGCACGAACTTGAACGGCACACGACTCTGGTATGAACCCTGAATGGCTGGGTGAGGCCTCGGCCTCGGCCAGTGATCTTGGTCACGATACCGAGGTAGTGAACCCCCTCACACCCCGTGCACAGATTCACAAGCAGTATCGTTCGCCGTCATGGCGGAACAGGCGGCCAGCGAGCGAGCGGTCAACGACATCGAACTGGCCATCGTGACCATGCGGTTCGATGCGGCCGATGCGGCTGCGCTGCTGGCCGTGCTGGCGAAGTACGTGGTGCTCACCCGTATGGAACAAGGCTGTCGCAACATCGACCTGTGCGCCTCGGTCACTCACCCCGGCCGCTACCTGCTCATCCAGAAGTGGGCCTCTGGCGAGGCGCAGCGGGCTCACTTCGACAGTGCGGGCATGGTGGAGATGGCAACTGCGTGCACCGGATTGCTGGCGGCACCCCCCGACATCGACCTGTGGGATGGCCCCAGCGCGCACGACCTGCGCTGAGAATCGGGCGCACGTGCCAGCACTGCGCCGGCGGCGGCCAGTATCGTGCCTGCAACAGATCGCCGGGCCAGGTCCCAGGGCCAGATCCCCCAAGGAGGGCATCCGTGGCAAATCCCATCCTCAACGAAAAGGCTGCTGAACAAGCGGCTCGCGCCGGCTGGGCAGCACCCGACGCCGCAGTTCGTTCCACCAACATCCCTGCCATCACCGACGGCCCGGTCAGCAGCTGGCAATCCGCCGGCGACGTGATGACCGTGCGCGGCACCGTCACCGCCACCGGCGTGCTGATGGTGCTGCTGCTCGCCGCGGCAACGGCCGGCTGGGTGATGGGTCCCACCCGCGACAGCGAAGTCACCGGCTTCCCGGCGCTGGCCCTCGGGGGCATGATCGTCGGTTTCATCTGCGCCATCGTGGTCAGCTTCAAGCCGCAGCTGGCCAAGGTGCTCGGCCCCATCTACGCGGTGGCCGAAGGCTTCTTCCTGGGTGTCATCTCCAAGTCGTACAACAACTGGCAAGACGGCATCGTCGTGCAGGCAGTGGGCGCCACGCTGGGTGTGTTCTTGGTGATGCTCTTCCTCTACAAGAGCCGCATCATCAAGGTCACCGATCGCTTCAAGCGCATCGTCATCATGGCCACCATGGGCCTGATGGCGCTCTACCTCGTGTCGTTCCTCATCAACATCTTCGGTGGCAACGTCGCGTTCTTGCAGTCGGCCTCGCCGATGGGCATCCTCTTCAGCGTGTTCGCCGCCGGCCTGGCCGCAATGATGCTGGCCGTCGACTTCGACCTCATCGAGAAGGGCGCGAAGGCCGGTTGGCCCAAGGGCATGGAGTGGTACGCCGCGTTCGGGCTGCTCACCACGCTCGTCTGGCTGTACCTCGAGCTGCTGCGCCTGATCGCCAAGCTCAACCAGCGCTAGGCGCGCTCGCTCTCAGAGCGTTCGCAGGAAGCTCAGCAGCGCGTCGTTGAAGGCGCTCGGCGTCTCCTGTTGCACCCAATGGCCCGAGCCGGGGATGATCACCTCGCCGCGATAGTCGGGCAGCAGGTTGCGCATGCGCTCCGGGCCGGTGGGGTCCATCAGGCGCACCACATCCACGTCG
>JACDJB010003147.1_pt1 | contig 11112 bp, 7 predicted proteins | sample 7454121 | NCBI WGS metagenome assembly JACDJB01 (sample SAMN14253290, study PRJNA609438) | sludge metagenome | isolation source: sludge after 25d culture with pyrite | collected 2018-12-20 | reverse complement strand
TCGTTGGTGCGGGTGTCATTCGTTGCAGCAGGCCGTCGAGCACGTCGAGGTCGGCGGCCGACACTTTGGCGAACAGCTCGTTCACGCGCGCCTCGTGGTCCGTCGCTTGCTGTTCGAAGTGACGGCGGCCGGCGGCCGTGAAGGCCACGTGCACGATGCGCCGGTCGCTCACCGAGGGCGTGCGCACCACCATGCCGTCCTTCTCCAGCCGGTCGACGACGGTGGTGGTGTTGCCGTTGGAGACCAGCAGCTGGTGCGACAGCTCGCTCATCGTGAGCGCCTCGCCGGCCCGGTGCAGCGCCGCCATCACATCGAACCGGGGCAGCGTTGACTGGTGCGCGACGCGCAGGAACTCGCGCAGGTCGCCTTCGGCCAGCCGAGTGACGCGCAGCAGGCGGATCCACAGCTTCAGCCGGCGCTTGGAGAGCGGCTCGGTCACAGCTCACCGCCGTCGATCGCGATCGCCTGCCCGTTGACTGCGGCTGACCCCGGGCCGCACAACCACAGCGCAGCCGCAGTGACCTCGGCCGGTTGCACGAGGCGCCCCTGTGGGTTGGCGCGGGTGAGCGCCCGCAGCGCTTCGTCGTGGCTGCGACCGGTGGTGGCCATGATGTTGGCGATGGTGCGCTCGGTCAGCTCGGTGTCGACGTAGCCCGGACACAGTGCATTGGCCGTGATGCCGGAACCGGCAACCTCCTGCGCAACCGCACGAGTGAGCCCCACCGCACCGTGCTTGGCGGCGGTGTAGGCCGACACGTAGGCGTAGCCCCTGAGCCCGGCGGTGGAGGCCACGGTGATCAACCGGCCCCAGCCGCGCCCTTCCAGCTGCCGCACACCCTCGCGCAGGGTGAGGAACACACCGGTGAGGTTCACCGCCATCATCCGCTGCCACACATCGATCGAGGTACGAGTGATCGGCGCGCTCTCGGCAGCACCCGCGTTGGCGATGACGATGTCGACCGGGCCGGCCGCCGCGAACAGCTGCACGACATCGCTCTCCACCGAGACGTCGGCCTCGATCGCGCGCATCCTCGGCTCACCTGCAACCACTGCATCCAACGCCTCGCGTCGTCGGCCGGCCACGACCACCTCCGCACCGGCAGCGGCGAACGCCAGTGCCATGTCGGCGCCCACCCCGCTGCCACCACCGGTGATGAGCACGCGATGCCCGGCCAGCATCACGCGCGCACCGCTTCCTGTGCTCGCTCGGCCAACCGCACCGCCTGATCGCGACCCGGCAGGTAGGGCAGCGGCCACGCGACCTCACCATCGCCCAGCGCGAGGCCGGCTCGCAGCGTCCAGTAGGGATCGGCCAGGTGCGGGCGCGCGAGGCACACCAGGTCGGCGCGGCCTGCCATCAAGATGGAGTTGACGTGGTCGTGCTCGTAGATGTTGCCAACAGCCATGGTGGCGATGCCGGCCTCGTTGCGGATTCGGTCGGAGAACGGGGTCTGGAACATGCGCCCGTACACCGGCTGCGCCTCGTCGGAGGTCTGGCCCGCCGACACATCGATGATGTCGGCGCCGGCGCTGGAGAACATCGCCGCGATCTGCACCGCATCGCCGGGAGTGACACCGTGGTCGCCCAGCCAGTCGTTGGCGGAGATGCGCACCGACATCGGCTTGCCCTCGGGCCACGCCGCACGCATCGCGCCGAACACCTCCAGCGGGAAGCGCATTCGATTGGCCAGGCTGCCGCCGTACTCGTCGGTGCGCCGGTTCGAGATCGGGGAGATGAACGAGGAGATCAGGTACCCGTGAGCGGCGTGCAGCTCGATCATGTCGAAGCCTGCCCGCTGAGCCATCTGTGTTGCCGCCTCGAACTGTGCGATCACCACATCCATGTCGTTGCGGTCCATCGCCTTCGGCACCGCATTGCGACCCGACCAGGCGATGGCCGATGCCGACATCACCGGCCAGTTGCCTTCGGCCAGTGGCGCATCGATCTGCTCCCACCCCAGCTGCGTGCTTCCCTTGCGACCGGAGTGCCCGATCTGGCAGCAGATCTTGGCGGCGGTCTCGGCGTGCACGAAGTCGGTGAGCCGCCGCCAGGCCGCCTCGTGCTGCGGCTCGTACAGGCCGGTGCACCCCGGCGTGATGCGGCCCTCCGGCGACACGCAGGTCATCTCCGTGTAGACCAGCCCTGCGCCGCCCTTCGCCCGCTCGGCGTAGTGCACGAAGTGCCAGTCGGTGGGGCAGCCGTGCACAGCCCGGTACTGCGCCATCGGCGACACCACCACTCGGTTCATCAGCTGCATCTCGCGCAGGCGGAACGGGGCGAACATGGGAGCGCGACCGGGTGTGCCGCCGGCCTGTGCCTGGAACCAGTCCTCGGCCGAGCGCAACCACTGCGGGTCGCGCAAGCGCAGGTTCTCGTGCGAGATGCGCTGCGAACGAGTGAGCAACGAGTAGTTGAACTGCACGGGGTGCAGGTCGAGGTAGCGCTCGCACTGCTCGAACCACTCCAGGCTGTTGCGCGCCGCCGACTGCAGGCGCAGCACCTCCACTCGACGCTCGTCCTGGTAGCGCTGGAACGCGGCCTCCATGGTTGGTTCGGTGTGCAGGTACTCGGCCAGCGCGATCGCGCTGTCGAACGCCAGGCGCGAGCCCGACCCGATGGAGAAGTGCCCGGTGGCAGCGGCATCGCCCATCAGCACCACGTTCTCGTGGTACCAGCGCTCGCAGATCACGCGTGGGAAGTTCATCCACACCGCCGAGCCGCGCAGGTGGTGCGCATTCGACATCAACGCATGGCCGCCGAGGTGCTTCGCGAAGACCCGTTCGCACGTGGCGACGGTGTCCTCCTTCGACATCTGCTCGAAGCCCCATGCGTCCCAGGTCTGCTGCGTGCACTCCACGATCACCGTCGCGGTGTTCGAGTCGAACTGGTAGGCGTGCACCCACATCCAGCCGTGTTCGGTCTCCTCGAAGATGAAGGTGAACGCGTCGTCGAACTTCTGGTGCGTGCCGAGCCAGATGAACTTGCACAGCCGCGTGTCGATGTCGGGACGGAACACATCGGCGTACTCGGCGCGCACCAGCGAGTTGATGCCGTCGCAGGCGACCACCAGGTCGTACTCGTGGCGGTATGCCTCCGCCGACTCGAACGTGGACTGGAACCGCAGGTCGACACCCAGCTCGCGAGCTCGCTCTTGCAGCAGGAGCAGCATCTTCATCCGCCCGATGCCGGCGAAGCCGTGGCCACCCGACACCGTGCGCACGCCGCGGTGGATGACTGCGATGTCGTCCCAGTACGAGAAGTTGGCGCGGATGGCGGCCGTGCTGATGGGATCGTTGCGCTCCATGTTGCCCAGCGCGTCGTCGGAGAGCACCACGCCCCATCCGAACGTGTCGTCGGCCTTGTTGCGCTCGAGCAGCGTCACCTCGTGCGCGGGGTCGCGCAGCTTCATCGAGATGGCGAAGTAGAGGCCTGCCGGCCCACCGCCCAGGCAGAGCACCTTCATCGCACAGCCCCCATCAGCTCGTCACGTTCCCCTGAGCAAGTGTGCATCAGCCGGCGCAATATTTCAAGCTCAAAATAGTTGGCGTGTTGACGTTCTCGTTCTCGGTTCCCTGTTCCGGGGAACTTCTCGCGCCCGACGTGCATCGGACGACACGAGCACCATCGAGACGAGGAATCGAATGAACAGCGCAGCCCACCCCCGCACCGCCCACTCACCGGCACTCGCGATCCTCCGGATCGTGGGTCTGCTGGCCATCGCCGGCATCGGTGTGGTGCTCTTCCTCGCCACTCGCGACACCGACGAGGTCACCGATCAGGGAGGCGGCTGGCTGGGCCCGCTGCACGGCGAACCCGGCGTGGTCTACGAGCTGCGTGACGCTGCCGTGGCCGACGACGACGACCGCAGCTACACCCTCACCGTGTGGCGGGGCACGGCCAGGCTGGTCGTGCGCTCGGGAGACGACGTGCAGGACATCGGCAGGCCCATCGACGACGACCTGTGGCAGCGAACGCTGGCCCAGGCGATGGACTTCGCCGGCGCCGAGAGCGTGCGCAGCGACGACTGCTCGGTGGGCATCTCCGAGGAACTGACCGTTCTGGACGGCGACAAGGCCGAGCTGGTGCACGTGTTCGTCGACAACTGCGGCGTCGCCGAGGGCCCCCGCATCCAGGACGCGGTGAGCGACGTGCTGGCGCAGTTCGATCTCGCCACGCTGCTGCCCATGCACGACTCGGCGGCCGACGTCACTTCACCGTGAACACCAGCGTCTGTGTGGCAGTGGTGCCGTTGGCGTCGACGGCCGTGAGCGTGAGATCGAAGGTGCCTGGCACGTTCCAGGTGCCGGCGAAGTAGTTGCCGGGCGACCAGGTGGCAGGGTTCGGTTGCACCGGGCCGGTGAGCGACCACGTGCCGCTCACCGCGCCGGGAGCATCGACGGCCCAGACCGCCTGCACCCCCAGCGCCAGCTCGGTCGGCCCGGTGAGCGTGACCGTGAACGGCTGGCCGGCGACGGGAGTGGTGGGCCCGACCGTGGTGCGGGCGGAGCCCGCGACGGAGGTGGCCGGCCCACCGGACGGCGCCGTCGTGGAAGGAGAGGTGGTGGTCGCGGCAGTGGTGGAGGTGAGTTCGGAGGTGGAGGACACCGCCGACGCAGACGTGGACGCAGACGTGGATGAGGCGGTGGCGCCGACACGAGCATCGTCGCCGCTGGTGGCGATGGCCAAGCCGACACCGCCGATGGCCACCACGGCCGCGGCGCCGATGATCGCCCAGCGACGGGTACCACCCGAGCGACCATCAGTACGTTGCGCTCCAGCCCTCACCGGCTGCACCGCCACTGCGGGCGGGCCCAGCCCGGCCTCCACCTGCGCCAACCAGTGCTCGATGGTCTGCGGCCGGCCATCCGGGTTGGTGTCGAGCCCGCGCAGCAGCGCCACTCGTAGCGCCGCAGGAATGCTGGGCGACAGCGGCCGGCCCGCCTCCAGCTTGCCGTTGGAGACACGGCGTACAGGGTCGGGGGCCTCACCCGAGGCCAGTTGCGCCAGCAGCGCGCTGGCTGCATAGATGTCGGTGCGCATGTCGATCTTGGCACCGGGCAACGTCTGCTCGGGCGCCATGTACCCCGCAGTGCCGACACCCACCGTGATGCCCGAGTCGAACGAGAGATCCTTGGCCAGCCCCAGGTCGCCCAGCATCAGCCGCTCGCCGGGGCGCACGATGGCCGACGAGGCAGCCTCGCCCGGCACCGGCGCGACCAGGCCGCCCGGCCCGGCCCGCGTGATGAGCAGGTTCGACGGCTTGATGTCGCGGTGCGCGATGCGACGCTCGTGCAGCACGCTCAAGGCCGCTGCCAGCGAGCGAGCTGCCACCCGCAGGTCCTCCACCGTCGGGCGCACCTGGCGCTGCGCCATCTCGGCCGACCGCTGCTCGAGCGTGCCCTCCGTGGCGAAGTCCATCACCAGGTACGGCCTGCCGTCGTCGGTCTCGGCGATGTCGCGGATCTGCACCACGTGCGGGTCGTTCAACGAGCGCAGCAGACGCGCCTCCTGCACGAACCGGCCGCGCACCTCGGGCTCCCACGACCATCGATCGGAGAGCAGCTTCACCGCCACCGGTACCGCCAGCCGCTCGTCGTGGGCCAGGTACACCGTGGCGAAGTTGCCGGCGCCCAATCGTCGCTGCACCACGTATCGGCCACCTCCGAACGACCGCGGCTCGCCGGGCGCCAACGGCACCTGCCATGCCCCGGTTGCGTCGCCCGGTGGGTCGCCGGATGGGTCGCCGGATGGGATGTCGGGTGGATCGTACGTCACGCGAGCGAGCCGCCGCTACGGAACTGCTCCTGCACACGGTCGGCGATGTACTGCCGCCCACGGCTGATCCGCGTGCGCACGGTGTTGAGCGGCACGCCCAGCGCCTCGGCGATGGCCGCGTAGTCCATGCCGTCGACATCGCACATCATGACCGGCTCGCGGAACTTCGGCGCCAGCTCGTCGAGCGCCTGACGGATCATCGCTCGGCTGGCCACGATGGAGCTCATGTGCCGCACCTGTTCGGTGAGCGCGCTGAGATCCTCTCCCTCGGGCCGAGTGACTCGCTTGTTGCGCCGCAACACCTGCAACGCCTCACGCTCCGCCACGCGGTACAGCCAGGTGGTGAACCGCGATCGCCGCTCGAACGTGGTGATGGCGCGCGACACCGCCATCAGCGTGTTCTGCATCGCGTCTTCCACGTCGCCTTCGTCGATGAGCATCTTGCGCACCGCCGCCGCCGCCAACCGGTGCCGGTCGATGAGCTGCAGCAGGAAGTCGAGTGCATCGCGATCACCCCCGGCCGCGGCATCCACCAGGTCGGCGAGTGCATCGTCGATGGCCGGGAAGTCGTTGCGCGAACGTGCCGTCGCGACGGCCGCGTCGAGGCGGCTCCTCGTTCCGGCGTCGAGTGCCATCGCAGCGTAAGCTACTCGGTTGCGGCCCACGGGCGGAGTAGAGGAGGACGGGTGAGCTGGGCCATCGGCATCGACTTCGGCACATCCCGCTCGGCAGGAGCGATCGGCGAGCTCGATCCCCGCCGCCTCGCCCCCGACCCCGCCACCGGCAGGAGCATCCCGCCGGTGGAAGCCCCCACCGTGTCGCCACTGGAGATCGAAGGCAACCGGTGGATCCCCTCGATGGTGCTGCGCACACCCGACGGCGAGCTGGTGGTCGGCGCCGCCGCCGACAACCTGGCGGGCGTGCACCCGGATCGCCTCGAGCGAACCCCCAAGCGGGCCCTCGGCGCCACCTCCCCCCTGCTGCTCGGCGGCACGCCGATCGACGCTCGCGACGCGGCAGCGGCCGTGATGCGCGTCATCGTGGCCGAGGGTCGGCTGCGCACCGGTAGCGAGCCAACGGGCTGCATCGTCACGCACCCGGTGCGCTGGGCCGGTGTGCGCCGCGCGGCACTCGCCGAGGCCGCCGGCCGAGCAGGGCTGCAGCAGGTGCAGCTGGTGGAGGAGCCCGTCGCAGCGGCCATCCACTACGCGTCCGAGCACGTCGACATGGGCGCCCGCGTGGGCGTCTACGACCTCGGCGGCGGCACGTTCGACACCGCGCTGCTGCAGCGAACCGACCACGGGTTCGAGGTCATCGGAGTGCCCGGCGGCGACGAGAACATCGGCGGCGAAGACTTCGACCACCGCCTGTTCCGCTACTTCGGCAGTTGCCTCTCCGACACCGACGCCGAGCTCTGGGATCAGCTGATGACCAGCGACGATCGCAAGTGGAAGCGCGCCGCGCTGGATCTGCTGGTGCAAGCTCGGCGAGCGAAAGAGGCACTCTCGTCGTACACGTCGACGCAGGTGTTCGTGCCCATCGCCGACCGCGACATCGTGGTCAATCGCAGCCAGTTCGAGGCGATGATCATCGACGACGTGGAACGCACGATGGACCTGATGGAAGACACCATCACCGACGCCGGCCTCGCCATCGACGACCTTGCCGCCGTGTTCTTGGTAGGTGGCTCGTCGCGTGTGCCGCTGGTGGCACAGATGGCCACCGAACGCTTCGGCACGCGCGTGGTCACGCGCGACGAGCCGAAAGGGGTCGTCGCCCTCGGCGCAGCTCGGCTGGCCGCGCTGCGGTTCCTCGCACCTCGGCCCGCCGCCGCCGCACCGACACCACCTCGCGCGGCGCCGGTCGTTGACACGCCTGCACCGGCAGCGACGAGCGACGACGAGTGGCTGCAGGCACTGCCCATGCCGCAATCGGCCGACCGGCTGGGTGCCCGGCTCGACGCCGCTGCGCCCGTCACGGCAGCAGCGCTGCCCGCGCCGGCTCCGGCTCCGGCTCCCGTGCCCGCTCCGGCTCCGGCTCCCGCTCCCGCTCCCGCTCCCGCTCCGGCCCCGGCTCCCGCGATGCCCGCGCCCACACTGGCTGCGCCCGTGTTGCCCGCGCCAGCGATGCCGGCGCCGGTCGCCGCTGCCGTCACCATTGCGTGGCGCATCGCGCTCGGTGAAGCGCCGGGCCAGCTGGCGGCCGATATCGACGCAGTGGTGCTGGCCGGCCTCAGTGGCGCCGTGCGCTGCATCGACCCGCGCCGTGGTGAGCAGCGTTGGCAGCAGGCGCTCGGCGTGCCGAGTTGGTGCGCCCCCGCGCTGGCCGACGACGCCGTGGTGGTCGGCGCGTCGAGCGGTCACGTGTTCCTGCTCGACCGGGCCACCGGGGCCGTGCGCTGGTCGGTGTCGGTCGGCGCTGCCGTCGTGTGCACCCCTGTCGTCGTGGGCCCGCTCGTCGTCGTCGGCAACGACGCCGGCAACGTGACAGCGCTCGACCGGGCCACCGGCACCGTGCGCTGGACCCTGCCGGTGGGCTCCGCGGTGCGCGCCGGCCTGGTCGTGCACGGCCCCGACCTCCTCGTGGCCACCACCGCCGGGCAGGTGCTGGCCGTGCATGCGGCAACCGGCCAGCCCCGGTGGGGCTACCGAACCGGGGGGCAGGTGCTGCTCACTCCCGCCGTTGCGGCCGGCAAGGTGCTGGTGCCGAGTCGCGACGGTGTCGTGCATGCGCTCCGGGTGGCCGACGGTGTGGCGGAGTGGGGCGTTCGTTGTGCCGGTGCGCCGGCCACTCCCGTCGCCACCGCCGGCGGGTTGTTCGCCGTGGTCGACGAGCAAGGCTGCCTGCGCGTGCACCGCGCCGACACCGGCCAGGCGGTCACCGAGACCACGGTGTCCACCGGCCAGGCCGCCGGCGTGGTGCTGGTACCGGCGGCGGCAGCCACCATCGCGATCGTGGAAACCGGGGGCACCCTCACCGCCATCGACCTCATCACCCGCGCAGCACGCTTCACGTTGCCCACCGGCGATGGCAACCGTTCGGTGCCGGTTGCCTCGGGCGGCCTGGTGTGCGTGGGTACCGCCTTCGGGCAGCTCTACGGCATCGTCGCCCCGTGATCCTGCGTCGGGCGGCGGCCGCAGAGCTGCCGGGCGTGGCGGCTCAGCGCAACACCAGATCGAACGGCAGCAGCACGAACCGGGCGATGGAGGCGAGCACGCTCTCGTCGCTGCCGACGAGCCCGCCGACTTCCTCCTCAGCTGCCGTGTCACCTGCTGTCGCAGCGCCGGCCTCGGCCACGATCATCGAGTGGTCCGAGTCGGCCCATGCATCCTCGAAGGCCTCGATCGAGATCGCCACACCGGCGCCGTCGGGGAAGCCGGGATCGTTGATGTAGACCACACCGGCCTCGTCGTCGATGCCGGTGATCACCACTGCGTGACCGGCGACCAGGTCGTCGGCGAACGGTGAGTCGCCGGTGCCGTACAGGTCGTCGGAGTCGAGCCCGATGATCACCGGGGTGCCGGCGTCGAGCATGGTGCGCAGGCCGTCGATGTCGCTGGTCTGCACCTCGGCATCGATGCCGTAGTGGTCGAGCAGCGCCAGGCCGCCTTCCAGCGACATGCCGGTCTCGCCCAGCAGGCCGAGCTCGTTGGCCAGGTCGACCACGTCGCCGGCCGGCACCTCTGCGCCGGTGATCTCACTCAGCACCATCGCGACCGATGTGGGCAGGCAGTCGTTGGCCCCGGCCTGTGCTTGGTGGTAGGGGATCTCGGCCATCGGGTCGCCGTGCACGGCATCGTCATCGTTGCCGTTGCCGTCGTCGTTGCCGTCGTCGTTGCCGTCGCTCGCTTCCGCGTCGGTGGCGGTGATGTCGGTGGTGCCGTCGTCCAGTTGCGGGAACGGGCCGTCGATCACCTCACCGGTGTTGGGGTCGAAGCTGGAGTCCAGCTCGCCATCGCCATCGCTGTCGGAGGCGCCTTCGTCGAAGACCATGTCGCCATCGGTGTCGGTGACGATGGTGTCGACGAACCCGTCGCCGTCGGCGTCGAAGATCACGGTCTCGGCACCGGTGGTGGGGTCGATCATGTCGTAGGCATCGGCAACGCCATCACCTTCGAAGTCGACGATGGTGGTCTCTGCGTAACCGTCCTGGTCGGTGTCGACCGACATGCTGACGGACATGTCGAACATGGTGTCCGAGGTGCCGTCCTCGTAGGTGTCGGGGATGCTGCAATCGCTCATTTCATTCTCCTGTCGGGTAGTCGTTGGCCCGTCAGATGCACGTTGAACCTGCGAAGTTCCGCATGCGCCGAAAGTTTCAGCTCGTGATCGCCGGCGTGTCGGCGAGGCGCTGCAGCACGGCTCGCTGCAACGGCTCGATCTCGGCACGAACTCGCTCGATCTCGGCCAGCCGCGCCCCGCCCGCTGCTTTCGCCTCTTGGCGCTTCCCGCTCTCCGAGCGCAGCAGCAGCTGCAGCTCACGATGCTCGCGCTCGAGCTGCTTGCGTCGATCGGCCAGCTGTTGCTCGACGAACCGCTCCACCTCCTCGCGCAGGTCGAGGATGCGTAGTGAGAGCTCGGTGGTGAACTCGCGGGCCACGCCCTCCTGCCCGAACAGCAGATCACCGAGGTAGCGCAGCAGCTCGCCTTTCACGCGCTGCTTCTCGCGGGCCCGCTTGCGCAGGTTGCCCAACGGCAGCGCCAGTGCAGCGCCGATGCCGTACGCCACCAACCCCAGGCCGCCGGTGGCCAGGCCCAGCGCACCGGCGGCCGCATTGGCGATGTTGGCGAAGGTGAAGGTCTGCATCGCCATCGGCAGCCCATCGTCGAGCAAGGTGGAGCCGGCCGTGTTCGAGCCGCGGGACGAGGAGAGCTCGCGCAGGCCTTCGGGCATCTCGAACTCGCCCAGCACCGCATCCATGCCGTCGGTGCCGAACTCCTCCAGCAGCGCGCCGAGCGTCGAGCGGAAGTCGGTGTTGATGGCCTGCACCAGCTCGTTCCACGCCCCGTGCAACGACTGCTCCAGTTCACCGGGCAGCGACGCGGCCAACGCGGTGCCGTCGGGCGTGGCCTCGATCAGCTCGCGGTAGTGCTCCTTCACACGGTTCAGCTCGCGCGTCACCAGGCGCGAGCTGTTGGTCTGCAACCGAACGATGCTGTTACCCAACGTCGTGCGCCAGCGGGCTTGCTTCGAGCCGAACTCCTCCAGCGCCAGCTGCCGTTGCGCCAGCTCGTCGGCCACCTGGCTGTCGCCGCTGGCTGCACGCACGCGCGCCTGCGCCTCGCGTTCCACGTCGGCCAGCAGCACCCGCAGCAGCGCCAGCAGGTTGGCCACG
>JACDJB010003142.1_pt1 | contig 11118 bp, 10 predicted proteins | sample 7454121 | NCBI WGS metagenome assembly JACDJB01 (sample SAMN14253290, study PRJNA609438) | sludge metagenome | isolation source: sludge after 25d culture with pyrite | collected 2018-12-20 | reverse complement strand
GAACTGCCGTTGGGTATTCTGTCAAAGAGACGACTTCGGCAAGCAGTCCTTCATCAACAGGAATCTGGCTATGAATATCCGATTCAAATCTTCTGATTTCGGAAAGTGTTCTTTCTTCTCTATCGCATTCTCGAGCGATCACCAGAGCATCTCTCATATTCTGAAAGTAATTCTCAGGCGATACTTCAACTTCATCGAAGAAGAAACGGTGTCCCCTGGACTTATTCGACGATCTCTTTCCGAAGAGCTCCATATCGAGGATTTCTGTGTCAAGCATTGCTGTTATCCATTTGACCGGCCTCACGAATCTGTAAGTGCCGTCCCCCCAGCGCATCGGCTTCTTGAACTCGAGAGACCTCAGAGATTCCGAGAAGATTTGAGGCAGCAGTTCTTCCGCCATCTTCCCGATTATTTCTCTCTGCACATAGACGTATCCGTCCTCTACGCTGACGTCTTCAATCTGAGCGTTGCTTCCCCTGAGGAAACCCAGCAGAGCCCTGGTAGGTTCACCTTCTTTGTAGGCGATTTTCTCGGACGGACCCTTCTTCTTCTCCACAAAGTCTGATTGCTTCAGCTCAATGTCGCGAATTATAACTCCGAATCTCCTGCTCGCCACGAAGACCTCGAGCTCTCCGTAGCCAAGACGGTTATTGTCAAGCGATCTCTCTATTCTCTCCTTAAGCTGAGTTTTTATACCCTGAACTTCACTTGAGGGAAGCTCCTCTATTCCAACTTCCAGTAGAGCTTTGTGATCACTCATCTGTATCGCGCTCCTTAGCTACGTACGCTTCGGCCACTGCCTTCGCCATCTCTCTAATCGATTTGATGTAGCTTTGACGCTGGGATACGCTTATGGCATTTCTGGCGTCGAGCAAATTGAAGGCGTGAGAACATTTGATCATGTAGTCGTATGAAGGTCTTACTAGACCATGCTCCATGCACAGGTCGAATTCCTCCCTGTAGAATCTGTAAAGTTCGAAGAGCCTTGAGGTGTCTGCAACGTCGAAATTGTAGGCGGAGAATTCCTTCTCGTTTTCGAGGAAGACATCGCCGTATTTGAACTCTTCATTCCAGTCTATATCGAATATATTGGCTTTCTTCTGAAGGTACATCGTAATTCTTTCGAGCCCGTAGGTGATCTCGAGCGAAACCAGGTCGACATCGATTCCGCCGACCTGCTGGAAATATGTGAACTGGCTGACCTCCATTCCATCGAGCCAGACTTCCCAGCCCACACCCCAGGCTCCCAGAGTCGGAGACTCCCAGTTGTCTTCCACGAATCGAATATCATGTTCCTTTGGGTTTATTCCCAGAGCTTCCAGAGAACCTAGGTATAGCTCCTGAGAGTTCTCCGGGTTGGGTTTGATTATCACCTGATACTGGAAGTATCTCTGAACTCTCATTGGGTTTTCGCCGTATCGACCGTCGGTCGGTCTCCTGCTGGGCTGAATGAAGGCAACTTTCCAGGGTTTCTTTCCTAGCGACCTGAGAAAAGTTGAAGGGTGGAATGTTCCGGCCCCCATTTCGAGGTCGTAAGGCTGGTCTATGATACACCCCTGCATAGACCAGTATGAGTTGAGTTTCTCTACTACGTCTTGTAAGTACATCGTTCCCTCCTGAGCTTCTTGTCTATTCAATGGAAATCAGGTAGTAATAATAGGGCTGTCCGCCGCTGTGAATTTCGAATTCGAAATCGGAGAAACTTCCCGAAAGAGATTCAAGCAGTTTTCCTGCGGCTTCCTCCGACACTTCCGATCCGTAGAATATCGTGACGACCTCTTTGTCGTCATCTTTTCCAAGAACGGTCTTAATCGAGTCGTGAACGAGCTTCTCGAGCTTTCTGCCCGAGGTTATCAAACCGTCTCTACCGATTGCTATATACTCGCCTTTCCTTATCTTCTTTCCCTTCATGCTGGAATCGCGAACGGCGTATGTAATCGAGATCGGAGAAACTGCTTCAGCCGCTTCTTCCATTTCTCTTATTAGAGACTCGCTATCCATCTCGTCGTTATACACGGTCATCGCAGCTATCCCTTCCTGAACCGTGCGCGTAGGGATTATGTAAACTTCTTTTCCGGGATTGTCGTCGTGAATTGCGTTCGCCGCCTCTTTGGCAGTCAAAATTATGTTCGGGTTGTTGGGAAGGACAATCACTTTGTCAGCGGCAATTCTGCTGATTGCTTCGTAAAGGTCTTTTAGACTTGGATTCATCGTCTGACCGCCCTTAACGGCGTAGTCTACGCCAAGACTCTTCAGAACATCGGCAAGACCGTCTCCCGGTGAAACCACGATCACTCCGTGGTGCTTTTCCTTTCCGAACATCTCAGGTCCTCTCGACTGAATATCTACTATGTGCTCATGCTGGACCTTCATGTTGTCTATCTTCACCTTCTGAAGGAATCCTACACCGAGGAACTTCTCAATAACATCTCCAGGGTGGTCTGTGTGGACGTGAATCTTTATGATCTCATCCTGATGGACCATGACAATAGAATCTCCCATCTCTTCCAGGTATGCTTTCAGCAGTTCAGAGGTCTCTTCCTGGCTGTCAGACTCATCGAGTTTCACTATCAATTCGGTGCAGTATGTGAACTTGAGCTCTTCACGTACGATCTCAACTATACGCTCCGTTGAAGATCCCATCGCCTGCGGCATCTGCTGAAGCGGTCCTTCAAGCTCTATATCGCCTTTAGTAGCCAGCAGGAAGCCTTCAAATATGTACGCCAGACCCTTTGCGCCGGAATCAACCACTCCGGCCTCTTTCAGTTTCGGTAAGAGGGTTGGGGTCTTCTCAACCGTATCGAAAGCGACTTCTACGAGCTTCTCGAAGTACTCGTCAAAGTCCTCTATGCCTCCGAATTCTTCGTTGGCAGTATCTGCGGAGACCTTCATGACGGTCAACATTGTTCCCTCGACCGGTTTCATTACGGATCTATAAGCGATTTCTCTAGCTTTTGTCAGACCCTCTGTAAAGGCCTTGGTGTTGACAAATTTCCTGTTTCCTATCCCCTCGGCGAATCCTCTAAATATCTGAGAGAGGATTACACCGGAGTTTCCCCTGGCGCCCATTAACATTCCAGTCTTTACCGATTCCAGAACGCTCACCAAGTCATCTTTCTTCAATCTGTCGAGATATTCGCACGCCTCTATCATGGCGGCCGCCATATTCGATCCAGTATCTCCGTCTGGAACGGGAAAGACATTAAGCGCGTTGATCTCATCTTTATTTGCAAGAAGTCGTTCAGCGGCTTTCCGGAAGGCTGCGACAAAAAACTTGCCGTTGATACGTTTCATCTGCTTAGCCTCCCATCAATCCTGCAAGCCGACAACGTGAATATTCACCTTGATATTGGTCGCTTCAGTAAGCTCCTTCAACTTGTGAAATACGTTTTCCTGGATGTTCTCAACGACGGTGGGGATTCTAACGCCGTACTCGAGAATCAGATCGATATCAATCTCAAGCGTGCCGTCGATCTCCTCGGTTACTTTGATTCCCTTTCTAGAATCCTCTCCCGTGCCGAAAAGCTTTGTCAGAAAGCCCGTTTGGGGCGATCCGACGTTCACCGGCCCGTAAGACTCAGACACAACCTTTTTGACTATCGAAGATATCGCCTGAAGAGAAATATCGATCTTACCGAATTCTGTAGTTACTTGCATTCTTTTCACCTCTCAGTTTAGAGATTCTATTCTCTATTCCCCTGGCATCCAACCCCAGCTCATTCAATACCTCTTCCCTCGTGCCGTGAGAAGAAAAACGGTCCTCAATTGCAATAATATCGATTCTACCATTGTAGTTCTGCCTTGAAGCCTCAAGCGCCACATTGGAGCCGAAGCCTCCGCTCATTATTCCCTCTTCAACCGTCACTATCAGGTCGTAATCGGCGAAGATCTTTCCCAGAGCCGCTTTGTCCAGCGGTTTTATTGATCTGCAGTTAAAAAGAGCGCATCCGTTCAAGAGAGCGGCCTCCCTGCTTCTGGAAACCATCGATCCCGTTGCAAGGATGGCAGTTTCCTTTCCGTCGATCACCTTTTCCCACTTGAACGGGTCCATCTTCCTCAAGTTCGAGACAATATCGTCGATGTTCTGGAGCTCCGTCTCTCTCGGATATCTTATCGCAGTGGGATGGTCCATCCACTTCTCGGTGAAGAGAGTGAAGATCATATTCGCCAGTTCCTTCAGGCTCGAAGGAGCGAGAATCTGCATATTCGGAATCATCGAAAGGAACGATATGTCGAAGATTCCATTGTGGGTCGCGCCGTCCTGACCTACTATGCCTGCCCTGTCTATCGCGAAGAGAACCGGAAGATCCTGGAGGGCAACGTCGTGGATCAGCTGATCCAGCGCTCTCTGCAGGAAGGTCGAGTACACAGCGAAGACGGGTTTCGTCCCGGCCGCAGCCATTCCGGACGCAAAGGTAGTGCAGAGCTGCTCGGTTATTCCAAGATCGAAGAACCTTGCGGTATGTTTCGCGGCAAACCCTGCCAGGCCCGTTCCGTCGGGCATCGCTGCCGTAATAGCGGAAATTGATGGGTCTTTCTTTGCCAGTTCCGTCAGAACATTTCCGAAGACTTCACTGTAAGTAAGTTCCCCGTTTCGGGAGATCTTCTCGCCGTTTTCAGGGTCGATTCTGCTTACGCTGTGAAATCTAGTGGGATTGCTTTCGGCGTATTCGAGGCCCTTCCCCTTCTTAGTGACTATATGGACAAAGAAAGGTTCCGGCAACTGCTTTACGGCCGAAAAAACGGCCTCCAGCTCCTGAAAATCGTGGCCCTTCACAGGACCCACGTAGTTCAACCCCATGTCTTCGAAAATATTGCCGCCGAGAATCGAGGCTTTCAATCCGCTCTTTATCTTCGAAAGGAACTGCTCGAGGCTTCCGAGCCTCATCGTCTCAAGGGCGTTTTTCAAGTCGCCTTTCATTTCTCTGTAGACGGGGTTCAGCCTTAGTTCGGCAAGAGAAGAAGAGAGGCTTCCCACGTTTTTTCCGATGCTCATACCGTTGTCGTTTACTACCACTTTTATCTTGGAGCCGATGTCCTTCATCTGATTAAGAGCTTCAAGAGCCAGACCGGAAGTCAGGGCTCCGTCACCTGCTACGACCACTATATTCTTTGCGTTGCGGAATATGTTTTCTGCCTGCTCTATGCCCATTGCGGCAGGAAGTGCCGTTCCAACGTGTCCGGCCCCAAAGAAGTCGTAAGGGCTCTCCTTTCTGTTCAGGAAGCCGCTGATCCCGCCCTTCTTCCTGAGAGATCCGAAGGAACCGAACCGACCTGTGAGCAGTTTGTGAGTGTAAGCCTGATGCCCGGTATCCCAGATGATTATGTCTTCGTCGGGGTCGAATACCCGGTAGAGAGCTATCGTCAGCTCGACGGTCCCCAGGTTCGAAGCGAGATGGCCCGTGTTCGAGGACACGACTCTCGTTATGGTATCTCTTATCTCACCGGCCAGAACCTCCAGCTGGGTATAAGAGTAGTCTTTTAATCGTCTGAAGAGTGGCTGTTCGTTCATCAATTACGACTCCATTCTTTCGATAGATCTATAATAGTGTCTGAAAAGGAGCGCCGTAGTCACACTGCCGACTCCCCCGGGTACGGGAGTAATCGCAGCCGCTATCTGGCTTACCTCGTCAAAGTCTACATCGCCCACGAGCTTCCCATCCACAAAGTTAATTCCAACATCTATCACAACTGCGCCGGGCCTGATCATCTCGCGCTCGATAAACCCGGCAATTCCAACGGCACTGACTACTATATCGGCGTTGAATGTCTTCTCGGAGATGTCTCTGCTCCTCGAATGGCAGACTGTCACGGTTCCGTCCACACCTTTCTTCAGTAAGAGCAGTGCGAGAGGCTTCCCGACAGTATTTGATCTGCCGACAATGGTTATGTCTCTCCCCTTCACTTCGATCCCGTAATAGTCAAGAATCTCCATGACGGCTTCGGCAGTCGGGGGAGCGAAGAACTCCTCATCGTTGATTATTCCGCCGAGATTCGATACGGTTCGGCCCTCAAGATCCTTTCCGGGATCGAGCGCAGCCAGCACGGCCTTTTCGTTGGCGGTCTTCAGCGGATGCATCACCATTATTCCCGCAACGCTCTTGTCTTTGTTCAGTTCAGAGATCTCCTCGACGGGATTGCTGCCACTATCTCTCACTATCACTTCAATGCCGAGTTTCTCCCCCTGCTTCCTTATCGATTTCATATAGGTCTTGTTGGACGGGTCCGGTTCGTCGCAGAAGAGAACTAGTGAAGGAAGCTCTCCAGTTCTATTGCCGATCTTCTCCTTTATTTCAGCATATATGCTCTTTGAAACGATCTTTCCATCAAGTATCATATGCACCACCTCAAAAGAGCCCGCTTATCTTTCCGTCCGCGTCCACATCTATCTGCTTGGCGTTGGGATCCCTGCCCAGTCCCGGCATCAGCATTATCTTTCCGGCGACAACAACTATAAACCCGGCGCCGGCAGAGAGATTTAGATCTCTCACCTTGAAAGTGTAACCCTGCGGAGCCCCCAGTTTCTTGTCGTCGTCGGAGATGGAATACTGAGTCTTGGCAACGATTATCGGTAGACGATCGACTCCCTGCTTCTTGAAGAGCCTTAACTTGCTTTTTGCCGCCGGCTCAAGATCGACTCTACCGGCTCTATATATCTCTTTCGCCAGCTTGTCCAGCTTTTCCTCGAAGGAGAGATCCATCGGAATCAATGGCTTGTAATCGCTCGGACCGTCGACAAGCTCGACAAGCTTCCTGGCGAGGTCTACTCCCCCGGCGCCGCCTTCGGCCCAAACACTCGACCGCTCGTAAGGTATCGAGTTGGACTTGCAGAGGCCGTCGAATTTCTCTCTTTCCTTCTCAGTGTCTGTCGGGAATTCATTAAGGGCAACTATTACTGGAATACCGTACTTGTGAATGTTTTCGAAGTGAACCTTCAAGTTTTCAAAGCCCTTTTCAAGTGCCGACAAATCTTCTTCCAGAATATCCTTCTTTGAAGCTCCCCCGTTCAGCTTCAGGGCTCTGATCGAGGCGACCAGAACAACTGCGCTTGGGTTCAAGCCTCCGACAGGGCAGACGAAGTCGAGGAATTTCTCTGCTCCCAGGTCTGCCCCGAAGCCCGCCTCGGTTATCACATAATCGGAAAGCTTCAGAGCCATTTTTGTCGCAGTCAGGGTGTTTGTTCCATGTGCTATGTTCGCAAAAGGTCCTCCATGAACAAAGGCAGGAGTTCCTTCAATAGTCTGGACTAGATTCGGGTCGAGAACATCTTTCAGAAGCGTGGCCATCGCCCCCTGAACGTTCAAATCCTTGACGGTTATGAAGTCGCCATCGTAGCTTCTACCAACGATTATTCTGGCCAGCCGTTCCTTTAGATCGACCAGGTTCTTCGAAAGACAGATGATCGCCATAATTTCGGAGGCGGCAGTTATGACGAAGGAGTCCTCCCTCGGATAACCGTTCGCCGACCCTCCAAGGCCTACGATTATCTGTCTGAGAGCCCTGTCATTCATATCCATGGTTCTCGGCCAGTATAACTGCGCCGGATCGATTCTCAGTTCGTTGTCGAAATTAATGTGCGCATCGATAACTGCAGAAAGAAGATTGTGTGCCAGCGAGATCGCGTGAAAATCGCCAGTAAAGTGAAGGTTAATCTCTTCCATCGGAAGCACCTGAGAGTAACCGCCGCCGGCGGCTCCCCCCTTGATTCCCATGATCGGGCCGACAGACGGCTCCCTAAGAGTAACAAAGGATTTCTTCCCTATCTTGTTCAGGGCCATCGCCAGACCGACAGAAGTGGTCGTCTTCCCTTCGCCCGCGCTTGTGGGGCTTATAGCTGTCACAAGAACCAGTTTTCCGTCTGATTTGTCCTGCAGCTCATTAAGATACTGGTGTGAGATCTTTGCAATGTGCTTTCCATATCTTCTAATATGTTTGTCAGGGATAGAGACGGATGAGGCGATTTCGTCTATTTCTTTCAATTCTGCCTTCTGTGCTATCTCCAGATCAGTCAGCATGAAAAACCTCCTATAGATGCTTTTTCTCTGTTGATGCGCACTCTCGAGCGATTTTGTCGAGAACGCCATTTACGAATTTGCCGCCCTGTTCCGAACCATACTTCTTTGCGATGTCTATTGATTCGTTCAGTGTAACTTCGATCGGTATGTCCGGCTCATAGATTATCTCGTATGCTCCAAGCCTCAGGACGTTCTTGTCGGTTGAGGCAAGTCTCTCGAAAGTCCAGTTGGTGAGGTGTTTTCTTATTATCTCGTCTATCTCATCGCGATTCTTCAAAATGGTGTCGAAATACTTTCGTGTTCTCAATTTCATCTCCATCTCCATAGAAAAGAAGCTGAGCTCCTGTTCGAGATAATCCGATGAAGACTCCAAATCCTCATTGAAGTCGAATTGATAGATCGCGCTGAAAACAATTTCTCTCATCTTTCGTCTGCTATTGTTTGGACCTGCCTTCACCTCTTCAAACCTCTTTCTCTCTGTCTTCGTCTTCGGTCTCTTCGACCGTTTCCTCGGACTTACTTTCTTGAAGCTCGGGCTTCACTTCGGAGTTCTCAAACTCCTCTTCCTCTTCAAACATTGCAGGTTTCTGAGCCTCTTCATACACGTCTTCAATCGTTATGGAAACGTCTTCAACCTTTATCCCGCTGAAGCTCTCCACGTCGTTCTTCAATTTCTCCTGCATCTTCCTGGCATGAGAGGGTATCGAGACGCCGTACTTAATCTTCGTATTCACGGTTATCTTCACTGTCTTGGTTCCATCGACCTTCTCATCGAGATCGATATCTACGGTCGACTTGGCCTCTTTCCGCGCTTTTGCTTCCTTAGGATCGAATTTCAAGAATTCTATGTAGGAGTGAATAGCGATATCCCGGATTACAGCCTCCGAGATCTCGATTCTGCCGAGATCAGTCTCTTCAAAATCCATAATTCTCCCTCCTTTCTCCCTATGCTCTCTCGATATATTCGCCTGTTCTTGTGTCCACACGAATCCGCTCTCCATTCTCTACGAAGAATGGAACCGTTACCTTCAAACCTGTTTCAAGAACGGCAGGCTTGCCGCTTCCCGAAACCGTATCGCCCTTATATGCCGGCGCCGTATCGGTTACCTCAAGGACCACGGTGTTAGGAAGAACTACCCCAATAGGCCTCTCTTCGTGGAACTGAAGGTCGACTTCTTCGTTCTCCTTTATGTAGTCCAGAGCATCTCCCATCTCGTCTACTCCAATTGTATACTGCTCGTACGTCTCGAGGTCCATGAAATGGAAGAGCTCATCCTCAGAGTAAAGATACTGGACATGCCTGAATGAAAGCGCCGCTTCTTCTACCTTTTCGCTTGCCTGAAACGTGAACTGCCTTACAAGGCCGGTCTTCAAGTTCTTCATCCTCGTCCTTATTATGCCGTCCCCTCTTCCCATCGAATGCTTGTTTGCCTCGATAACAATGTAGATCTCACCTTCAATCATAAGGGGGTTTCCCTTTCTGATTTTTCCAACTTCTATCATCTAGAAGCCACCTCCGGATCGCTAAAGAATCTTCAACTCTCTATCTAGATTAGTTAGAACCTCAATTCCATTTTCACAAAAATAACAATCGTCTTCTATTCTAACCCCAAATTTACCGGGAAGATAGATACCCGGCTCAATTGTGATGACCGCTCCTGCGGGGATCGGATCGCTGTTCTTCGGAGACAGACCGGGACCGTCGTGAGTATCCATTCCCAGACTATGGCCAAGACCGTGACCAAAGAATTCGCCGTAGCCCGCCTCTCCAATTATACTTGCTGCCACTTCGTGCAGGCTGCTTCCGATAACCCCTGCCTTTGCAGCTTTCTTTGCTTCAGTCTGCGCTTTGAGAACTGTTTCGTACACTTTCGCCATCTCTTCTGAGGGATCGCCAATACAGTATGTCCTGGTTATGTCGGAATTGTAGCCGTTTACCCTCGCTCCGTAGTCTATCAGGAGGAAATCGCCTTCTTGCAGTTTCCTTTCAGACGGTCTGCCGTGGACGATCGCGCTTCTCGGCCCGCTGCCGACTATCGTTTCGAAGGCGAGGTTGCCACCTCGTTTTCTTATTTCGTATTCGAGCGCCGCACAAATCTCTTCTTCAGACCTGCCCGGCTTCACGAAATTAAGAGTCTCTGTGAGCGCATCTTCTGCAATCTTTACGGCGAGTTTGATCTTTTCCACTTCTCCCGGCGTTTTGACCATCCGCATATCTTTGAGAAGACCGTCGGCGGGTTTCAATTCAACTCCAAGCTGAGAAAAGACCCTGTTGTAGAACCCCAAACTGATCGTTTCTTCTTCAAATCCTACCCGACTTGCTCCGTCTCTGGCCAAAGTCGTCTTAATTATATCCTTGAGTTCGTCGCCGTTCCTGTAAGGAATGAGTTTGAACTTCGTCTCCATCTCGGCCTGTGTGAAGTATCTCGAATCAGTCACAATGTACTCGTCCTTTGGGGTTACGATCAGAACTGAGAAGGAGCCCGAAAAGCCAGACAGATACCAGGAGCTGGAGCGGTTGCTTGCCTCCATGTTATAGAGTACAAACCCCTCAAGATTGCATTCTTTCAGCTTCTCTCTAAATCTTTCGATTCTCGACATACCCACCTCCGGAATTCAGAATGATATTTGATACATCAGAATAGAGTGATCTGATTTCTGTTCATCTTTCCCTTTTTCGATTGCCTGATCTCCTTTAGATCGTCTGCGGTCAGAACCCTGACTGCCTTGTCGAGGGCAGACTGCTTGGTAATCACCTTCAGGATTTCCTTTGCTCTCGAGAGTACTGTCTCGGGAACACCGGCAAGCTTCGCCACCTCTATTCCATGCGAGCTATTCGCTACCCCGTCGATCACTTTGTGGAGAAAGACGATCCCGCTATCGGTCTCGATTATTCTTACAGTCTTGTTCTTTATGCCCGGGTACATATTGGAAAGTTCGGTCAGCTCGGTGAAATGAGTAGCAAATATCGTGTGGCAGCCGACTGCTTCGTATATGAATTCCGAAACGGCCCAAGCGATGGAAATTCCGTCAAAGGTACTGGTTCCCCTACCCACTTCATCTAGAATAACTAGACTGTCTTCGGTTGCCTTCGAGAGGATAG
>JACDJB010003141.1_pt1 | contig 11120 bp, 8 predicted proteins | sample 7454121 | NCBI WGS metagenome assembly JACDJB01 (sample SAMN14253290, study PRJNA609438) | sludge metagenome | isolation source: sludge after 25d culture with pyrite | collected 2018-12-20 | reverse complement strand
GGCTGGGATTTTTTCCGGTTTCCGAAAGCCAGCCACAGCTACGACGGTGCGCATGGCTGGAACACAGAATGGCCCCGAATACGAAATATCGGAGAGGATAACCGCCCGGATTATCTGATAACTATGCACGGAATGTTCTGGAATTTTCCCGAAACTTTCACGGCAGTCAACTCATCGGGAATTCGTCCGCGTTCTGCATATCTGAAGGTTATTGGCGATTTCACACGCTGGAATAACCAATTGGTTTTTGGATGTGACGATTCGGCGGTGAGCGAATTTCTGAATAAAAGAAAGCATAAAGGTGCAATTGTCGGTCCGGGACAGTCAAACTCAAATCTGTGGTTTGTTTCTCCCGAAATGCCCAATCAGTTAGGTACCAATACCGCTTCCGGCGCTGTCTGGCTGAATGAATCGGTTGATGCCGGTGAATGGTCGGAGCCTTTTCTGTTTGCCGGATGGGACAAAAGGTGCGTATGGATAAAAAATGACGGAAACAGCAGTGTTGATTTTATTTTTGAAGTGGATAAAAACGGTAACCGCACATGGAGTGAACTGAAAACCATACATGTTTCCGCAGGAGAAACAAAGTTTGTGGAATTTGACAAAAGCGAAACCGGAGAATGGGTTCGCGTTCAGGCGAATGCAGGAACTGTTGCCACCGTCAGCTTTAACTACACAGGAAATGAAATCCGGGGAACTGAACCTTCCGTTATGTTTAAAGGACTTTCGGTAGTTTCGGATACTGAATCAATAGGCGGATTGTTGTACAGTCTTGGAAACAATCGCCGGAAATTGGGAGTTTCAGCTTTAAAATTTGAGAATGGCAACCGTATCGAAACCGGTTATTATGAATTGGATGAAACTTTAAATCTTGTGAAAAAGGATGACCCGGAAACCAACGAATTTATCAAAGAAAAGCTGACTGTTCCTGAAAATGTGATTGAGGTGGAAGAATCATCGGTGCTGATTATTGATGATAAAGAGCGCAGGTGGAGGTTACCTTTGGGGGCAGAAGAATACAAAGCTTTGACCGAAGCGGCACAGTTGCGGATTTGCCGGGAAGTGGCAACAGAGCGGGATCTGTTCCATTCGTGCGGTACTTTTTATGAACTCCCTGCCGAAAATGCCGATGGATTTGCCAAAATCAGACCGGTGGCAACACACAATTTCCGAATTCATGACTATGCATCCTATCGTGGAATGTTGGTAATGACCGGCATCAATCCCGATGCCAAAACCGGCGGGCATATTGTTCGTTCCGATGATGGAAATGCGGCAGTCTGGTTAGGCGTCATTGATGATTTATGGAAATTAGGAAAACCTGTCGGGATTGGCGGACCGTGGAAAAACAGCCAGATAACTGCAAATCAGCCGTCAGACCCCTATTTAATCGGATTTTACGACCAAAAAAGCTTGGAAATTTCACACAATGCCGGTCAGCCGGTAAATTTTCGAATTGAAACAGAGCCGGTCGGGCATGGACCCTGGATGCTCTACAAAGAAATTACCGTAAATCCGGGAGAAACATATAAACACCGGTTTTCGGAGAATTTTCAGGCAAGATGGGTACGTTTTGCAGCAGACAAAAACTGTATGGCTACTGCATGGTTAGAATATAAATAAAAATATAAATATATGTATATAAAGAAGATAACTCTGTTAATCCTGATATATCAGGTGTTTTTTGGTACAACGCTTTTTGCCCAATCCATTTATGTCGAAGCTGAAAGTTTTGAAAATATTGGTGGCTGGGTGATTGATCAGCAAAGCATCGATCAGATAGGGTCTTCCTATCTGATGGCGCATGGTTTGGGTGTTCCGGTGATGGATGCCACAACAGAAGTATCTGTCCCTTCATCCGGTAAATATCGTGTGTGGGTGCGGACACGGGACTGGGTTGCTCCATGGGGGGCACCGGGAGCGCCGGGAAAATTCCGGTTGTTAATCAATCAAAAACCACTAAAAACCATTTTTGGGACTGAAGGTGCAGAATGGCACTGGCAGGATGGCGGAGTTATCCGGTTAAAATCAGGAAAAACCGAAATTGCATTTCACGACCTGACCGGATTTAATGGTCGCTGTGATGCGATTTTCTTCACAAAAGATTTAGGCTTTATTCCGCCGGATGAACCTGATGCTTTAAGTCGTTTTCGCCGGGAGCATTCAGGGATTCCGGAAAATCCTGAATTCGCAGGAAACTTTGATTTGGTTGTAGTGGGAGGCGGAATAGCTGGAATTACAACTGCAATCAGTGCTGCAAGGCTCGGCTGCAAAGTGGCGCTGATTCAGAACCGCCCGGTGCTCGGCGGAAATAACAGTTCAGAAGTACGCGTGGGGCTTTCCGGATTAATTTTTCAACAGCCCTATCCGAATTTAGGAAAATTGGTCGATGAAATCGGTTCTGTCGGGCATTGGACGCTTTGGGAAGCAAAACGCGACCCGGAAGCAGAAAGAAGCAAAAGAATTTTAGAGATCATTAATGATAATCCAGAGAAAGAAATTCACAATGCCGGTCCCGAAAGTAATTATGGTGATGACAAAAAACTATCGGGAGTTGAAAATGAGGAAAATATTGAGCTGTTTCTCAATACTCATGTTTTTGAAGCTGAAAAATTCGGTGATAAAATCATTTCCGTAACAGGGAAAAATATTGCGACCGGAAAGAAACTTAAATTTAGCGGTTCTCTGTTTGCTGATTGTACCGGCGATGGAAATTTAGGATTTCTAACCGGCGCCGACTTCCGTGTCGGGAGAGAAAGTCGTTCTCAAACAGATGAGCCAAGCGCTCCTGAACAACCGGACGACTTAGTCATGGGAACTTCTGTGCAGTGGTATGCCGATGATTTAGAGCATCCCTCGCTATTTCCCGAATGCCCGTGGGCTGTTCAGCTCACAGAGGAAACCTGCCGGCATCTCACTCATGGAGATTGGGACTGGGAAACCGGTTTTTATCTCGATCAGATTGAAGATATTGAGTATATCCGGGACTACGGACTTCGGGCGCTTTTTGGAAATTGGTCGTTTCTCAAAAATTTAAGTATTCAAAAAGAAAAATATCAAAATTTTCAGCTTGCATGGGCAGCTTATATTGGCGGAAAGCGGGAATCACGAAGGCTTCTGGGCGACATTATTTTGAAAGAGCAAGATCTGACAGAGCGAATTTCTTATCCAGATGCCAGCTTTACGACAACATGGAGTATTGACCTCCACTATCCGGTTGCCCTGAAAGGATTTGACGAAGAGCCTTTTCTGTCAAAAGCTGTAAGCGCTAAAATTGAACCTTATGCTGTTCCATACCGATGCCTCTACTCCCGCAATGTTGATAATCTGTTTATGGCTGGACGAAATATCAGCGTAACACACGTGGCTTTAGGAACTGTCCGGGTGATGCGCACAACCGGAATGATGGGAGAAGTTGTTGGAATGGCAGCATCATTAGCTAAAAAACACAATACCAATCCCAGAGGAATTTTTCAAAACCATATAGAGGAATTAAAAATTCTTATGCAAACAGGAGTTGGTAAAGAATGGTATTGAATAATTTTATAAAAATGCAGATTAACTATTTGAGACACAATTTAATCACAGGAAAATTTGAAAGAAAATATCTATGAAAAATTTAATTATTTCAATTTTATTGGTTTCATCAACATTTATGCAATTAGCTGCAAAAAATGTTTTTATCGAAGCCGAAAGCTTTGAAAACAAAGGCGGCTGGGTGGTTGACCAGCAGTTTATGGATTTGATGGGTTCACCATATCTGATGGCACATGGCATGGGAGTTCCGGTTGCCGATGCGGAAACAACCGCAACATTTTCTGCCACAGGAGAATATACAGTTTTTGTCCGAACCTTTAACTGGACATCACCCTGGTATGCCGGAGAAGGTCCCGGAAAATTTCGGTTACTGATTGATGGTAAGCCAACCGGCAATGAATTAGGTGTGAGCGGGTCGCAGTGGATGTGGCAAAATGCCGGAAAAATAAATATTACGGACAGAAAGGTGAAAGTCGGGCTTCGTGATCTGACCGGATTTAACGGCAGAGTGGATGCCATTTACTTTACAAAAAGTAACACACCTCCGCCGAATGATCCTGTAGCTTTGGGCAAATTCAGAAAAAAACAGCTTGGCATTCCCAAAAAAGCGGTAAATGCCGGTGAGTTTGATTTAGTTGTGATTGGAGGTGGCGTTGCCGGAATTTCAGCTTCTATTTCTGCGGCAAGACTTGGTTTGCAGGTAGCCCTGATTCAGGATCGTCCAATTTTAGGAGGCAATAACAGCTCAGAGGTGCGTGTTCACTTAGGCGGAAGAATCAGTGTTGATCCCTTCCCCAATTTAGGCGAAGTGGTTAAAGAGATTGGTCCGTCGCGCGGTGGAAATGCACAGCCGGCTGATTATTACGAGGATGAGAAAAAAATGGAGATGGTGATGGCTGAAGAAAATATCTCCCTGTTCACCAACTACCGCGCATTTGACGTAAAAACCAAAGGCTCGCGGATAACCGGAGTTCTTGCACGTAACATTGAAACCTCGGAAGAACTCGCTTTCACTGCACCGCTTTTTGCCGACTGCACGGGAGACGGAACAATCGGAGTATTGGCAGGCGCCGACTATGCCATGGGTCGCGAATCGCGGGCTGAATTTGGCGAACCTACGGCGCCGGAAGTGGCTGACAAGATGACCATGGGCGCTTCAGTGCAATGGTATTCGGCAGAAGAGAATCAGCCGGTAACCTTTCCTGTTTTCAGCTATGGTGTGGAGTTTAACGAAAAAAATACCGAGAAAGTTACCATGGGCGAGTGGACGTGGGAAACAGGCATGAACTTCGACCAGATAGAGGAGTTTGAGCGTATTCGCGATTACGGACTTCTGGTAGTTTACTCCAACTGGTCATCGCTGAAAAACTCCGATGCAACAAAAGAAGAATTTAAGAACCGCCGCTTAGACTGGGTGGCTCATATTGCCGGAAAGCGCGAATCCAGAAGACTGATGGGCGACCATATCCTCAGGGAACAAGACCTCACTGACTATGTGATTTATCCGGATGCTTCAGCACCTACAACCTGGACAATCGACCTTCATTATCCCGATCCGAAAAATACGGAGCATTTTCCCGAAATGGAATTTAAATCCATTGCCGTTCACAAAAAAATTCACTACTATCCCATTCCCTATCGCTGCTTTTATTCCCGCAACGTAGATAATCTGTTTATGGCAGGTCGAAATATCAGCGTAACGCACGTGGCTTTAGGAACTGTCCGGGTGATGCGCACAACCGGAATGATGGGTGAGGTGGTCGGTATGGCAGCATCTGTGGCAGCAAAGAATAAGACCAACCCCAGAGGGGTTTACCGGAATCATTTAGAAGAGCTCAAAGTCCTTCTAAATAAAGGAGTGGGGAAATATGATGCCGAAAATATGCAGAATTATAATGAAGGAAGTACCTTAGGACCAAAATAAAAATGATTTTTCTTTCAAAAGCCTTGAAAGTTTAAAAAGATTACACAAAATGACTATTCCGGAATACGATAAATTTTATCACATTTACAACCGCGGAATTAACGGGTGTAATCTGTTCCATGAAACAGACAATTATCATTATTTTTCACATTTGATTAATAAATATATCTCTCCAATGGCTGTTGATTCAAAAACAAATAAGATTGTTAATGCGTTAATATTCAGTTTAAATAAGGTTTAAATTAATCTGGCTACGAATGATAAAATTCAGGACAAAATATTTCACTCCGTTTCTGGTTGCAGTTGTAATCCTGATTTTCACCGGCTTTTCAGGCGTATTCTCTGAACGCTCCCGGACTGATTTCCTGACCATGGAAGGGAATCGGCTAACTCACCATTTTGAAGAAACCGGCGATTCGCTTTCCGGGCATGAAATTTTTGAATTGCAGGATGCCGATGGAATACCGATTTGGTTTGGACGAAATATCCATAAGGATGTGTGTATTTCCGGCGAATGTAAAATGGTTCATCTCTGGCTGTTTTGGGACGGAGCCGGTAATTATCTGGGTTTGCAGACCCCGGAAAATGAGCCGCTCACCAAGTCTGATCACACCCTGTTTGAGCCGGAAGATTATGAAAAAATAGAAGAGATTCTCCGCGACACCGCTTCCATTTTGAAAACACTTGCACAGGATGATTTAATCGTAGTTCCGGACACAATTGACCCCTATGAAGTAGATGGTTACACAGCTGCCACACAGCCAACATTAGCCGAGGTGGTCGTGAAAGATGCAGTATTTACATGCTTTACTCTGTGGCATACCGTTTATGGTCCCGTTCAGACAGAAATTTTCAGACTTCTTGAAAGCCGTGCGAACCGGGAGTTTCTTGAAAAAATGTTTGAAAGCAATAATCCCGGATATACCGTTTGGGCTATCAACAGTCTGAAAAAGCATCCCGAGTTTCATGCAGAGTTTAATTCGAAAGTTTTGCACTTCATTCAATCAGAAAACAACGATGTTGCGTTCCATGCACTAAGCTATTACCGCCCTGAGCTGCTTGCAGATAGTTCAATTCAGCAACAGCTCGTCCGGGTTATAAAGGATGCCGACCAGAGTGTTTTGTACGAAATTCTCTGGAAGTTTATCGGGTTTGGTCAAATCAGTTCAGGCACAGTTTTAACCCTATTAGAAACATTTTCCAATCAGCAGATTGGCGTGGGAGCTTATAACTTAATTCTAAAACTGATTAAACCTGAGCATTTAACAGAGAAGGAGGAAATTGTCCGGCTATTGACAAAATTGTCTGAAAACGAGAATGCTTATGTCAGGAATTTAACAATCAAAACTTTGGATGAAAAGAGAAAAATGAATCAAAAATAGTGAGAAAACATATAACCGTTTGGTGAAATAACCTGATTTTTATGATTACCTTAACCGTTTCAATACTTGTCCTGATTGGAGGATATTTCATCTACTCCAAATACCTTGAACGTGTGTTCGGAATTGATAAAACCCGTCTGACACCTGCCTACACCCTGACCGATGGTGTTGATTACATCCCCATGCCGTGGTGGCGTGTTTTCCTGATTCAGTTTTTGAATATTGCCGGATTAGGTCCTATTTTTGGCGCCGTGGCAGGCGCCATGTGGGGACCGGTGGCATATCTCTGGATTGTTTTGGGTTCTGTTTTTGCAGGCGCTGTCCACGACTATTTTTCAGGAATGTTGTCGCTCAGGCATGACGGGCTGAGCATTACCGAAATTATTGGGGTTTATCTCGGAGCTGGTGCGAAGCAGATTATGCGGGTTTTCACTGTTTTTCTGATGATTCTTGTGGGCGCCGTGTTCATTGTAGGTCCTGCAAAAATTCTTTCGGGACTCACACCCGGGCTTAACAGCATGACATTCTGGATATGGATTGTATTTATCTATTATATTCTATCCACGTTGCTGCCTATTGATAAAATTATCGGGCGCGTCTATCCGGTTTTCGGCTTTGCTCTTCTGTTTATGGCAGTTGGATTGATTGCTGCGCTGTTTGTAAAGGGCTATCATATTCCTGAACTAACCCCGGCAAGTCTGAAAAATTTCCATGTTCATGCAGAAGATTTTCCGATTTTTCCCATGCTGTTCATCACTATTGCCTGTGGTGCCATTTCGGGATTCCATGCCACACAGTCACCGCTGATGGCGCGTTGCATGAAAAATGAGAACCTGGGGCGCCGTGTTTTTTACGGAGCCATGATAACCGAAGCAGTTGTTGCCATGATCTGGGCTGCCATCGGCATGAGCTTTTTTGGCGGAATCCGTGAGCTGAACGAAGTGATGAGTGCCCAACAGGGAAATGCAGCCTGGGTGGTAAACGAAGCAGCAGTAGTACTTTTGGGAAAATTCGGTGCACTGCTGGCAATTCTGGGTGTGGTTGCTGCTCCAATTACTTCCGGTGACACCGCTTTCCGAAGCGCCCGGCTCATTATTGCAGATCTGCTCAACCTGAAGCAGGGACCGATGAAGAACCGACTCTACATCAGCATTCCGCTGTTTATGATCGGATTTTATATCACCCGAACAAATTTTGACATCATCTGGCGCTATTTTGCGTGGTCAAACCAAACGCTGGCAACCGTTGTACTTTGGACAATTACGGTATATCTGTTCAAAGAGAAGAAAAATTACTGGCTCACATTTCTGCCTGCACTTTTTATGACAGCCGTGGTGTCAACTTATCTGTTTCTCGCACCGGAAGGTTTCTATCTTTCAAAAGAAATTTCCTATATTGCAGGAGCTGTAATCACATTAGTTTCGCTGATCTGGTTTGTCATTTACAGAAGAAAAGAGAAAATATCAACTGAATTACTATAAAATCAAAAAGAGAATTATGAAAAAATTCAAACTTTCCTTAATGATGGGACTCCAATACATGATGTTTGCCGTATGGTGGGTTCCGCTGGCGGCTTATCTGACAAATCTGGAGGTGAGCAGCGTTCAGAAAGCACTGATTCTAAGCTCGATGGCAATAGGCTGCATGGCTTCGCCACTAATCGGAATGTTGGCAGACCGGTTCTTTGCCGCACAAAAAGTGCTGGCAGGTATGAACTTTATTCATGCCATTATGCTGCTTTGGGCAGCCGTAACCCATAACCCGGATGCGCTGTTCATCTGTCTGCTGCTGGCAATGCTGGCTTATATGCCTTCATGGAGCCTCACTTCGGCAATTGCCATGGCACATCTTCCTTCGGAGGATTTTCCAAAAGTGCGGGTTTTTGGCTCAATCGGATGGGTGGCATCAGGAATTTTCAGCCTTGTCTTTATCAAACTGCTGAATATCAGTTTTGACGGAACACACCTTCCGTTCTACTGTGGCGCTGCTGTCAGTCTTTTAGCTGCATTTCTGAATCTGACCCTGCCCGATACCCCACCACTTGCAAAAGGACAAAAAACTACCCTGATGGATGCATTTGGACTTGGCTCTGTGCAATTGATGAAAGACCGCAATTTTGCCATGTTTATCATCTTTTCATTTCTTTCCATGATTCCATTTGCCATGTACTACTCCTACTTTTCAGAATTTCTGCTGAGTATCAACACCCGGTATATTTCCATCACCATAAACTGGGGTGTGCTTGCCGAAATGGGATTTTTGCTGCTGGTACCTTTAGCTATTAAGAAGTTTGGCTTGCGTAAAACCATGATTCTGGGGTTAGTTGCGCTTACAGTACGCTATCTGTCGTTCTATGCCGGCGGCACAATTTCACAACCGTGGATGTATTACATCGGAATTTTGATTCACGGACTGATTTTCGGCTTTTTCTATGTCGGCGGGCAAATTTATATTGACAAAAAAGCGCCCGACCACCTGAGATCACAAGGGCAGGGGTTTATTTTCTTAGTAACATTCGGAGCCGGCTTATTGGTAGGCAATTTTCTCTGCGCACGGCTTATCCATCACTACAAAACTGTGGCAGGCTACGACTGGAATGCTATCTGGGGAATAACAACATTGGCTTCGGTAATTTTAATGGTGGTTTTTGTGCTGTTTTTCAAAAACGAAAAGAGTTTGAAGGCGACTTAATCGTCTGATGTTTAAGCTTGTCATTACTAAAAATATCATTTTTATTGGAAGTCTGAATTTATTCACTATTTTCGATAGCAAATTTTTGAAAATTAGAAGCTATGAGAAAAATTGTGCTGTTTTTATTGCTGAGTTTCCTTGCAACTACCGGTATTGCGCAGGATGCTGACAAAATTACCGGAATCTGGTGGAATGAAGCCAGAGAGATTAAGCTCAAAATTGAGCAAAAGGGGGGCAAGTATATCGGTACCATAATTTATATGATTCCTGAAAAATATGTTGACGGGCAATCTCCAAAAGATAATAAAAACCCTGATGAAAAACTGCGTGAGCGTCCTCTGGTTGGGCTGCAGATTCTGAGCGGGTTAGAGTATGATGCCAAAAAAAAGGAGTGGAAAAGCGGAAAAATCTACGATCCGCAAAGCGGAAATACTTATGACTGTTTTGCCTGGCTTGAAAAAAGCGATCTGCTTAAAATGAAAGGATTTGTTGCAGGTATCCGTTTGTTGGGGCGTAGCGCCGAATGGTATCTTGCAGAGGAGTAACTTCTCCCATCAGTAAGAAACCTGCACTTCAAAGCCTGCTTTTTTTACTTTCCCGGCTATTTCGTCAAGTTTTTGTGCAGAAACCTTTTTTAGCGTATTAATGGGAGTGTCACGGGCAATGGTGTATATCATTACCTGCCCGGGGCTGATTTCCCGGATTAGTTTCAACCATGCCGATACCTCCTCTTCTGTGGAGTTATCAATAGTTTCTCCCATATAGTGCCCCTTAACAAAGAGAGTCTGGATAGTTACTTTCCCGTCAAAGCTTTTTAAACGTCTGATCAATTCCGGCAGGTTAAATTTTATGCGGGGGCGGTTAATCAGCTGCACTGTTTTTTCAAAAGCCGAATCAAGTTTCAGAATATTGTCTTCAACTTTCAACAGTGTACTGTAAACATCAGGTTTATGGAGCATTGTGGCATTGGACAAAACTGCAACACGGGCATCGGGTGCATAGCGATCGCGTAGTGCAATCGTATCATCAATAATTCCGGCAAAAGCGGGGTGCATTGTGGGTTCGCCGTTTCCGGCAAAAGTGATAACATCCGGTAGTGCGTTGGATTGTGTCATTTCTGTCAGTCTCTCTTCTAATTTTTGTCTGATTTCTTTTCGAGATGGTAGTACCATTTTTTTTTCATGCTCATCCGGTGTGAATCCGCATTCACAATAGATACAGTCAAACGAACAGATTTTTCCATTTTCCGGCAAAACATTGATTCCGAGCGAGACACCTAATCTTCGACTCTGCACCGGCCCAAAGACAATTTCATTAAAAAGAAACGTGCCCATTTAGCATTTTATAAAGTTGATTAATATGGCAGCCACTGCTTATGATATATTGTTATAAAGGTATAAAAATCACCTGATTTATTGTTTTTCTCCACAAAAAAAGCCCGGATTTTTTGATTCCGGGCTTTTATAATAAGCTTGGCGGCTGCCTACTCTCCCACTTTTACGCAGTACCATCGGCGCTGGCGGGCTTAACTTCTCTGTTCGGAATGGGAAGAGGTGGTACCCCGCCGCTATAACCACCTTAATTTT
>JACDJB010003137.1_pt1 | contig 11129 bp, 12 predicted proteins | sample 7454121 | NCBI WGS metagenome assembly JACDJB01 (sample SAMN14253290, study PRJNA609438) | sludge metagenome | isolation source: sludge after 25d culture with pyrite | collected 2018-12-20 | reverse complement strand
CTGTAATGAATTTTGGTGGCTGAGCACCTATGTCGCAAAGGGGTTGGCACGCGGCGAGCTACCTTACGCTAACTTCCACCTGGATTTGATGCGGAATCAGCTGATGGGCACGCTCAGTTGGCGGGTGGGCTTGGAAAAAGGCTTCAACTTTTCAATCGGGAAGCAATTCAAGTATTTACAGAAGCACAACAGCGAAACCGCCTGGCAGCGCCTTTGCGCCACATGGAACTGCGGCAGCCTTGAAGCAAGCCAAAAGGCGGTGGAGGAAATGCTGACATTGTTCCGGGAGGTTTCGAAGGAGATCTCGGAACGCTTTTGCTACCGCTACCCGGAATATGACGAAAATGTGAGCAGATATTTGAAGCAACTGATGTAACGTTTTTCGGCCGCGCATGACCACAATCGTTCTCAATTAGCGGGCTTTGTTATAATAAGGAAAAACCACTCAGGAGGCTCACCAAATGTCCGGTCCGAGAGAAATTCACGCGCCAACAGGCACGCAACTAACATGTAAAAACTGGTTGATTGAAGCAGCATTCCGCATGATCCAAAATAACCTCGATCCTGCTGTTGCAGAGGCACCAGACCGCCTTGTGGTCTATGGCGGGCGTGGGCAGGCAGCCCGTTCCTGGGAGGCATATGATGCCATTCTGGATTCGCTGCGAAACCTCGAAGAAGACGAAACACTGCTGGTGCAGTCGGGCAAACCTGTCGGCATTTTTCACACACATACAGACGCCCCGAGGGTTTTGATTGCCAACTCAAACCTGGTGCCCCACTGGGCAACCCAGCAGCATTTCGATGAACTGGCTGCCAAAGGTTTGATCATGTACGGTCAGATGACCGCCGGCTCGTGGATCTACATCGGCTCGCAGGGCATCCTGCAGGGGACGTATGAAACCCTCGGTTCGCTTGCCCAACAACAGGGATGGCCCTCGCTGAAAGGCAAATTCGTGCTTACCGCAGGCTTGGGGGGGATGGGCGGTGCCCAACCGATGGCAATCACCATGAACGAAGGGGTCGGTTTGATCGTTGAGGTGGACCCCGAACGCGCCCAAAAGCGGCTGGATATCGGCTATGTAAACGTGGTCACCGATAGTCTTGAAGATGCCATGACCCAGGTGGAAGAGGCGATAAAACAACAAATCCCCAAATCCATCGGACTCATCGGTAACGCGGCTGATGTTTACAGCGAATTACTCTTGCGGGGTGTCATCCCGGATGTGGTTACCGACCAAACCTCGGCGCATGATCCGCTTTCGTATGTTCCAGATGGGATGAGCCTGGCGGCAGCCAACCAGCTGCGCCAGAGTGACCCTGAAAAGTATATCGAACTCTCCCTGAAAACCATGGCAAGGCATGTTGAGGCAATGCTCGGCATGCAAAAGCAAGGCGCGATCGTCTTTGACTACGGCAACAACATCCGCCAACGGGCTTTCGACCAGGGTGTGGCGAACGCGTTTGACTTCCCGGGTTTTGTGCCGGCATACATTCGCCCGCTCTTCTGCGAAGGCAAAGGTCCCTTCCGCTGGGTGGCGCTTTCGGGAGACCCGGAAGATATCTACAAGACAGACCAAAAACTAATGGAACTCTTCCCCAAAGACGCGCATCTGCACCGCTGGCTCAAAATGGCGCGGGAACAGGTGCCTTTCCAGGGGTTGCCCTCCCGCATTTGCTGGTTGGGGTATGGCGAACGCGATATCGCCGGGTTGGCTTTTAACGAGATGGTCGCCAATGGAACGCTTAAGGCTCCAATTGTAATTGGGCGTGATCATCTGGACGCCGGATCGGTGGCATCGCCCAACCGTGAAACAGAAGCCATGCTGGATGGCACAGACGCAGTCAGCGACTGGCCTATCCTCAACGCCCTGCTCAACACCGCCAACGGCTCCACATGGGTCAGTTTCCACCATGGCGGCGGCGTGGGGATTGGGTTTAGTCAACACGCCGGGCAAGTAATCGTTGCTGATGGTACGCCTGAGGCTGCCAAACGGCTAAAGCGCGTTCTGATGGGTGACCCGGGGATGGGGGTTATCCGGCATGTGGACGCGGGATATCCCGAAGCGGTAAGTTTCGCTAAAGACCACGGCGTGAAAATTCCCATGATGCCGAAAGAGTAACCGAGGCGAATGAAAACACGACGGTTAATTTTCTTTTTCCTCGCGATTCTGGTTGGAGTTGGAGCAGGTTTGGCAATCGGCTGGATGCTCATGCCTCCAACCGCGCCAAGCGATGCTCCCATTTCCAACTTAAGGACAGATTTTAAAACCGACCTCGTGTTGATGGTTGCGGAAGACTTTCAGTCCGAAGCGAATGCTATGGAGGCACTTACGCAGCTCGATAAACTCGACAGCGGCGATCCTATCACCTTGCTGGGAAAAAGCATTCAATACGCCAAGTCGATTGGCTACCCCGAAGAAGATCTGATATTGATGCAGGACTTGCTAAACGGCATCGACGCGGAAGTATACTTGCAATGGAACGCGAACAGGGTGCCTTAATGGAAGAAAAGACACTAAATCAAAGCCATTGGTATATGTTGACCGGGCTGGTGCTCGGTTTGGCGATTGGGCTGATCATTTCTTTGTTGATCGCGCCCGCGATAAACGCAGACGCGCTGCCCCATGAACTCGATCAGGCAGGCAAAGCGCGTTACCGTGAGCAGATTGCTTTGGCGTATGCCAGCAATCAGGACCTGAACCGTGCCATGAGCCGGCTGGAGCTGCTGCAGGATGCTGACCCGGCTGCGGCTCTGATTGCCCAAGCCCAGATCGTTGTAGCGGAGAGCGGATCTCCGGAACTTTCACGCGCCCTGGCAAATCTGGGCACGGCTGTGCAGCAAATGACCACACCAGCCAGCCCCTGAAGCTGAACTGGAAGAAGGAAAAAATCGGTGATGAACCGATTTTTTCTTGAATCAAACGAAGAGCAGATAAAACATGCAATATTTCCCACCCCCAGACTTTGATCGGACTTCGAAAGAAAAAAAGAAAGCCAAAGGCGGCATTAAAAACGTTATCCGGGACAACCTCGAGACGCTGCGCAATACGCCTGAGGCTTTTCGCCTTGTTTGGGCAGCCAGCCGCGCCAACACCATGATCAGTTTTGGCCTGACTCCGATTGCGGCGCTTCTGCCTGCGGCTCAGTCGTGGGTGGGGAAGATGATCGTGGACAGCATCCTCACCGCGGTGAACCAGTCAGCGGATATTCAAACAGGACTGCGCATGGTCCTGCCATATGTGGCAGGTGAGTTTGGACTGCTGCTTTTGAGCACCATTTTGAGCTCCATTCGATTTCTTTCCAATAGTGTTTTGCAGTCCCAGTTGACTAACCATATCAACACGATGATCATAAAAAAAGCCATCAGCCTGGATTTGCAGTTCTTTGAGGACCCGGTTTTTTACGACAATATGCAAAACGCCCGCCGCCGAGCCGACAGCTCCGCGCTGGCGATCATGAACGCTATCCTTCAAATTGTGCAGCAGACGATCACACTTGTTTCGCTGGTGGCGCTGCTGGTTGGGTTTAGCCCATGGTTGGCGGTGGTGGTGATATTCGCTGCCATCCCAAACTTCATCTCCCGCTCGCGCTTCTCGGAAATGGCATTTCGGGCACTCACCCGCCGTGCCCCCGAATCGCGGTTGCTTAATTACATTGAAACCCTGCTTACCAGCAATGAGACGGTTAAGGAAATTAAACTCTTCGGGCTTGGTGAGCCGCTTTTGGCACGCTACCGTCAATTGTTTACCAGCTTCTTTGAAGAAGACCGGGAGATCTCCCGCAAGAACACGGTCGCGAGCTTCTTTTGGGGTTTGCTCAGCAACCTGGCGTATTACGGCAGCTATGTGTGGGTAATTTTACGCGCCCTTGGGAAGGCGATTACCCTCGGCGACATGACCATGTTCCTTTCCGTCTTCCGCCAGTCTCAAAGCGCGGTGCAACAGCTTTTGGACAGCTTCAACCGCCTCTACGAAAGCAACCTTTACCTCGATAACCTGATTGACTATCTAAAGATTGAGCCTGTGTTGGCTCTTCCGGAGCACGGCAAAATTGCGCCGGCACCAATCCGGAAAGGCATTCACTTCGAGAATGTTTCTTTCAAGTATCCTGGATCCGATAAAATGGTGCTTCAAAACATCAACCTCATCATCCCCCCGGGCGAGAGTATCGCCCTGGTTGGGTTGAATGGCGCCGGAAAAACCACCCTGATCAAACTGCTCACCCGGCTTTACGACCCCACAGAAGGGCGCATTCTGCTGGATGGGGTTGACCTGCGCGAGTATGACCTGAAATCCCTGCATCAACGCTTTGGAGTCATCTTCCAGGATTACGTCCGCTACCAGTTTAGCGTCCGTGAGAACATTGGTTTTGGTCAGATCGAAGACATCGACGATATGCAGCGTATCGAAAACGCGGCTGAACGGGGTGGAGCGGATGAAGTGGTGGATGAGCTGCCCCTGGGTTACGAGACCGTGTTGGGAAGGCGCTGGGAACGAGGACAGGAACTTTCGGGCGGCCAGTGGCAAAAGATAGCCCTCTCGCGCGCTTTTATGCGCAAGGCGGAAGTGCTGATCCTGGACGAGCCGACTTCGGCGCTGGATGCTGAGGCTGAGTACGAAATCTTCCTGCGATTCCGCGAGCTGATGGCAGGGCGCATCGCGGTTTTGATCTCACACCGCTTTTCAACGGTGCGCATGGCGGACCGAATCGTTGTGCTCTCGGAAGGCAGAATTCATGAGCTCGGCAGCCATTCCGAACTGATGGCGCGCGATGGCTCGTATGCCCGCCTGTTTAACCTCCAGGCGGAAGGTTACCGGTAGGAAGAGGCTCAAATCGCATCCTGGAAAGCGTTCAGGCGCGTACTGTCTCCTTGTGGCTTCAATGAGGATGAACGCTGGATGAAAATGCAATCGCCCTGGATAAGCCCGCGGCTTGCGCTTCCATTTCCAGAGTAAAATAGGGGACATGCCTCACGTAATCCCTCAGGATCTAGAAAAAGCCGCGGTTCGCGGCGAACCCTCGCACGTCTGGCGTGCCGGACAGGAGTATCGGTTTGCCATGCTGAAAGAAGCCGCGGGGGAACGCTTGGAGGGCAGTGTGCTGGTGGACGGTTGCGGCGTGGGTACCTACCTCGCGCGTCTGGTGCCAATCAGCGGGTTTGCAACAGGAATTGACATTGAATTGCCGCGAGTCCTGGATAGCAGCGCCTTTACGCCCAACGTGATCTGCGCCGCGGGTGAATACCTGCCATATAAGTCTGCAAGCATGGACCTGGTTTTTAGCCACGAAGTGTTGGAGCACGTACAGGATGACGCCATGGCGATCCGCGAAATGGTGCGGGTGCTCAAGCCCGGCGGGCGAATTGTGCTCTTTTGCCCAAACAGGGGATATCCCTTTGAGACGCATGGGCATTACTGGAAGGGCAAGTATCATTTTGGCAACACGCCATTCATCAACTGGCTGCCCCGCCGGCTGCGGGATAAGCTTGCACCCCATGTGGAGGTTTACACCCGGGCAGACCTGACGAAGCTGTTTGCTGGCTTGCCGGTGCGGTTCATCGAAAAGCGCACGATTTTTGGCGCTTACGATAACATCATCGAGAGCCATCCCCTGTTCGGGAAGTTCCTGCGCGGCTTCCTGCGAACGCTTGAGAAAACACCCCTCCAAAGGCTGGGGCTCTCCCATTTTTGGGTGGTAGAAAAGGTTTAACTAACCATTCTTTAGCAACCTGGCGTGATTGGGGGGCATCGGCAGATGCAAATTGCCTGATGGGTCGCAGGTGAAGGATTCTTCCGGGTTAAGCAAGTCCACAAAGCGCCAGTTTGCCTTTCCACGCAATGGCAGCACAAGTTTGGCAGGCTCCGCGGCGCTGTTGACTGCCGCAATCGCGCAATCATCCCCCGCTTCCCGACAGAAAGCCAGTTGTTGAGAGGCAACCAGGCATTGTTCATAGCCGCCATACTTCAAGGCGGGTTGAGATTGACGTAGCCAAGCCAAGTGCCCGATCCAGCCCCGCAGGTCGTGGGCATGAGCCTGATTCTGCAGTTGGGGCAGGTCAAAGGTGGGTCTCAGATTCCAATCGTCCGACTGTTTTACACCTTCGAAGCCAAACTCGCTGCCGTAATAGACCGAGGGAATGCCGGGCATGGTGAACAGCAAAAAATAGAGCAGGTGAAGCTGCTGCCTGTCGAGCAACTGCGAAGCAATCCGGCTGACATCGTGGTTATCAGCAAAGTTATAGAGAGTCGGCAGGTCGCGATAGATTCCCTGTGCGCCAAATTCGCGATTGAGAGAATAGGCAAGCTCGAAAAAGTTGCTGTCATTGAACGAGGAATAAAGGCTTTTGTACAATTCATAGTTGGTGGTGGAATGCAGCATGTTTGGGTTTGCCCACTGGCGGTAGTCGCCATGGATAACCTCGCCCATCAGCCACATCTCAGGGTCGAGGTGGTTGACGAAGGCACGCAGATCACGCAGGAAATCGAAGCTCAGGGAATCAGCAGCGTCCAGGCGGATGCCGTCGATTTGAAATTCTTTCTTCCACATGGAAATGGCATCGAAAAGATGCTGACGGGCGGCAGGTTCGGCAAGGTTTAGCTTAACCAGATCGAAGTGTCCGTTCCAGGCGGTGTAGCTAAAAGGATCGCCAAGCGGTGAGCTTTGGTCGAAGCGCAGGTCTGAAAACCAGTTTTTGTATGGGGATTTTTGACCGTTGGCTTGCAGGTCGCGAAACGCCCAGAAACCGCGTCCAACGTGATTGAAAACACCATCGAGCACGAGGCGCATGCCACGCCTGTGAAGCTCCCCGGAAAGATCTGCCAGGTCGGAACGGGAACCAAGGCGCCGGTCCACGTGGAAATAATCGGCAGTGTCGTAACCGTGGCTTCCGGACTCAAAGACCGGTCCGAGGTAGAGCGCGTTGGCGCCAAGGCTCTGGATATGGTCCAGCCAGCCGAAGATCTGGCGCAGTCGAGGCTGGGGTGCGGACTGGAAGTCGTTGAAATGCGGCGCGGCGCAAGCTCCAAAAGGGTAAATATGATAAAAGATGTTGTTTTGATTGATAGTGGTCATGATTCCTCCGAGCTATACCAAACGGTATAGTGAAATTGATAAAAAAATTTATGAAAAAATCCCGTACATAAACTGCTGCCGCGCCTGATAAGCCAGTTCGTCGTTCAGAGCAATGTTTTCTTCAACGGCTTGCTGGATATACGCGTTTGCCATCCCGAGCAGCGTAATGGTGTACGCCTGAGCGCGACCGCGCATGTTGCCGTTATCCTTCTCGGCGGCGGAAAACAAAGCAAGAACAGGCTCATGCTGGGATTTGATCCAGGGTTTGATGATGTCATAAGCCTCTCCGCGAGCTGGCGCGCTGCGCATGGAGAACTGCAGTTTGTAAAAGAGCAGGTTACCCTCGGCAAAGCGGAAGGTGCTGCGCAGCACTTCAGCGATGTTTTGAGGTAGATCGCGCCGATATTCGCAGGCGTCTTGCAGACGTTTGATGTAAGGCGCATAGTTTTCGGCGAGCAGAGCTTCCATCAGACCGCGCTTGCTGCGGAAGTAGTGGTAGAGCGTCGGTTTGGTGATGCCCGACTGGTCGCAGATTTCCTGTACGCCGGTGGCATCGTAGCCAAAAGACGCAAAAAGCACCAACGCGTTCTCAAGGATTGTCTCACGGTTGTTCATAGAGTAACTATACCGCACGGTATAGTGAATTGTCAAGCCCCAAGCCCGCGCTGCAAGGCTTGGCGACTCTGGGTTAATTCAGGGGTTTTTTTATCGCGGTTATGTATTACGCTTTACTACCGGTAAGCCTCTTGGATGAATTAACAAAATCCTGAACGGAGGTTTTTGCTATCAGGCGGGCAATTGTTTCCTGCGGCAACTGTTCCAGGCTTTTGAAACGAATGCAGGATTTGCCCATGTCGGGTCTGACGCCGATCGCGCGAAAAGCTTCCATGAGCTCAGTGTACTCAGCCGGATTTTGATAGACAGACATGAGGTAGAGAGAGTTGTAATTCTTTTGAGCTGCCAAACCAATATAGCTGAGCGGCTTTTTGTTGTAGGTGTCTGGATAGATTTCCAGGGGAACTTCGTAACTGAGCATCCCCCAGTTGATTGTCTCCTGGTAACCTTCCGGCAAATTATGCAGGATCAAATCGCGGACCGAAGCGATGACCTCGCGCCGGTCCCGGGGCAAACTTTCGAGGTAGTCCGTTGGAGTTAAGGCTGCGCTTGAAACCATGGGTATCCTTTCGTGGTTATTGGTTTATTCTATCCTCTAAAAAGTTAAAGGAAAGAACGTGTATCAGTAATGCAAGGGGGCGGCATTTTTCAAAACTAATGCCTCCACACTGACTGATTCCGTTTGAATCAGTATAATGAACTCCATGCCAACAAACGAAGAAACCTCCAAAGAATCGCTCGGCTCCTCCGGTACCAAAAAGGTGGAGGTCGTGCCTTATGATCCAGCCTGGCAACCCCGCTTTGAGGAGCTGCGGCTGTATCTGCTCGGCATCCTCAAAGCGCAGGACGTCCGCGTTGAACACGTTGGGAGCACGTCCGTACCGGGGCTGGCAGCCAAGCCAATCCTCGATATTGACATTGTCCTGGAAAATTGGGCGGACTTCGAAATGGTTAAAGCCAGGCTTGAGCAAAACGGGTACAACCACGTGGGAGACCTCGGCATTGCCGGGCGGGAAGCTTTCAAATATGGCGACAAACCCCAATTCATGCCCCACCATCTGTACGTACTCTCGGAGGGTTCGGATGAGCTCAAGCGTCACCTAACCTTCCGCGACTGGCTGCGCGCGCACCCCGAGGACCGGGATCTTTATGCCCGGGCAAAGCTTTCAGCCGCCCAGCGGTTCCCGGAGGACATCGGCGCTTATATCGACGCCAAGAGCGGCATCATTTTTGAGATTTATCAACGCTGCGGTCTCTATTTACCCCAGAGCCTGCTTGAACTGGCGGGCTCGGTGATCATTAACCGCTACAATCTGCGTCTGATGGAAATGGCTTGCAGATCGGTACGGCCGGGGGTCAGCCTGTGCGAAGCGCGGACCCAGGAGGGAAAGTTTTACCTGCTGGCATGGGATAAAATCTCCACCCCCGCCGGAGAAATTGCTATCAATCAGGACGCTCTTGCTGCGGGATTAACGCCGACACTGTCAACGGCATCAGGGCAGGTGCTTTGCGGCACGCCCTTCGCTACCTTCGCCCTTTTTGAGTCCGAAAGCGACGCGCTGGCTTTTATGGACAGCCGCTTTTGGATCAACCAGTCCAACGTTTGAGGTAAATATGGATAACACGCAAAAGTTCAGTGGTAAAGCAGATGTCTATCAACAAGCCCGCCCAAATTATGCCCAGGCAATGCTCGATTTTATTGCATCAAAATGGCAAATCGGGGAGGGGTCTTTGGTGGCGGACGTTGGCTCGGGAACGGGCATTTTCACCCGCCAACTGCTCGGATTGGGCGCGAAAGTTTACGCTGTGGAGCCAAACGTGGATATGCGTACCATGGCTGAGAGGTTGCTTGGAGGGTATCCGAATTTCGTTTCCGTTATTGGCGATGCCGAACATACGACTTTACCCGATCATCGCATTAATCTGGTGACTGCGGCAGCAGCCTTCCACTGGTTTGACCCGAACCGCTTCAAACAGGAGTGCAAACGCATCCTCTTACCGGGCGGGGCGGTTGTGCTCGCATGGAACGAGATGGAAATGTCGGCGGAAATCAACCAGGGACGTGAACGCATTTATAAGAAGTATTGCCCCAACTTCAGGGGCTTTAGTGGGGGCAACGATCAAGAAAACCTGATCAAACGCAAATTCTTTGACGGAAACCTCCAGGAAAAGCGCTTTCCAAACCCGCTTTGTTACGATAGGCAGACTTTCATCAATCGGGCACTTTCCAGTTCGTATTCTCTGATCGAATCTGACCCAGGGTATGAGGCTTACCTTGCGGAGATTGGCGATCTTTTTGACCAAAACGCGCTTGAGGGCAAGATAGTCCTCCCGCAAGAAAGCGTGGCATATTTCAAGGGCTGAAAGCTGGCAGCAAAAACATCCAGCAGACTGGGCAACCTCGGGAGCTGAACGCCCCAGAGGTTCAACCTGTTTTTGAGGACTTTAGGATTTCTTTTTCGGCTGAGGAAATCTCTTCGATCACGGCTCTGGCATCCGCCTTAACCACGTCGGGCGTGGAGGGGGAGTGGTTGATGAGTTTCACAAGCTCGAAAGCCTGTTTTAGGGTGTCTTTCACCTGGGCTGTGTAGCTGAAATACTCCCAACCCACCGAGCCTGGTGCAGGGATTTCTCGCGCTTTCTTGATCAGCTCGCGCGCTTTGCTAACGCGTTTTTCGGGGGTCATCGGTTTTGCCATGCGGGGTCCTTTCAGCAGTAGCTGGATTTTAACACGCAATCGAAATATTCTGCCGACCGCTTTGGCATCAAATGAACTTCCTTCGGCACAGTACTTGCAACATGTATATTGGTCAAACTCTTCTATGAGGAGTCATTGATTATTAATCTGAAGAGGTACGTATGGAAGATAAAAAACGAAAGCGAACAACACTGATACTGCTCGCCTTGCTGGCGCTTTTGATCGGCTTGCTGATTCCGCTGACTTGGCGATCTTTCATGGCAGTAAAGGCTTCAATAACCGGAGATAGCTCCCTGGCGAACAAAACTTCCGCAACCGAGGTGGAAGACATTTCCGGAAGCTCCATGAAAGGCGGATACCTCCCCAGCAGCACCCCCACCACCCGTAGGACATCTACGTCAACCGCCACGCTGCCGCCATCACCGACCGCCACGAGCACCGCGACGATCCCGCCCTCTCCGACAGTGACACACACATCAACCCAACCGCCAAAGTTGACCGAAACGCCTTTGCCCACTGAGACCAGCACGCCCACAACCACCCCATCCTCACCGCCAACCGTGGGTCCTGGCGGAGATCCAAGGGAATACTCCACCGCCGGGCTTGTTTTTGGCCTGATTGCCATTGCGGCGTTCGTGCTCTATTTCTCAGGAGCGGTTGTTACCAGACGAAAATCAGATTAGGGGTCGTTGGCGGATATGAAAAGACGGTCAAGCCCTGTTTTTCTTGTCATCGGAATTATTTT
>JACDJB010003136.1_pt1 | contig 11132 bp, 8 predicted proteins | sample 7454121 | NCBI WGS metagenome assembly JACDJB01 (sample SAMN14253290, study PRJNA609438) | sludge metagenome | isolation source: sludge after 25d culture with pyrite | collected 2018-12-20 | reverse complement strand
CTCGGAACGATGTCCACAATGCCGGGGCTACCCACCCGACCGATCTTCATGGAGATCGATATAGAACCCGAAACGGGCAGGATCATCGGTTTGAGCTGACCGACAGCGTAATCTGACATCAGCAGGGATTCTTAGTGAATCCCTGTTTTTTTAGTTGCACACGACAATACCGCCCGCATATAATTAACCAGGTTTCATCGTTCAATTTTTTCTGAATAGGAGGCGAAGATGCATACCTTTGCCGTACAAGATCTCAAAGATTACGCGATCCGGTACTTAACCCGCTGGGGGATCAAACCCGAGGACGCAGCCATCACCGCGGATGTGCTGGTGAGCGCGGATATGCGCGGAGTGGATTCGCACGGATTTATCCGCCTGAAAAGTTATTATGGATCACGCCTGGCGAACGGTCAGATCGACCCGGACGCGGTATTCACCGTGCTCACCGAAACCGCCGCGACCCTCGCGGTGGACGCGGACAATGGGCTCGGGCATCCGGCAGGAGTGCACACAATGCGCTTATGCATCGAAAAAGCCCGCCAGAGCGGCGTCGCACTGGCGACCGTACGCAACAGCAACCACTATGGAATCGCAGGCTACTACGCCATGATGGCGCTGCCAGAGAACATGATCGGTGTGAGTTTCACCAACTCAGGTCCGCTGGTTGCCCCAACCCATGGTAGCAAAGCGCTTCTGGGTACCAATCCGATCGCAGTGGCGGTTCCCGCCGGTAAACATCGCCCTTATGTGCTGGATATGGCGACCAGTATCGTTCCGATCGGCCGCGTCACTGTGTACCAGAAGAACGATAAACCGATCCCTCCAGGCTGGGGAATTGACCGGGAAGGCGTGATCACGGAAGACCCGAACCAGGTGCTGGACGGCGGTGCTCTCATGCCGCTTGGCGGACCGGAATTAATGCGCGGGTATAAAGGCTATGGACTTGCTCTATTGGTGGATATCTTTTCCGGCGTCCTGGCCGGCTCAGGGTTCGGAGACCTTGTGTACGGCGCAAACAATCCCGAGCAAAGCCGGGTCGGTCACTTCTTCGCTGCCATCCGCATCGACGCCTTCCGTGACCTGACCGGGTTTACCGCTGATATGGATCGATTGATCGGGATGCTGAAAGAGTCACCCAAAGCCGCTGGAGAGGAAAGAATCTTTATCCACGGTGAAAAGGAATTTGAGAAAGCAGAGCGCGCCCTCGTGGAAGGCGTTCCGCTTTCTGATGTGACCGTTAAAACCCTGACTGAAGCCGGAGAACAGGATGGGGTTCCGTTCGACCTGACTCCGCTAAAAATAGAGTAGATTAGCGGATTATTTTTGCCTTAAGATGCACGCTTCGTAACCTTCCAGCTTGAGCCAGCCTTTCTGGAATAACGGCTGGCTTCGATCTTTATTTGTGAGCAGCACATCCCAATCGTAACGCGTGATATCACCACCCAGCGCCAGTTTGGAACGGCGGCGGGCGAAGTTTAACGCGATCAATATTCTGCTGTCGTTATCCTGCCGCATATAAGCCAGCACCCTCTGCGGGTCGTGATTAAGAGGGATGAAGATTCCTCTTCTCAGGGCATTGTTTTCACGCCGTAACCGCAGCAATGATTTGTAGAAATTCAACAACGAGTTCGGGTTTTTGCTTTGCGACTCAACATTCCTGTCTGGGTACCCCGGGTGAAGCTTGAGCCATGGCTCTACCGTGGAGAACCCGCTGTAAGGCTCGTCTGTCCACTGCATCGGAGAGCGGCAGCCATCCCGACCCACAGGGATCGGCCAGTATCGCTTTCCAACCGGGTCCTGGATCTCTGATCTGCTCACGTGTATGTCGCGCATGCCGATCTCCTCGCCATAGTAGAGAAAAGGAGTCCCCCGCAGCGTAAGAAGCAGAGCGGCAGATACCTTGAGTTTTTCATCGTCCTCCCCTGCCCTTATTCGGGTGGTGATCCTGCGGTTATCATGATTATTGAGAACATAAATTGGCCAAGCCTCAACCGGAAGTTCCTTGTCCTGGTGTTGGATAGCATTAAGGTACCGACCCGGGTTCCACGGTGTCTTAATTAGTGAATAAAAATCAAAAGCAGCGTGCAATTTTCCAGGTCCGCTGTAACTGGCCGTTATTTTTGTATTTGCCAGGAAGGTTTCGCCAACCACATACCTTTCCGGATACTCATCCAGGACAGATCGGATATCGGCGACCACTCGCATCATTTCCGGCTGGTTGGTGTCATACCGGTGCACCTGGCGATCAAAAGGACGAATCCCCGGCTTTGTCGGGTTATCCCGGAACTGTGCATCCTTGAAATAATTATTGAACACATCCAACCTGAAGCCATCGACCCCGCGATCCGCCCAATAGCGGAAAACATTCATCATTTCAGCATAGACCTGCGGGTTTCGCCAATTCAAGTCCGGCTGCTGGCGTGTGAACATGTGATAGTAGTATTGCCCGGTACGCTCATCGTATTCCCAGGCTCCTCCGCCAAACACTGATTGCCAGTCGTTAGGCGGTTTTTTGCCGCCATCCCTGCCGTCGCGCCAGATGTACCAGCCACGCCTGTCATTGTGCAGCGATGAGCGGGATTCGATAAACCAGGGGTGTTCCTCGGAGGTGTGGTTGAGCACCAGGTCCAGAACGATCCGGATGCCCCGCCCGTGAGCAGCGGAAACAAGCTGATCAAAGAGTGCGAGGTCGCCGTATTTCGAATCAATACCGAGATAATCCGCCACATCATAGCCAAAATCAGCGTCCGGCGACGGGTTGATGGGAGAAAGCCAGATGGCATCGATCCCGAGGTCTGCAAGGTAATCCATTCTGGAGATGATTCCCATCAGATCCCCTACGCCATCTCCATTGCCATCCATGAATGATCGCGGATAGATCTGATAAATCACGCCATCTTTCCACCATAACCAGTCATTTTTCATTGACACACCTATGCTCTCTAAGGTTCTGTGGTTCCCTACCCGTTATCTTTGAATATTTTTTAAGCTACACTACGATATTTTATATTTCTGCTATGATAATATCAAGCAGGCTGTTTCTCTCTTACCGGATTCAATTTTCACCGGTTAGAATGTGGCAAAAACAAGCGATTTGGATGAGTATAAATGTATTTTGATTTTCCTGCCTTTATCCGCTACAATTTCAAATCCTTTTTTATGTCAAAGGGAAAAAACTACCGTTTGACCTTCAAACGGTTCCTCATCCTTATAATCTGGCTTATTCTTTATATTCCAAACGAAATCATCTATCATTTTTTCCTTCTTCTAGATGAAATAATCTTTCCGCGTTACCGCAAAACCGAGGTGATTAAACCGGTTTTCATCATCGGCAACCCGCGCAGCGGGACAACATTTCTGCATCGCTTGATGGACAAAGACAAGGAGCATTTCACTTCCTTTAAGGTTTGGGAGTTGATCTTCGCCCCATCGATCACACAACGCAAATTAATTTGGGGAGTGATAGCGTTTGCGAAGCTGATCGGCGCTCCGGTAAAAAAAGTTTCAACCCTGCTGAACAAACGTATTGCCAAACGCACGAAAACGCACACTGTTCGCCTCGACGCGGCGGAGGAGGACGACCACATCCTAATCCATGGCTGGTGCAGCGCCACATTGTGGGCGTTATACCCCATTCCCGAGGAGATGCTGCCGTATTTCTTTTTCGACCGGGATATCCCGCGCGAAAAGCAGGATAAAGTAATGAAGCTTTACAAGAACATGCTCCAGCGGCATCTTTACGCGCATGGCGGCAACCTCACAATCCTTTCCAAGAACCCTGACCAATCCGGCAAGATCGCCAGCCTGTTGCGATTCTTTCCTGACGCCCGATTCATCAATCTTGCCCGCAATCCGCTCGAAACCGTGCCTTCAATGATGGATTTCATGGCAGCGGGCTGGCAGGTGTTTTGCAACCCGCTTGAACCCTATCCTCACAAACAGCAATTCTTTGAAGTAATGGGGTTCTACTACACCTACCCGATGGAATTTTTCAAAGATAAACCGGATACCTGCTACTTTATCCGATACGACGATCTGATCCACGATCCTGAAGCGATGGTCAGTGAAGTGTACGAGTTCCTGGATATTGATCCATCAGAGGAGTTTACTGCCTTACTGCAGCAGGAAGCCGAGAAATCCAAACAGTATAAGAGCGAACACGTTTACTCACTTGAGGAGATGGAGTTAAACAGGGACAACATCATTGAATCTTTTTCAGGTGTTTTTGACTTCTATGAATTTGGGGCGGAAGAAACCATTCTGCACGAAAAAGGAGTTTTCCTCAGATTCAGGGATTGGCGGCTGGCGAAAAAGCAGCGCAGAAGGTTGCGCATGAAAAAACGCCGGAAATTTTTAAGAAAAAAGGAAATTCACCTGGAATAAACGATTTCAACTAGATCTTACAACCGAATGCATGTGATCATCAACTGCCGGAAATCTTTGGGTATATTACGAAAGGTTCACATCAATGAAAAGCTCATTATTCCGACCCCACCTGGTATTGCTGGTTTGCTTCTTCTTGTTAGCTTCGTGTAACTCAGACGCCCCAACCGCCTCTCCATCTCTCACACCTCAAAACATATCACCGCAAACAGCAGCTGCACCCACTGACAGCTTATCTCCAACCGAACAACCAGCAATGAATTCAGTGGATACGGAAAATGTCCTGATTGAAGATGATCTGGTGCATTTATGGGCGCTCCGCGGATCAATAGAATCGGCCGGTTTAGTCAACATGGCAACCGGCGCTCCAGAGGACGATGGGGTTTGCGGGTCGCCAGATTTCTCGACTACCAGCGAGATTGCAGGTGAAGTGATCCTAACCCTCAGTTACGCACCTTCGCTAATCCCCCGGGAATTGAACATCTGGCTTGAAGAAAACGCCGAGGACATCACTCGCGTCGAAATCCTGAACACCACCTCGGGGTTAGGACGTGAAATATTTAACGCCAGCACAAAATATTCAGAAACCATGCTGGTGGATCACACTTGTAAAAGTATCCTGAATATCTCCATCGACGTTGATTTTGAAGTGGATACTGTCTTTATCGCTTTTCGCTCGCTCGCTGCGGCAGGGCGTGTTGACGCGGTCGAGATCGTGGGCAGCGCTGACCTGTATTCTGAGGCGCCTGTTTTCTGGCGGATGCCAATGCCTGCCGCCCCGGTTAGTGTAGTGGTTGATCGATACAACCAGGTTTTCATCGCTGACGAACTCAACAACATCTATAAATACGATCTTGAAGGCAACCTGCTGACTGAAATGACCGTCTTAAGTGAAGGAGTGATCTCCGATATCTCCATTGACCCGGATAACAACCTGGTTCTCAGCGACCAATTTCTCGGCACCTATACAATTATTTATCCTGATGGCGAAAAAATGATCGGTGGAGGGGACGCCCCGTCAATAGAAGTGGCTATCCAACCAGACAATGGCAAACTTTTCCTGCTCGATGATTTGGGTGATTTGCTATACCTGGTTCCATATTTCCCCGGCACAGATGAAACCATTACCCCCCTGCCGCTGGATGACGTTGCTTATGTCGGGTTGGCCTTTTCATCTGAAAACCGTCTATTCACTATCCGACCGAACGATGGCTTCCTGGCGGAGATCGATCCAATTTCCGGCCTTGAGATCAACAGCATCCCGTTAAAAAAGGCTGAGTACATTGACGCCAGACCGGTGGAGTTCACGATCGACAACAGCGGAAATTTCTACGTCCTGTTTGAAACGAACGAAGGAAACACCGCCATCGCCGTGCTGGACCCTGATGGCTTTTTAACCAGGCGATTGGGAACGCTCACCGAACCCGTGAACGGTGAGTGGCCAGAGGGGAGTTACTATCACCCAAAATCGATCGCCATTTCGGCAGATGGGCGTTTCGCCTTGATCGTGGATGGAGATGACGGAACCTACTACCTCACCTGCCTTTTGATGCGCGAGGATTGACAAAAACCTTGACCCTCAGCCAAGAATTATGATAAAATTGCCTTTGGTTCGAAAGACATTTGAGGTTTCATTACCGAAAAGTGGGCATCCCCCACTTTTCTTATTATCACAAATAAATAAGTATTAATTCGAAACCAGGTGGAGAAAAAAGGAATGAAGAACGAATTTACACTCGCGTTCAATGAAGTTCTGGAAGACAAAGGCTTACCCAGGGAGATCATCCTTGAAGCCCTCGAATCGGCGATGGTATCCGCCTACCGGAAATCTGTAAACGCCTCAACTGAACAGCACATTGAAGCCAAGGTAGACATGGAAACCGGCAAGGTGACAGTTTTTGCGCAGAAGGAAGTTGTTGAATCTGTCGAAAACGAGATCACCGAAGTGGAATTATCCGTTGCCCGCCAGGTTGACCCCGAAGCGCAGCTGGGAGATCTGGTGATCGTTGAATCCACGCCCAGCGATTTTGGCCGTGTGGCGGCGCAGACTGCACGCCAGGTCATTCAACAACGCATCCGCGACGCTGAACGCAAAGCTCAGGTGAGCTATTACGAAAAGCAGCTCGGCGAGATCGTCAGTGGAATTGTCCAGGCTGTTGGCGCAGCGGGTCTCACGATCGGGCTCGAGCTCAAAACTGAAGCCAGCATGCCGCGCAAGGAAATGATCCCTGGTGAACGTTTCCACATTCACGATCGCGTACGCGCTCTCGTCGCCGAGGTAAAGGATTCTCAGCGCGGTCCGCAGATCGTGCTCTCCCGCACACACCGCGACTTTTTGCGTCGCCTGCTTGAGAACGAGGTCCCGGAAATCTTCCATGGCATCGTTGAAATCCGTTCAATCGCCCGTGAACCGGGTGATCGAGCCAAAGTGGCGGTATCCGCGACCCAGCAGGGCATTGACCCGGTTGGCGCTTGCGTGGGGATCCGCGGAGTTCGCATCCAGGCGATCGTGAAGGAATTGCACGACGAAAAGATCGATGTGATCGAATGGAACCCCGATCCCGCGCTATTTATCTCCAAGGCGATCAGCCCTGCGCGTGTCAGTGGTGTATATCTCACTGATCAACGCGCCAGCAACGGGAAAACCGCGACTGTGGTTGTGCCAGAGGATCAATTGAGCCTGGCGATCGGTCGCGTGGGTCAAAATGCCCGCCTCGCAGCAAAACTTACCGGCTGGCGCATTGACATCAAGAGCCTGCCCGAAGCAACCACTGACGCACTTTACAAACTGCAGAACGATAAAACTCTCGCTCAGCTGCGCGAGAATGAAAAAGAGACCATTTCCCGCATCGAAGAGATGCTGGCTCGCAAAGCCGACGGCAGACCTCTCACACCTGAAGAATATGATGTGATGACCAAGTTTGTTGATCGTGTGGAACGTAAAATGATCTCAAAAACGGAAGAACAGCATAGAGAAGAAGAAGAAAAACTGGCCGCAATCCAAATATCCATTCCTGCGTCCGCTTTTGAAGCCAATATTCTTGACGCCGGTCTGCCGGATCACGTTGCTTACATCCTTCAGGAAGCTGGTTACTTAACCACCGGTGAACTGGCGCTGCAATTCAAACAGGACCCTGATGTCATCGAAAAATTACAGGGTATTGGCATCAAAGCAATGGAGAAGATCAGGACTGTTATGGATGAACTGGATATCCAGCGGGCTGAAGAACTAAAAGCAGCCGAGATCATCGAACAGGTCGCCGTAGAGACTCCCGAACAGGTCGAGGTGGCAGAACCTGAAGCTGAAATAACGCCGCTTGAAGAAGTTGAAACACTGACGCCTGAGGAGGTTGAACAGGTGGTTGAAGCAGCTCCAACGGAAGAAGAAGCTGTTACCGAGGTTGTTGAAGAAGTGCCCGAAGTTGAACCTTCACTTGAGGAACTCTTCACACTCCGCCCCGAAGTGTTGGATACCGCGGGTCTCGTGGAAGAAGATGAAGGCGATGACTCGGATAAATCGAAGAAAAAAGGCAAGAAAAAAGGCAAACGCGTCGTCGTTACCTATGATCCCGACCGCGATATGACCGTTGTTCAAAGGAAACATAAACGTGGCGATGGTTGGGACTGGGAAGAATAGACTGGAAAGATAAGTAGTTGGCAAAGAAAAAGCAGCAACGAATCAAGCACGTGCCGCAGCGCACCTGCATAGGATGCAGATCGGTTCTGGCAAAAAAAGAACTCGTACGCGTTGTCCGCACATCTGAAGGGGTCTTCGTGGACCCTACCGGTAAAGCGGCTGGACGAGGAGCTTATGTGCACAACACCCGTTCCTGCTGGGAAAAAGCGCTGAAAGGACCGATCCATCACGCGTTGCGTGTTGAGCTTAGCGAAGAAGACAGGGTCAGACTTAAAGAATATGTCAGTCTTCTTCCTCGTGAAGCCTCCTCTGCGGAATCCTTAGCCGGACTCAACGAAGGAAAGCAGTCTGACAGCGTGGAATGAATAACTAGAACCCGGTTCAGTCAACCGCATCGGGTCAACCACAACAGAAATAATTGTATGGGAACAGACAGGGGATTGGGGGGAACATCTTTGGAGGTGTATTATGGGCGAGAAACAAATCGAATTTCCGGTGCAAATCACCGTCAGGGAACTGGCTCAACGTATGGAAGCCAGCCCGATCCAGGTCATCAAGGTACTCATGTCGAATGGTGTGATGGCCAATATCAATCAACAGATCGATTTTGACACTGCGGCAGTGGTTGCTTCTGAGCTTGGGTTTGAAGCCATCCCTGAATCGGCTATAGAAGCACCAGTTGCTGAAGAAACAGGACATGTTCCATTATGGCGCGAACTGATCGACAGCGAAGATCCGGAAAAACTGATCCCACGCCCCCCGGTTGTCACCATACTCGGACACGTCGACCATGGGAAGACAACCCTGCTGGATGCCATCCGGCACACGAATGTTGCCTCAGGCGAAGCAGGCGGAATTACCCAGCACATTGGCGCTTACCAGGTGGAACATAAAGGGCGCGTAATCACCTTTTTGGACACTCCGGGACACGCCGCCTTCACTGCAATGCGCGCAAGAGGCGCTCAGGGAGCTGATATCGTCATCCTGGTTGTCGCCGCGGATGATGGTGTTATGCCGCAGACCCGTGAGGCGATCGCTCACGCTAAAGCCGCGAGGGTGCCCATCATCGTCGCGCTCAACAAAATGGATCGCCCGGACGCCAATCCGGATTACGTCAAACGTCAATTATCAGAAAACGGCCTTACACCGGATGAGTGGGACGGAGATACGATCGTGGTACCGGTTTCTGCTAAACAGAAAAAAGGTCTCGACGACATTCTTGAAGCCATTCTTCTGGTCAACGACAGCCTCAATATCAAAGCCAACCCGCAGGGTAAGGTTTTTGGCACGGTGATCGAAGCCCAGGTGGATAAAAGCCGCGGCGTGATCGCCACCCTGCTTGTGCAAAACGGCACGCTCAAGACTAGCGACACACTAATTGCGGGAGACTCCTGCGGGAAGATACGCGCTATGTTCAGCTTTGTTGGAAAACCCGTGAAGTCAGCTGCACCCAGCACACCTATTCAAGTACTGGGGTTAGGCACAGTTCCGCCCGCTGGTGAATTGTTCCAGGTTGTGGCGAACGAAAAAGAAGGCAGGGCGATCGTGGCGGAGCGCGAAGCTGAAAAATCCGGCGGCGTTGAGGCCTCATCACGTACAACCCTGGAGCAGTTGTTTGAAAAAATCCAGGCTGGAGAGATGCGCGAGCTTCCGCTTATCTTAAAAGTCGATGTACAGGGTTCACTTGAACCCATCGTGAATTCGCTCAACGACCTTAGCGAAGGCGAGATCAAGATCAATGTCATCCACGCGGAAACAGGCAACATCAGCGAAAACGATGTTATGCTCGCGTCGGCATCCCACGCCATTCTGTTGGGCTTCAATGTTACAACCGATCAGGCTGCCCGCAACCTGGCTGAACAGGAAGGGGTTTCCATTCGCCTTTACGAGATCATCTACCGGATGATCGAGGACATCGAAAAAGCCCTCAAGGGTATGCTGGAACCCGAAATACGGGAAATCCAGGTTGGACAGGCGCAGGTTAGGCAAGTCTTCAAGATCCACAAGGTCGGGTCAATTGCCGGCTGCCGGGTCATCTCCGGTGAACTGCGCCGAAACGCGCGCATCCGGGTGATACGCAACGGTACCATGGTGTTTGAGGGCGAGGTTTCCTCGCTGAAACACGAAAAAGATGATGTTAAAGAGGTCCGGCAGGGATTCGAATGTGGTGTATCCCTGAAAGGGTATAATGATATCGAAGAAGGCGACCTCCTGGAAAGTTATATTATTGAAAAAAACAGCTAACCTCTGTTTGTGGGATAAGGGAAATCAATTATGCCATCAGCATTGAGATTGACTCGCATCGGAGACAGATTCCTTAAGGAACTCTCCGTTATGCTGGCAAAAGAAGAGATACGCGATCCGCGTTTAGCAGGCATCAGCATTACTGAAGTTAAAGTGGATCGGGAACTGAGCTACGCAGACATTTATGTTTCCGCCGTCGAGGGTGCTGCGCGCGAAAAAGAAGTTCTAGCCGGGTTGGAAAGCGCCTCCGGTTTCATTCGCAAGGTACTATCAGAGCGAATCGAATTGCGATCCTTCCCCCGTTTGCGCTTCCGATGGGATTCCACCCCTGAGCGGGCAGACCGCATTGAGCAACTGCTGGCTTCAATTCATACAGAAGAGGAACAACGTAAAAAACACGATGATCGACAACCAGATTAAAGATTTGATCCATAACGCCGCTACGATCGGCATTACCTCCCACATCCGGCCGGATGGCGACGCGATTGGCTCGGTCATCGCGCTGGGACTCGCGCTCGAAAAAGCCGGCAAAAAGGTGGAGATGGTGCTTCGCAGCGGTGTCTCAAAAACCTTTCGGCATTTACCAGGGGCGAATCTCATCAAACGGTCCTTTGACACCGATTGTGATATTTATATCGTTTTGGATTGTTCAGATGAACTTCGCACGGGCGGCGTGTTGAAAGACCGCAAGCCGGATATTGTGATCGACCACCACAGCACCAATAGCGAATTCGGAAAGGTAAACCTGGTCGAGCCGGAAGCGGTTGCCACATGTTCCATGCTGGCGGAACACATGCCGCGCTGGGGGTTAGAGATCGACGAAGCAATTGCCGCCGCACTGCTCTCAGGCATCATCAGCGACTCGATT
>JACDJB010003135.1_pt1 | contig 11138 bp, 8 predicted proteins | sample 7454121 | NCBI WGS metagenome assembly JACDJB01 (sample SAMN14253290, study PRJNA609438) | sludge metagenome | isolation source: sludge after 25d culture with pyrite | collected 2018-12-20 | reverse complement strand
GTGCGCAGCTCGTGGGAGGCGTCGGCCGCGAACTGGCGCAGCCGTTCCTCGGTGCGCAGGCGCTGGTCGAACTCACCCTCGATTCGGCCCAGCATCTGGTTCAGGGCCGATCCCAGCTGACCGGCCTCGGTGGCCTCCGGGTACTCCGGGACCCGAGCGGACAGGTCCCCCGCGCCGATCTCGGTCGCCGCGGCCGCCATCTGCTTCACCGGCCGCACCCCGAGGTGGATCACCCACCAGGCGACCAGCGCGAGGACGGCCAGGACCATCGCCAGCGCCCCCACCTCGATGCGGATCAGTCGGTCCACAGTGGCATCGACGTCGTCGAGGGGCAGACCCACGACCAAGGCGACACCGTCGTCGCCGGTCCGGCTGACCATGCGGTAGCGGACCCCGGATGACCCTGCCGGCTGCGTGTAGGCCCCCTCCTCCAGCTGCTCGAGGGCGAGTCCGCCGTCGATCGCCGGGGCCCCGGCGTCACCGAAGTTGGGGACGAAGACCGGCGTGACCCGCGCGTCTGCGTCGACCAGGCCCACGTAGATCCGACTCGGACGTTCCGGGGGCGCCGCAGGGTCGTCGAAGCCGCCACCGCCGGGTGGGGACCCGTCGAAGGTGTCCGGGACGGCGAAGCGGATCGGGAAGTCCGCGGCCGCGAGCTGGTCGTCGACCTGCTCGAGCAGGTAGGACGCGGTGATGCGGGGGACGACCACCGCGGTCACCCCGAACACGAGGGCGATGACCCCCAGCCCGAGCAGCACCCGGGCCCGCAAGGACACGTCGGCCGCCTACGGGGACTCGCGGAGGGAGTAGCCCACGCCCCGGATGGTGTGGATCAGCTTGGGCTCGGAGCGGTCGAGCTTCCGCCGGAGGTAGCCGATGTAGGTCTCCACCACGCCCCCGTCGCCGCCGAAGTCGTACTGCCAGACGTGGTCCAGGATCTGGGCCTTGGAGAGAGCCTGGCCCTGGTTGACCAGCAGGTAGCGCAGCAGGTTGTACTCGGTGGGCGACAGGCTGACGACCTCCCCCGCCCGGGTGACCCGGTGGGCGTCGTCGTCCAGTTCGAGGTCGGCACAGGCGAGACGGGACCCGGGCTGGGCCGTCCCCGTCCGCCGCAGGACCGAGCCGATGCGGGCGACCAGCTCCTCGAGGCTGAAGGGCTTGACCAGGTAGTCGTCGCCGCCGAGGGTCAGGCCCCGCACGGCGTCCTCGGTGGCGTCGCGGGCGGTGAGGAAGAGGACCGGGGTGCGGTCGCCCTCGGTCCGCAGACGCCGACAGACCTCGAAGCCGTCGATGTCGGGCAACATGACGTCGAGCACGATCAGGGCGGGCCGCTCGGTCTTCACCGCGTCCAGGGCGGCCCGGCCCGTGGCGACCGGGACCACGTCGAAGCCGCTGTGGCGGAGGGCGGCGTCGAGCATGGAGCGCAGGTTCTCCTCGTCGTCGACGAGGAGCAGTCGTTCACCGGCCATCGGGTCGGTCCTTTCTGGGTCGACCCGCAGTCTGGTCCCGGGGCCTGGGAGCGCACCGCACGGAACCTGTGAGTTCCCGGTGAGCCTCCCGGCCCGGGTCGGCAGGCGTTACTCGCCCAGCCGGCAGTCCTCGATGCCACCGAACACGCCCAGGCGCATGTCGGCGAGGGCCTCGAAGGCGACCCCGGAGCCGGCCATGGCGTCCTCGGTCAGCTTGAGGAAGGTGAGGATCGTCTCGTCGAGGTCCCCGGGCGAGAGGCTCACCCCGCTCTCCCGCTCGACCTCGCCGTCACGCTGGTCCTGGAGGATGTCGCCCAGCCAGGAGCCCACCAGGCAGGCCCGCTGCAGGAGGGGCCCCTCGCCGTCGACGTCGTCGCCGGCCGCGGCTTGGGCCCGCTCGGCCCAGAGCATCCCGAAGACCGTGGCCACGGCCCCGTCGCCGACCTCGGCGTGCAGGGCCTGCAACTCGTCCTCGGGCACCGTGTCGAAGGGATCACCGGGGCCTTCGAAGCCGTCGACGTTCTGAGAGAAGAAGTCGTCGAGGTCCTGGACCACGAGGTCGGTGACCTCGTCGAAGGGGAGGTTGCCCCCGGTGGCCAGGTCCGCATCGCTGAACAGCGACTCGTCGATGAACGGCGGGTCCTCGATGTAGCCGTAGCAGTAGTCGACGCCGCCCTCGTAGCCGTCCTGGAAGGCGCGTACCCGGTCGAAGCCACTGCCGTGGGCCAGGGCCGCGTTGGGGTCGCTGCCCGGCTGGTCCCGGACATAGAGCATGGCGCCGATGGAGTTGTCGAGGGCCGACGGGTCCGAGAAGGGGCCGAAGCCCTCGTCGACCTGCTCGGCCACCCAGGCCCCGGAGAGGCAGTCGGCCTGGTTCTCGGTGAGCACGCTCGGGGGGTCGCCGATGCCCTGACCGGTGATGTCGAGCACCCCGGACTGGAACTGCATGACATGGCCCCACTCGTGGGCGAACACCACCGCCGGGCCGGCACCACCGAACAGGCCGGTGAGGGTGTCGTCGATCAGCGCCGGGTCCCAGGCCACCGTGAGTCCCTCCGGGCACGGGGCGGCGAAGGCGTTCATCGCCACCTGGTCGGGTGTGATGTCGAAGCCTTGGCACACCAGCGTCTGGTCCCCGGGCACCGCACCGATGCGCTCGTCGGGGATGGGCTCGTAGTCGGAGTTGAAGTCCGCGGCGTTGTCCTCCCAGAACTGCTGGATGACCTCGATGACGTCCTCGTTGGAGAGGTCCTCGTCCTCGGAGCCCCCGAAGTCGAGGTCGAAGGCGCCGGCTGAGCCGTCGTTGCCGCCGTCGTCTCCACCGTCGTCATCGCCGTTGGACGGACTGCCGAAGTCCTCGGAGCTGCTGTCGTCACCGCCACAGCCCGCGGCCACCGTCACCATGGCCAGCACCGTCAACATCGCCAGGAATCTGCGCACCGACAACTCCTCGTGCATCTCGGGAGGGACCCGGATCGTAGCGTCCGGGCCCGGATCGCCCCGGCGACGTGCCGGGGACCGCAGCCGTCATCGACCGCGGTCCGATCTGTCGCCGAACCTACGGGTCACCTGCGAAAACGGGGCGAAAGACCTGCGAGGACACCATGCGGGGTCCCCTACCTGGTGACCTAGCAGGTCCCAGGTACTGTCGGGGCGTGAGTGGGGCCGATGCCACGACACCCGACGAAGCCGCCCGCCCCACCCGGCGGCGGGGCGGCGATCGACGCACGCGCCGGGACCCCGAGGCCGCCCGGGCCCAGTTGCTGGCCGCCGGCCTCGACCTCGCCGCCGAGCAGTCGCTGGGCGAGACCCTGGGCCACCTCCGCATCAACGACCTGGCCCGCAGCGCCGGTCTGACCTCGGGCGCGTTCTACCACTACTGGGCGGGCCAGGACGCCTACCGCAACGACGTGCTCGAGGTCCTTCTGGCCGGGGAACGGGCCGACGCCGACCCCGCGCTGTTCACCGTGACCGAGCATCCCGACGGCCCGGCCCGCGCGCTCGACGACCTCGCCCGCCGGGCCCACGAGGTGCTCGTGGCGGACCCGGACCACCGCCTCGAGTTGGCCCTCTGGGCGCATCAGGACCCGAGGGCGCTCGGCCGGATCCGACAACGGGCGGCGGCCGCCGACGCCACGCTCGGTGGCGTCCTCGCGGACTGCCTGGGGCGCGCGGGGCGGCGGACCACCTCCGGGTGGGACCTGGTCGACCTGGCCACGACCTCGGTCGCCCTGAGCGACGGCCTCCGGTCCCAGCACCTCATCGACCCGGGGGCGGTCACCGACCGCGATGACGCCGGCGGTCGATCGTGGAGCACACCGGGCCTGCTCGCGCTCCTCCTGGTCCTGGGGGCGACCGAGGAGGGCATCGCCCCCGGGTCACCCCCGGTGCCTGAGCCGGGCCCGCTGCCGGCCACCGTCGAGGACAACCCCCGACGACGGCGGCTCCTCGACCTGGGGGTGGCGGCAGCCCGGGACCGGCCCACCGGAAACGCCTTCGACCACATCCGGGCTGACGACGTGGCCCGTCGGGTCGGCCTGACCATCGGCGCGTTCTACCACTACTGGGACAGCCAGGAGGACTACCGCGACGACCTCGTCGACGCCCTTTTCGCCGCCGAGCGCTACCTGGATCCCGGGGGCATCGCCGACCAGGACCTGGCCATCTCGGAGGCCGACGACCTCGAGCTGGCGGTCCGGGACACGACGTCCTGGTACTGGGCCATCACCGTCGGCCATCCCGACAACCGGGTCCAGTTCGCGTTCTACACCCTCGATGACCCCTACATCGCGTCCCGGCTGTCCGCGTGGAACGCCGTGCTCCGCCAGACCTGGCACACCGCGACCGAGACCCTGCTCGAGCGCTTCGGCCGGCGCTGGCGGGATCCGCTGAGCACCGACCTCGTCGTGTTGGGCATGAGCGCGCTGCTCGACGGCCTGGTCGTCCGCCAGGGCCTCGGGCCCGTCGACCTCGGCCCGGACGCCGACGGCTGGACCCGGTGGGGTCGGGCCTGTCTGGCCATGGTCCTCGCCGGCAGTGCGCCCGAGGGTGACGAGGCGGACCTCGCCACCGTCGCCGACGAGGCCCTGGAGGCCTGAACCGGTCCGGGTCGTGCCGGAATGGTGCGGGGGACGCGAGAATGGCGGGCCTTGCACACCTACGACGAGTCGACCGACGACCTCGCTGAAGAGATCATCAGCTATTCACTGGCTCGGATCCGGATGGACCCGCCGCCGCTGGACAAGCCCCGCACCCCCGACGAGCTCCGCACCGCCATCGGGCCCACGGTGACCCCCGACGGGATCGGCGGCCACGAGGCCTTCCGGCTCTTCGTCGAAGAGATCGCTCCGGCCACGATCTCCATCGACCACCCGCGCTACCTGTCCTTCGTGCCCGGCGCTCCGACCGAGGCCGCCGCGCTCTTCGACCTCATCGTGGGGGCGTCGTCCATGTACGGCGGCTCGTGGATGGAGGCGTCCGGTGCCGTCCACGCCGAGAACGAGGCGCTGCGGTGGGTGTCGGACCTCGCCGGGTTCCCCGAGGGGGCCGGCGGGGTGTTCGTCTCCGGCGGCACCGGCGGCAACCTGAGCGCGCTGGTCACCGCTAGGCACCACGCGGCCCTGGGCCGGGAGCGCCCGGCCCGCTGGAAGCTGCTGGCCAGCGCCGGCGCCCACAGCTCCATCGACCACGTCAGCCGGGTCATGGACTTCGAGATCGTGCGGGTCCCCGTCGACGAGCGGGGGCGGCTCACCGGCGAGCACCTGGCCCAGGTCCTCGAGGACCATCCCGACGACGGGTACTTCGCGGTGACGGCCACGGCCGGGGTCACCAACCTCGGCATCGTGGACGACCTCGACGGCGTGGCCGACGTGGCCGCCGCCCATGGCCTGTGGTTCCACGTCGACGGCGCCTACGGCGGTGCCGCGCTGGCGGCGCCGGCCTACCGGCACCTCTTCGCGGGCGTCGAGAAGGCCGACTCCTTCATCGTCGACCCCCACAAGTGGCTCTTCTCCACCTTCGACTGCTGCGCGCTGGTGTACCGGGACCCCGAGCCCGCCCGCCGGGCCCACACCCAGCACGCCTCGTACCTGGACGCCATCACCGACCGCGACGAGTGGAACCCCTCCGACTACGCCGTGCACCTGAGCCGCCGAGCCCGGGGTCTGCCCTTCTGGTTCTCCTTGGCGATGCACGGCACCGAGGCCTATCGGGAGGCCATCGAGACGACCCTCGAGGTGGCCCACACCGGCGCCGACCTCATCCGGGAACGGGACGGCTTCTCCCTGGTCACCGAGCCGGAGCTGTCGGTGGTGGTCTTCCGCAAGGAGGGCTGGACCTCCGCGGACTACACCGCCTGGTCCGACGCCGCCCTCGACACGGGCTTCGCCTTCTGCCTCCCCAGCTCCCACGCCGGCGAGACCGTCATGCGCTGGTGCGTGGTCAACCCCAAGACCACCACCGAGGACCTCGCCAGCGTCCTCGACTCCATGGTCGCCTTCACCGGTTGACCCCCCCACCCCCATCCGTTCTGGTTGCGATATCGCGCGCTCACTATCACGGTCCCGCAACCAGAAGCAGCCAGGCCACGTTCCGGTTGCGATATCGCGCGCTGATCCTCACGGTCCCGCACCCAGATAGGGATTGGGCCAAGGGCAGCCGGGGGAGTGCACGACCACACGGTCGCCAGCCGCAGCGTGGCGACGGGCCAGAGCGACTGTGTCGGTCGCACCACGTGGGTTCTGCCAAAGGTCCGGCTCCCAGACGACTCCAACGGTGAACCCGGCCTCGATCAGCCGTCGATAGCGGAGCTCGTCGGCAGCTTGATCGGACGGCGTCGTGTGGAACTGCAAGCTGTTGGTCTCCACCGCCAACGGCAGCTCCGCGTCGCGGTGGTCGGCCCGGCCGATCGGCTCGTGCCCGCCGACCACGACCTGACGGCGAAGCTCCCGTGCGCCGATGTCAGCGAGCAGCTTTTCGAGACGGGCTTCGAGGTTGCTCTCCGTCGGGCTGGTCCCCGGCAATCGCTCGGCGGCGAGAGCACGCATGATCACGGTGCCTCCCCGACCGCGCTGCTGGATGCCGTCGACCATCTCGTGCAGCCCGGCCCAGGTGACCACGTTCAAACGGTGGCCCTCGTCGAGCAAGCGGCCGACTCGCTCGTAACCGAGGTCCTGGCGTCGAACGCCGGCGTACCGCTCGGCTTCGGCCCAGATCGCCCGAAGCGCGGACTCGGTCGGGACGCCGCGCACGACAACGATGTCGTGAGGTCGGAGATCTCGCAGCTGGTGGAGTTTGGCCAGCGAGGGTTGATGGGTCGACCCGCCCCGCAATCGGGCCACGTGGAGGTCGCGGAGGTCGAAGCCCCGGAATCCGAGCCACGCAAGGGTCGAACGCCAGTGGAGCACCGATCCCGGTCCCGAATCGAAAGCGGCGGCAAGGGCCCGCCTGGCCTGGCTGTCGGGCGCGCCGCGAGGTCCGATCACCCGTGGACTGAGCGTGGTCCATCGGCCATTGCTCTTCGCACTCCACCACTGGTCCCTCGTGCAGCCCAGTTCACCGAGCTGGAACCAGGCCAGCAGCCCCTCCTGGCTGCGGCTGCGGTACATGAAGCGTTCTTCCCATTCCATGAGCGTCAAGCTTGGTCACGCCCTGTGACAGTCATTCTTCGACCAGCAACCCCAGTCCGTTCTGGTTGCGGGATCGGGTGCCGGAGCGCGCGATATCGCAACCAGAACGACTCGGATCACCCCGGAGATGCGCCGGATCGGCCCCAACCTCGCTTCTGGTTGCGGGATTGGGTGGCGGAGCGCGCGATATCGCAACCAGAACCGGAGGTTTGGGCAGGGTCAGAGCCAGTCGCGGCGGAGGCGCTGGAGCTTCATGGCCTCGATCTGCCAGGTGCCGCCGACTTTGACGTAGTGCTCGTGGTAGTGGCCGTAGCCGCGGAAGGCGCGGCCTTCACCCCAGTCGACGTAGTCCTCCATGGCCCAGATGCCGGTCGCGGTGTCGGGGCCCGTCAGGGTGATCTCCGGCATGTGTCCGTGGTGGACGGTGACCGCGGTGCGGAGGATCTTGGCGCAGCCGTCCACGAAGGTCGCCCGACCGGTGTAAGGCTCGCCGCCCTCGACGTCGTCGGTCACGTCGATCCTCACGTCCTCGACCATCACCGAGGCCAACAGGTCCCAGTCCTTGGTGTCGATGGCGCGGAAGTAGCGGGCCTTCAGGATCTGGATGGCGAAGATGTCGTCCACGGGGGCTACCCTGCCACTTCGCCCGTTCGCGGGTGTAGAGGTCCCGTGGTGCAGTTTGGAGTGCACGCCGGCCTGTCAAGCCGGAGGTCGCGGGTTCAAATCCCGTCGGGACCGCTCCGCCCTCTGGGCGGCATTGACAACACGGTCGGGTAGCTCAGTTGGCAGAGCGCGCGCCTGAAAAGCGCGAGGTCACCGGATCGACGCCGGTCCCGACCACCACTCCGTCCTCGGCCCCTCAGGCCAGACCGAGGACTCCCGGGAGCTCGGCGTGGTCGTGGACGACGTGATCGGCGATGCCGTCGGGGTCGGGGTGCTCGCCGCCGTCGTCGTCGAAGAGGCCGGCGTAGCGCACCGAGGTCCAACCCGCCCGGTTGGCGCCGGCGACATCGGTGCGGCGCAGGTCACCGACGTGGGCCGCCTCGTCCGGCGGCACCCCGAGTCCGTCCAGAGCGTGGGTGAAGATCGTGGGGTCGGGCTTGTAGATCCCGACGTCGTCGGAGAACGAGTGATGGTCGAACAGGTCCATCACGCCGTAGCCCTCCAGCACCCGGCGCAGCGCCGTGCTGGGGGTCATGCCCACGTCACAGATGATCCCGAGCCGGACATCGGCGGCCTTCAGCGCCCGCAGGGTGTCGGCCACGTTCGGGGCCAGGGCCAGCTCGGACTCGAGGGCGCCGGACTCGAAGTGGGCGAGCAGCTCGGTCGCCACCACCTCGTCGTGACCGGGGACCTCGAGCAGCTCCAGGACCCGGGCCACGCCGTCGGCGGTCTGGTGCTGGCGGTTGGCCTTCCAGGCGTCCTGGAACGTCTTCCACGAACCCTCGAAGGCGCGGTCGACGTCCTCGGGGGTGACGACGTAGCCCGCGCCGGCCAGCACGTCGACGACGTGGTCGCCGCGTTTGGCGAAGAGCGCTTCGTCGTAGGCGACGACCAGGGTGTTCCAGTAGTCGAAGGTCACCGCCCGTATCACCGGACGACGCCCTCCTTCTCGGCCTCGGCGGCCACCGCGGCGGCGACCAGTTGGACGACGGTCTTGTCGAACACCGACGGCACGACATGGTCGGGGCGCAGCTCGTCGGAGGACACGGCCCGGGCGATGGCGTCGGCCGCGGCCACCTTCATCCCCTCGGTGACGGTGGTGGCCTGAGCGTCGAGCGCACCCCGGAAGATGCCCGGAAAGGCCAGGACGTTGTTGATCTGGTTCGGGAAGTCGCTGCGCCCCGTGGCGATGACCGCGGCGAGCTCCTGGATGGACTCGGGCCGGATCTCGGGGTCGGGGTTGGCCATGGCGAACACGATCGGATCGGCCCCCATCGACTCCACGTCGGCGGGGCTGATGATCCCCGGACCGCTGACGCCGATGAACACATCGGTGCCCCGCATGATCTCCGAGATCGTCCCGCTGCGCTGCTCGGGGTTGGTCCACTGGGCCAGCCGCTGCTTGGCGATGTTCAGGTCGGTACGTCCGTTGTGGATGGCCCCCTGTCGGTCGGCGCCGATGATGTTCTCGACCCCGGCGTTCCTGAGGATCTGGGCGATGGCCACCCCTGCGGCGCCGGCACCGGCGATCACCACCGACAGGTCGGCCATCCGCTTGTCGACGATCTTCAGCGCGTTCTCCAGCGCGGCCAGGGTCACCACCGCCGTGCCGTGCTGGTCGTCGTGGAAGACCGGGATGTCGAGGCTCTCCCGCAGGCGATCCTCCACCTCGAAGCAGGCGGGGGCGGCGATGTCCTCCAGGTTGATCCCGCCGAAGACCGGGGCGATGCGCTCCACGGTCTCGATGATCTCCTCGGTGCTGTTCACGTTCAGGCAGATCGGGAAGGCGTCGACGCCGGCGAACTCCTTGAACAGCAGGGCCTTGCCCTCCATGACCGGCAGGGAGGCCTCGGGGCCGATGTCCCCGAGTCCGAGCACGGCGGTGCCGTCGGTGACGATGGCCACGGTGTTGCGCTTGATGGTCAGCTCGTGGACCCGGGCCGGCTCCCGCTCGATGGCCAGGCAGACCCGGGCCACGCCGGGCGTGTAGGCCATCGACAGGTCGTCCCGGTCGCCGACCTTGCCGAGGGACAGCACCTCGATCTTGCCGCCGTCGTGGAGGGCGAACGTGCGGTCCTCCCACTCGACCAGCTCCACCCCGTCGAGGCCCCGGATGGCTGCCAGGACCTCCTGCTGGTGGGCCTCGTCCACGCAGTCGACGATGACCTCGTCGTCGAGCACCGCCCCCTTCACCTCGAAGCCCTCGAGGCCCCGGATGTTGGCCCCGGCCTCACCGATGGTGGTGGTGAGGCGGCCGAGGGTGCCGGGCACGTTGTCCAAGAGCACCCGCAGGCGCATGGAGAAGGCAGCCGTCGGGGAGCGGGTGTCGAGGGGATCGGGCGTCGTTGCCATGCGGCGGAAGGTAGTCGGCCACCGCATGGCCCCACTGGTCGAATGCCCCGCCGCGCCTTCGTAACCTCGAGCAATGGATCTGCCTGTGATGCCGCCCGTGCGCCCGATGCTGGCCAAGGCGGTGCACGCCATGCCCGAGGGCGACCTGCTCTATGAGCCCAAGTGGGACGGGTTCCGCTGCATCGTGTTCCGGGACGGGGACGAGGTGGAGCTGGGCAGTCGCAACGACAAGCCCCTCACCCGCTACTTCCCCGAGCTGCCCCCCGTCCTGCGGGCTGCCCTGCCCGAGAGGTGCGTCGTGGACGGCGAGGTGGTCGTGGCCATCGGCGCCAAGCTCGAGTTCGAGGCCCTCCAGCAGCGCATCCACCCCGCGGAGTCCCGGGTCAACATGCTGGCCGAGAAGACCCCGGCCAGCTTCGTGGCCTTCGACCTGCTGGCGGTCGGCAACGACGACCTCCGCGCCCTCCCCTTCGCCGAGCGCCGGGCCCGGCTGGAGTCGCTCCTGGCCGACGCCGAGCCACCCGTCCACCTCACCCCCAACACGAGGGACCGGGCCGTGGCCGAGGACTGGTTCGACCGCTTCGAGGGGGCCGGCTTCGATGGGGTCATGGCCAAGGACCCCGCCGGGACCTACCAGGAGAACAAGCGCAGCCAGCTCAAGGTCAAGCACAAGCGCACCGCCGACTGCGTCGTCGCCGGGTACCGGACCCACAAGGACGGCGAGGGCATCGGCTCGCTGCTCATGGGTGTCTACGACGACGAAGGGGAACTCCACCACCTGGGCGTCGCCGCTTCCTTCTCCGCCGTGCGCCGCAAGGAGCTCGTCGCCGAGCTGGCCCCCTACGAGGAGGGTGCCCTCAAGGTCCATCCCTGGCGGGAGTGGGCCGACGTGATGGCCCACGAGGAGGGCGGCCGAAAGCCGGGTGCTCAGAACCGCTGGACCGGCTCCAAGGACCAGTCCTGGACCCCACTGCGCCTGGAGCTGGTCGGCGAGGTCACCTACGACGGCCTCCAGTCCGGCCGCTTC
>JACDJB010003134.1_pt1 | contig 11146 bp, 13 predicted proteins | sample 7454121 | NCBI WGS metagenome assembly JACDJB01 (sample SAMN14253290, study PRJNA609438) | sludge metagenome | isolation source: sludge after 25d culture with pyrite | collected 2018-12-20 | reverse complement strand
TTTCGTTTGAAACGGAAAGTTAAAGAAATTACTTTCTACTTTAATCGAACGAATGACCTCTGCACTCGTTTGCATCAGCTTGCTATCAAATTCCGTGGCTTCCTTCTGAGCGAATATTAAATACAGAAAAATGCCAATCACAAGTAAAATAAGTGACAATATCGTGCTATACCAGAGGGTAATTTTCCAGCGTATTGGCAACCTAATCCCCCCTTAAGACATAGCCTATACCTCGTATTGTCTCGATCAAGCGCTGCTCGCCATTCTCCTCTAACTTTTGCCGTAAAGAGGCGATGTACACTTCGATTACGTTTGACTCACGATCATATTCTAAACTCCATACCTGCTCAATGATCTGATCCTTTGACAGAACCAGCTTCGGATGATTCATAAAAAAAGCCAGTAGATCAAATTCTTTTCCTCGTAAATTTAGAAGTCGATGATTACGCCACGCTTTTCTCGCTTCCAGATTGAGTACGAGGTCTCCAAATAATAATACGCTCCGCTGTTGTTCAAGACGAAATCTGCGTGTATGAGCTCGGATTCGAGCCAACAACTCCTCTAAATTAAACGGCTTAACCACATAATCATCTGCACCCAAATCAAGTCCCTTGATGCGATTTTCGACCTCATCCTTGGCTGTTAGCATAATGATGGGAAGCTTTTGATCTGTTTTGCGTACAGTTATACATACCTCCCAGCCATTTAATTTTGGCATCATAATATCTAAAATGAGCAGATCAGGGTCAACCTGTTCAATCAGCTGTAAGGCAGCTTCACCATTTGTAGCAGTGACTACTTGATATCCCTCAAAGACTAGTGCCCGTTTCAACATATTTACTATATTTAGATCATCATCCGCGACCAAAATGATCCCCTTCATTAATCTCACCATCATTCATGTAACATACGAATCAGAGCCTCTGCGTTGTAGAAGCCCTAATCAGCTCTATTATACTATTTTTCTCCAATTGTTACCGTAATCGTTTTTAACTCTCCTGCTCTCCAAATCAAAAATTTCTTTTGATCGCCTACCTTGAGCTTGCTAATTTCATCGACGAGAGCTTGACTATTTTTGATCTTTTTACCATCCATTTCGAGAATCACATCAAATTGTTCGAGACCTGCTTTTTCAGCTGCACTATCTTCTTGGACACGGGTAATAATCGTTCCTTCTTTAAAATCAAAGCCAAAGTAGCTTGCATTATCAGCACTGATATCACTTAAGCCGATACCAACAAACGGTCGAGAAACTTTTCCTTTATTAATTAAATCATCCAAAACCTCTTTAACGGTATTGATCGGAATCGCAAATCCCAAACCTTGGCCTTGAGCGTTGATTGCGGTATTGATTCCGATCACCTCTCCATATAAATTGAGTAATGGACCACCACTATTACCTGGATTGATCGAAGTATCTGTCTGTAGTAAGTCCTTGAATTGCTGGTTTCCTATTCTTAGTGGACGACTTTTGGCACTTATGACACCTACAGTGACGGTATGATCGAGTCCAAAAGGATTGCCAATCGCAACACTCCAATCCCCAACACGGATCGAATCCGAATCACCCAAGGTGAGAAAAGGGAACTTCTGATTGCCCTCCATTTTGAGTACCGCCAAATCCAGTTCTGGATCTTTACCAATCACCTTCGCATTAAACGGCTTTTCAAAATCACTTACAAAAACCTGTATTGAATCTGCTTTTTCAATTACATGAAAGTTGGTTACAATATAGCCTTCCTCATTGATAATAAAACCGGAACCAAGTGCATTGCTCTCTGGAATCTGATCTAGCGGAAAACTAAAACCAAAAAAATCACCAAAAGGATGTGATGAATTTCCTCGGGAAGTTTGAACCGACGTAGTTTCGATTCGAACGACAGCGGGTCCCGCAGTGTCCACCATATCGGCTATAATATTGTTAGATGAAATCGGATAGAGCTGTAGTGACGAGACCGGAACATTATCAGCATTGTTAGAAGCGTTCTCTAGACCTTTATTCTGTTCAGTGTATGAACGGTTATCTGAAAAGAATTGTTTGTTTTGTGACCCAATCACGACTCCAGACATGAGTACTATTCCTGCTGCAAAGGATAAAATAACTAAGCGAAATTTATTCCAATCCATTAAAACTCACTCCTATACGTTTATATTATCCAGTAAAACCCTCTCATTAAACGTATTTTAATGTAAGAAGGCTTGCTTCCTATTTCTATTAAAGTAAAGTAAGCTTAAAATTAACTGAAGAATTTGTGACGAATTTGTGAACAAAAGAAATGAAGAATTAGGAGGTATATATAATGAAGATTGTTGTTGCCCCCGATTCCTTTAAAGGAAGTATAAGCACACAAGAAGCAGCAGCGGCGATTCGAGCAGGTGTCCTCCGTGCTGATCCCAATAGTGATGTTACAATAATCCCGATGGCCGATGGAGGAGAGGGTACGATCAATGCGATCACCTCTACTATTCATTGTAAAAAAGTAAGTACTAGAGTTCAAGACCCGCTAGGGAGAGAGACTATTGCTACGGTCGCTATACTCGAGGATCAAACCTGTATCATAGAGATGGCACAAGCCTGTGGACTTGGTCTCATTACTGCAACTGAGAGAAATCCACTACGTACAAGTACATACGGTCTTGGTCAATTAATTCAAGCTGGATTGGACCAAGGATGTCGTCAATTTATTGTAGGTCTAGGTGGGAGTGCTACTAATGATGCAGGTGTTGGCATGCTACAATCACTCGGTTATCGCTTTTTAGATAGAGAAGGTAATGAAATTGGATGTGGTGGAGGAGAACTAGGAAAGATTCATACAATTGATCAAGCACATATAGATCCTCGCTTGGGTGAATCTCGCTTTACAATTGCCTGTGATGTAGATAATCCCCTAATCGGACCTGCTGGTGCATCATATATCTATGCCCCACAAAAAGGAGCTACACCCGAAATGGTAGAGCTTCTTGAGCAGAACTTATCTCACTTTGCAGATCTGGTTGAATCGACTCTTGGCGTACAGATTCATAGCCATCCAGGTGCTGGAGCTGCAGGAGGAGTTGCTGGGGCATTACTCGCCTTTTTCGATGGAAAATTAGAAGCTGGCGTCAAAATCATTGCAACTGTAACAAAATTAGAACAAGCAATCGCTACGGCCGACCTTGTCATCACAGGTGAAGGTAAGATTGACGAGCAAACGATCCATGGAAAAACTGCATTTGGTGTAGCACGGATCGCTAAAACCTATAATGTTCCTACGATCGCCCTCGTTGGTTCGATTGGTAAAGGTGTTGAACAACTGTATCCTCATGGATTTACAGCTGTATTTAGCATTATAAATAAACCATTAACATTAGATGAGGCAGTATCACAAACTGCCCCATTATTAATAGAGACTACTGAGCAGGTGATACGTCTATGCAAGCATCTTTGCCTTTTTCCAATTTCCAAAGAAATAATAGAGAATCGCTAATATGGACGCAGAGACGAAGCCGATCGGAAAGCCCCACCATATGGAGTCAAGACCATACTTGGGTGCCAATATAAAGGCAATCGGAATACGCATCACCCATAGCGCAATTACCGGCATCAGCAATGGTACGATCACCGCACCATTGGCACGAACCACACTCATCAATACGACGTTCACCCCGAAGACAATAAAGCCCCATAAGGTGATCAAATTGATACGAACACCCAGTTCAATCGCTTCAGCAGCTTCTCTTTTATCCAAAAATAGCGAGACTGCTTGACGGTTAAATACATAGATGATGAGAACTATAACCCCTGTCATTACGAGATTAAAGAGCACTCCCAATAATGCCGTTCGGTGGACACGATCCCAACGATTCGCACCTATATTTTGTGCAACAAGCGTAGAAACTGCAGCTCCTATAGCCATCGCAGGCATTGCAACATAGTTAGATAACTGCACAGATGCACCATATGCAGCACTAGCCATCGAGCCAAAACTATTGATCAGATTGATCAATATCAGTCCACTACCTGAGACGATTATCATTTGTAGTCCCATAGGTAGCCCTTTTCGTAACAAAATACCTACCAATTTGCGATCCATACGCACGAGATGTAGATCAGTTTTTTCTAGCCTCAAGAAATGTTTTTTACGATATACATGTAAGGTCAACAATGCAAGACTAATGAACTGCGCAATTACTGCAGCTGACGCTGAACCAGCAATCCCCATTCTTGGTATCGGCCCTAATCCAAATATTAAAAGTGGATTGAGCGCGATATCTAGTACTGTAGAAATCAATAAATAATAAAAAGGAGTTTTGGAGTCACCTGCTCCACGTAAAATCATCATGAAATAGTTATACGTAAAAATCGGTAGTATCCCCACAAAGGTTATACGGAGGTATATGACGCCCGACTCAAAAGCATCTGGGGGCGTATTTAACAATTTTAAGATTGTGGGTGAAAATATAACGCCTATTACCGAAATCGCGAAACCAAGCAAATGAAAAAAAGAAAAACTTGTTCCAATCACTCGTTTTGCTTGGCCGATATCTTTGGCTCCTATGCTTTGTCCTACTAATATAGTAGTTGCCATACCAATGCCAAACGTTATACTGATCAGAAAGAAAACGATAATATTTGCATTTACAGTAGCTGTAAGCGCACTTGCACCTAAGAAATTTCCTACCCATATCGAATTGATCGTTCCATTTAAAGTCTGTAATATATTCCCCCCTAAAATCGGAAGTGAAAATAAAAATAAGTTCTTACCTATCGGCCCCTCAACTAAATTCGACTTATATTCTTTCATCGTCCTGTCCTTCTTTTCTAATGTCTTCAAAATGTAATTATACCACATATGCATCACGAGTATGATGATAACGATCTGCAATATCAAAAAAGAGATCAGGAAGTGATAGAGCTAATAATTAAAATCTACTCATACAGATCTGTTATTTTGATGATTTTATTTTTGACAAATTATATCATGTGACAAAATTTCGACATAATTCCGACAAAATGATTGTGTTTTTGGCAATGTATTGGTAGTATTAATAGTGTAAAAACTATATATAATTATCGGGGAGGGTAATTGTATGAAAAAAGGGGATTTATTCAAAGGCTTGTTGTTTTTCGCAGTACTTTCTTTAATCATCTCATCATTAGTTGGTTGTTCCTCAGAGACATCAGCTAACAAAAAGGTCACATACGAAGGACAAGTGAAAAAAATCATTGCTAATAATTGCTTAGCCTGCCACGGATCTACTTCGCCAACCATGGAAGAGTTTGACGCAGATGTAGAGAAATACAAAGCAATGATGAAGGGACCTCGCATGGATTCATATGAAAATCTCCTAGTACTTGTCAATGGCAATGAAGCCGGGGCATTTATGAGAAGATTAGATGATGGGGCCAACAGAGAGGATGGAAAGCCTGGAAATATGTATACCCATCTAGGACAAAATGATGAAGAACGGCAAAAAAATCTAGCAACCCTTAAACAATGGGTAGGAAACTGGACGTTAAAACGTACTAATGAATTAACTGACGAAGACAAGAAAGCATTCTTAGTACCAGAAAAATAAATAAAAAGTAAATACTTATTTATTTAAACATCCCAATTCATTACGAACTGGGATGTTTATCTTTTCTAGAGATTATACTGATTGAATTGAATCATTTAATCTCTCAGCAGACAATACTACTTTTTGTGTTGCATTACCGATCTCATCTATTCCTCGGGTTAACTCCCGAATCGCAAATTCTACCCGACTGACTTCTGTAATACTATGATTGATCGATTGTACCATTTGTGTAAGTGCATGATTGGTAGTGTTAACATCATTTGTACAATAAGTCATCTGCTTTTGAAGAGCTTGTATCGATGATACTACTTCATTCGTAAGTTGATTGCTATGAATGATCAGTTTTTCGATCTGTTTTACCGATTCCTTTGTTTTCTCAGATAAATTTTTGACCTCCTGAGCAACTACAGCAAAACCACGACCATGTTCCCCTGCCCTAGCAGCCTCAATTGAAGAATTAAGAGAAAGTAAATTCGTTTGCTCAGCAATCTCTTGTACGATCGAGATCACATTTTGAATCTCTTCTGAAGAGGTAGCAAGCTCCTTCACCATTGAAACTAGACTCGATGTATTCCTATGCATTTCTTCCATATTTGACTCTAATGCATCAACCTTCATCTTTTCGGTCTCCGCGCTTTTTTGTGCAGTTTTCGATTGTTGTACACTATTGTGAACAGAGCTATTTACCCCTTGACTCGCTGCTTGGAGTTCTTGTACCGATGCGCTTGTCTGCTCAGACAATGAAGCGAGCTCTTGACTTAACTTAGCTACCTGTTCTTTTATTTCCTCTTTAACCTTTGTATATTGCATCTCTCTCTGATTAATGTTTTCGCGCTCATAAGCTTCTAATACGAGCTGTTGTTCAAAGTTCAATATCTTGCGGGTAAGCCTTTGCATTCTCTTAACTAGCTCTCTATCCTTGATCTTTTCCTCAATAATATCTAGAATTGTCTCCATCAAATTTTGGAATGAACCCATATACCATTTTGGCTCCAAACCAATACGATAATGAACGAGTGCTATACGAAGTCTCTTGTCTAAATAGTCTTGGTCGATTGTGCCAGAGAACATTTCATAGATATGCGCTTTAAGTGTGTTATGTAAACGCTCGATGCTGCTATGACTTTCAATCAAATTTCGTAGCAGTTCAATTTGTAAAACGGAATCATAAAAAGCTGCTGTAATCTTATCAAGATGATCCGAAATAACTGATTGAACCAATGGTGCATAAGATAGTTCCTCAACTGTAAGTGAAATCATTTGCATTTGTCTTACTACAGATGGATCCGTTACCTCAATGGTAATTTCACCCCTCTTAACTGTAAAGTCAACTACCCCCTGATTCTGACTGCCTTTAGAAAATAAGTTTTTTAAACGCAAAACCTTCTCCTCCTAATAATCAGAATTTCCATCCTACTATAGGTTACCATTTTTTCGCACTCAAACAATGAGTAATTATAACTATTTTAGAGTATTTCCCATCTTTTCCGCTATATGTTACATGCATATTTTGCATTATTGTCGAAACATGACACTAACATGTTAAGTTAGATAAGAGATGATTGTCCATTGCTATCGTTAGAATATCATTGATTTTGTGTTGATATGGGGTTATGATTTATCTTAGATAAAATCAGCATTAAAATTATTTGGAGGTCATATTTTTGTTACTTTACTTTTGATTTACATCATCTATCTAATGAGTGAAGATAAATTAGGAGATGATAAATTTGATTTACAGAAACTCTCTCGATAATATTTCTGCCGATATGTTAAAGGGATTTTTTGATGGCTGGCCAAATCCACCAAGTCCACAAACCCATTTAAAGCTATTACAAAACAGCAGTAAAGTTGTTCTCGCGATAGATGTTAAAGCGAATCAAGTAATTGGTTTTATTACCGCAATAAGTGATGGAGTTCTTTCTGCCTACATTCCTCTCCTTGAAGTTTTACCAGAATACAAAAATAAAGGTATAGGCAGGGAATTAGTAAATCGGATGCTGGGTGAGCTTGATGATATATATATGATTGATTTATGTTGTGACGATGATTTAATTCCTTACTATGAAAAGTTCGGAATGATGAAGACAAATGGTATGATTTTCAGGAACTATAACATGCAATCTGGAAGTATGAAATAAAAATATATATTCAAAATGCTCAACGAAATGAGCTGGACCCAAATTGTTATGTGTCTAACAATTTGGGTCCAGTGTTTTTCTGTGGCTATTGTTTGAAAACGATCATAATACCGCAGTTTAATGCTCTACAAGGTTCGCATATATTGAATTAATTGGCTTTCCGATCCTAAGTATTCTTCGCTACCAATCTTACTAATCTCTTGAAATCCTAATCTATCAAGCATTTTTCTAGCGCGAATATTCGTTTCGTGAGTTTCTGCGTTATATATTGAAATTCCAAACTGATTCAAAGCAAAATTCATAATACATTTCGCAGCATTAAATCCAATTCCTTTTCCCCAGAGCGTGCTCTCACCAATAGCAATTCCCAATTCAGCGGTATTGTCCTTAATATAAGCTAAGTCTGCGTAACCAACTAATCTCTCATTATATTCTATTCCCATCCGAATAAAATCTTCAGATACATTATTTAAACAACGAAACCACCATTGATATAGCTCATCTTCACTTCTATTTTTCTCCCACCCATTTGCTAAACAAAAGATGTCATCCTTACTCCAATTTAAAACGGTTTTATAATCATCTATGCTTAAGGGTCTAATTTTTACAGACTGTACAAGGTTATTTTCAACAAACACCGCTCTTCCCCCTAACAACCCATTAATAATCATTCAACTCTATATTTCAATTAATGAACCCTTATTTCTGACTCGCCTTTATAGGAGTTCCTTGATGAAAACACATTTGCCACCTTCCATCTATAAACTTCCAGATTTAACCCTTTAGATCAATGTTTCCTGGCAGAAAATCTCTACCGAAATATTGAGGTCGGAATAACATTTGGGTAACGTTTTAAAATGATTGATAACATGATTAAATGTCCAAATGGTTTCAACGGCAAATTTTTATCAACTTGTTGACCATACAAGACTATGCCACCCGAAGATTGGAATTCATCTAATGTTAGCCTTTCTGAACACAGACGAATGACATCTTTACGCGTTAAGAGCAATAATGCTTTTGTCTCCATGCTTGGTACTGGTTCGTCTTCCGAAGATGCCAGAAAAATAGGTGTTATGGACTGTTTCGAGTTTTGATGTCCAATAATCAAAGGTCGCTGTTCAAACATTGAATAATTATACTCCGCAATAGGCTCTAGTTCTATTTCACTGTCAAAGCTAGTATTTGGACAATAAAAGGACATAGATGGCCTTAATGGAGTTATTCGCATTTGGGATTCTTCAAACACCTCACGCTGGGCACATGCCCAAGCTGTTTCTGTTCCTTCTCTGTGGCCTCCAAGTCTAACAATAGCAAGTGTTGATTGATCAGGTGTTGGCCCCATCATAAACGCAATCGTTTTATTAGTTAGTACAAACGCTCCAGCTTTCTCGATTAGTTGAATATCCACCATACCACCTCCCCTTTACGGTGACTCTGCCAGTATTAAGTAACTAATAATCGTTTCAGAAACAAAACTCCAAACGACTTTTCTCTTATTTTACCATATGACATAAAGAGAGAACCATTCTAACATAATGAAATGCTAGATTGGCTCTCATTTCTGAAACCTAAATAAACTTCCGTGTATTTTTCTTACCATCATATGTGAAGAGGACTTCACGGCCTTCGAGTATCGTGCGTAAATGTACGTTCTTACCCCATAATTGGTGTACATATGGTAATGTTTTTTCAATGTACTTCACGTCGAGCTCGGTGCCTTCATATCGATGACCGATGAGTAGCTCTCCATTACGACCGAAATCGCCATCTTCGACAACAAGATACGGATAGCCGCCATTGACGCGTTGAACGATAAGTTGATCCCTGACATGCTCCCAGTTTTTATTTGTGATCTTCCACTCATTACCCTGCTGCGCAAATATATACATATCGAGGTCCTCGACGAGGTCCTTGGTCAAATAATTGCGGATAAAGGAAATATCCGAGTCCATTTCACGTACCTCAAAGATTTTCTCTCGGCCTCTACCTGGTTTGCGACCGTACTTCTCCCTCTCTTCTTCAGTCGGTTCATCCCAGCGCTGTTCGATATCTTCAAACATCTTGAGTCCTAAATAATATGGGTTAATATACGTTCTCGACGGTTGTATGACCCCCGCATTAAGCTTTGCAAACTCGATCGTTTCTTCCCCTGTTAAATCCAGCTCGCGCAAAATGCGTTGATGCCAATATGATGCCCAGCCTTGGTATCCCTAAGGTGCTTATTTGAAAAGCCCTGTTAAGTCTTATGTTGAAAGGAGCTTAGATGATAAGTTATATTACTAGAGGAATTTATCAAGTTTAACAACGTATTCAATCTTGTGAAGTTCCTTATTTAACTTCTGAATAAAATGTGTTACAGCATCAACTAAAGCAGTTGTGGTTATATTTTTGTGTGTTTCAAACTTCTGCCAAATTGAATAAATTCTCCAATATTCATTACCTTCATATAGAAAGTTGAATATAGCCTCATCATGGTCAATTGAGTCATAATCCATATTTCCCCTAAGACCACTACGAATCTTTTGTGACCATTCACCAAGTTGGTTACCAAGCTCTGCTAGATTGACGTATGGCTCATCAAAAAACAATCTTTCGTCCACGTAAATATTTAAAGTACCTTCTATATAACCAAGTTCATAAGCAGAATAATTTTGTCCAGTTGACTCATATGTGTCTAAAACAAAAGAGAATCTAATGTCCATAGAATCACTCCTCTAAGAAATATTCTACACTTAAGCACCATTCAAAGTAACTAATCTGCCCGTTAACGTAACGAAGCTGCCAGTGAATTATCGGCAGCTTCGTGGTGTTGTTTATTAAACTTTTGTACCCGTTAGTTGAACCAATCAGATTAATAATCGTCATCAATCCCTAGCATAGCCATTCTTGCAATCCACATTTTCTCTTCATGCTCGTCATATTCCTCTCGAAATCCTTGAATTCCATGATTGACTTTAATTTCTAGTCCTGTTTTATCCCTAATTTCATTTGCTAATCTAATTGCAATTTCGTGTAACGGAATGTCCAAGTCTTTTTCTACAAATTCTTGCAGTATTAAATATTTTCCATATTGTTCATCGTATAATTCGAAACTATAACCAGGTTCCTTTTCGATTAAACAGTGAGATATATTAATTTCAGCCTTACTAAAACCAGTTCGCTTTTTTGTTTGAATCACTTCAAGAACAGTCCTGTCAGACACCCAACATTTCTTATCTCCCATGAATTACACCACCTTTAAGGAATATATACTTCGTATACGTATATATCGTTAGGCAAGTTGCGTTATTCTGCCCGTTAGCATAACAAGTCGATATCGAGTAGGAAGGAGTGACTAACTCCCGTCCTCTCACACCACCGTACGTACTGGTCAGTATACGGCGGTTCGCCAATCTTCACGAAGTTTTAAATATCTTGTAGTTAAACTTTCAAGTCCTTGAGAT
>JACDJB010003130.1_pt1 | contig 11156 bp, 13 predicted proteins | sample 7454121 | NCBI WGS metagenome assembly JACDJB01 (sample SAMN14253290, study PRJNA609438) | sludge metagenome | isolation source: sludge after 25d culture with pyrite | collected 2018-12-20 | reverse complement strand
TCGCTCCAGGGGACTTCCACGCCGCCGCTCTCCCTCTGTACGAGGAGAGAACATTGGCGCTGCCCCATGGTGCCAGGCGAGGCACCGGGATATCGCGTCCTGGGCCGTCCGCGAACAATGTGGTCGTCATCGCTGTCCGCGCACGATCTGTCCGAAGACAGAAGTTTCATGCGCATCCGGCGATCGAACACCGCACGCGGCCACCGCATCCCGCCCCGCGTCTCGTGACGATCGCGACACGCCCCTCATCGACGGGGCAGGATATCTGGAATATATTCCTAAGTCAGGGGAAATGTCAAGTGCGCCACCGCGACATCTGTTTGTCGATGAGAAGATGGATGTCGTAAAAGATCGTCATTCCGAGGCGCGCGGCTTCGCGCGAGCCCGGAATCCATAGCCCGGCGGTCACGATGGCCTGCTACGTCTACATGCTTGCGAGCAAAAAGAATGGCACGCTCTATCTCGGTGTGACGAACGACATCGTGCGGCGCGGCTACGAACATCGCACCAAGGCAGTTGATGGTTTCACAACGCGATACGGCGTGGACAAACTGGTCTGGTTTGAAATCTATGACGACGCCCTGACCGCGATCACCCGGGAGAAGGAATTGAAGAAATGGCGGCGGGCGTGGAAGATTCGGCTGATTGAAGAAAACAATCGCGAATGGGTTGATCTTTATCCCGGGATAGCAAGCTAGTCATGGATTCCGGGCCTGCGCCAAGCGGCGCATCCCGGAATGACGAACTGAGATATTCGTGCATAGCGCCAGCGTTGTGCGGCTAGTTTCAGATTTCGCGGCGCTTCATTCGGGCTACGCTGGCTAGCTACGCTTGCTCAGGCTGCTTCGTTTTCCTCGACGAGCGGCTTGATCCTGTTGAGCGCGGCACCGATCTCACGCGCTGCGATCTGCACGTCATAGCGGTTCTGCAGGTTTATCCAGAAATCGGCTGTGGTCTTCAGCGCACGGCCCAGCCTCAGAGCCGTATCGGCGGTGATGCCTGTCTGCTCATTGGCGATCCGCTCGATACGGGTACGCGGAAGGTCGCAAGCCTTCGCCAGCTTTCCAGCAGACAGATTCAACGGGACAAGGAATTCCTCGCGGAGGACTTCGCCCGGATGCATCGGCGGCAGTTTTTTGGTCATCGCTATTTGTCCTCACACACCCTTCTCGCGCGACATGGTGATGCGTACGCCGGTCTTGGCGACGGTGCAGTGGACGTCGAGTTTGCGGTAGCGTGAATCGAGATTGTAGCCGCGGATGATGTTGGTGCGGCTGACGCAGCGTTTGGCGCCGCGCACGGCGTCGGGCTTGGGAATCGTGAACACCAGCGCCGCCGCCGTGCCGATGAAATCGTAATAGGCGTCCGTCGGCTTCTTCTTGTCGGTGGAGGCGAACACGTCGTTGCTGCGGTTGCGGCTGGCGCAGCCGAGCGAGGCCTGCGTCACCGCGGGATGTTCGAGATAGATCACGCCCGCGACCGTCTTGCCGATCTTGAGATCGGGGATCTGCCGGGCGAGGTCCTTGGCGAGGTCGTCGCAGCGGTCGGCGCGGGCCGGGCTTGTCCCCAGCATGGCCGCCGCCAGAACCAGCGCCGCGGCCGCACATCCGGAAAATGAAAATCGTTGTGTCATGGTTGTCCCCCATGGGCATTGAAGCGTGCGGGCGGGATGAGTGCAAGAGTGCTTCTTTCCCTCTCCCCTTGTGGGAGAGGGTGGCGAAATCGAGCGAAGCGAGATTGAGCCGGGTGAGGGGTTGCGATCACAAGTTTTATATCGATACCCCTCACCCGCTTCGCGGCTGTGCCGCTCAGCACCCTCTCCCACAAGGGGAGAGGGGAAGAAAGACAGTCGCCACAACAGAGGTGAAAGACTCAAAACCCGTACATCATCACGCCTACCGCGAAGCCCGCGATCATGACCACATTGAACAGCGTCGGAACCGCGACCAGGAAGGCCGCGCGGCCAAGATGTTCGTTGTGGGCGGCATAGGCGATGGCGCAGGCGGCGATCAGCGGGAAGGCGATGATCCTTGCGGTGGTTTCCACCGCGCCGAACGCGCTTTTGAATTCAAGCCCGTGCGCGACCACCGACGGCATGTCGTTCAGCCATGTCATGATGATGATGGTGCCGAGCGCGACGATCGCGTGGCGCACACGGCCCATGGCCGCGAACACGATGGCGGCGACCGCCAGCACGGGATGGGCGGCGAGGTGCGCCTTGATCAGGCCGGCGCCGATGCCGGAGCCGATATGCGACATGTCGCCGAACAGCGTCGGCGCGTCGGAGAGGCCGAGACCGGCCTCGATCAGGGCCAGAATCACGAGAACGGTTCGCAGGCCCAACATGCGCGAGGCGGGCGCGGGCTCGGCGTCTTCGGCAATCACCGGCGTGGCGGGGGTCATATCTGAAACGTCCTGAACGAAATCCATTGTGAAAGGCCGCAACCTAGCGCGTCCGCGGCCCGCGCACAGCCGCCCTGCGAAAGGCGGATCGGCTTTTGGCCATCTTCCCTTTGTCGGAAAAGCGATTAGAACGGTTCAAACCAGACGCAGGCCGAAGCCGGACCGTTGAAAGTCCAGCGCTTTTTGCCTTTCCAACCCGCGAGACCCGCTATGAACGCTCCGACCGCCATCCCGTCGCCCAAGGCCGTTCCGCCCTACAAGCACACTCCGCTGTTTCCGCTGGGCAAGGACAAGACGCCGTATCGCAAGATCAGCAGCGACGGCGTCCGGGTCGAGACGGTGCTGGGCAAGGAGATGCTGGTGGTGACGCGCGAGGCGCTGCGCGCGCTCTCCGAAGCCGCCTTCGGCGACATCAATCACTATCTGCGGCCGGGCCATCTGCAGCAGCTTCGCAACATCCTTGATGACAGCGAGGCCAGCGACAACGACAAGTTTGTCGCGCTCGACGCGCTCAAGAACGCCAACATCGCCTCCGGCGGCGTGCTGCCGATGTGTCAGGACACCGGCACCGCGATCATCATGGGCAAGAAGGGCGCGCGGGTGATCACCGACGGCGACGACGAGGCGGCCCTGAGCGAAGGCGCGCGCGACGCTTACCTGCGCCGCAATCTGCGCTACTCGCAGGTCGCGCCGCTCTCGATGTTCGAGGAGAAGAACACCGCCAACAACATGCCCGCGCAGACCGAAATCTACGCGGAAGGCGATGACGCCTACAAGTTCATGTTCATGGCGAAGGGCGGCGGCTCAGCCAACAAGAGCTTCCTGTTTCAGGGCACGCCGTCGCTTTTGACGCGCGACCGCCTGCTGGCGTTCCTCAAGGAGAAGGTGCTGACGCTCGGCACCGCCGCGTGCCCGCCGTATCATCTCGCCATCGTCATCGGCGGCACCTCCGCTGAACTGTGCATGAAGACGGTGAAGCTCGCGTCCGCGCGCTATCTCGATGAACTGCCGACGCAGGGCTCGCCGGACGGCAACGCCTTCCGCGATCTGGAGATGGAGCAGGAAATCCTGAAGATGACGCAGAGCCTCGGCGTCGGCGCGCAGTTCGGCGGCAAGTATTTCTGCCACGACGTGCGCGTGATCCGCATGCCGCGTCACGGCGCGTCGCTGCCCATCGGCCTCGGCGTGTCGTGCTCGGCGGACCGTCAGGTGCTCGGCAAGATCACCAAGGATGGCGTGTATCTGGAAGAGCTGGAGCACAATCCGGCGAAGTATCTGCCGGAGGTGGAGACCAGGCTCGGCAGCGAGGTGGTGGAGATCGACCTCAACCAGCCGATGAAGGATATTCTGGCCACACTGTCGAAGAATCCGATCAAGACGCGGCTGTCGCTCACCGGCACCATGATCGTGGCGCGCGACTCGGCGCACGCCAAGCTGCGCGAGCGGCTGGAGAAGGGCGAGCCGCTGCCGGATTATTTCAAGAACCATCCGATCTATTATGCCGGCCCCGCCAAGACGCCGGAGGGTTACGCTTCCGGCTCGTTCGGCCCGACCACGGCAGGGCGCATGGATTCGTTCGTCGACCAGTTCCAGGCGGCGGGCGGCTCCATGGTGATGCTGGCCAAGGGCAACCGCTCGGCGGCGGTGCGCGATGCTTGCAAGAAGTACGGCGGGTTCTATCTCGGCTCGATCGGCGGATCGGCGGCGAACCTGGCCGAGCACTGCATCAAGAAGGTCGAGGTGGTGGAATATCCCGAACTCGGCATGGAAGCGATCTGGCGCATCGAGGTCGAGAATTTCCCGGCCTTCATCATCATGGATGACAAGGGCAACGACTTCTTCAAGGAGTTGAACCTCGGCTAGCGCGCCCGGCGCTGGCCTCTGTTCGCGCAAAATAATTCCGCGCAGTATCGCGTTACAAAAAAGGCCGGGGCGGCGATGCCCCGGCCATCATTTTTTGCGCGATGAATTGGACCTACGGCTCCAGAGTGACCTGCAAGCCCTCGTCGCTTTCGACGTGGACATAGCGCGGCGCGATCGGCCGGCCGCGTCCGCTGGCGACGGTCACGATGTCTTCCAGCGGAGCGGCGCGCGCATCCGCTTCCGGGCGGGAGAGAATCAGATCGGCGTGGAACAGGCCTTCCGATTCAAGGCCGGTCGAATCGACACCGGCATCCGCGAGGTTTGCCAGCGTGCTCTCGAATTCCTCGGCATCGCGGAAACGGCGCTGGATGAAGGTGACGCCGGTGAGCCGCTCGGTGACAAGCCCGCGCTGCGCGAAGGTTGCCGCCAGTGAGTCGAACGGGAACATCCGCAGCACGAACGAGATGATCCACGGAGTCTTGTCCGTCGCGTCGAGAATCTTGCCGAAGGTCTTCTCCGTCACGTAGCCGATGCAGCCGGTCGACATGATGACGTCGGCGTGACGGATGATCTCGGCGTTCTCCGTGGAGAGCGCGTCGTTTTCAAGATCCGCGACGATGCCCTTGTCGAGAAGGCCGACGCTGGTTGCATAGTGAACGGCGGGTGCGGACACATCGAGGCCGATGAAGCGCGCAAGGCCGACGTCGGGCCACGACGAATAGAAATTGCGGTCGAACCGCATCAGTTCTTCGGACGTGACCGCCTTCATCTCGCGCCGCGCATAGCGATGGCGCAGGCCGCCGAACGTCAACGGAAAGCGATGCACCGCCGCGTTGATTCCATAGGAGCAGCCGATATCGAGGACGACCGGCTTGGCGGCCATTGCGGAGGATTTCGCAGAAAGGATTTGCCGCACGACGGGTTCGGCAACATCCGGAATCATGTAGTCGAGATCGCCGAGCGCGGAAAAATAGGACCGCGGATCTTTCTCCACGTAGATGTCGTCGAAGATCGCCTTCGCCTGGTTGATCCGGGAGAATTCCGTTCCCGCTTTCTTCAGCATCAAGCCCCCTTTATTTGTTTTGTCTGCAAGCACTCATGATCGTCGTCGCGATGCAGGCCGCTTATCGCAGAAGCAGCCATGAAGATAAACCCGGCAGCACTTACCGCCGGGAAGTAGTTTCATACCGCGCGCGGCGTGCATGAAATGCGAGACGCGTTCTGAAGTGCATTTCACGAGCGCTTCAAAACATCGCGTGAAGAATTTTCGATTTTGCAAGCGATCCGCATGTCGAGATCGAGAACGTCCCGGCCTTTATCATGGATGACAAGGACAACGACATCTTCAGGGAGTTGAGTCTGGATTGAGAGTTCTGCCTAATCGAACCAGGCGGGAGCGCTTTTGCGTTTTCAATTGTCATCACCGGGCTTGTCCCGGTGATCTCGATTGCGGAGGCACGGTGCTCACGTATCGGGATGGCCGGGACAAGCCCGGCCATGACAATCATTTTATGCGGCGTTCGCCGGAACGACCGTGATCACTTCCCTGGCGCGATGCCCTTGAACGAGAGCCGCAGCGCCGCGTCGACGCGTGGATCGTTCTTCTTCCACATGCCGTCGCTGATCAGCGACGCGATGCCGTGCACCACGGCCCATGCCAGCGCGAGCGCATCCGGATCGACGGGTTTTGCGGGGTCGGCCTGCAGTTCGGTAACCGCCACGCGCAACTGCTCGAATGCGCCGGGCACGCCGTCCTTGTCTGTTGCGCGGTCCGAGCCGAAGCGGCTGAAGGCAAGGCGGAACAGGCGCGGCTCTGCGGCGGCGAAATCAATGTAGGACAGCGCCGAGGCGTAAAGCCGCTTGCGTCCGGAAAGACCGGCGGTCGCCTTCTGCGAGCGTTGCCCCAGCAGCGCCAGCGCCTCGGCCGCCGCCGCTGTCAGCAATTCATCCCTGTCGGAAAAGTGCTTGTAGGCCGCGCCGGACGTGACGCCAGCTTCGCGCGCGGCTTCGCGCAGGCTGAAACTGTCCGCGCCGTGCTTGCGGACATGATCCAGCGCCAGCGCCACCAGCGCGCTGCGCAGGTCGCCGTGGTGATAGGCCTCTTTCTTCGCAACTCTCATGTAATTGATGTTTACATTGACTCGGGCATCCCGTAAAGTATGCGATGCTTACTTATGTCAGCCGCCCGGCGAACCGGTGATCCGGCTCGCCTTCAAGAGCGCGGCAAGCAGAACAATCAGCAGGACAAGGGAGAGGAACAGCCATGAGCGTGGTGGAGACAAGCGAGAAGAAACCGTTTTGGGAGAAGGGCAACCTTGCGCCGGTCTTTGAAGAGGTGACCGCGTTCGATTTGCCGGTGGAGGGCGCGATCCCGCCCGAACTGAACGGGCTTTATGCGCGCAACGGCGCCAATCCGCGCGAGGGCCATGCCGGGCACTGGTTCATCGGCGACGGCATGATCCATGGCGTGTCACTGAGCAACGGCAAGGCTGAATGGTATCGCAACCGCTGGGTGCGGACGCCGCGCTTCAACGGCGCGCCGCGCAAGCCCGGCATTCCCGACATCCGCAGCAGCACGGCGAACACCAATGTGCTGGCCCATGCCGGAAAGATCATGGCGCTGGTGGAGAATGCGCTGCCGATGATGATGACGCGCGAACTCGACACCGTCGGGTTTCATGACTACGGCGGCAAGCTCGATACGCCGTTCACCGCGCATCCGAAGATTTGCCCGACCTCGGGCGAACTGCATTTCTTCGGCTACGGCTTCGTGCCGCCGTTCCTGACCTATCATGTGGTGGACAGCGCCGGCACGCTGCTGCGCAGTCTGCCGATTCCGGTGAAGGCGGCGACCATGGTGCACGATTTCGCCATGACCTCCGGCCATGTCATCTTCATGGACCTGCCGGTGGTGTTCGACATGCCCGCCGCGCAGCGCGGCACCATGCCGTTTGCCTGGAGCGAGACGTATGGCGCGCGGCTCGGCATTCTCAAGCGCGGTGCGGGCATCGAATCCTTGCGCTGGGTCGAGATCGACCCTTGTTATGTCTTCCACGTCGCCAATGCGTTCGAGGAGGCGGACGGCACCATCGTTGTCGATGTGGCCTGGTACAACGAGTTGTGGCGCGGCGGGCCGTCGGCGACGACGTTCGACAAGGCGCATCTGAAGCGCTGGCGTGTGCCGCCCGGCGCAGCCAGGGCGACGGAGCAGATGCTCGACGATCGTTCGATCGAATTTCCGCGCGTCAACGACAACCTCGCCGGCCTGCATCACGACATCGTCTACGCGGTCGATGCCGGGAAGGGATCGCTGGCCAGCGACGAGGCAAGTTCGCTGCGCAAATACGATCTCAAGACCGGCAACAGCACGGAGCACGTCTTCAGGAACGGCGTTTCCAGCGAATTCGTCCATGTGCCGGGCGAGGGCGGCACCGGCGAAGATGACGGCTGGCTGATCGGCTTTGTCTATGACCGCGTGCGCAATGCCAGCGATCTTCTGATCCTCGACGCACAGAAGATGGAGTCGAAGCCGGTGGCGCGGATTCAGTTGCCGGCGCGGGTGCCGCAGGGCTTCCACGGCAACTGGATGCCGGGGGTGTGACCGCCGCTTTTGTCATCACCGGGCTTGTCCCGGTGATCCCGATCACGGGGCAAAGTGCCACATGAATCGAGATGGCCGGGACAAGCCCGGCCATGACACTTGAGTATGCTGTGTGGCCGGTGCTCGGGCGCGGCTTTTTACGCCCGCTTGCCCTTGAACGGGAAGCTGCCCATCGGGCCGATGCTGACGTCGCCGGAGATGGAATCACCGTCCACCTTGCCCGAGAACGCGAGCGTCAGCGGCATCGGATTGGTGATCGAGGCTTTCCAGGCCACGTCGTTGCCGTTCACGGTGCCGTCGACGATGTCGGCCTCGTTGCCGTCCGCCGCCTGCTTGCCGGTCAGCGTATTTCCGTTGGTCGCAAGCGCCAGCGTCGCCTCGCGGTCGCCAAGCGGTGTGCTCAAGGTGATGTTCCAGTTACCGTCGACTGCCATATGTTTCCCTCTCTCCGCGCGCCGCTCCGCCTGAATTGGTTCTGAAGCAGATCGCGCCAGCGCCGATATAGCGCATTTTACCGCCCATGCGAATTTGCACCGGATGCATGCGCGCGCCGGCGGGCGTGCATGCGATGCATTTTACCAATTTTTAGGACGCCCTTCCTATCGTCCCGGCCATATCGGGACATCTGCGTAATTTCAGACACAATGGATAAAGAGAAACGAGCCGCACCCCGCGTCAATTTCGAGCGCGGTGTCACCGTCCGGATACTCGCCATCGACGGCACCTGGCAGCGTGAATGCGAAATGCTGGATGTGTCGGAGACCGGTGCGCTGCTCCGGGTTCTCGGCAGTCTCGCAGGTCTCGACCTGAAGGAGTTCTTCCTTGTGCTGTCGTCGCGCGGAACGGCGCATCGCCGCTGTACGCTGGCCTGGGTCGAGGGCGACCGCATCGGCGCGGGATTCGTCAAGGACAAGCCGGCGAAGCGGAAGGGCGTGCTGGGGCGGGCCTAGTTCGCCGTCTGCGCCGCCGCGGCGGCGGCGCGCAGCTTGCGCGTGATGGCGATGCGGAACACCACGTACTGGATCGCGAAGGCGACGACCTTGGCGCCGATGGCGATCACGGTGACGTAAAACGCCCACAGCTTGATGTCGCCGGTCATGGCGGCCGCGATCACGCCCGCGCCGAGAATGAACATCAGCGCCGCCCAGGCATAGCCCGCCATGATCGCGAGGTGAGGGATGTTGTCGCGGACCATCGGTGGCGAATAACGCAGCGTCCAGCCTTTGCGCAGCATGATCGCGCCGATGGCGAAATGTCCGATACTCGGCTTGATCAGGACAAAGCGCGGGTCTTTTGTCAGCAGCGTCGCCGCGCCCAGGACGACGACCAGCGCGAGGCTGGCCCAGGTCATGATGTCGAGCCTTTCGCTCCGCAGGCGCGCGCGGATAAATTGCGCGACCGCGCCAACGATGGCGACGGCGGTCGCAATCAGGATGTCGCCCGTCGCGGCGTAAACCACGAGAAAGACGATGGTGGAAAAGAAGTCGGTGAAAAGCTGACGGAAGACTGCGGCCATGGGGCCGACTGTCACACGGCCGTCGGCGCGTGAACAAGGGCCTTCCATGAGGAATGCGGGGCAGGCGGCGTGCTGACGGGCTTGGCGCCGGGCTTGCAGGCGCAGTTGGACACCGAGCCTGTCACCTCGGCCGGGAAGGCCAGCGCGGCCGACGCGGTGTCGTCGCCTGCGAGCGTCAGGCCGGTCAGGGCGAACACCAGCGCGAGGCTGGCCCAGATCGAGGCGCTGGGCTTCGCGCCGGTGGTGCGGCCGAACACGACCTGCGCGACGACGACGGCGGTCGCCGTCAGGGCCGCGAGCACGACGTCCCCGATCAGCACGAAGGCTGCGAAGAAGACGGCGGTGGAGAGGAAGCCGAGAAGAATCTTGAGAGCGGTGCGGGCCATGGGTGGCTCCTTGGTCGGTAAGAGGGCGAGATCAGGCAGCAGCCGTGGTGGCGCTGGCCGCGATCCCGGCGCGAACGTGCTTCGGGTACCATTGGGTGAAGTAGACGGCGCTGTTGCGGATCGCGAAGGCGATGGCGGCGCAGACCCACAGCGGCATGCTGGGCATGTAGATCGCCACCATGTCGGCGGCGAGCATCAGGACGAAGGCCGCGCTCCACACCCAGGTGAGGATATAGTTGGTGCGCAGGAAGACGGGACGCCGGGCGGTCTCGGCATCGACCACCTCGCGCGCATGCTGCAGCGTGAAGGGCCTGCGCAGCGCGATCGACCCGAGCGCGAGGACCAGAACGCTGCCGTCGACGGCGAGACGGACCGAGGTCGGGGTCATGTCGGCGCCGATCATGTGATAGCCGGAAAGCGCTGCAAAAATCGCCAGCGCACCGGCGGTCAGCATCTTGATCGAACGGCCGGCGGCCATATCTCGCAGGATCAGGCCAAGGGCGACCGCGGCACCCGCAAGCAGGCTGATCTTGACCGTGGTCAGCATCATCAGCGTGGCGAAGGTCGCGAACGGGGCAAGGATCAGAAAGAGGGCCATGGCGGGTCTGCCGACTGGTATCTTGACGTTGTAAAGATGCATTTAGGGCCTCGGCGGCGTGCCGTCAAGGAAAATCTTGACAGCGTCAAAATGCATACCTAGATTGCGGTCATGGGTGCTCACGACGCAGCAACGCGGGAGAAAACCTCCAAAGCCGCGGCGGCTGGAAAAAAGCCGCTGTCCAAGGCTGCGCCTGTGAAAAAACCATCTCCGGCCAGGGCTAAATCCGCTCCCAAATCCGCTCCAAAGGCCGATCGGGAGCAGCCCTATCATCACGGCGATTTGCACGAGGCGCTGCTTCAGGCCGCCAAGCGCGTCGCGGAACGCGACGGTTTCACCGGTCTTTCGCTGCGGGCGGTGGCTCGCGAGGCGGGCGTGTCCCACGCCGCGCCGGCGCATCATTTCGGCGATGTCACCGGGCTTCTCAGCGAACTTGCGGCCGTCGGTTTCCAGAAATTCTCCGAACAACTCGGTGCGGCAGGCTGCGTCGATACCCCGGCGGAGATGGTCGCCGCCCGCAAGGCCAATGCCTATGTGGCGTTCGCGCGGGACAATCCGTGCCTGTTCCAGTTGATGTTCCGCGGCGAGCGGCTCGACCATGACAGGCCCGCGCTGCGCGAGGCATCGGAGGCGGCCTTTATCAAGCTCGCCAGCGTGGTTGCCGCGCGGCGTCACGAAGATGTCGTGCCCGATCATCTGACTCTGCAGCAGGCCGCCGACATCGCGCGGATCTGGTCGATGGTGCATGGCTTCGCGATGCTTTATCTCGACGGCCGGCTGGCGCCGATC
>JACDJB010003129.1_pt1 | contig 11158 bp, 8 predicted proteins | sample 7454121 | NCBI WGS metagenome assembly JACDJB01 (sample SAMN14253290, study PRJNA609438) | sludge metagenome | isolation source: sludge after 25d culture with pyrite | collected 2018-12-20 | reverse complement strand
GCTCTTCCTGCGTGAGAGCCCGGAGCTGCAGAAGCTGCAGGCTTACTGGGACGAGCAGCTGCCGGTACCGTGGGTCCAGATCTACCGGGTCCCGAGCCATGTTCACTTCCCGCATAACATGCATGTGAGCGCCGGGCTCGAATGTCAGCAATGTCATGGTCCGGTGCAGGAGATGAAGGAGATCGAGTTGGCGCAGCCGCTCACGATGGGGTGGTGCATCAACTGTCATACCGAGCGCAAGGCTCGGATCGACTGCACGGTCTGTCACTACTGATTCCATAGGCCTTTTCGGGCGGTAGGGCGCGGCTACGGTCGCGTCCGAAGGAGTATGAGATGTCGAAAGGGATGGAGAGGCGAGATTTCCTGAAGGTTCTCGGCACGGCTGGAGCCGGCGCGAGTCTCTTCGGGTGTAGCACCTCGGCGCCGGAGCGGTTGCTCCCCTACGTGATCCCGGCGGAGGATGTAGTGCCGGGTCTGGCGACCTGGTACCGCACCACCTGCCGTGAGTGCCCGGCCGGGTGCGGGATGGAGGTCCGTACCAGGGAGGGTCGCGCGGTCAAGGCGGAGGGCAGTACGCTCTCGCCGATCTCGCATGGAAAGCTGTGCGCGCGAGGGCAGTCCTCGCTGCAGGGGCTCTACAACCCGGACCGCGTGCCGCAGGCATTGCTGCGGGGCGCGGATGGCGAGTGGCAGAAGCTCACCTGGGACGACGCCGAGCAGCGGCTGGTCGCGGGGCTCGCCGCGGCATCCGGGCGGAAGGTCTTCCTGACGCAGACCTATACCGGCGCGCTGGACCGGCTGGTCGACGACTACGCCGCGGCACTGGGGCTGGAGCGGGTTCGCTTCGATACCTTCGCCTGGGAGCCGATCCGGGCTGCGAACCGGATGCTCTTCGGGATCGACGCCGTCCCGGTCCACGACTTCGCGAACGCGGAGGTCGTGGTCACCTTCGGCGCCGACTTCATGGAGACCTGGCTCTCGCCGGTCGATTACACGCACGGCTTCACGCAGGCGCACGCCTACCGTGAGGGGCGCCGTGGCCGGCTGGTGGTGGTCGCGCCGCACCAGTCGCTCACCGGGCTGAACGCCGACGAGTGGCTCCCGATCCGCCCCGGCACCGACCACCTCGTCGCGCTGGCGATGGCGCGGGCGATCGTCGATGCGGGGTTGGGTCAGGCGGGCACCGCGGCGGCGCTGCTGCAGCGGGTCAATGTGGCGGAGGCCGCGCAGGCTGCCGGTATCTCCGAGGACCGGATCCGCGCCGTCGCGCGTGAGTTCGCCAACAATGGCCGCTCTCTCGCGGCCGGCCCCGGGGTCGAGTCGACGCACCGTGCGGCGACCGCGGTCGCCGCGGCGGTCGCGGTGCTCAACTACGTCGCCGGCAATATCGGCCGGACGGTCCGCTTCGATCAGGTCGAGCGCCAGGGCGGCGGCAGCTACCGCGACCTGCAGGCGCTGGTCGAGAGCATGCGTAACGGCGAGGTCGGCGCGCTGCTGGTGCATGGGCCGAACCCGCTCTACAACATGACGACGGGTGACGCGGCCGCCTCGGCGCTCGCGAATGTGCCCTTCGTGGCCTCCTTCGCGTCGCTGCTGGACGAGACGAGCCAGCAGGCGCATCTGCTGCTCCCCGACCACCACTCGCTGGAGAGCTGGGGCGACTACGTCCCCCGCACCGGGGTCTACTCGCTGATCCAGCCGGTGCTGACCCCGGTCTTCGACACCAAGCAGACCGGTGACGTGCTCCTCTCGACTGCGCGTCGGGCGGGTGCCCGGCTCACGACGACCGCCGGCGCGACGACCTACTACGACTACCTGCGCGAGCAGTGGAACCGGGAGGTCTACCCGCAGGCCCGCGCGACCGCGTCGTTCGACGACTGGTGGCGCGAGGCGCTCCAGACGGGTGTGGTCACGGTAGCCGCGACGCCGGTCTCGGTCACGTTGAACCCCGCGGGGCTCGCCGGGCTCGATCTGAACGTCCCGGCATTCGATGGGCCCGCCGGCGCCGAGTACTACCTGGCGGTCTATCCTTCCTACCGCTTCTACGACGGCAGCCTCGCCAATATCCCATGGCTGCAGGAGCTGCCCGACCCGGTCAGCAAGATCTCCTGGGACTCGTGGATCGAGGTGCATCCTCGGACCGCGGAGCGGCTCGGGCTCGACGATGGCAGTGTCGCCGAGGTCGAGACCTCGTTCGGCAAGGTGCAACTCCCCGTCTGGCGTCACCCTGGCACCCGCGAGGATGTGATCGGCGTGCAGCTCGGCCAGGGCCACGAGGCGCTCGGCCGGTACGCGCAGAACCGCGGCGTGAACGCGGTGCGGCTCCTTGGGCCGACCGTCGAGGAGGCCTCGGGCGGGCTGGTCTGGTTCCAGACCAAGGCGGCGTTGCGCAGCACCGGCAAGTGGCAGCTTGTCCCGACCACCGAGGGGAGCAAGACCGACGATGGCCGCGGTATCGCGCGGACCACGACGCTGCCCGAGGCGCGCGCGACGGATTGGACGCTCCTCCCCGCGGCGGCGGTGACGGGCGCGGCGGCCGCGACCGGCGCCGGCGCGCAGGCGGCACATGGCGCCGAGGTCCTGCCGATGCAGCAGAAGGCGTGGCAGCTCCAGGAGGGCTCCGGCTTCGTGCCGACGCATGTCGATGCCGGCCCGCAGGACTGGCCACCGCCGGGGACCTACTACGGCGAGTATTCGGAGGCCCAGCCCCGCTGGGCGATGTCGATCGATACCGATCGTTGCACCGGCTGCAGCGCATGCGTGACCGCCTGCTATGCCGAGAACAATATCGGGATCGTCGGGCCGGACCAGGTCGCGAAGAACCGGATCCTGACCTGGCTGCGGATCGAGCGGTACTTCGAGGAGGACGAGAACGGCGACGCGATCGCGGGGAACACCCAGTTCGTGCCGATGCTCTGTCAGCACTGCGCGAACGCGCCCTGTGAACCGGTCTGCCCGGTCTACGCCGCGTACCACACGCCGGACGGGTTGAACGCGCAGGTCTACAACCGTTGTGTGGGTACGCGTTACTGCGCGAACAACTGCCCGTACAAGGTCCGCTACTACAACTGGTTCACCTGGGAGTGGCCGGAGCCGTTGAACTGGCAGCTCAACCCGGATGTGGTGGTGCGCGAGAAGGGGATCATGGAGAAGTGCACCTTCTGCGTGCAGCGGATCCGTGGCGCGGAGCGGGATGCCAAGCTCGAGGGGCGGGGCGTCATGGACGGCGAGATCGTGCCGGCCTGTGCGCAGACCTGTCCGAGCGAGGCGATCGTCTTCGGCAATATCAAGGACCCGAATTCGAGGGTTGCCCGTATCGCCGCCTCCGGCAGGGGATACCAGGTCCTGGGCGAGCTGAACACCCAGCCCGGGATCGTCTATCTGAAGAAAGTTATCACGGAAGCGGCGGAGGCCTAGGCGAGAATGGCGACCACAATTCGCTCCCAGACTCACCCGGATATCGCCTCGTATGAGGATGTCAACCGGGACGTCTTCAAACTACTGACCCGGCCCGGCAAGGGTTACTTCATCCTGCTGGGGCTCGCGATCCTCTGCCTCGGTTGGGGTGCCTACGCCTGGTTCACCCAGATCTATCTGGGGATCGGGATGTCGGGCAAGCGCAACCCGGTGGGGTGGGGCGCATATATCACGACCTTCGTCTTCTGGGTCGGTATCGCGCACTCGGGCACGCTGGTCTCGGCGGTGCTCCTGCTCTTCCGCGCGCACTGGCGTCAGTCGATCTATCGTATCGCGGAGGCGATGACGGTCTTCGCGGTCATGACCGCGGGTCTCTTCCCGATCATCCACCTGGGCCGGCCGCAGACCTTCTACTGGCTGCTGCCGTATCCGAACCAGCGGGGGATCTGGCCGAACTTCCGGTCGCCGCTGGTCTGGGACGTCTTCGCGATCAGCACGTACCTGACGGTGAGCGCGACCTTCTTCTTCCTGGGGATGATCCCGGACAACGCCGCGGCGCGTGATGCGGCTACGGTGCCCTGGCGGAAGCGGCTGTACACGATCCTCTCGCTGGGGTGGCGTGGTACCGACCGGGAGTGGAAGAACTTCACCCGCGCGTACCTCTACCTGGCCGCGCTGGCGACTCCGCTCGTCCTCTCGGTGCACTCGGTCGTCTCGTGGGACTTCGCGATGTCGATCGTGCCGGGGTGGCACACCACGATCTTCGCGCCCTACTTCGTGGCCGGCGCGATCTTCAGCGGGCTCGCGATGGTGATCACGCTGATCGTGCCGATCCGGAAGGCGTTCAATCTGCAGGCGTACTTCACGACGCGGCACTTCGACATGATGGCGAAGATGATCCTGCTCACGAGCCTGATCGTCTCGTACGCGTACATCGTCGAGTACTTCATAGCGTGGTACAGCGGCGAGGTGGGCGAGCAGGCGCACTTCTGGTTCCGCCCCTTCGGCAACTACTGGTGGGCGACCTGGATCATGCTCGTCTGCAACATGTTCATCCCGCAGCTCCTCTGGTTCAAGAGGGTCCGTACGAGTATCGGCGCGCTCTTCACGATCACGATCTTCATCAATATCGGGATGTGGTTCGAGCGTTACGTGATCATCGTGACCAGCCTGGTCCACGAGTACGAGCCGTGGCAGTGGGCGAGCCATTACCAGCCGTCGTGGGTCGAGATGTCGATCCTGCTGGGCAGCTTCGGCTGGTTCTTCATGTGGTTCCTGCTCTTCCTGCGGATCCTGCCCGCCGTCTCGGTCGCGGAGCTGAAGGAGGTCATGCCGGCGCCGCTGCGGTTCATTGGCGGACGTAAGAGAGAGCGGCCGGCCGCGCCGGGTGGCAGCGAGGCGACCGGCATGGAGGGATACGATCGATGAGTGCGATGAGGGAGGCCGGTTACCTCGGCATCTTCACCGAGCTCGACGCCGCGGCGACGGCGATCGAGACGCTGCGGAAGTCGGGACACAAGGAGATGGTGGTCTATTCGCCGATGCCGCGGCACGAGTTGGAGGATGCGCTCGATACGCCGCAGACGCCGATCCGGCTCTTCACGCTGGTCGGCGCGCTGACCGGCGCGGCGGCGGGATTCGCCCTCGCGATCGGCGCTTCGCTGGACTGGCCGCTGATCACGGGGGGCAAGCCGATCATCTCTGTGCCCGCGTTCGTGGTGATCGGCTTCGAGATGTCGGTCCTGTTGGGTGCGCTCTCGACGGTCGTCGGGCTCTTCCTGAATGCCCGGCTCCCGCACCTGGCCAAGCAAGTGATTTATGATCCATCGTTCTCGGCCGGACGGTTCGGTGTCTATGTGGCGCCGCCCGCAGGCAGGGAGGAAGAGGTGAAGTCAGTCTTCAGGGATAATGGCGCGGCTGAGATCCGCGAGCAGCCGATGGAGGTACGTCTTGGGGCCGATTGATCTCGGGGCGCGCCGTCTGGTCCGTCTCTTCGCCGTAGCCGCGGTCGCGCTCAGCGCCGGCGCCTGCACGGCGTTGGACGATATGCTGGCGTCGATCCCGGTATTCAGCACATTGCGCAACGCACCGTCGTTCTCGCCGTACACCGCGCCGCGGAACCCGCCGGCGAATACGGTCCCCTTCGCCGCGCCCCTGGGCGCGCCCGGCGAGGCGCCGATCACGCCGACCGACGCGGGGCTACGCGTCTTCGGCGACACCGCGCGGAACCCCTTCCCCATGTCGGAGGAGGTCCTGGCGGCGGGCGCGGCGGCGTATCAGACCCACTGTTATGTCTGCCATGGCGCGGATGGTCGGGGCAAGGGTCCGGTGACCGGGCCGAACCGGTTCCCCATGCAGCAGAGCCTGGTGGATCCAATAACCGTCGGCCGGTCGGATGGCTACATCTACGGGATGATCCGCGTGGCCCGGAGCGGTCTGATGCCGGCGTACGGCGCGCGCATCCCGTATGACGAGCGGTGGTACATCGTGAATTACGTCCGGTATCTGCAGCAACAGGCGCAGGGCGCCGCCGGCGCGGCGCAGCCCGCGCCCGCGGGTGCCGCGCAGGGGAGGGAATAGGTCATGGCGCACGATATCCACCAGGCGGAGCTGGAGCTACCGCTCAGCCGGCTGGACCGCGTCCCGAGTATGGTGAAGTGGATCGCGATCGCACTGCTCCTGATCGGCGGGATCGCGGTCGCCAGTGCCTTCGTTGTAGACGTCGAGCGGGGCTGGCGCGCGTATCTCTTCAACTGGCTCTTCTGGACGAGCGTGGCGCAGGGCGCGGTGATCTTCTCGGCGGCGGTCGCGATGGCCCGCGGGATCTGGTCGCGCCCGGTCCGGCGGATCGCGCTCTCCTTCGTCGCTTTCCTCCCGATCTCGGTGATCCTGCTGATCCCGCTACTCCTGGCCGGGGAGCAGATCTTCCCCTGGTACGGCCAGGATCTCGGGCCGAAGGGCGCGTGGCTCAACATTCCGTTCCTGGGCGCGCGTAACATCTTCCTGATGGCGGCCCTGACCGGGATCTCGCTGGTCTACGCGTATTGGGCGCTCCGACCCGATATCGGGCTGGCGCGGGCGAATGCGCCGGAGCGGCTGCGCGGTCTCTACGACCGGCTGACCAGGGGCTGGCGCGGCCAGGAGACCGAGGAGGCGATCGCGACGAAGCGGCTGGCCGTCCTCGGGCCGATCATGGCACTCGTCTGGGCGACCGCGCACAGCGTCCTCTCCTGGGACTTCATCATGTCCCTCGAGGACCACTGGTTCAGCACGATGATCGGGCCGCTCTTCTTCATGGGCGGGTTCCTGGGCGGTATCGCGGCGACCGCGGTCCTGACCTCGATCTACCGGGCGAAGCTCGGGCTGGAAAATTACGTCCAGACCCCGCAGTTCCACGATCTCGGGAAGCTGACCTTCGCCTTCTGCGTCTTCTGGGTCTATCTCTTCTGGTCGCAGTTCCTGGTGATCTGGTATGGGATGCTCCCCGCGGAGCAGACCTATCTGGTCCACCGGTTCCTGCCGCCCTATGCGGGTGTCTCGACGATCGTGGTCATGCTTCTCTTCGTGATCCCGTTCTTCGGGTTGCTGGGAGTATTGCCCAAGCGGTCGCCGGTGCTGCTCTCGGTCTTCGCGAGCATCGTGCTGGTCGGGCTCTGGCTCGAGCGGTATATGCAGATCTACCCGTCGTACTACCACGAGGCCGAGCGGATCGTCTTCGGTTGGCAGGAGATAGGGTTCGCGCTGCCCTTCGCGGGGCTCTTCCTGCTCTCGCTGATGTACTTCGCGACCCGGTTCCCGCTCTTCCAGGTCTGGCAGCCTCTGGTCGAGGAGCTCTGGATCGGCTCGACCGAGGAGCCGCCGGGGACCTCGTCGGTCGCATCGGAGTAGGACGCAGCCGGACTGTAGGACGCGGCCCGAATGAGCGGCGCGCCCGGCCATCAGGGCCGGGTCAGCGTCCGCCGCAGGAAGCTCTGCATTTCATAGGCGATCGCCCGGAGCAGTCGCGCCTCGCGCATGTCGAGGCCGGCGCGCCGGGCGATCGCGCGTAGGGTCCGCATTATCGCGGCGGGATTGCGCTTCTTGAAGAAGTCGATCGCGCCGAGCGCATTCTCCGTCTGCTCGAAGAGCGACGCCATCTCCTCCGCATTCGCCAATCTATCCGACCTCCTGCGCGGCTGTGGCAGCGCCCTCTCGCCCGCTGCGCCCGCTATCCAGAGTTCATAACAGATCAGCAGCACCGTCTGCGCCAGGTTGAGCGAGGAGTGGCGCGGGTCGGTCGGGACGGTCAGCACCCGGTCGCAGAGGTCGAGGTCCTCGTTGGAGAGGCCCTTGTCCTCGCGGCCGAAGACGAGTGCGATCGGCGCGGTACCGGAGTGGGCTAGGGCCAGGAGCTCGGGCGCGGCCTGGCGGGCATGTTGCCAGACGAAGGCCGAAGTCCGGCGCCGCGCCGTGGTGCCCACCACATGGACGCAGTCCGAGACCGCTTCCCTCAGCGAATCAAAGAACTCGACGCGCTCCAGCAACTCCTCCGAGCCGTGCGCGATCCCCGCGATCCGATAAGGGTCGAATTCCGCGGGCCGGACCAGCCGCAGCCGGCGCAGGCCCATATTGAGCAGGGCGCGCGCGGCTCCGGCGATATTCACCAGGTCCTGCGTCTCGTTGAGGACGACGACGATATTTTCGTAACCTGCCGGGGCGTGCTCGCCCGCCGGCCCTTGTTCCGGCAATTCAGTATTCATGCGCGGAAGGTGGGGTCACGCGATCCGGCCGTCAAGCCGGGAGCCGGCGCGGACCGGATTCCCCGGGCGAAGCGTCGCCACGCGACGAAGATTCACGTAACTGGGACCTATTCTTGCTGTTTTACCTAGGTGAGAATGGATGAAAAGCCTGTCCTTTCAGGCTGAAGTCGACGCGGGAGGGTGTATGCGGTTTCTGATCCATGCGGTTGCGCTACTGGCGCTCGCATTGCCGGCCCGGGTGGGCGCACAGGAGTCGGCGAAGGCGCCAGCATGCCGCGCCGCTCTGGATGGTGACCTGCTCACCACCACCATCGAGTTTTCGGATGGCTACGCGGTGGAGGCGCCGTGGCAGGTCACCTGGAACCGATCGGCATCTCTGGAGGACGGGCGTCCGGGTATCATTGCGACTGCCAGGCTCGACCGGATCGTGGAGGTGAGCCCCGGTACGCAGGAGCGCGTCATGACACCGTTCCCGGAGCCGATCACGACGACGTTCGAGGGACATAGCGAGCAGGAGCTGGCCTACCGGGCGGCCCAGATCTGGTGCCTGACGGTGCTGAAGGCCCAGGAGCAGGCGCCGAACAAGTCGGGGAAGCCGGCGCAGCGGACGACGCCGGTCCGTACGGTCGGGCCGCATTAAGGCCCTGGTGAGCGGGCCTGATGGCTGGGCCTGACAGTTGCATGCACGGCGTCGCCCTTCACCTGCTTCCTCCGGGGATACGGGTGAAGGCTCACCGAGGCCCGCTGCACCCGAACGGAGGCACCAGATGACCCGTCTGTTCGTGGCGCCGGGGTGGTCGACCCTGGTGCTTGCCATCGGAATCGCCGGCTGTGCGCCCGCCGCGGCACCGCCGGCGGCGCCCGCGCCAGGCGCGGCCCCAACCGCGCGCGCCGTCCTCGAGCCCTCTCCCGCGGCACTCCGCACCGCCGAGCGGGTCCAGTTGACCGGCACGGAGCTCGGCACGATGTGGACCTTCGAGAACCCGCCGCTCGACTACTGGAGGGAACGGTACGACTTCACCGCTAGCCCGGAGTGGCTGGAGCATGTCCGGTTGGCTTCAGTCCGGTACGGCCAGATCTGTTCGGCATCGTTCGTCTCGTCGACTGGTTTGGTAATGACGAATCACCACTGCGCGCGCCAGTGCGTGGAGGCCGTCTCGACCGCGACGGAGGATTACCTGGTCCGGGGCTTCTACGCGGCGAGCAGGGGCGAGGAGAAGCTCTGTCCGGAGCTCTACCTGGACCAACTCGTCGAGATCGAGGATGTGACCGCGCGGGTGCAGGCGGCGGTCCCGGCCGGTGCGAGCGCGACGGCGGCCACGACGGCGATCGACGCGGAAGCGGAGCGGATCGAGGGCGAGTGCAGCGCGTCCACCGGTCTGCAATGCCAGGTGGTCTCGCTCTTCCATGGCGGGCAGTACCGGCTCTATCGGTACCGGCGGTATGCGCCCGTCAAGCTGGTCTTCGCGCCGGAGCTCCAGGCCGGCTTCTTCGGTGGCGATCCGGATAACTTCACGTACCCGCGCTACACTCTGGATGTGGCTTTCGTCCGGGCCTATCAGGCAGATGGGAGCACGGCGGCATCGACGCCGCAGTATTTTTCCTGGAGCCCGGCTGGCGCGCGGGAGGGCGACCTGGTCTTCATCACCGGGAACCCCGGATCGACGAGCCGCCAGATAACCGTTGCCCAGGCGCTGTACGAGAAGGAGTACCGTCACCCCTTCACCATCGATTTCCTGCGTGCGCAGCGGGACTTCCTGTTCTGGCTCGCGAGCTTCAGCCCCGAGGCCGAGCGGCAGGTCCGGGACCAGCTCTTCTCGGTCGAGAACAGCCTGAAGGCCTACAGCGGCCAGAACGCGGGGCTGCAGGACTCGCTGCTCATGGGGCAGAAGATTCGGTGGGAACGCGAGTTCCAGCAGCGGGTGGACGCGGACCCGCAACTCCGCGCCGAATACGGCGACGTATGGGACAGGATGGAGGAGATCGAGACGGAGAAGCTGCGCATCGCGCCGCGGGTCAATATCAATAACCCCGACTTCATCGGCGAGCCGGAGGTCACGCTGGCGGCGGAGCTGATCCGGTATATCCAGGCGGTGTCGCGGCCGGAGGCGGAGCGGCCGGAACGGTACCGGGGCGAGCAACTCGCCGCGGTGGAACAGCTCCTTCGTAGCCAGACCCCAGCCAACCCCGAAGTCTCCGCCCGCCTGCTGGCGATACGGCTCGACCTGGCGCGGCGGTGGCTACCCGCGGACGATCCCTTCCTGCGCCTGGCCTTCCAGCCGAACGAGACACCCGAAGTGGCGGCGGAGCGGCTGATAAGCACGACGCAGGTGGGGAACCCCGCCTATCGGGCAACATTGATGCAGGCGGGCGATGCCGCGCTGAGATCCGCGGCCGATCCCCTGCTGCGCCTGGTACGGCAGATGCTGGAGACCTATAGCCGGCTCGAGCCGCGGCGGGAGGAGCTGAACGCCGAGGAGGCCGTGCAGAACGAGCGGCTGGCCCGCGCGCTCTTCGCCGTATATGGTACAGAGCTCCCGCCGGACGCCACCTTCACCCTGCGCATCAGCGATGGCGTGGTGGCGGGATACCCCTACAACGGCACGGTGGCACCGCCCAAGACCACCTTCTACGGGTTGTTCGGCCGAGCCGCCGATTTCGACGACCGCATGCCGTGGACACTCCCGGAGAGTTTCGACCGCCGGCGGGGCGCGCTCGACCTCTCGGAGCCGCTGAACTTCGTGAGCACGAACGATATCACGGGTGGCAACAGCGGCAGCCCGTTGATCGACCGGGAGGCGCGGGTGGTCGGGATCGCCTTCGACGGCAATATCGAGCAGCTCCCGAATGAATTCCTCTTCCGTACCGAGACGGGCGGCCGGACGGTCGCCGTCCACTCGGTCGGGATCATGGAAGCGCTGCGGAATATCTACCGGGCCACCGCGCTGGTCAACGAGTTGATGCAGGGCGGCGGACCGCGCTGAAGTCGAGTGCCCGTAGCG
>JACDJB010003128.1_pt1 | contig 11158 bp, 7 predicted proteins | sample 7454121 | NCBI WGS metagenome assembly JACDJB01 (sample SAMN14253290, study PRJNA609438) | sludge metagenome | isolation source: sludge after 25d culture with pyrite | collected 2018-12-20 | reverse complement strand
TGCATCGTTCGCTTTGTGCAGGACACCATCGACCAGGGAAAGGCGGTGGAGGAGACGGGTTTCAGTGCCAGCAGAAATAAAACGCAAACCATTACCCTGCTTGATGCCATTGAGGAGTTGAAATTTGATGCAGCCATGGGAGGGGGGCGTCGCGACGAGGAAAAAGCGCGCGCCAAGGAACGTTTCTTTTCCCACCGTGATGAGTTTGGCCAGTGGGACCCTAAAAACCAGCGGCCTGAGCTTTGGAACCTTTTTAATGGTAAGAAAAATATGGGCGAGCATTTCAGAGTTTTTCCAATTAGTAACTGGACCGAAATGGATGTGTGGCAATACATCTATATGGAGAAGATTGTGCTGCCTTCGCTCTATTTTACCCATAAACGGGAGGTGTTTCAACGCGATGGTGCCTGGTTAGCCAAAGCACCTTTCATGAAGCTTAAGCCCGACGAAAAAGTAGAAACCCTGGATGTGCGTTGCCGCACCATAGGCGATATTACGTGTACCGGATTAACACTATCAAAAGCCGATAATCTGGAAGATATCATACAGGAGGTGGCCGCTACGCGCATTACCGAGAGAGGCGGCCGTGCCGACGATAAGCGTTCCGAGTCAGCAATGGAAGACCGTAAAAGAGAGGGGTATTTTTAGTAAGCGGTAAACGGTAAACGGTAAACGGTGAACGGTAAACGGTGAACGGTGAACGGTAAACGGTAAGCGGTAAACGGTAAACGGTAAACAGTAAACAGTAAACAGTAAACAGTAAACATTGAACGGTAAACATTGGCTCACCTTTCACCTTTCACCTTTCACCTTTCACCTTTGAACTTTCACCTTTTACCTTTTACCTTTGAACTTTGAACTTCATAATCTCTAATCTCTAATCTCTAATCTCTAATCTTTAATCCTTAATCATTTTTCTCTATACCTTTCACCTTCTTAATCTCCCATTAGCAATTAAAATTTAACATTGACGTAAATGAGCAGTAAAGAGTCAGGATATTTAAATATGGAGCTTTTACGATTTACCACTGCAGGCAGCGTGGACGATGGTAAAAGCACCCTCATTGGTCGTTTGTTGTACGATTCAAAAGCCATTTTTGAAGATCAGATGGAGGCCATTGAGCGGGCCAGTATTCGCTCCGGGGGTGAAGAAGTTAATCTGGCTCTCCTTACCGATGGCCTTAGGGCCGAACGGGAGCAGGGTATCACCATCGATGTGGCCTACCGTTATTTCGCCACCCCCAAACGTAAGTTTATCATTGCCGACACGCCCGGGCACATTCAATACACCCGCAACATGGTTACCGGCGCCAGCACCGCCAACGCGGCCATTATTCTGGTGGATGCGCGCCATGGCGTCATTGAGCAAACCCGCCGTCATACCTATATTGCTTCTCTTTTGCAAATTCCTCATCTTATTATTTGCGTCAATAAAATGGATTTGGTAGAGTTTAAGGAGGAGGTGTTCGAGGAGATTAAAAAAGATGTGGAGGCCATTTCATCAAAACTTAATGTGAAAGATGTGCGGTATGTACCCATCAGCGCTCTGCTGGGTGACAATGTGGTGGATCGTTCACACAATATGGACTGGTACCAGGGGCCCACCCTGTTGTATCTGCTTGAAAATCTTTATATCAGCAGCGATATTAATCGCAGTGACTTTCGTTTTCCGGTGCAATATGTGGTGCGGCCTCAGTCGCGCCAGTTCCCCGATTACCGGGGCTATGCAGGTCGTGTGGCCAGTGGCGTAATCAATGTGGGCGACAAAGTAACGGTGTTGCCCTCCGGATTTAGCTCAAAGGTGAAGAGCATCGACCTGTTTACCCAAAGCTACCAGCGGGCCTTTGCCCCCCAGTCGGTTACCATAACCTTAGAGGATGACATCGACATCAGTCGCGGTGACATGTTGGTTAAAGATGGCAACGGAAGCTCCCCGGTTATCAGTCAGGATGTGGAGGTGATGATTTGCTGGTTCAACGATAAAAAAATGGTGCCGGGTGGAAAATATATGCTCCGGCAAACTACAGCCGAGATGCGCTGTATGATAAAAGAGGTGGTTTATAAGATGGACATCAACACCCTGGAGCAAAACAGGGACGACCTGGAGGTAGAGATGAACGACATTGTACGGCTAAAATTGCGAACCACCAATCCGATGTTTTATGATGCCTACAATGTAAACCGTACAACCGGTAGTATGATACTCATAAACGAAGCCACCAACGAAACCGTGGCCGCCGGAATGATATTGTAGGATCCTTTAAACTGCCACCCGGTCAATCATTACTAAACTTAAACACCATGCACTTCCATCGCTCTTCCTGTCTCTTTTTTTTTGGACTATTTCTTCTTCTTTCTACCGCTTGTAACGCTGGTAACACTACTCCCGTTAGGGTAGGTGCCGAACGTACCGGTGACTACTTCCCTCTTCTGAAGAATAAGCGCATCGCCATACTTTCCAATCATACGGGAATGGTGGGCGACGAGCATCTGGTAGATTTATTGCACCGCGAAAAATTTAATGTAGTTGCCATTTTTTCACCTGAGCATGGTTTCAGAGGCACCGCTGATGCCGGTGAACATGTGAGCAGCTCGGTGGACGAAAAAACAGGGATTCCCATCCGCTCACTTTACGATAAAAACAGTGGTCGCATGAGCGATGAGGTGCTTAACTCCTTCGACATGTTAGTGGTAGATATCCAGGATGTGGGATTGCGGTATTACACCTACTACATCACCATGGTGAAACTGATGGATGTGTGTGCCGAATTTGATAAGGAGGTGTTGGTGCTGGACCGCCCGAATCCCAACGGCCATTATGTAGATGGTCCCATCCTCGATATGAAACATAAATCGGGGGTAGGCTGGTTGCCCATTCCCACTGTGCACGGACTCACGCTGGGCGAAATAGCGCTTATGACCAATGGCGAAGGCTGGCTTACCGATGGCCGCCAATGCAATGTTGAGGTTATTCCCTGCGAAAATTACACCCATCAAACCCTCTATGAGTTACCCATCCCGCCATCGCCCAACCTGCCCGATATGAAATCGGTCTATCTCTATCCCTCTACCTGTTATTTTGAGGCCACTCCCGTGAGCCTGGGCAGAGGAACCGATAAACCGTTTAAGGTATATGGCCATCCCAATATGACAGGGTACAGCTTCAGCTTTACGCCACGCAGTATGCCCGGTGCTAAAAACCCGCCGCAGATGGACAAGAAATGTTGGGGGGTGGATTTGAGCAACATCCCCAACAAAGAGATTTGGGCCAATGGCGTGGATTTTAGTTATGTGATTGATGCCTACAACAATTTGAATTTGGGCGACCACTTCTTCCGCCCCTTCTTCGAAAAGCTCGTAGGCGTGGATTACGTCCGCAAGATGATCAAGGAGGGCAAATCCGCCGCTGAGATTAAAGCGATGTGGGCCGGTGATGTGGCTGCGTTCAAAGAGCAGCGCAGGCCGTATCTGCTTTATGAGGAGTAGAAGGCATCAGGCAATGGGCAACAACAGGCAACAGGCAACAGGTAACAGGTAAAAAGTAAACGGTGAAAGGGTTCAAAGCTCAAAGCTCAAAGGTGAAAGGTTGAAAGGTAAGAGGTAAACGGTCTTCGGTTCCGATAGCTATCGGAATCGGTCTTCTGTCAATCTTCTTCCTTCAATCCCATCAATCTTTTTTTTCATCAATCTTTTTCCATCAATCCCCTCAATCTTTTTCTTTCAATCTGCTGTTTACCAAAATTCCGCACCGCCCTCGGTCGCCATCCGCGTACGCTGAAGCTTTAGCGGAGGCGCAAGGCTTGCCGCCCGCGTGTCGCCGAAGCTTTAGCGTCGCATCTTCGGCAAGCCTCCGGCGACCGAAGGGAGGAACACGGCGATGCTGGTGCTGGTCTACCTAAGGGTAGGCAGGCGGCAGGCAGACATCTCCAGTCTTCCGTTCCGATAGCTATCGGAATCCGTCTCCAGTCTTCGGTCTCCAGTCTTCTGTCTTCTGTCTTCTGTCTTCTGTCTTCTGTCTTCCTTGTCTTCCTTGTCTTCAGTCTCCCATCCCGCAGCTCCCCACTTCCCACTCCCCACTCCCTACTTCGTGCTCCCCACTCCCCACTCCCCACTCCCCACTCCGTGCTTCCCGCTCCCGCCCTTTCAATAAAAAAAGTTAAAACCATAAAACTAATTTGGTTTCCAAAGTTTTCATCTTACCTTTGTCCTGTCATTAAAAAGAAACCATGAATGTAAGAGAGCGGATAATAGAGGATGCAGGGAAATTGTTTTTCAGGGAAGGGATAAAGCGCGTCACTATGGACGATGTGGCCCGTGAACTGGGTATCTCCAAAAGAACCATATACGAGAACTTCAAAGATAAGAACGAACTTCTTACTGCAACCCTCCAGCAAATCACCAATTTACAGAATCTCAGTTTTGAAAAGATTAAAGAATCTTCTCAAAATGTGCTCGAGATAATGGTGGGGATTTTACGCTTTGGTCATGAAAGTATTGCCCGGGTTAACGAAGCTTACATTTCCGATTTGGAACGATATTATCCGCGGATATGGAGAACCGTTTTCAACAACAGCACCCGTGAGCGACTCTCAAGCATCGAAGACCTTTTGGAACAGGGTAAAACCGAAGGCTTCTTCAGGCCCGAAATAAACAGCAGACTGGTAGCCCGTGTTTTTAACGAAGAGCTGCTGATGCTGCATAATTCCAGACTGTTTCCACCCGGCGAGTTTCCCCGTAAAGAGCTCTTTGAGACGGTTTTCCTGAATTTTATTCGCGGCATTTCAACGCGTAAGGGGGCCGATTATTTGGAGAGCATGCTCAATACTTCGTAGTTCTTTAGGATTTAGCAGATGGTTCACTGCTGGCCACTTTTACAATCAATGCATTAACAATGAAACAATTGAGATGAGAATGAAACGAAATTATTTTTTTAAAGGTTTAATAACTCCGCCCGACACCGGTTTTTTAAAGGTCGTTCCGCGGACGAACTCTATGCTTTGGGGGTGGGGTAAGATTTCAGCGATGGTTTTTTCCATTTTATTGATGGCTCCGGCCGTTTCCAAGGCACAGGATATGCTCCTTCCGGCAACCGATTCTCTGGAGCTCACCCTCGACAGAGCCCTGGAGATTGCCCTTTCTGACAATCCCACCATTAAAATAGCCGACAAAGAACTCACCCGGGTCGATTATTCCCGCAAAGAAGCCTGGGCAGCTATTATCCCTTCTGTTTCGGCTGAGGGGAGTTACAACCGCAACGTTAAAAAACCTGTAATTTTCTTACCCCCGGGTGGTTTTGGCGGTGGAGGGGGTGATGCCGGCGGGGCGCCCACAACCCTTGAAATAGGTTCCGACAACAGTTATTCGGCCTCTATAATGGCTTCATTGCCTCTGTTTAATATGTCTGTTTTTCAGAATATTAAATCGGTTGAAGCCGAGATGGAGCGGGTTATTGAATCGGCCCGTCAATCGCGTATTAATCTGGCCTCTGAAGTTAAGAAGGCTTATTTTAATTGCCTGCTGGTAAACGATTCCTACCGTGTTTTGTCGGGAAGTGTGGACAATGCTACAGAAAATTATGAAAACACCAAAAGTCTCTTTAGCCAGGGAATGGTGGCCGAGTTTGATGTGATACGGTCGGAGGTTCAGATGCGTAATTTGATGCCCAACCTGGTGCAGGCGAAAAACAGTGTGGAAATTACCCGCATGATGCTTAAAGTATTGTTGGGATTGGACAATGAAGTGCCAATAAAAATAGCACAGGATTTGGAGGACTTTAGCGACCAGATCGAAAACCTGCCTCCCCAGAGTCAGATAGATTTGTCGGGTAACAGCGACCTGAGACAACTTCATATTCAGGAGAAGATACTCAACAATCAGTTTAAAATGATTCGTGCCCAGAGATATCCAAGTCTCTCCACCTTTTTTAATTACCGTTTTCAAACAGAGGCCGATAATTTTAAGTTCAGCGAATACACCTGGGTAAATCCCGCCATGTTGGGTTTACAATTGAGCATTCCCATTTTTAATGGTTTTGCCAAAAACTATCAGGAGAAGCAGGTCCAGGTGGGCATTCAACAACTCTCACTTCAGCGCGAGGATGCCCGCCGGAATCTTACTCTGGCTGCACTTTCTGCCTTTACCGATATGGAAACGGCGGCTGAAAAAATTGAATCGGTAAAAATTGCCGTCAGACAGGCCAAAAAGGGGTACCAAATATCTCAAACCAGGTATAAAACCGGCACCGGGACTATTTTGGAGCTGAACGACTCAGAGGTAGCTCTCACCCGTTCGCAACTGAACCTGAATGAGGCCCGGTTCGATTTTTTACAGGCAAAATCGGAATACGAAAAGGTGCTGGGCACCAATTTGGATGAACTCAATTTAGGCAATAAATAGATAAACCGTTATAAGCAATGACAACAATGAAAAAACTTTTTTTTAAACATACATGGGGGCTCATGGCCCTGGCTCTTTTGGGTGGCGGGGTTAGCTGCTCTCAGTCATCCAAAACGGAAGCCAACCAGGAGGAACCAATAAAGGAGGTGCGGGTACAAAAAACCTCGGTCATGAACGTGGAGCAAAAAATGGATTTTACCGGTACCATTGAGCCCTACGAAATGAACTACATCAGCCCCTCCACCCCGACGCGCATCACTAAAATATTAGTTGAGGTGGGCGACCGGGTGAAAAAAGGTCAGCTGCTGGTGCAGATGGACCTCTCGCAATACCGGCAGGCCATTACCCAGTTGGAGAATTTGAGAACCGAATTTGCACGGCAGGACACTCTCTACCAGGCAGGAAGTATTTCACTCCAGCAGCTCGACCAGATACGAACCCAACTGGAAGTGGCCGAAACACAGTTCGAGAATCTCAAGGAAAATACGCAGTTGCGCTCTCCCATCAACGGGGTGGTTACCGGTCGCTATTTCGAGAATGGAGAGATGTACAGTATGGGCTCTCCTGCCGGGAAACCCGGTGTATTGTCGGTGGCACAAATCAATCCTGTGAAGGTGGAAATACATGTGCCCGAAGTCCGTTTTCCTTTCGTAACGGAAGGTATGCCCGTGAATCTTAAACTGGATGTGTACCCCGATACCATCTTTACCGGCAAGGTTCACATCAGGTATCCCACCATCGATGCAGCTACCCGTACTTTTACCGTAGAACTAAAGTTCCCCAATCGTGAGGAGTTGATTCGTCCCGGCATGTTTGGACGGGTTAACATGGTCTTTGAGACCCATAAGCGGGTGGTGGCTCCCGACATGGCTGTGCAAAAACAACAGGGAAGCAACGAACGATACGTGTTCGTGGTTGAAGGTGAAACTGCCAGGCGTAAAACCGTGAAAACCGGAATTAGAATTGATGACCAATTCGAGATAATCAGCGGTCTCAATCCCGGCGAAGATTTGGTGATTGCCGGACATGCAGGGTTACTGGATGGCGCGAAGGTAAAAGTCGTGAAGTAACACAGGCATCACCTATTTACTAACAATACAAAATATCATAAAATGAGTTTATACGAAAGTTCAGTGAAAAAGCCGGTTACTGTCATTCTTGTTTTTGTGGGAGTGATCATATTCGGTCTTTTTTCGTTGAAATATCTTCCCATTGATCTCTATCCTGAGATTGACCCACCCATGGTGACCGTCTTTACTTTTTACAGCGGGGCAAGTGCTGCCGATATTGAAACCAATATTACAAGGGTGCTGGAGGACAACCTCAATACAGTGAATAATCTTAAAGACCTTACTTCTACCTCCAGGGACAACCTCTCGTTGCTTACCCTGGAGTTCGAGTGGGGAACCAATCTGGATGAGTCTACCAACGACATCCGCGATGCACTGGGACGTGTTAAGGGTTTACTTCCCGACGGGGCCGAGGAGCCCATCATTTTTAAGTTCAGCTCCAGCATGATTCCCATTATGTTGCTTTCGGCCACGGCTGATGAGAGTTATGCCGCCCTCACCAAGATTTTGGATGAGGGATTGGTGAATCCGCTCAACCGCATCGAAGGAGTGGGAGCTGTTTCCATGTCGGGCGGCCCAACCCGTGAGATTCAGGTAAATGTGGACCCTCGCAGAATGGAGGCCTATAATCTCTCGGTGGAGCAGATTGGCGCCATAATAGGGCAGGAGAATCTGAACCTGCCAGGTGGTAACATCGACGTGGGAAATTTTAGATATCCCGTGCGGGTGGAAGGTGAGTTTAAGAGCAGTGATGAGCTCAGGCATTTGGTGGTAGGCAACTTCAACGGTCAAACGGTGAAATTATCCGATGTGGCAGTAGTAAAAGATACCATTGCCAAGATGACCATCGACGAAAGGATCAATCAGCGGGTGGGCGTGCGCATCATTATCCAGAAGCAGTCGGGTGCCAACTCGGTGGAGATTGCTAAGGAAGTCCAGAAACAACTGCCCCGCCTTGCAAAAAATTTACCCCCCGATATTCAGATAGACACCATCTTCGACACTTCCGAGTTTATCGAAGACGCTATCAACAGTTTAGCATCCACTATTATGTATGCCGGTATCTTCGTGGTGCTGGTGGTGCTCTTCTTTCTGGGACGCTGGCGGGCTACCTTTATCATTATTCTTACCATCCCCGTGTCGCTTATCGTGGCGTTTATTTACTTGTACGCCACAGGCAACACGCTGAATATCATATCGTTGTCGTCGCTCTCTATCGCCATAGGTATGGTGGTGGACGATGCCATCGTGGTGCTTGAAAATATAAGCAGCCACATTGACCGGGGCAGCTCACCGCGCGAAGCGGCTATTTATGGTACCAATGAGGTGGGGCTTGCCGTAGTGGCAACCACCCTTACCGTGGTAGCAGTATTCTTCCCCCTTACCCTGGTGGGTGGCTTAAGTGGCATTATGTTTCGCCAGTTGGGTATGATTGTTACCCTGGTGGTCATCGTTTCTACCATTGCAGCCCTTTCTCTTACGCCCATGTTGTCGTCGCAGATGTTGCGGTTGATGCCTCCGCGTAAACCCGGAATTGCGAAAACCGTATTTGGCGGGTTTGAGAAAATACTGGCAAAACTGGACGATTTTTATGCCAAAATACTTGGTACGGCTTTGAAACACCGGATTGTGGTAATGATAAGCGCCGTGGTAATTTTTGGAGGCAGCATTTTGTTGGTGCCGCTGGTTGGTACCGAATTTATACCCCCTTCCGATAACGCCCGGATAGGTGCCATGGTAGAGTTGCCTTCCGGAGTGAGGGTAGAGGAGTCCAGCAAGCTGGCCCGCGAAATTGAAGATATGTGGAATGAGAAGTATCCCGAGATTGAGTTAATTTCCACAAGCGCCGGGGTAGCCGATGAGGACGATATCTTCGCTGCCTTCGGTGACAACGGACCTCACATCATCAATTTCACGCTCAAATTGTCGAAGAGTACCGAGCGGGAGAGGGACCTCTTTCTGATTGCAGACCTCATGCGCCAGGATCTGGCCACGTTTCCCATTGTTGAAAAGTTCAGGGTTGATCCCGGCGGCAGCAGAGGCGGCGGCATGGGTGGCGGCCAGAGCGTGGTAGAAGTGCTCTTTACCGGCTATAACCTGGATAAAACCTCGGAGTTGGCCCGGGCGTTGGGCGAGAAGATGGAAGATATGGAAGGCCTCAGAGACATCGAACTGAGCCAGGAAGAACCCAAAATTGAATATCAGCTCGTGTTAGACCGCGAAAAGATGGCCCTGCATGGACTAAATACCAGCACAGTGGCCAGAGCCATGCGCAATCGAATAAACGGTCTGGTGGCTGCTCTTTACCGTGAAGACGGTGACGAGTATGATGTACGCGTTCGCTTCGACGAGCCATTCCGCGAGTCGGTGGATGCCATTGAGAATATTCTGGTGTACAATCCACAGGGCGATGCCATTCGCATCCGCGAGGTAGGCAGTGTGGAGGAGTTTTTTGCGCCGCTGGCCATCGATCGTGATAACAGGCAGCGCGTGGTTAAGGTGTCGGGTGCTCTTTACAAGGCCTCCATTAGCGATGTGGTGAACGATATCAACCGGGAGGTAGCTAAGATGGAAATACCCTCGGGAGTAGGGGTGGAGATAGGCGGTACTGCCGAGGACCAACAAGAGTCCTTTGCAGACCTCTCCCTGCTCCTGGTAATGGTGATTATTCTGGTTTACATTGTAATGGCTTCTCAGTTCGAGTCGTTCACCTCGCCTTTCATCATCATGTTATCACTGCCCTTTGCTTTTACCGGCGTATTCCTGGCACTTTTTATCACCGGACATACTCTTAACCTCATATCTCTCATCGGAGCTGTGATGCTGGTGGGTATCGTGGTGAAAAACGGTATCGTACTGGTCGACTACATCAACCTGATGCGCGACCGGGGTAATTCCCTCACACAAGCCGTGGTAATGTCGGGAAGGTCCAGGTTAAGGCCTGTGCTGATGACCACCCTCACCACCATCCTGGGTATGTTGCCACTGGCTATTGGTTTTGGCGAAGGTGCCGAGCTTTGGCGACCCATGGGTGTTTCCATTATCGGGGGCCTCACGGTCTCCACGTTGGTTACCCTGGTGGTTATTCCCGTGGTTTACACCATGTTTGGAGCCAACCGCTTGCGCAAAGAGCGTGAGCGACATGCCAAATTAGTAGAGAATTTGTAAACGGATGCCCCGTAGAGACGCCCAAATTGGGCGTCTCTACACCCGGCACCGTAGTTTATTACCTGTTAAATGATAAAACAATGAAAGCAGTATTTATAGCATATAATCAGGCATTAACCGAAAAGATAGAGTGTGTGCTGGATCGCCAGAATGTGCGCGGCTACACCCGCTGGAACCGGGTGCAGGGTCGCGGCACCCATACCGGAGAACCCCATCTGGGTACCCATACCTGGCCCGCCCTTAACGAGACGATACTCTGTATTGTGCCGCCTGAAAAAGTAGAGGGCCTACTCGCTCATCTTAAAAAGATAAACGATCAATCCGAAATGCAAGGGTTACGTGCCTTTGTGTGGGATGCTGAAATAGGACTGTGATGTATTTACCTGCAGATTCCTGGTAAAAAACCAGGTACCACAGTTGCGGGAAGAGTTAAAACCGCAGGGACGGTTTAAGTAAAAGGCCGGAAAGGGAATTAATTCCCTTTCCGGCCTTTTACTTTTATAGTGTCGGGTTTTGCCCCGTTT
>JACDJB010003127.1_pt1 | contig 11159 bp, 12 predicted proteins | sample 7454121 | NCBI WGS metagenome assembly JACDJB01 (sample SAMN14253290, study PRJNA609438) | sludge metagenome | isolation source: sludge after 25d culture with pyrite | collected 2018-12-20 | reverse complement strand
CAGAGACTATCTCGCCTATATGCGCGATCGCGCCAACGGTTTCGATTCCATGCTGATCCCGCTCAAGGGTGGCACGGAATATTCGGTGCGCCGGTAGCCGTGCCGGTCAGAAATGCGGGTCAGCTTTGCGAGGCGGCCGAAGCCCAGCCGCATCGCGGCGGCAGCGCCAACCAGCGCGCCGCCTGCAAGACAGAAGATTTGCCGCCAGACGGGCGACGGCACCGCCTCGGCGGTGACGCCATGCACGAGCGCGTAGCCCGCCACGGCGGCAGGCGCGGCGAATATGAGCGCCAGTGCGATCCGCAGGATCGGCGTGCGCAATGTCGCAAACAGAACCGTCAGAATGCCGAACGATGCCGCGCCAGCGACAAGGCCGACGATTCCGGCTCCGATCCATCCCGCGCCGGTGCCATAGGCAAAGCGTGCGGCGGCAAGCGCCAGCATGAACGGCAGCGCGTAAATCGCCAACGTGTAGGCGAGGACGCACATCATGCCGATCAGCATGATGGTGACGACGATCAGTGCGATCATGCGCGCCTCCCTGCTCGATGATGGCGATCCGGCGCGCGACGACGCGCCGGATCGCAGTTTCAGGCGACGATCATCCCGGCGCGGCGAGCGTTCGCGGCGTAGGTGCTGAGCCGGTGTTCTGCCTTGAAATGGAGGTCGCGTTCCACGGGCAGGCCGAGCTTGCCGCGAACGTCTTCAATCTCAGATAGCATCGCGTAGCCGAGTTCGGGACAGCCCATGCCAAGGTCGCACAACCCGAACAGCCGAACGTCAGAGGCTTCGGGATAGGCTTCGGTGATGAGCCATGTCGCTCCTGCATCGGGCGTGAACAGCTTCACGACCGGGAACGGATCGAAGCCGTCACGTTCCTCGCTGGTGCGGCCGTTCTCGACCAGCTTGGCCAGAACGTCGTCGGGGATCAGGGCTTCTGTACGGGGAAAGCGCGGTGTCATGACACGCTCTCCCCTGCCGGTTCGTTGATCCGGTAGCGAACGCGGTGTGCCGCGATGGCTCCGGCCTGCCGCGCCAGCTTGCGGGACAGCGCGTCGATCTCGCCGCGCCGTTGAAAGCGCAGCGTTGCGACGTTGGCCTGAAAGTCGCGCTCGTCGGCGCGGCTCCAGGTGGCGGAGGCGCGGCCGAACTGCCGAGCCTTGACGCGGCTGCTCGTCGTCATGCGCTCGGCGCGCGCTTCGATCTGCCGTTCGATGACGGCAAGGTGGCGCGCCGTCTCGGCGTGCGCCGTCTCCATGCGGGCCAGCATTGCCCGCTGTTCTGCATCTGTCTTCATGGTTCTATGTTCTGATGTCGTGCGGTCGAGGTCCCCGGCCGCGCCGATCAGGCGCGGCCGGAAAATCCCTCGGGCGGTGTCGGGACACTGGCCGAGGCCGCGCGAGGGCGGCCCCGGCCGTGGCGGCTCACTCGGCGGCTTCGGGGAACCCTTCACTCCCCTCGGTCGTGTCGATGTCCTCGACAGGCCCGCTCTCCGTTTCCGCAACCGGCGTGGTGCGCATCAGCGGCGGCAGCCATCCGGTCCCGGCAAGAAGCTGCTCGGCGGCTTCCGCCATCGGCTGCTTCTTCATGGCGGCGAGACGATCCGCCGCCTCGTCGCTGACGGCCTCCCGCACGGCGTCGAGAATGAGCGCCTTGGTGACGCGTCCAAGATAAGTCCGCACCGTGGGCGTCCAGTGCTCGGTCATGTCGAGCGCGAGCGCGCTCGCCAGCTTGTCCGCCGTCTCAAGAACGCGCGGCTTGCGCTCCCAAGGCAGTTTCACCGCGTCGACGGTCTGCGAGGCGCAATGCGCGAACAGCGCCATGACGCTCGCATGGTCCAACCCAGCAATGAAGCCCCACAGGTCCGCCACGTCACGCGGCATGTCCGCCGCCCATCCGGCATGACGATCCGCCAGCGCCTTCGCCGCCGCCGTGTCCTCGATGCCATCCGCATGTCCGCCAAGGCTGGCGCTGATAGGGCGGATTTCAAGGCAATGGGCATCAACGCCGCGATAGAAGGTCTGCGCGGCGAGCGCATGGGTGACAGCGATCAACGCCATGTCCGGCTGCTCGCCAAGAGCGAGCCGCAGGCCAAGGGTGCGATGCGCGGTCAGGTCGCGGACAAGGATGTCCGACAGCGGCTTGCCGTCTTCCTCCTCGTCCTCTGCGTCTGGCTCGGCAACATGGTCGCCGTCCTCGACAACCTCGCCATCGGCATTGACGCGCACGCCGTCGATGACGGTTTCGCCCTCGCTGGCTTCCTCCGCTTCCGGCTTCTCGTCCTCGGGGCGGACAAACCCGCGCTCGATGCGCGCGCCACCGTCATGGTCCAGCACGACAAACACGCCGCTACGCGTGATGTCGTCGAGATCGTAGGCATGGCGCTTGGCGTCGATGTGCTCGATCTCGGCTTCAAGCTCCCCGAAACGCTGATCCACATCGTCGGGAAGCTCGTCCGCACCCTCATACTCCGACGACAGGCGGTCATATTCCTCCTGTGCGGCGGCGTAGTCGGCTGCATCCTCGGCAGACAACTCCACCGAATGCGGATAGACGCGGCGCATGCCGTGCGCATGGGGGAAGTCGATATGCGCTTCCCACCACTTCCACCCCTCGTCTCCCCGGACGCGGAACGCAATGCCTTCCAGCTTCTCCATGACAAGCCGGTCGAGCAATGCGGCATCTTCATAGAATCCGCCGCGATCCTCGGTGAACAGATCGCGGATGATATTGCCGCCCGCCTCGATATAGGCTTCCGCGCCGATGAAGATCGCGCGCCGATCCGTCGCCGGGACGTTCGCCTTGGTCAGATCGCGCCGGATTTGCGCAGGATCGCGGTTATAGGACAGGTTCGCAAAAACCTGCTCCTGCCGTGCATGGTCCTCGGTGATCGCGAAAGCCATCAACTGGTCCAGCGTCAAACCGCCGTCACGATAGACCTGCATCAGCTTGGGGCTGACAGCGCCAAGCCGAAGCCGCTGCTTCACCACATGCGCGGTGACGCCGAAGCGGGCCGCTATTTCCTCGGCTCCCCATCCGCGATTTTCGGCAAGCTCGCGGAAGCGCTCATACTCGTCGGCGGGATGAAGGTTCTCGCGCGTCACGTTCTCGTCAAGGCTGATTTCGGCCGCGTCGTTCAACGTGTCGATAACGCAGCGGATCGGCTCGGTCTTCTTGATCTCCTTGCGCTTCGCGCGAAGCAACTGCGCCAGCCTGCGGCCTTCACCGATACTGACGAGATAGAAGCCGGTCGGCTGGCCTTCGGCGTCAAGCTCCGGCTCCACCACAAGGTTTTGCAGGATGCCCTTCGCGGCGATGCTTGCCGCCTTCCCCTCGATGGACGCCTCGCTGTGCGGGGTCTTTCGCGCGTTCTTCGGATGCTTCTTGAGCTTGTTGAGCGGAATGAAAGCCGTCTCGCCGCTTGCCGCGACCGCTGGCGTTTCCGGGCTGGTCGCAATCTCTGCAACGGTGCCAACCTCTCCAACGCTCGCCGCTCCCTCGACTGCCGCAACCGTGGCGGCCTTCGTCTTCTTCGATGTCCTAGCCATTGTTCCAATCCTTTCTCTGTTCATGCCGGAGGCATGGCCCCCGCCATGCCTCCCGGGGGCGCGTGAGCGCTCGGCAGAGAGGGGGGCGGCTATCGGCGAGCGTGGCCGGGCTGCGCGACAAGCGAGGTGGATTGGAAGGATCGGAAGAATAACGACGATGCACCGCCTTGCGCGTGCGCGGCCCTGCCATTGCGCAGGCGGTAGTCGCGGGGGAGAGATGGCCGAGACCATCTCTCCCCGGCTACGATCGGCAAGGCGTCAGCCGCAGCCGATCACGACAGAGCGAGCGAAGCTCTCCATATTCTTCTCAGTGTGTCAGTGAACATGACGACGGCTATGGCTGTCGTCGAATTGCTCGCAACGAGCAACGATTGGGCGATCGACATGACGTATTTTTCTGGTGTCACGTCTCGACGAGGGCCGGCCTTCGTCGAAAAAATTCCCCGTACAAAACCCCGTACTTTTTTGATTTTTGCTACGGGGTGATTTTGCTAAGTATTTGATTTCATGGCGCGCCCGGAGAGATTCGAACTCCCGACCCCCAGATTCTGGGGAAAATGGTCGGGTACTACTACACCGACTTCGGGCCTCTCAACCAGATTGTTCATATGTGGGGTTACGTAAGCTTAGACGACCGGTTTGAAAGGCGCAAACAGTTGCAGGCCTCTCTTGATTGGCAATCGTACGCAAGGAAAATGCGGCCACTTGTCGTCAAGGTTGAGAACAAGCTTCTTGTCCCCGCGCCGTTCTTTAAGGTGCCGGCCTGACAGGCATGGCGGGCATGAATTTCTATCTTTGGCTTGCTGCTGGGTCCGCTGCAGGCGGTTTCGTCAACGGCATGGCGGGATTTGGAACAGCCCTGTTTGCGCTCGGCTTCTGGTTGCAAATACTACCCCCCACACAGGCAGTGTCTCTGGTTGTGATCATGTCGGTTGTCAGCGGGCTGCAGGGTGTAGCTCTCGTCCGTCAAAGTATTCGAGAGAATCCACTACGTCTTTCGCGCTTCATCGTGCCAGGTATTGTCGGGATACCACTTGGCGTAAAGTTTCTGTCCATCGCAAGCCCGTTTGCAATCAAGCTAACGGTAGCGACGTTTCTCATCGGGTATGGCGGGTTCGTATTGATTCGCCGAGACCTGCCGCGACTGGCGCAGCCGAAGCCGGTCATAGATTATCTGATTGGCTTCGGGGGTGGCATCCTGGGCGGGGCTGCGTCGCTTTCGGGGGTGTTACCGACCATCTGGTGCACGCTTCAGCCGTGGACGAAATCCGAGCAACGGGCCGTGCTGCAGCCGTTCAACGTGTTGATCTTGGGCATCGTTGGCGTGACTTATGCGATTAGTGGCTACTATTCCTCCCAAAGCGTTGCGCTTATTCTGATTGCGCTCCCGATCACACTGATCTCCGCGCAAGCTGGCATCTGGGCCTTCAAGCGATTGTCGGATGATCAATTCCCCAGGTTGCTCGTCAGTTTAATGTTCCTGTCGGGGGTGATCATCGTTGTCAAGGAGCTGATGCTCGGCTGAGGGCTTGAAATCAATTGTCGCCGCAGGAGCTCAATCTTCTGCCCGTCGAATACAGAACGCTCATGTCACGAGGTGCCGAATTTTTAGCAAAGGCGTTACAGGAAGCTAGCATCACTTACTTATTTTCGACATTTGACAATCACCTGATATCGCTCCACGACAGCCTTGCTGTCGACCAGCGAACCGAGGCAAAGGATTGTCGGATGCGCTCGAGTGAGCCCATCGAAGGGGCAAACTTGCGTGCCTCAGCGGTGGGACTGAAGGTGTGGGTACCCGTAATACGCCATACTCAAGCTTGGAGGGCCAGCCGAGCAATATCGCGGCAGGCAACCTATTGGGGCCGCCGGTGCCGTTTCGACGGCACCGGTTTTGGCATCGGGAGCGACAGCTTTCCTTCGCGTATGGTGCCGGCTAGTTTGCCGGTCATTTTCTCGATGGCGCGTATCCTCACGCTATCGGCTCTTGAAATGCATCCGAGCGTGCGAGAGAAGCCGGACTTTCCCAGCGAGAGATGTTTTAGCGGCAGGGCGTTTGAGGTCACAACGCATGTTCGGGGGACGATGGAGACGCCGAGGTTGCAATAAACCATGCTCGAAATTGCCTCGAGGCTCTCCAACTCTATGCTTTCGCGCACCACGATCTTGTTCTGTTGCAGCCACGTCTCGATCAGGCCGCCAACAACGGCCTGTCGGGAAAACCTTATAAATGGGCTGTTGTGGAGCAATTCGAGCGGGTCGCGGCCTTCCGCTTCGCGAGAGGCGAGGAGTTCGAACGGCTCCTCCGCAAGTTCGTGCCAGACCATGTTGCGAGGAATGAACTGGGGTTTGGATACGACCGCGACGTCAAGTGAGCCGCGGTCGATCTGTTGGATCAGAGCAATCGTCAGGTCGGGTACAACGGTCACGTGTAGCGCAGGGTAGTCCGTCTTCAATTTCGATATGGCAGCGGGAACGAGGCCGGTCAGAGTGGTTGGCACGGCTCCCAACGACAAGACGCCTTCGATCCCCTGATTCCCCAATACGCTGGGAACAATATTGTCGTAGGCCGCGACCACCTCTCGCGCCTTGGAAACCAGTGCGCGCCCCGCCGGGGTGAGCGCCGGAGTCCTGTGCTTCCTGTCGAAGAGGCTCAGTTGCCACTCTTCCTCAAGCGCCTTGATTTGCTGGCTGACCGCGGCATGCGTGATGAAGACCTTCTTGGCGGCAGCGCTGAAGCTGCCAAAATCTGCCACCGCGATTAACGTCTTCAGGGTCCGAATAGACATGGGTCGCCTTTATTTTGTAAGAAAATCTTTCAATAATATTTAGCATTTGTGCCTTTGAGAAAGAAGGACTTTCCGCCAATATTTTATAGTCAGGCTTCGTCGGGAAGGCGGAATCATACATCAAGGCGGGCAAGGGCCGAGAGGGGCACATGGAATAGCGCGCGGGGCCACGGACCATAGGTTAAGCTGATCATTTGCGCCCAACCCTGGGGCGAGCCTGAAATATTCATCGATGGGCGTGTTCACACATTGAAGGACGCAAGCGTGCCAGAATTCCCAAGCCTCTATGAGGAGGACAGCCTCAAGGTTCAGGAGCGCGTTCGCGGTACTATGGGTGAACGCCATGTCCCGCGACCCTCTGGTCCGGACGCGGCGTATAGTCTCGAGAACGAGATTCTGATACCCGCATCCGTCTTGGCTCCCGATGAGCTGTCGAGGAACACGTCCCTCATCTGAACGTGTCCGGTTCGAAGGTGTCAGTCTCCAACTAAAAATGGAATAACAGGAGGGAAGAATTGCTCGCAGTCGTTGAGAGGGACATCCGACCAGATATGGAGAAGCCGCATAGCGTTGTCTTGGAGAACGTGTGCGTATCGTTCAACGGCGATCCCAGCTCCAATGTTCTTGACAGGATCAATCTCACCATCCCTGCGGGCGAGTTCGTTGCCCTTGTGGGCAAGAGCGGATGCGGTAAGACCACGATCCTGAATCTGCTCGCTGGCCTGATCGAGCCCACGCAGGGTCGTATCAGCATCCACGGCAAGGATGCCGCCGAGGGCCGCGAGCATGTTGGTTACATGTTCGCGCGCGACTGTCTTTTTCCGTGGCGGCGCGCGCAGAAGAATGTCGAGATGCCGCTCGAAGCCCGAGGCTTGCCGGCGGAGGAACGGCGACGGCGGGCGCGCCGGGAACTCGATCGCGTCGGCCTTGGCAATTTCGCCGACTACTATCCGAAATCCCTCTCCCACGGGATGCGTCAGCGTGTTGCCATCGCGCGCACATGGGTGCTCGATCCCGATATTCTGCTGATGGACGAGCCCTTCGCCGCGCTCGATGCGCAGACGCGGCTTAATCTCGAACGCGACTTCCTTAAGCAATGGGCTGAAAGAGAGTCGACCGTCATCTTTGTTACCCACGACCTTCCCGAGGCTATCGCTTTGGCCGATCGGGTGATCGTGCTCGGCAAGGGTAAAATAATCTACGACGATAAGATGCCGTTCGGTTGGCCCCGCGATCCGGAGACGGTGCTGGCCGATCCTCGCTTCGGTCAGGTCTTTGCCAAGATCCGCGACCTGTTGGATTAGTCAAAGGACAAGAACTGTGACGATGATCGAGCAAAGACAGTCCAAAATCAGCAACGTCGGCGCGGCCGGCGCAGAGAAGGGCAGGCGTCGTTCCGACGATCTGGCGCCTCTCGTTGAGAAGTTTATACCGGGCATATTGTTTGTCATCGTCTGGTGGATTGCCGTGAGGGTCGATCCGAACCTGACCTTCTACTTCAGCACGCCTGCCGACGTTGCGCATTTCCTTCAGCAGAGCGTCGCGGACCTTGAATTCTGGCGCAATGTCAGTTCGACAATGCAAGCGACCTTCATCAGCTTTTTCATCGGAAGCGCGCTGGGCATCGTCGCGGGAATTTCGGTGTCGCTTTCCCCGCGCGTGGAAGCCGCCATCGAGCCCTATGCGTCCGCTCTGAACAGCCTGCCGCGCATTGCGCTTGCTCCGGTCTTCATCGCGTTTCTCGGTCTCGGCACGTCGGGCAAGGTCGCCGTCGGCGTCTCGCTCGTGTTCTTCGTTCTCTATTACAACTGCCGCGCCGGGGTTAAATCCGTCGACCCCGACTGGAGCACGCTGGCGCGCACCCTGAATTTCAGCAAGCGCAAAACCTTCATTAGCCTGCTCCTGCCGGTGACCTGGCCTTCGATCTTTTCCGGTTTGCGGCTTGCTTTCACGTATTCGATTCTCGGCGTCGTGAGTTCGGAGATTGTCGCCGCCCGCGCCGGGATGGGCCAGCTCATCATGCTTTACTCCGCCCAATTCAGGATGGACGCCGTCTACGGCACGCTGATCTGGATGGGTGTCATCTCGGGTGGAGTTTATTGGATTACCGGCAGGATCGAAAAGCAGATCATGTCCTGGAAATAACGAAAACCGGACAACAATGGAGGAGAACGCATGTCCTGTAGGATGAAAACCAGACGTCGCATTGGTGGCGGCCTCGCTGTCGGCCTTTTGGCCGCCGCGATCTCACATGGCGCGACGGCCAAAGACCTGAAGACAATATCGATGATCTATTTCAACGGCTCGTCTGAATCGGTTGAAGTCGGACTTATGGTGGATGAGGGAATCCTCGAGAGAAATGGTCTCAAGCCTGAATTTGCTAAAGCGACGAGCGGTCCTGCCATTACATCGGCGCTTGCCAGCGGGTCGGTACAGTTCGGGCCGGGGTATCCAGCCCTCTATCTGCCCGCTCTTAAGCAGAACCGGGCGCTACGGGTCGCTGCCCCCTTCGCAACATCCCTCTTTTACAACGTCATTGCCCAGAAGAGCATCGACCTTGTTGACCCCGGCGTCGGCGTAAATAGCAACGCGCTGGAAAACGTTAAGCGAATGAGGGGAAAAACTGTGGGTGTGGTGGCGCTCGGCGGACAGACGCAAGTCTTCGTGCAGTTGCTCGCGCAGAAGGCTGGCGTTGACCATCGTGATATCACCTTCGTGCCCACGGGCGGCGCTGCCAGCGCGTTGGCAGCCTTCAAGAACAAGCAGATTGATTTTCTCGTCACCTGGATGCCGGAAGACGGACTTTTCGGCCCACAGGGCATCGAATACCAGACCGCGGTGAACGTCAATTCGGGCCCTGATAACAACCTCGGTCTGATAGTTAACCTGTGGCTTGTCAATGCCGATTTCGCGGCTGCGAACCCCGACATCGCCCAGGCTTTCTGCAAGGCGACCGTGGAGGTGCGGCAGTTCGTCAAGGATCCCAAGAATAAGGAGCGCGTCCTTGAGATCATGCAGAAGTATCAAGGCCTCGACAGGAAGGGAGCCGAGATCGTCTATGGCAAGTGGCGCTACGTCTATGAGCCTATCAAAGTGAACTATATCTCGGAGGATCTCTGGAGAGAGCAGAGCCGATTCCTGTCCGGGACGAAGGATGAAGGCTACGTCCCCGACTACAATAAGCATGTCAACGCCGACTGCATGAAGCTGGGTCAAGAGGCCATGAAGCAGTAGGCGACGAACGGCGGAGCGCCGTCCGTGGGGACACCGCCGTCTCGTTCTTCCATATGACTGCAAGCACGACGTGTCCTGACAAGGACGAAGAGTGAGTCGGTTAAACCGCATGGCAAGTCAAAAGACAATTCTGGTGACCGGCGCTGCCGGTGGCATAGGGCGCGCTTTCGTCGAACTCGCGCTAGTCGATGGAGCGCGCCTTATCCTGGTGGATCGTGACGCGGCTGCACTCTCGCGTCTCGAAAACGAAATTGGAAAAACGGCCGGCGCGAGCTGCGTGGTATCAGACCTGGCCTCGTTCGAAGCGTGCCGAAAGATCACGCATGGTGTGGAACGGCTGGATGCGGTCGTTCATCTGGCCGGCGTCTACATCGACGACGACGCCTCCGAGGAATTCAAGGACGTATGGGACACCACCATCGCAGCCAACCTGACGGCCGTCTTCAACCTGACGAGCGTATTCGCGCCGCTGCTTTGCAAGGCGGCGCCTGGGCGGCTGATATTCACCAGTTCTGTCGCGTTCAGGCGGGGCTCGCGCGATCATCTTGCCTATTCGGCTTCCAAAGGTGGAGTCGTCGGGCTGACGCGCGCATTGGCTCGCCGCTTTGCACCCGATGTCCTCGTTAATGCCGTTGCCCCGGGGATTATCCAGACGGCGATGACAGCGGATATCCGGCAGACCCGATCTGATGCTCTCCTGGCGGAGATACCTCTGCGGCGCTGGGGAACGGCGGCTGAGGTCGCCAGTGTCCTGCAATTCCTTTGTGGCGATGCCAGCAGCTATATCACCGGTCAAGTCATCAATGTTGATGGCGGTATGAATAACGCTTAGGGAGAAAGCCTTGTCAGTTTGGCGTGACAGCGCGGTGTCGCTTGCTCATTTGGTCAAGAAGCCGCATCACACGGCCTTTTGTGTGACCGACTTTGAGACTGCGCGCTCATTTTTCGTAGACCTGTTGGGTTTCGTTATCGAAATGGACGGCGAGCGCAGCGAGCCTGCACTTGCCACGGTAACGGCAGTGCCGGGTGCGCGCGTTCGTCTTGCGATGCTAAGGCTGGGCGACTATCGGATCGAACTGTTCAAGTACCACGGCTCAAAATATCTGCCGAGCATTCATCCGCAGGACAAGAATGGGCTCACCCATATCGGTTTCGAGGTATCTGATGTCGACGCGGTTTACGAGCGCATTTTGGGCACCGGTTATAAGGTCACGTCGCCTCCCGTTGAAATGAGAAATGGCCGCTCGAAACTCATCTACGTGTATGGCCCGGAAGACCTCGTTATCGAGTTCATTGAGCTTCGTGAGATGCCTTTCGCTCCACCGGCCGACCCTACACAGCGCGCTGTGTAGAACTGCTCTGGATTGCAGCAGAGGCGGTCGCTACGAGACAGGATAGAATTTTTGCGAGCCCGGCCGTGACGGTCGGGCAGGAGGTTGTTCATGCCCGAATTCACCGATCTCACGCCGCTTGCGCCATGGCGCGCGATCATTGCCACCCGCGAGGATTGGGCATCGCTCGATCCGAAACTCGCCGGTACGATGCTTGCCCAGTTGCATCTGATCCGCGCTTTCGAGGAGAAGGTTCT
>JACDJB010003122.1_pt1 | contig 11177 bp, 7 predicted proteins | sample 7454121 | NCBI WGS metagenome assembly JACDJB01 (sample SAMN14253290, study PRJNA609438) | sludge metagenome | isolation source: sludge after 25d culture with pyrite | collected 2018-12-20 | reverse complement strand
GCGATCGTCTCGAAGTGACTGATCGCACGGGGCAGGCTGTAGAGCGTCCGATCGTGGAGTCGGCACAGCGGGCAGACAGCGCGGGACGCGGTGGTTACAAGCATTTCATGCTCAAGGAAATCCACGAGCAGCCGCGCGCCATCGCGGACACACTGGAAGGGAGAATCAGTGAGGGGCGTGTTTTGTCTGCCGCGTTCGGCGTGAATGCCGAGGCGGTGTTCAAAACAATCAAGCGCATCCAGATTGTCGCCTGCGGGACGAGTTACCACGCGGGCATGGTGGCACGTTATTGGTTTGAAGATATTCTTCGGTTACCCGCCGCCGTCGAGGTGTCTTCTGAGTTTCATTACCGCAATCCCGTCCTGGAAGAGGGAACGTTGCTGGTCATGCTCTCGCAGTCCGGTGAAACAGCGGACACCTTGGCCGCCTTGCGCATGGTGCGGGTGCGCTGTCCTCAAATGCCCATTCTGGCCATTTGCAATGCACCGGAATCATCCCTGGTACGTGAATCCGATCTCGTATTGATGACCCATGCCGGCCCTGAAATTTCTGTCGCCTCAACCAAGGCCTTTTCGACCCAACTGGTTGCACTGGCCTTGCTGATGCTTTCCATCGGGCGTATCAGGGCTATCTTGAGCGAGCAAGACGAGCGTCGAATCGTGGCTGGTCTTGAGAAAATCCCGAATCTGGCCCGTGATGCCCTGCAACACGATGAGGCCATCATGGCCTTGGCCGAGCGCTTGGTCGATAAGCAGCATGCCCTTTTTCTCGGCCGTGGCGTGATGTTCCCTATTGCGTTGGAAGGTGCGTTGAAGCTTAAAGAAATCAGCTATATACATGCGGAAGGTTATCCAGCGGGTGAGCTCAAGCACGGCCCGCTGGCCCTGATCGACGAGAATATGCCGGTGATCACCATTGCCCCCCAGAACGACCTGCTCGACAAACTCAAATCGAACATGTCGGAAGTCGCCGCACGGGGCGCGGAGTTATTCGTTTTTGCGGATGAACGATCTGGTCTTCGAACCGAAGAGCGCTTGCATGTATTGCCGGTCACATCAAACGTCGGCAGGATATCCGCGCCGATCATTTTCAATTTGCCGCTGCAGTTATTGGCTTATCATGTCGCCGTGTTGAAAGGTACCGATGTGGATCAGCCACGCAATCTTGCCAAATCGGTCACAGTGGAGTGAGTTATTTTCATGGATTCTTTTTATGAGTGATCGTCGTTTTTACGCGGCTAAAAAAGCGCTTGAACAGAACGCACATCAACAAGATGTGCCGGAAGATGCCGACTTCGAGCCCAGCAAGACCGAGCGCAAGCGTGAGGCTCATGCCGCCCGCGATCTCGGCGCTGAGCTTTGCGCATTGAGCGATGCGCAATTGGCGGCTTTCCCGCTGTCCGATTCGTTGCTGGCGGCCATTGGTGAATCGCGGAATATCCATGCACACGGCGCCCGCAAACGCCATCTTCAATATATCGGCAAGCTCATGCGCCAGCACGATGTGGTCGCCATTGAGGCCGAGTTGAACCGGATCGATCCCGATGCACCACAAAATATTCGATTGCAACATGAGAGTGAGCGTTGGCGTGAGCGTTTATTGTCGGATGATGCCGCTGCGGTGACGGATTTCATTTCAAGCCATCCCCAGGTGGATATTCAGGCCTTGCGGCAGTTGTTGCGCCAGGTCGCCAAGGAGCGGGCAGAGCAGAAACCACCTCGGTATTTCCGCGAACTGTTTCGTCTGGTGCGGGATACCTTAAGTCAGACGGACGAGCAGGCCGACGGGCACGGTGCCTGACTAAAAATTACTAAGAGACACTGATAGATGAAGATTACGATTTTTGGCACGGGGTATGTGGGGCTGGTTACGGGCGCGTGTCTGGCTGAAGTTGGGCATGACGTTCTGTGTGTTGATGTCGACGAAAGCAAGATCGAGCGCTTGAAGCAGGGGATTATCCCGATTTTTGAGCCGGGGCTCGAAACCATCGTGCGGGATAATTTCAATCAGGGGCGTCTGCATTTCACGACCAGTGCGCGTGAAGCGGTCGAATTTGGTGACGTGCAGTTCATTGCTGTCGGCACACCGCCGGATGAGGATGGTTCCGCCGATCTGCAATATGTTCGCGCAGTGGCGCGCACGATCGGTGAGGCAATGACCGCGACGAAGATCGTCGTCAACAAATCCACTGTCCCGGTCGGAACAGGCGATAAAGTCCGAGCGGAAATCAGTACGGCGCTGGCCGAACGGGGACTTTCCATCGATTTCGATGTCGTATCGAATCCTGAGTTTCTCAAGGAAGGTGCAGCGGTCAATGACTTCATGAAGCCGGACCGGATCATCATCGGCACCACAAACCCCGCGAGTGAAAAGCGGATGCGCGAACTGTACGCCCCGTTCAACCGCAACCATGATCGAATGATCGTAATGGATTTGCGTTCGGCGGAACTGACGAAATATGCGGCGAACGCCATGCTGGCAACCAAGATCAGCTTCATGAATGAGTTGGCGAATCTTGCGGAACGCCTGGGTGCCGACATCGAGCAGGTTCGGATCGGGATCGGTTCAGATCCACGCATCGGTTACCACTTCATCTACCCAGGCTGCGGTTATGGTGGCTCTTGCTTTCCCAAGGATGTTCAGGCGCTGCACCGCACCGCCCGTGATGTTGGCTACAACGCCGAACTCCTCGCTGCGGTCGAGTCGGTCAATGACCGGCAGAAAGTCAAATTGTTCGATCTGATCGTGCGCCATTACGGCGGGCAGGAGGCGTTGGCTGGCAAAACCTTCGCATTGTGGGGCCTGGCATTCAAGCCGAATACCGATGACATGCGCGCCGCGCCGGCTCGCGAGGTGATGGCCGCCTTGTGGGCAGCCGGTGCCAAAGTCCAGGCTTATGATCCGGAGGCCATGGAAGAAACCCAGCGTATCTACGGCCAACGAGATGATCTGCTTTTGTGTGGAACACGTGACTCAGCCTTGAAAGGAGCAGATGCCCTGATTGTCTGCACAGAATGGAAGGCGTTCCGTGCGCCGGATTTCGCTTTGATGGCCAGTGCGCTCAAGGAAAAGCTGATCTTCGATGGACGCAATGTCTATGATCCCAAGCGCTTGGCCGAAGATAATTGGCTTTATTACGGCATTGGTCGTGGCTTGAGTATTTCAGCGCGCTGAATCGACGTCGACGGAAGTCATGTCTGAGGTTTATGCGTCACATCGGCTAAATGACGCGCGGCCTGGGCGCGGATGAGGGCACGTTCTTCCGCCGATTTGCGTTGCAGGTTCTTGACCTGCAGGGCTAGACGGGGATGCCGGGCAAAGCGCTTTTCGTGTCGGTCTAGAAAAGCCCAGTACAGGGTCGTGAACGGGCAGGCCTTCGCACCCACCGCCTCCTTGGGATTGAACGGGCAGTTTGCGCAATAATTGCTCATACGATCGATATAGCTGCCACTGGCGATATAGGGTTTGGATGCCATGATCCCGCCATCGGCGAACTGGCTCATGCCTATCACATTCGGTATTTCAACCCATTCCACGGCATCGACGTAGACAGCCAGATACCATTCATGCACAGCCCGAGGTCGAACGCCTGCCAGCAGGCAATACAGACCGGTGACCATCAACCGTTGAATGTGGTGGGCGTAACCCGTACGTAAAGTCTGGCCGATTGTCTGGCTCAGACAGTGGGCCGGTGTGTCGCCCGTCCAGAAAAAATCCGGTAAATCATGCCGGGCGTCCAATGCATTCATGTCGAGCCATTGATCGTCATAATGGGCATAAAGCCCGCGGACATATTCCCGCCAGCCCAGTATCTGCCGGATGAATCCTTCCGCCGCGGCCAGCGGCACTTTCCCCTGATGGTAAGCCGCTTCTGCGGCATGGCAAACGGTAGCCGGATCGATAAGCTTGAGGTTGAGCGCGGCTGAGAGTCTGCTGTGATATAGCCATGGCTCATCCGTCCACATCGCGTCCTGATAGTGGCCGAACAGGGGCAGTCGATGGGTGATGAAGTCTGCGAGGGCGGCTTCGGCCTGCTCTGGCGTGACCGGCCAGTCGAACCCGTCCAATGCGCCTGGGTGCTCCGGAAAATGGCGTTCTACGGTTTCGATGACCTGTTGGGTAATGGCATCGGCTGGAAAGCCAAGAGGCGAGGGCAATAAGCCAGGCCCGCGGGCATCGAAGGCCGCACGATTCTGAGCATCGAAATTCCATGTGCCACCGATGGGCTGGTCATCCTCCATCAAAAGACCGGTCTGCTGGCGAAGCTGGCGGTACCAATACTCCAGTCGCAAGGATTTACGGCCCTTTGCCCAGTCTGAAAACTGGTTCTCGGTGGCGATAAAATGTCGGTCCGGATAGATTTTCCATGGCACTTTATGACTATCACAAGTGGCTTTCATTGCATGATTCAGTCGTTCGGCACCGGCCGATACCCAGACGACCTGCTGCGGTCGATGCGCCACGATGGCCGCGGCAAGGGCATCGGCTAATTCCCCATGAGAGTGGGAACCGATCTGGGCGTAATGAACCGTTATACCTTCGCTTCTCAGGGTCGCGGCAAAATGCCGCATGGCACTGAAAAACAGGGCAATCCGCTGTTTGTGTGACCAGACGAGCGTGGCTTCTCCGGACACTTCGGCCATAAATACTGCATCCTGGTCAGGATCGAACCCATCGAAAACCGCGCTGTTGCGGTTGAGTTGATCTCCCAGAACGACAATGAGTTGGCGCATGTTTTTTAGTGTCGATCAGGCTGAATGGATTTTGCTTGCGCGCGGCACCGATCGGAACAATATTTCAGGTTGGGCCAATCCCGTGCCCATTTCTTGCGCCACGTGAAGGGGCGCTGGCAATGACAACAGGTTTTCCGGGGTAGTAAGTGCTTGTCATTCGACCTGCGTTTGATTGCACTCTCGGTCATCGAACCATTAGCCATTGTTCGATTTGATTAGCGGGACGTTGTCAATGAAGGCCAGCATCAAGGCCGCTGCGGAGTCGCCGCTCAAGGTGTACGGATCAAAGGTATCGGTGCCGCTGTATTCATAAAAAGTGGCTTTGTTGATTGATCCCTCACCGAGATAACCCATGTTCCAGTCCGCGAACTGACGTTTGACGATTTCCCGATAGTCCAGCAACACGGGGGCGGTGTGCCGCGGGTCCTGGCTGATCCGCGCAAAGCGCTCGTTGACGGCCAAGCGCTCACCCTCAAGCCATTGCAGGAAAAATCCCGAATTGAACATCAATAAACCGGATACGCCTCGAGGTTTGTTGTTGCGTTGCGAGGCGGCCAGAATATCCTTGATGGCACGATAATCTAAATCAGGCGCGAGCCTGGAAACGTAGATGAGGCGAACAAGCATGGATTACTCCTATCATTTTTAAGTTGTACTAGACTTATACAATATTTATTCAACCAGTGCTTGAATTGTTTGGTCGGGAACAGGTGCGCAAGCGACCAGAAAAACCTGAGAATGAAATCACGGCGAATGGGTGTGAGTAGTTCAGGCTCAACAAGCTACAATACGGTCTTGTTAAGTGTTATTGAGTCAATGTGAATGAAAGCGCCTGAATTGTTATCTCCTGCCGGTACGCTCAAATCGATGCGTTACGCCTTTGCCTACGGTGCCGACGCCGTTTATGCGGGGCTGCCTCGGTACAGCCTGCGGGTGCGTAACAATGATTTTCTTGAAGATAATCTGCGCATCGGCATTGATGAAGCGCATGCGGCGGGCAAGAAATTTTTCATGACGGTGAATCTGTCGCCGCATAACGCCAAGCTCAGAACATTCATCAAGGACATGACGCCGCTGGTCGAGATGCAGCCGGATGCGTTCATCATGGCCGACCCCGGCCTGATCATGATGGTGCGTCAGCAGTGGCCGGATCTGCCGATTCATCTTTCGGTACAGGCCAATACAGTCAACTGGGCGACGGTGCAGTTCTGGAAAAACGCGGGTATTTCGCGTGTGATTCTCTCGCGTGAACTCTCTTTAGATGAGATCAGCGAGATTCGTGATCGCTGCCCGGATATGGAGCTGGAAGTATTCGTTCACGGCGCACTTTGCATCGCCTATTCGGGTCGTTGCCTGCTTTCCGGCTACTTCAATCATCGTGATCCGAATCAGGGCACCTGCACCAATGCCTGCCGCTGGGAATACAAAACCGAGGCCGCGACAGAAGATTTGTCCGGTGTCTATCGCCCGGCAGAATCGTCGATTATCCCGCTCGATGCCGTGGGTGGTGCCACGGCCATGGAAGGCTTCGATTTCTCGGGTGCAGAGCAAGCATTTGGTCCGACGGGAAGCGATAACCGCCATCCCAAGGCCAACGATGTGTATTTCATCGAAGAGCCGAATCGACCGGGCGAATTGATGCCGATCGAAGAAGATGAGCACGGCACGTATATCCTCAACTCCCGTGATTTGCGCGCGGTGGAACATGTCCAGGCGCTGACGCGAATCGGTGTGGATTGCCTCAAGATCGAGGGCCGGACCAAATCACACTATTACGTGGCGCGAACCGCGCAGGTTTATCGCCAAGCGATCGATGATGCGGTGGCCGGTCGCCCCTTCGACCCGAATCTGATTGCCGAACTCGATAATCTCGCACATCGCGGTTATACCGACGGATTTTTTGAACGGCATCACACCAAGGAATATCAGAACTACATCGAGGGTGTTTCCAAACACCGCGAGCAGCAGTTCGTAGGCGAGATCACCTCAGTGCAGGGCGATTGGGCCGAAGTGGATATCAAGAACAAGTTAGCCGTTGGTGATTCGGTCACCTTCATGCTGCCCGACGGCAACCGCATCGAGCAACTGGCCGATATGCAAACCTTGGAGGGTGCAGCCATGACCGAAGCGCCGGGTGGCGGCTACAAGGTTCGCCTCAAGTTGCCGGAAGGCGCCGGGGCATTTGGCGACCGCTTGAAATATGGTCTGATTGCCAAACATCTGAACGGCTGATTTCATGCCGATTCTGAATCGTTATCTGTTGCGCGAGGCGAGTGTGGCCACCCTTGGGGTGACCTTGATCGTGATGCTCATCATGCTGGCGAATCTGCTTGCTCGTTCACTTTCTGCGGCAGCGGACGGTACGTTGCCCTCAAGCCTGATCCCCGCGATGATGGGCTTCAACGCCGTCAAGCTGTTGATCTATGTGTTGCCGGTGGGGTTGTTCATCGGTTTGATGTTCGCCCTGGGGCGGATGAGTCGGGATTCGGAGCTGACCGTCCTTCGCGCCTGCGGCTACGGACCCCGGCATCTAAGCCAGGCCATCCTCTGGCTGGCTATACCAGTTAGCCTGTTGACGGCCAGTATTTCGCTGATCGGTTATCCGGCTCTGCAGCAGGTTCAGTCGCGGATGATCGACGCCGCACGCGGTCAACAAGTGGTTAATCAACTGCCGGTTGGCCGCTTTATCGAAGATCCGTCCGGTAGAGCGGTGCTTTATATCGGGAGTAAGTCCGGTAATGGTTATTCGGATATCTTCGCGTTCAATGAACCCACGAATGGAAAAAATACCAGCCAAAAGCCGGGCGTTGAAATGGCACCCTTCGGTAAATTGATGACGGACTCTGCTGGGCATCGATATGTGGTGTTGGAACAGGGTCGAAGAATTCAGGGGGTAGCGGGTGAGCAGGACTGGTCTGTAATTGACTATCAAACCCATGAAATTCTTGTGCCGGGGCAGGCGGACACGGAAAACACTCAGGAAAACAGGAAATCATCCCTGCAGCTGCTGCATTCGGATTTGCCCGGCGATCAGGCCGAATTCTATTACCGCCTCTCGCAAGCGTTGACTGTGCTTGTGCTTGCCTTGATTGCCGTTCCTCTGGCTCAAGCCAAACCCAGATCGGGCCGGTATGGCCGACTCTTCTGGGCCTTTCTGCTCTATGCCTTGTATTTCAATTTGATTGCCCTGATGGAGAACGTCATCAAGCACGGTGAGCTTACGTTGTGGCAGGGGCTGATCTTGACGCACGGGGCATTCATTCTTTTGTGGCTTTGGCTGCTCTGGTGGATGAGTGGTGGTTCGCGGCGACTGTGGCAACGCCTGTTCCGGAGACGACATGGGTACGCTTGATCGTTATCTGATTCGAGCGATTGTTGTCGGCGGCTTAGCCTCCACGGCCGCGTTCGGATTGCTGATTATCGTTTTCGGCGCCATCGATGAATTACCGAAGGTCAATGCAACCTACAGTGTGATAGATGCCCTGTCCTTCGTGATGTTGACCACGCCGGGCTATCTCTACGATTTTTATCCGGCGGCGGTGCTCGTCGGCGGCCTGCTCAGTCTGGGCAATCTGGCAGCACATTCGGAGCTCACCGTGATGCGGTGTTCCGGGATGTCGATGTTCCGTCTCGCGCGTCCCGTCTTGCTCGGTGCCACGATACTTGCCTTGCTTGGTATGTTGATGGGCGAGACGGTCGGTGCCTGGGGGCAGGAAAAAGCCAATCAGACGCGGGCGGAAGCGCAGGGAACCGGCGTCAGCATGAATCTCAAGTCCGGTTTGTGGTTGCGCGACGGTGACCGTTTCATTAACGTGGGTCAGGCCATTGTCGGCGGGCGTTTGAATCATGTGCGCGTGTTCACGGTCAATGCGCAAAGCCAGCCTGTTCAGCTATTGTCGGCGAGTTATGCGACCAGCGAAGGCGGGGATTTATGGCGTCTGTACGATGTGAAAGAATCCACGCTCGACACGACTGTTCCCGGAAACAGCGTCAAGGTGAGAACCGCCCCCGTGCAGGAGCACGTGCGCTTGTTCTCGCAGAAAATCCTGAATATTGCCGTGCTCAATCCACGGCATATGAACATTCTGCAACTTCAATCCTATGTGGACTATCTGCATAAAAATAAGTTGGACGCCTCCGCCTATTCATCCGCACTTTGGGCGCGGGTGTTTGCGCCCATTTCCGTGTTGGTGATGCTGTTTGTGGCCTTGCCTTTTGTGTTTGCGCCGCAACGTGGCGGTGGCGCCGGTCGCTGGTTGTTTATCGCCATTGTGCTCGGCGTGGTTTACCTCACCCTGGTACAGATCGTTTCGGCGTTTGCACCGGTGTACGGCGTGGGTCACCCGCTTGTCCCGTTTTTGAGTGCAGGGGTGCCGCCCGTGCTGTTTGCGCTCTTGGGTGTATTTGCGCTGCGGCGATTCAATCCTGCGCGCCGGACGGCGCTGCCGACAAGTTAACCCTGCGGCATAAAATAATGAGGATGTCATGAGTTTAGATGAGTTTGACCACGGCCCTGCGAATAATGAAAGCGGCACCGACGGTTTCGAGCGCCGGTCGATCGCCGAATTCTCCGAACAGGCCTATCTCAACTACGCGATGTATGTGATTCTCGATCGCGCGTTGCCGAGTGTGTGTGATGGCCTCAAACCCGTGCAGCGCCGCATCGTCTATGCCATGAGTGAACTGGGACTGACGGCGGCATCCAAACACAAGAAATCGGCGCGAACGGTCGGTGATGTGATCGGCAAGTTCCATCCGCATGGCGATTCGGCCTGTTATGAAGCGATGGTGCTGATGGCGCAACCGTTTTCGTATCGTTATCCATTGATCGATGGCCAGGGTAACTTCGGTTCGCCGGACGATCCCAAATCCTTTGCCGCCATGCGCTACACCGAATCCCGGCTCACGGCCTACGCCCATAGCTTATTGGCCGAAGCGGAGCAGGGCACGGTCGATTGGCAACCCAACTTCGATGGCACGCTGGAAGAACCCACGCTGCTGCCTGCGCGTTTGCCGAATGTATTGCTCAATGGCGGCATGGGCATTGCCGTGGGCTTGTCCACCGATATTCCCCCGCACAACCTGCGCGAAGTCGTCGCGGCCACCATCGCGTTGCTGGACGAGCCCGATAGCACTGTGGACGACCTCTGTCGCCATCTGCGCGGCCCGGATTTCCCCACCGAGGCGGAAATCATCACGCCGCCGGAAGACATCATCCAGATGTACCGCACCGGCACGGGTTCGGTTCGTCAGCGGGCGCGCTATGAAGTCGAACAGGGTGAAATTATCATCACGGCGCTGCCGTTTCAGGTGTCGGGAAGCAAGATTCTCGAACAGATCGCCGCCCAGATGAATGCCAAAAAACTGCCGTTGGTGACGGATCTTCGCGACGAATCCGACCACGAGGCACCCACCCGCCTGGTGATCATTCCGCGCAGCCGACAGGTGGACACTGAAGCATTGATGGCGCATCTGTTTGCGACCACCGATCTTGAAAAGAGCTATCGCGTGAACATGAACGTGATCGCGCTCGATGGCCGCCCCAGAGTGATGAATCTCAAGGATCTGTTGACCGAATGGTTGCAGTTTCGCCGCCAGACGCTGACCCGCCGCATCAAGTGGCGTCTGGCGAAGGTGGAGAACCGGTTGGAGATTCTCGCCGGCCTTCTGATTGCCTTCCTCAATATCGATGAAGTCATCGCCGTCATTCGCGAAGCCGACGAACCCAAGGCCGAATTGATTGCCCGGTTCGATCTCACCGAGCGTCAGGCCGAGGCGATTTTGGAAATTCGCTTGCGGCAACTGGCCAAACTCGAAGAAATCGCGATCAAGAAAGAGCAGGGTGAATTGGTGGCCGAAGCAGAGGTTCTGCGCGGCTTACTGGCCGATGAATCCCGCTTGCGTAATCAGCTGCGCGACGAACTGCAGGAAGATGCCCAAAAATACGGCGATGCGCGGCGTTCGCGTTTGGTCACACGCGGTGCAGCACAGGCATTGGCCGAAACAGCCCTCATTTCCAGTGAACCGGTCACTGTCGTGTTGAGCAAGAATGGCTGGATTCGTGCCGCCAAGGGGCATGATGTCGATCCGGCCGCGTTGTCCTACAAGGCGGGGGATGGGTATCTCGCCCACATGAACGGCAAATCCACGCAGTCGGTCATCCTGTTCGACGATACCGGCCGCGCCTACACGCTGGCTGCGCATAGCCTCCCATCTGCGCGAGGGCAGGGCGAGCCATTGACCGGGCGGCTCAGCCCGCCGAGCGGCGCGCAATTTATTCAAATGGTGATGGCCGATGATCAGAATGCCGTTTTGTTATGGCAAAGCGGCGGTTACGGCTTCATCACGCCGTTTGAGGAACTGCTCAGTCGCCAGCGTGCCGGTAAGGTGATCGTGAGTCTGCAAGACGGTGCCACACTCGGTGCGCCGATTCGCTTGAACGAT
>JACDJB010003116.1_pt1 | contig 11190 bp, 6 predicted proteins | sample 7454121 | NCBI WGS metagenome assembly JACDJB01 (sample SAMN14253290, study PRJNA609438) | sludge metagenome | isolation source: sludge after 25d culture with pyrite | collected 2018-12-20 | reverse complement strand
TGTAGGTTCGGCTATACAAATGGTTAGTCTACTGTCTACTATGATCATCGTTATGTTGCCTCAGATTATTGAGTTAGGTCGTAAAACAACCCCAGTTTGGCTATGGCGTAGTTTTTATCCGGCACATTTACTTGTATTAGTTCTCATATCATACTTCGTTAATTAAATCATATACACGAATACACGAAAAAAAATAAGAGAGATAAACACTTTCCTCTTATTTTTTTTCGTTTAAAAACGTGTGCATTTAACAAGTTAAGCAATGTAGAAGGATATTATAAAGATTTGTAGAATATTAGCGATTATATACACCGATGATTTAGAATCATTAGATAAAGGGGGAGGGGCTTATAAAAATAATATACAACCTATTTAAAAACACATTCTTTCTATTATTGATCGGACTTGTTTTTATTCTCATTACACTCGTGCCTAGAACTGTAGTATATGAAATGGATAGAACCATTGTGAAAGAGATTCGTCATTCATTCACATGGATTGAGTATAAAGAAAATGTCACTTCTTATATTAATTACGTAATAGAGAATAAAAGTCTTGGTGTAAATCGAGATGGAACGCCAATTGAAATTGAACTCGTTCGATTAGCAACCCGGAGCTTGAAACTGATTATTCCTGCATTTTTATTAAGTTTAATATTTGGTATTATGAAAGGAGTCTTTGATTTTCAACATCGAAATAAAAAAAGAAACTTCTTTGGTAATGGAACTACATGGCTATTTCAAGCCATTCCAGATTTCTTTATAATCATAGCGTTTCAGTACTCTGTATTATTACTAATCAGAAAAGGCTTTCCAAGGCTACCGCTGTACGGCTTCACTGAATGGTATCATGTTATTTTACCCATCATCTTCCTTACTTTATTCACAATGATGTATATTGCGAGAATCACTTCATCTCTTCTAATAGAACAGGAGGGACAAGAATATATCAGGACTGCTATTTCCAAGGGTGTACCATACAAAAAAGTTTTGTATAAGCATATGCTAAAAAACTGTTTAGGGAAATTATTAGACTATTTACCTATGAATATGCTAATACTCTTAACGCACCTAATTATTGTAGAGCATTTAATGTACTATCAAGGGATTGCTGTACGATTTATGGATGCCTTTGTTTTACGAACTGTTTTTCCTGTGGGAACACAATTTCCGATTAACTTCTCATTTATTATAGGTTGTATATTATTTATTACGATTCTTCTTATTTTTACTGAATGGATCCGCATTATTGGTAAGGCTTTAATAAATCCATATATTCAAGGAGAATCAAAATGAAAAATATTCAACTTTATATTGGGTTATTCCTAGTAATATTTCTATTCTTTATCGCTTTTATAGGGCCTTTTTTACCATTTGTCGACAAAAAACTAGATAGGAAGCTTTTTGAAAAAGACGTAACTGGGAAAGTCACTGCTCCACCATTTGCTCCTAACAAAGAACATTTATTCGGCACGGATCGAGAGGGTCATGATTTACTAAGTCGAATCGTAGTGGGGGCAAAAGAGACACTTTATTATTTAATGGTTATTGTAATGGTACGCTATACTATTGCCATTCCATTAGGTATACTTGCGTTTTGGTATAAAGGTATGTTTAACATCATACTTACAGTTCTAAATTATCTTTTTTCTAGAGTTCCTACCATATTTACAGCAGTGTTGGTTATAAATATACCTTTCATCATTTTTTCAAATAATAGAACCATCTGGATAATCATACTCATTTCCATAGTGGAGGTAGGGCGGGTGGGGGATATTATTCAAAAGCAATTACAATCTAATTCATATTCTCCATATATTCAAAGTGGTACTATAGTAGGCTTGTCATCTTTTAAACTATTCGTCCGATATTATCTACCGTTCTTAATCCCGCAATTAATCGTCAATTTTGTCATAGATTTAGGTAGAACGATGTTGCTCTTGGGACAATTAGGACTGTTTGCTATATTTATTGCTCAAGAGTGGTTTTTAACCGAAAGATCAATAGTTGAATTGAAGTTGACCTCTAATGCTTGGCCACTTTTATTACAAGATGTTTTTAAAGATATGCGGTTATATCCTTGGATTCCATTTTGGGCGACTGTTGCTATGACGTATACCATCTTATCATTTAACTTACTAAGTGAAGGGATAAAAAACTATTATTTACGAAGATTTCAAAGCTAAGGATGTACAAAAGTAAAGGTTCCTTTCTGATGAAAGGAACCTGCCATTAAGAGATTTACTTAAGCTGTTACACTTGATTTTTTATTTATATTTTGATTAACTTTGCTTAATTCTCCTTCAGAAGCTGCAACAACTACAGCAGCCGAAGCATCACCAACTACATTAATTGAAGTGCGGAACATATCGAGTATTCGATCGATACCTGCGATTAGTGCAATTCCTTCGAGTGGAAGTCCAACAGCATTTAAGACCATAGCTAGCATTATCAATCCAGCACCTGGTACACCTGCGGTTCCAATTGAGGCAAGTGTAGCGGTAATTACGATCATAATCATCTGCATAATCGTTAGCTCTATACCGAAAAATTGTGCAATAAATAATGCTGAAACACCTTGATAGATGGCTGTTCCATCCATATTGATCGTAGCGCCAAGAGGTAAAACAAAGCTCGAAACTCGGTTCGAAACGCCCAGATTTTGTTGCGTATTTTGCATCGTAATAGGTAAGGTACCAGAGCTACTAGTCGTACTAAAAGCGACAAAGGCAGCGGGCATAATCCCTTTAAAAAATGTAAGCGGATTCATTTTAGCAAAAACTTTAACAGCTAAGGAATAAACAATAGCTGCATGAAGTATACAAGCAATTGCTACGGCAAGTATTAATTTCAAGAGAGGTAAGAGCACCGCTAGACCATAATTACCAACTACTGGTGCAATCAGCCCTAAGACTCCTAGTGGGGCAACTTTCATAACAATCCCCGTGATTTTGTACATGACATTTGCGAGCTCATCAAAGAAATTATAAAGTCCTTTCCCTTTATCACCTAGAAGTGTAATTCCAATACCTAGGAAGATGGCAAAGAAGATAATTTGAAGGATATTTGCTTCTACTAATGATTGAATTGGATTCGTTGGAATAATATTTAAGAAGGTATCAAATACACTTGGAGGTGCTTTCGTCTCGCTGCTACTAACCTCAGTACTTATATCCACGCCTGTACCCGGAGAAATCATTAAGCCAAATCCTAAACCAATAATAATTGCAATAACTGTAGTAATAAGATAATAAGCAATGGTTTTTCCACCCATAAAGCTTAGCTTTCGAATGTCTCCAGTACTAGCTACACCAACAACCAATGATGCTAGAACTAATGGTACGATCACAAATTTGATTAATCGTAAAAATAGGTCTCCAAAAGGCTTTAGAACAGCAATAGATGGACCAAAAATTGCGCCTAATATAATTGCGATGACAAATGCGATGAAGATTTGTGTTAGCAGATTTATTCTCATTTTAAACCTCCTAAAATTTAGTATATTCTGAATATAATGATAACAGTTAAATTTTAGATAATCAAATTAAAAATTTCATTTTTCGTACAAGAAATTCTATCAACATAGTAGATTAGTATATTTTTAGTGACAGAATTTGCATCTCATTGATGAGAAACTTACAATATTGATATTCTCATAATTGTTATTATAGGATGATTAAAAGGGCGGGGCAGAAGGTATATTCTCTTTATTAATGCAAGCATCTCAATGAGGTCATCATGATCTTTTAAGCTTTTCTGTCAAACAACAGCTAAAACTATTATGTATCATATACTACTCTCATGCCCATATTTCTATATATATAATTTGGAATAGATTTTTTAAGATTTTTTATTCAGTTGGTCGATTTTGATTTTTCTTATTCGTTGTATTTATATAGAGGCCGAGTATGAATGGTCTTCTAAAAGGAACTTTACTCAAAAATAAGGAGGAAGATTTATGCTATTTATGTTGATCGTCAAAGCCTCAAAGAATTCGGAAGGCGAAAACCTCCCGAGCTTAGAACTAAGAGAAGCTATGGACAAGTATAATGAGGATTTAGTTAAGGCAGGCGTGCGAGTTATGGCTAAAGGACTTCAGCCAAGTTCAGAGGGGCTTCGCATTTCGTATCCGAAGCCAGGGGAAAAGCCGGTGGTTACGGACGGCCCGTTTACAGAAGCAAAAGAATTGATTGCTGGGTTCTTTCTGCTTGATGTGAAGTCGAGGGAAGAAGCCATCGAGTGGGCCATGCGATGTCCGGACCCGATGGGACATGGGGAAGGTCAGATTGAATTGCGTCAAGTACGTTAAGCGCTGGAGCTGACGAGGATCTAGAAATGTTGGCCAATGAAGCGAAATTATTCGAGAAATCAGAGAAAGGAAAACATAAGTGACAACCTATGGAACCCATCGTACCATTGAAGGAATCTGGACCGTTGAATCGGCCAGAATCATAGCCAGCGTTGCCCGAATCGTTCAAGATATCAGTATTGCAGAGGATTTGGCGCATGATGCGTTGGTCATTGCGCTTGAAAAATGGCCGGAGTTAGGCATACCGGAAAAACCGGGAGCCTGGCTCATGACTGTTGCCAAACGTAGGGCGATTGATTTTCTGCGACGAAACAAATTACGTGATCAAAAATATGATGAAATCGGTTGCAACATGGAAGTCAGCATGAAAACGGACTATGATTCAATTGACGAGGAGATCAATGACGATCTTCTGCGTCTCATCTTCACCACTTGTCATCCGGTACTTTCCAGGGAAGCCCGAGTCGCTCTAACGCTTAAACTGTTATGCGGATTAAAGACAGATGAAATTGCGCAAGCTTTTCTCGTTTCGGAATCAACCATGGCACAACGAATCGTCAGAGCAAAGCGTACACTTTCTGCTTCAAAGGTACCCTTTGAAGTTCCCCATGGACTTGAGCTTTCACACCGGATATCATCCGTTCTGGATGTGATCTATCTCATGTTTAATGAAGGATATGTTGCAACTGGCGGTGAGAACTGGATTCGTCCAACGCTGTGCTATGAAGCCATTCGCCTTGGTCGAATTTTGGCAGAACTTCTCCCTGAGGAACCAGAAGTACTTGGCCTGATTGCTCTCATGGAAATCCAAGCGTCACGTTTTAAAGCGCGTATTGGTCCATCAGGGGAGCCGATATTGTTACAGGATCAGAATCGCGCGCTTTGGGATGATCTTTTGATTCACCGCGGCTTTTCGGCGCTTAAGCAAATTGAGCAAATCGGCGGTACCTATGGTCCGTACTCACTGCAAGCATCTATAGCTGCATGTCACGCCAAGGCACGAACTGCATCGGAAACGGATTGGCAAGAAATTTCCGCACTTTACGATGCCCTTGCCCAGGTGGCACCATCTCCCATCGTGGAATTGAACCGCGCTGTTGCTATTTCCATGGCTTATGGACCGGCCGCTGGGCTTGTGATTGTGGACTCATTGGAAGACGAACCTTTCTTGAAAAAGTATCACCTATTGCCAGCCGTTCGTGGCGACTTGCTTGCTAAGTTGGAGAGAAATGAAGAAGCATGCGCTGAGTTCAAGCGTGCAGCATCGCTTACACAGAATGAGCAAGAGCGTGCCTTGCTTCTAAAACGGGCAATCGATTGCGTTAAAAACTAAACGATTCTCCTCTGAAAGGTTTCGGGTGAAAATTCTAATGTATCTATCAAGAAAAGACGCGGCAAGTGAGAGGTAAAGATTCTGAACAAGGCATTAGCCTATCCAATCCTCAGGATCATTTGGCATCGTAAGGCCGCTAGTTCGATAATCTGCAATACGTGCCTTCCTTAAGCCGCCATATTCCGTATGTGGCGTGCGAGAGCATGGATAGGTACCCCAAACATAAATCACACCAAGAACGAAGTAACCTAAAATCCGAAAAAAATTATGTCATGAACAACGACCTCCAAAAAATGATATTATCGGGACGGGATCGCATATTATGGAACGTCCTTGATAATTATGGGACGAACCATGAAGTTATTGGGACGGTACCGAATATTATCAGGACGTTCAAAGGTCCAAGGACCTGATAATGAATCTTATCGGAACTTGGACCCAACAGTTATTGGTACACTTCGCTTTTCTCTAAGGTTACATAATATATATTCTGTAACGCGATAAGCGGAGTTATTGGGATGTTCCGATAATTATTGTACCGTCCCCGAAAATTATGGGACGCGTCCTCGATACTTATAGGACACAAGAAGAGGGAAAATAATTTCTCTCTTCTTGTGTTTTTATAAGCATAGGTAACGGGTAAGTATTTTATACATATCTGCTAAGACATTATTTTTAATTTAAGTAATAATGGAACGTTAAAAGATTATTATATGTTAAGAATCCTTACTTTTATTAACATTAATGCTAATGAACTGGTATATAATGTTGCATTACTACTAGTTTTGTCGAAAATATACTTTCTATAGGCAGATTATGGTACTATTGTCGCAATTGCATGAAAAGGCAAACTCGTTGAAAGGCGAGGACGCAAAGCTACAGATCTAAAGCAAGAATTAATTCTTGTCATGATGGCTGGGTTGCCGTACGTAGTAGTATTTTTATGGATTGAATTCTGTACAGCGACCTACTGCCAACAATGGTTGTGGGTTTTTTGTTGTCTATTAATAATTTATGTATGGAGGAATTTTAATGGCAAAGTATTTAAAAACTAAATCAATAGGTTTGAGTTTAATGATCTTATTTCAAATGTTATTTTCACCATTTTTAGTCCTACATGCTGAAGAAATATATGAAAATGACCAATCGAATAATGGGGAAATTCAAAATACGATTATTGAAGATAATGAACCTCCCTCAACTCCAGTCAATCTATATTTACTCGATCTATCCGATAGCAGTGTTTCAATATATTGGGATCCTGCTTATGACAATAATGAAGTAACAGGTTATTTAATATTTAGAGATGAGCAACAACTGGCAACAGTAACCAACAGTGTTTACTTTTCCGATATAGCTTTATCTCCACTAACAACATATAAATACGAGGTCGCTGCTTTTGATTACGCTAATAATGTCTCAGAAAAAAGTCAACCTTTATGGCTAACTACTGGACCTCAACCTGGAAATGGGTCGGGTTTATTGGGAGAGTATTATAATGACCTCGACTTCAAGGATTTTATGTTTAGTAGGTTAGATAATGAAATTGATATTAATTGGGGATCAGGAAGCCCTGACCAAAGTATAGATTCTAAATCATATTCAGTTAGATGGAGCGGTAAAATAGAACCAAAGTATGATGAAGAGTATACATTCCAAACCATAACTCACGGTGGAGTTCGGCTTTGGATTGATAACCAATTACTGATCAATGACATAGACGCTCATAACATGACCAAACAAATTAGCAAGATCGACTTAAAATCAGGAGAATTGTATTCAATAAAAATGGAATACAGAGAAAGTAATGGTGTAGCATTAGCGCAATTGTATTGGTCTAGTGATCAGCAAAAACATGAGATTGTTCCGCAAAGTCAATTATATCCATCTTCTGTAGCAGTAGTACCTACTAATATTCATGCTGTTGCAAAAACAACAAACATAACTTTGATTTGGGACGAAGTGTTCGGAGCATCAAATTATGATGTTGAAGTAGATGGACAAGTAATAAATGTTGGGTTGAATACTACCTTTTTTCATAGCGGACTATTACCAAATTCACAACATGTTTACAAAGTTAGAGCAAATAATGATGAAATAGGCGAATGGAGTAATCCACTCATCGTATCCACTCTTTCTGAGGCAGGAAATGGGCTCGGTTTAAAAGGAGAATATTTTGAGGGTACTGATTTAATTGATTTAAAAACAACTCGTATTGATGAAACAATTAACTTTGATTGGAAACGTGACTTCCCGGCTCCAGGAATCAATAGTCATGAATTTTCGATTAGATGGAGCGGTCAAGTAGAACCGAAATACTCTGAAAGCTATACATTTTATACTGAAGCCCATGGCGGGTTGCGATTGTGGATAGATAACCAATTACTTATCGATGATTGGACAGCCCACAACATGAGTCGACAAAGTGGAACAATCTATTTAGAGGCAGGAAAAAGATATGACATTAAGCTGGAGTATTGGGAAGGAAACGGAATTGGTTTAGCTAAATTATTTTGGGAAAGCAAGTCACAAGTTAATGAAATAATTCCAAAGGATCAATTATATCCGCTTGGTATTCCTCAAAATATCACATCAATGTCTGGAGAAAAAGAAATATCATTATCATGGACTCCTGTTACTTTTGCGGATGGATATGAAATTGAAGCAGATGGACAAATATATAAAGTATTTAATACTAACAGTTTTATTCATAGCAACCTAATTCCAGGTACGAAACATAACTATCGGATCAGGGCTTTAGACGGGAATATCTATGGTGAGTGGAGTAATCCATTAACTGAATTTACTAATATAGGAACCGCAATTATCCATATAGAAGCTACAGAAGTTTCCAATTACGTTTCGTGGGAAGTTGTTGAAGGAGCAATAAGTTATGATCTTGAAGTTGATGGCACAGTTATTGATTTAGGCAATAATAACTTCTTTACCCACTCTAATTTGGAATCTGGAACTGAGCATCTATATAGAGTTCGAGCAATAGGTAAAGACGTAGTCGGGGAATGGACACCTATAATAATTTCATGGACATTACCAGATGTCCCTAACAATATCATTATTACCTCAACGAGTACTTCTGTACAATTGAGTTGGGATTCTGTTAGAGGAGCAACCGGATACGAGTTAGAAATATATGATTCTATCGTTGACCTTGGTAATGTTACTGAATATACAGAGGATGGATTAAACCCGAACATGCAACGAACGTATAAGGTTCGAGCAATAAATTCAAGTGGTCCTGGTAAATGGAGTGATGTCATAGTCAGATCTACCTTGCCAGGAGTTCCATCAAATCTAAATGGAATGGCTACTGAAAATATGATCCTATTATCGTGGAATCCGGTTGCTGGTGCTACAAGCTATGATTTAGAGGTCGATGGCATTCTCCTCGAAAATCTGACAAATGCAATGTATGATCACCTTGATTTACAACCAAATACAACTCATTCATACAAAGTTCGAGCGAAAAATCAGTATGGAGTCAGTAATTGGAGCAGTAAAATTGATATAAGGACATTGTTACCTATACCATCAAATGTAAGCGCTGTTGAAATAAATAATGAGATCATCGTAACGTGGGATCTAGTAGATGGTGCAACAGGATATGATGTCGAAGTTGATGGAGTAATTATTGATAATAAATCTAGTACATCATATGTTCATAAGATAGTTGCAACGAATTTGGAACATAGTTTTAGGGTTCGTGCAAAAAATAGTGAGGTATTAAGCAATTGGAGTGATAAAGTAAGCAAAACTACTTTACTTGGCATACCAACAAATTTGAAGGCAAGCGCGACGAGCACTGAAATAACTGTGTCATGGGACGTAGTTGTTGGTGCAACAAGTTATGATCTGGAAGTAGATGGTCAAGTTTTTAATACAGGATTAAATACGGAATTTGTGCATGTTGGTCTAATTCCAAACAGCGAACATTCATATCGCGTACGAGCAAAAAATGCTGGTGGTGATGGAAGTTGGAGTAATTTGTTAATAAAATCAACGATCTTTGCTGCTCCAACAAATATCACTGTAATGACAAAAGATACATCAATTTCACTGGATTGGAGTAATGTAGACGGAGCTTCTGGATATGAATTATTTGTTGATGGAGAATTAGTAGACAATGGCACTATTACAACCTTTGTGCATAATAATTTAGAACCATCTACTTGGCATGTCTATAGAATAAGAGCAAAAAATGATTTGGTTGAAGGTGAATGGAGTGATCCTATAACTAAGTCTACATTATTAGGTACCCCTTCAAATATAAAAGCAGTTTCATTAAGCAATTCAATTGATTTGACATGGGACTTAGTAAAGGATGCCACTAGCTATGAAATCGAGGTAGACGGTTCCGTCATCAATAATGGACCAGATTCATACTTCATGCATATCAATCTTTTACCAAATTCTCAGCATTCATATCGCGTGAGAGCAATTAATGCCCATAACTATAGTGATTGGAGTCATGTCGTAATCCACAAAACGAGTTCTATTGCTCCACAAAATCTGAGAGCTACGGCAACTACTAACTCTATTCATTTAACATGGGACGCTGTAGCCGGTTCTATAGAATACGAGATTGAGATCGATGGCAGAGAATTAACAAAAACCACCAGTACGAGCTATACTCATGGTGCTTTAAAACCAAATACACTTCATTTCTATCGGGTTAGAGCTGTTGGAGTAGATGGAATAAGTGAATGGAGTTCATTAATTGAGAAGACAACTATACCAGAACTGACTGTAAATGCCGGAAAGGACAATTTCTTTAACTTTGTTATCGTTATACCAAATAAAATCAGCTCAGAAACCCGTACAGTTACAGTTGAATATAACGGTGATGAGTTAGAAGCTCTAGATCTGTCTGCTTTAACGCCAGAAATTGAAATTTCTATTGGGAAGATAAAAGGAACCAAATTTAGTGTAGCTGAATTTTCTCCTGGGAAAATAGTCTTTGAGGTAGAGAATGTTGATCAGACTACAGTAAATAGTATTAAGTTTTTGGCTAAGATAAGCGGATTTACGAAAATTACTTATACGATTGACTAGATTGAATATTGGCGGGGTGTAATACCCCGCCTAAAGCTAATTATTGCGTAGTATATCTAAATATTTCTTTCGAGAAGAAATGGGTATATTTATGAGATTTTTTTTACTTCAATTCTAGTTTATTTGCTAATTACTATTATTCTTTTAACTTCTGATAACGTTTAGTATTTGAGATTGGAGCTATTTACGTATAGTTGCCAATTGTCATTATAAAAAATAAAAAGGAGGGAATTAACATGAAAGACAATAAAAACACATGGTCGTACTTGGCAAAACTTTTATTGATCTACACCATACTGTTCCCAACATTAAATTTGTTTCAAGTAGAGAAAGCAAATGCAAATGCTGTTATGTATAAATGGGATGTTTATAATGTGGGTTATTATGAAGAGTCCTATGATTACCAGGTGTGTGAGTATGTAGAAGTGGAAATTGAGATTTGGGATGGGGCTTATTGTAACCCAACAAATGATCCTAGT